>Ga0114920_10001322_pt1 | contig 11385 bp, 7 predicted proteins | sample ChitaG_FD_88683 | JGI IMG/M metagenome (GOLD analysis project Ga0114920, IMG submission 88683) | Deep subsurface microbial communities from South Pacific Ocean to uncover new lineages of life (NeLLi) - Chile_00310 metaG | ecosystem: Environmental > Aquatic > Marine > Oceanic > Sediment ...
ATTGAAGATGTACCTCTTAGAGAAACAGAGATGGAAGCATGGGAGATACTGGTTTCTGAATCTCAAGAGCGAATGTTAGCAGTTGTTTCTTCAAACAATGTTGATAGGGTGCAATACATTTTAGATAGATTTGATCTTCTTCACGCTATTATAGGTGAAGTGACAGGTAATAGCCATTTTATTACATATTATAATGGAAACAAAGTTAGTGAACTTCCTGTTGATTTAGTTGTAAATGGATGTCCTGAACCAGAAAGGAAATTAGTAAAACCAGATTATATAGGTAAAAACTCCAACGTCAATTTACCTCTTTCGGAGAATATAAGTTCCGAAATATCTAAACTACTAACCTCCCCAAATATCGGTGATAAATCGTGGGTGTACCAACAATACGACCAACATGTTCAGACACAAACTGTAAAAGATGCTGGATTTGATGCTGCTGTCATTAGACTAGATAATGGAAAATACATTGCTCTTTCATTAGATTGTAATTCTTTTATGGTTTACTTAGATCCATTCAACGGCACTGCCAATTCCGCTGCAGAGGCAATAAGGAATCTTGTAGCTATGGGTGCGACTCCCTATGCATTAGTAGATTGTCTTAATTATGGAAATCCTGAACAACCTGATTCTTATTGGCAATTTGTTGAATCTGTAAAAGGTTTAGGTCAAGTTTCACATGATTTTCAAATCCCTATTGTTGGTGGGAATGTCTCATTTTATAACGAAAGCGTTCATAACAAGAAAAGAGAAAGAATTAATCCTACTCCTACAATAGGTATGTTAGGGATTATTGAGAACGAGAGCTTATTATTACAAAATAGCTTACAAAAAACCGAAAATCACATAATAGTAATAGGTGGTACTGAAGGCTTATTAGGTGGTTCTGAATATCTTCGATATAATCATGGTATACTTACGGGCCCAATACCCAAATATGATTATAAGAAAGAAAATAAGTCAATCGAGGTAATTATTAGTTTGAATAAAAATAATTTAATTGAAAGCTGTCACGATATATCAAATGGCGGGTTAGTTGTTTCATTAATTGAAATGACATTTCAAAGCAAATTAGGTGTAAAATTAACTACTTCTTTAATTCCCTCAAAAATCAAATTATCTCTAGAAGAATATCTTTTCGCTGAATCGCCAGCTAGCTACTTGATTGAAGTGTCTTCTGAAAATTTGTGTGAAACAGAAAAAGTTCTTCAAGAGCTTAAAACAGATTATGGAATTATAGGAATTGTTACAGAAAAACCTCAAATAGAAATTGATGGTAGTATCTCTCTCTCAATTAAAGAATTATATGATAATTGGAGAAATGCTATTCCTAAATTTATGGAGGAATAAAATGTGATTGATATTATAGCAGGAAGTAAAAGTGATTCTCATATTGTTGATAAAGTAGTCAAGGTTCTAGAAGAAAACAACGTTCCCTTTGAAATTGATTATATTTCTGCTCATAGAGAACATGAAAAACTTGTAGGTAAAGTAAAGAACTCAAAAGCTGATATTTTTATATGTATAGCTGGACTAGCTGCTGCTCTTCCGGGTGTTGTTGCTGCAATAACAGAAAGGCCTGTCATTGGCGTCCCTGTCTCTGTTGCCCTTAATGGTCTAGATGCTCTGTTATCGATAGTTCAAATGCCTAAAGGCGTTCCTGTAGCAACTGTCGGAATAGATAATGGTCAAAATGCAGCTTATTTAGCTCTTCGAATCTTAGGTGTGAAAAATGCTAGAAATTGAAAGATATAAAACATCATTAAACGAAGTTTTTTCTACAAAAAGAAAGTTTGAACTCCAATTATTAGTTGAAAAAGTACTAGCAGAAGCAAATTATCTAGTTGGCAAAATACCAAAAGAAGCATTTGAAATTATTAATTCAAAATGTAATATAACCGATGTAACGTTGGAGCGAGCACTGGAAATTGAAAAAGAAATACATCACGATTTAATGAGTGTTGTTAAAGCTATAGCTGAGCAATGTGGGGAATATGGAGGTTATGTTCATCTGGGAGCAACTTCTTATGATATTCAAGATACTGTCAGAGGTTTACAGCTAAAAGAAGCGCGAAGCACTATTTTAGAAACTCTTAATGAAACAATTCAAATTACATCAGATCTCGCTATAAAATACAAAGATCTTGTATGTATTGGTCGAACTCATGGACAACATGCTATCCCTACAACATATGGAATGAAGATAGGTAATTTCTTGAATGAGATAATTTTGGTAAAAGAATTATTAATAAACACAAATGTTGATTATGGAAAAATCTCAGGTGCTGTAGGAACTTACGCTTCGTATGGTACAGATAAAATTGAGAAAATCGTCTTAGAAAAATTAGAATTGAAAAAGTCCCCCCTAACGACGCAAGTAATATCTCGTGTTATATATTCGAAGTATGTTTATGCTTTAGGTTTAATAGCAACAGTGTTAGATCATTTTGCTAGAGAAATAAGAAATTTACAGAGGACGGAGATTGATGAAGTCAGAGAATCTTTCGATAAGGCTCAAGTTGGTTCTTCAACCATGCCACAAAAACGTAATCCTGAAAAAAGCGAGAGAATATCTGGTTTAGCTCGAAACATTCGTTCTGCTATTCAAGTTTCACTTGATAATGTTTGTTTAGAACATGAAAGAGATCTCACAAATTCAAGCTCTGAAAGGTTGATTCTAGCTGAAACTTCCATTTTAACTCATTATATTCTATTACAAATGAATCAAGTTCTCCTTTCTCTTCATTTGAATGAAGATAAAATTAAGAAAAACCTCTACTTAAAGAATGGAGCACAGTGCTCTGAACATTTGATGATTAAATTAAGCGATAAGATAGGAAGACAAAAAGCACATGAGCTTTTGAAACATTTGTCTAATCAAGATAATTTCATGCAATCAGCAAAAGAAAATGAAACTGTTAAGCAGTTTTTTTCAGAAGATGAAATTGATTCTATTCTTGAACCAATGAACTATATTGGTCTAGCTTCAAAAATCGTAGAGAATTTTGTTAATTCTCTAAAAGATGTAGAAGATGAAGAAGAAGTTCCTTCTTCCTATTCTGAAGCTGGAGTTGATTTAAAATTAGAATCTAAAGTATTGGAAGTAATAAATAAGCATGTTAAAAGAACATTTGAGTTTGGAGATGTTATTGGAAGCGAAGGTCATTATGCTAATTTGATAAAATATGGGGATCATGGTTTAGCTCTTACAACAGATGGTGTGGGAACAAAATTACTTATAGCTCAGAAAGTCAACAAAATTGACACCATCGGAATCGATTGCGTCGCTATGAATGTTAATGATTTACTAGCAATGGGAATCATTCCAAAGGCTTTTGTGGACTATTTGGCTGTTACTGAATTGAATGTTGATATGATTGAAGAAATTATGAAAGGTTTGTATAAAGGTTGCGAGTTATCTTCTATTCCTCTAATAGGTGGTGAATTAGCAACTATTCCTGAAATGCTTAAGGGCTCAGGGAAACCTTTCGATTTAGCAGGCACATGTCTAGGTATGGTTCATTTGAACAAACTTGTCGATGGTTCTAAGATACAAGTGGGAGATGTTATATTTGGGATATCAAGTAGTGGTATACACTCAAACGGCTATACACTAGCCCGTAAAGTGTTATTAAGTAAATACCAGCTAGATGATGTATTTGATGAATACAAAAAAGTAAGTGATGAATTACTAATACCAACGCGAATATATTCTGAGGTCATAGAATCTCTTATTGGTAACTATAATGTGCATGGTCTAGCCCATATTACTGGTGGTGGTTTCTCCAAGTTATTCAGATTGACAGAGAATGGTTTTCTTTTGAATCATTTTCCAAGACCTTCAAAAATTTTTGAAGAGATTCAAAAATTGGGAGATATTTCCTACAATGAAATGTTCTCTACATTTAATATGGGAATAGGTTTTGTAGTTATTGTCCCCAAAGAAGAAGAAGAGAAAGTTCTTTATCACTTAAACAAGTATTTTGATTCTCATATTTTAGGACATATAATTGAAGAGCCAGTAGTCAAAATTCCGGATTATGATGTACAATTAACTCGGTGATCTAATGAAACTGGCTGTATTAATATCAGGACGAGGTTCAAACCTTAAATCGATACTAGAATCTGAACGAAAAGGTTCTCTTGGTATAGCAACGGTTAGTCTTATTGTTTCAAATAAAAAAGATGCTAAAGGTTTGAAGTATTCAGAGGAATATAATAAGGAAGCAGTAATTCTTGAAAATTCCTATAATTCCAGAGAAGAATATGATAAACAATTGGTAACAATATTGCATAAGCATGATATTGATCTCATAGTATTAGCTGGTTTTATGAGAATTCTTACTCCTTTCTTTATAAATAAATTCAATAATAGAATTGTAAACATCCATCCTTCTCTCCTTCCCGCTTTTCCAGGTTTGAATGCACAAAAACAAGCTCTCGATTATGGTGTAAAAATATCTGGTTGTACAGTTCATTTTGTAAGTGAGGAAGTGGATGCTGGTCCCATAATACTACAGAAGGCAGTGGAAATCAGTAGCAATGATACAGTAGAATCTTTGTCACAGAAAATTCTAAAAAACGAACATGAGATTTTACCTCTTGCTTTAAAGCTGATTTCTGAAGGAAAAATAAGCATAAAAGAACGAAAAATAAGCGTTGTGGAATAATTATGTGTGGTGTTCTAGGAATCAAAGGTAAAACAACACTTGAGCAGGGTAAAATTCTGCTCCAAATGTTAACTCATAGAGGACAAGATGCAAGTGGTTTAGCTTGGATTCCAGAAAATAACAGTAAATTGTCTATCAAAAAGATAGATGCTTATCCTGATTTATTGAAAGTTAGTGAGAGTGAAAAAGCTATTTTCCTATTAGGTTCAACCAGGTACCCTACTTTTGGGACTAGAACAAATTTCAATAATGTTGATAATTTCGCTCAACCTTTTTCCATTAAAGGTAAATATGGTACATTAGTTATTGTTCATAATGGCAATACTACCAATCTTTCTCAACTCACCTCAAAGAAGTATGAAAGTGATGCTAATTTTATTGTAGAATTTCTAGGGAATCTACTTGATACAAACAAAGGAAATCTCAAATTATCTATCAAAGATTTCATGGAAAAGATTGATGGGAGCTATTCAATTATTGGGCTACATGGAAAGACTATGTTCACTTTCAGAGATCCTAAAGGAATTCGTCCTCTAGTAATAGGGAAGAATGAGTCTTTAACTGTAATAGCTTCAGAGAGTGTGGTTCTCCAGAATATGGGTATAATGGACTTTGATGATGTTAAACCAGGTGAGCTAATTATTTTTTCAGAAAATTCACTTGAAAGAACTCAACTTTGCAATACTGACCACGCTCATTGCATGTTTGAATATGTTTACTTTGCAAACCCATGTTCAGTAATTGAGAAACAATTGGTGTATGATATCAGGCTATCACTTGGTAGGGAACTCTCCACTAGAATCCAACAAGATAATATTGAGATAGATTGCATTATACCTGTCCCTGACACGTCTAGACCTGCTACTCAAGGTCTTTCGGAGGAATTAAAAATACCTGTTAGGGAAGCAATAATAAAAAACAGATATCTGCAAAGAACTTTTATCATGAAGAGCGAAAAAGAGCGAACAAAAGCAGCAAAAAGAAAATATCTCTATGTACCTTCGTACATTAAAGGAAAGAAGATTCTACTTGTTGATGATTCAATAGTAAGGGGATTAACTAGTCAGAAAATAATACGCGATTTACGCTCTTTAGGTGTAGAACAAATTCACTTCGCTATAACATGTCCAGCTATACGTTTTGCATGTTACTATGGAATTGATTTCCCATCTGATGAAGAAGTAATAGCTTCTGGAAATACTTTGAAGAAAATCAAGGAAATATTAGATGTTGATAGTTTATATTATCAAAATATAGAAGCACTGAAAAAATCTATTGGGATTAATGATTTATGCACAGCATGTTTATCTGGAAGTTATCCTACACAATTCGCTGCAGAGCTTCGAATCAAGTATTTAAATGGCGAAATAAAAAGTAGAAGCCATTATGAAGAGGGATAAAAATGCCTTACAAAGTATTACTTGTTGGAAATGGGGCAAGGGAACATGCAATAGCCAAAAAAATTGTAGAAGATAATGGTATTTTATTCTCTTATATGTCAAAAGAAAATCCGGGAATTGCTGATTTATCGCAAAAGTTCTTGATAGGTGATTTGAACGATTTCAAAAAGTTGGACCATTTTAAATCAGTAGACTATGCAATAGTTGGACCTGAACAACCTTTAACAGAGGGCATAGCAGATTATCTTGAGGAGAAACTAGATATACCAACTTGTAGTCCTAGAAAGGTCGTATCTCAAATCGAATCAAGTAAAATTTATGCGAGAAAGTTACTAGACGAAAATAATCTTCCAAGTAATCCAAAATACAGGATTTGTAACTCACTAAATGATTTTAAAAATGCGATAAAAGAGTTTGGAATAGAAGTAGCGATTAAACCTGATGGTCTAACAGGTGGGAAAGGAGTGAGAGTTTATGGTGATCATTTTTCAAATTATGATCAAGCTAAAGATTATGTTGAAATCCTTCAAAGGCAAAAATCACAGTTTATAGTTGAAGAAAAACTGGTGGGAAAAGAATTCTCTCTTCAAACCTATTCTGATGGAAAAACTTTGATTCCAATGCCAATTGTTAAAGATTATAAAAGAGCATTTGATGGTGATAAAGGACCAAATTGCTATTCTTCAGATACTGAGATTTTATCAGAAAATGGATGGAAAACATTTGACAAATTAGAAAAGAATGCAAAAGTTATGACTTTCGACCCTGAAAATAGATTTTTAAAATTTAAGAGACCAGAGAAAATTTACTGGATGAAATATGAAGGAGAAATGATCCATTTTAACCACAGGGAATTGGATTTGTTAGTTACGCCAAATCATAGAATGCTTGTAAAAAGTAGAAAATCAAAGAAAATAGAAATTTTAGAAGCTGAAAATCTTATTGGAGAAAAGGAAATATTTCTATCAGGAATTTGGAAAGGGGAATCACCAGAATATTTTACTATCGATGAATATAATTATGGTTTAAAAAGAAAATTAGAAAAACTAGAAATAAAATTTGTGGATTGGATTCGATTTATGGGTCTTTATCTTTCAGAAGGATATGTAACTAATAGAGAAAATGAGCATAGAGTGTACATATGTCAAACAAAAAACTCAAAACATTTTAATGATTTTGAGAAGATTTTGTCGAAAATACCTTTTAATTATTCGTATAGAGAAGAAGACTCTAAGTTTAGAATCAACTCAATACAGCTCGTTAACATTTTGAAGGATTTTGGAAAGGCAAAAGAGAAATTTGTTCCCGATTACATACGAAATGCTAAAAATGAACACATCAAAGAATTCTTGAATGCATTTTGGTTGGGTGATGGTAGTCTCCACAATGAAAGAATGCGATTCCATTCTAGTTCAAGGAAACTAATAGATGATATCCAAGAACTTGTTTTAAAAACAGGAAAATCTTCAATCATTACTGTGGATAAAAGAACGAAAATGCTAAATCCAATAAATAAGAAATATTATGATGCAAGTGAAGTTTATAGTCTTGGGATCAAACCGGAAACTAAAGTTGGTATACGAAAAAAAGATATCAAAAAAACAAATTATCAAGGTTATGTAGGTTGTGTTGATGTTTCTATGGGTTTTGTTGTAGTAAGAAGGAATAATAGAGTTGCTGTTTCAGGCAATACCGGCAGTATGGGTTCATATTCCTTACCCTCCCATTCTTTACCATTTTTGTCAAATGCAGATACAGTTTCAGCTCTCAAAATTATGAAGAAAACTGTTGAAATAATTCATAAAAAGACTAGTTTTTCATATATAGGAGTCTTGTATGGACAATTTATGAAGACAGATAATGGGATTTTCTTAGTAGAGTTTAATGCTAGATTTGGTGATCCTGAGGCATTAAATGTATTAAAAATTCAAGAAACAGGTTTTAATAGAGTATGTTTGAGTATGATTGATCATAATTTGAAAAATGTAACATTCTCCCCTTTAGCTACTTCATGTGTGTATTTGGTTCCTGAAGGATATCCCACTAAACCATTAGAAAATCAATTTATTGAAGTTAAAGATTCACAAAATTATGATTTATATTATGCATCTGTATACAGACGTGATAATCAAATATTTACCACAAAGAGTAGAGCTATCGCAGTGGTTGGAACAGGAACGACGTTACAAAATGCACGTGAGAGTGTCATGGCAAATATTCCAAAAATCAAAGGAAAACTGTTTCATAGAGAAGATATTGGTCTGTTTTGAAAAAGTTTAGGAGAGAATCTCATTTCCTTTTTTGCTCATAAAGCTCTTGTACAATATCATTTTCAGTTGTTCTTATTCTTTCAATAAATAAAGATAATCTCGCTTGGTCAACTAACTCATATAAAGCTTCAAATGGAGAATCATATGGTTTTGGTGACCCAAGTATTTGCTTGATTCTTTTATCAACGTTGTCTTCCCAAACACTGATGTTATATTGCAAAATCAGTAATTTTGTACTGAATTTTTCCATACCAGTACTTGCAAAATATGTTGAAGCTTGAACAATTGTTTCATTAATATTTTGGTTTTTAGATATAATATATTGCCAAACTATTTCGATTAAGCTAACTAAACCTTGTAGATAGAAGAAGTTTGTTTCAGCAACCAAACTTTTCGTTAATTCTAAATAACTGTTGACTTCTTCAATAGTGAAATCATCAATATCTAATCTATTAATCGTCATAAGTATTCTTAGAATGCTAAAAAGGATTCCCAAAGGCATTAAACTGTCTCTTGCTAAAGAATCATGTAGGATCTGAAGTAATAATTCATATGCTTCTTGATATTCTTCTTCTTGAATTAGGTTTGTAGATATTAGGAAATGATCCCAAGTATTTTTAGTTTTGTCTTCTATTCCTTCTAATTGGTCAATTTCTTCCTTTATTTCTTCTAATTTCTTTTTATTTCCGCGTAACGCTAAAGAATATGCTTTTTCAGTATAAATTTTAAAAACCATTTGTGTTAACTTATTATCCTTCGCGTACTTTTCCGCGTCTTCAAAAAATTTGAGAGACTTATTGCTTTTTTCAGTAATGTGAATAACTCTTGCTTCATTTAAATTAATAATCGCTGATTCGGTGTCATTTTTGAAGTCTTTTAAACTGTTTCTTACTTTTTCATAGCGGTCTATACCGTCTACAAAGTTAGCTTTTAGTACTAATATATCTGCAATTCTTCGTAAACATTTAGCTCTCATAGTGCGATCAAAGATATCAGAATAGTGACTGTATGCTGCTCTTAATTTAACTAAAGCTTCATCGTATCTTCCTTCTTTGACATCGAATGTAGATTGAAGTTCTTTAATTTGTGCAATTTTCATATTATCATGCACTTTTAGATAGAAATTTTTAGCTTCCTCTAGATGCTTTGCAGCTTCTACATTTCGACCAGATTTTCTATATGCATCTGCAATCAGTATAGAACAACTTGCATCATTTTCTTCGTCTCTAATTTCTGCATAAAGGACTTGACACGCTTTTAAAACGTTAATTTGTTTGTCTAGATCTTGATTTTTTGATATAGCTATTTGAGCACGTAATCTCAAAGCATCTGTTTTCCCTTTTTGGTATATTATTTCTTCTGAAAGCGTCTCAATTTGATCTATTCTTCTAAACGCTCTTTCGTATTTTTCTTGTTTATAATCGCCAATAACTAGTTGGGTTAAAGCTTTAGTAAATTGCTTTTTGTTTGAAATATTGACCACTTGACTGTAAGCTTTCTCATATAACTCCTCTGCTTTATCCATTTCATTCAAATTGGAGTAATTGTCTGCGATGGCTAGTAGTGATAAAAATTCCTTATTATGGTCACCATATCTCTCAGCTAAACGATTAGCTTCAGAAAAATGATTCCTTGCAGATGAGTGCTGTCCTAGTTTTGCTAATATTTTCCCCCTTATGTGGTGGGCTTTTCCTGAATAATAGTGAGATTGCCCTTGAAGTCTGTCTATTATTTTTGCAGTTAGAACATTCCCATGTTTTAATAACCCTTTTAGATAAAAAACATTAGCAGAACCTATCTTAGCTGCCTCTGTCAAAGTAGTGTTTGCAAGATTAGAAGCTAGAACAGAGGTTTCTTTATAAATCTCTTCTGAGGCTTGAAAATCAGACGTATCAAGTTTTTGTTCACCCATTACTAGAAGAGAAAGTAGTTGCCAATATTGATCTTTGGCTTCTTTTCGATTTTGATAAAATTCTTCTATTTTCTTGTTACCAGAGATGCTATTCGAGGAATAGAGATCGACTAGTCCATCAGCGAAATTCTTGAGTTCACGTAATTGAACAGGAATTAACATCGTTTTTTTCTCTTCAAAAAGTAATTTTAACAATTCCTTAAAGTTCTCTAGTTCTTCTGTGTCACCAATCAATGTTTTAAGATAAATTATCCAAAACAAAGCTTCAATGAGGGGAACAATATCTGTACTTTCATCTTCTAAAACCTCAAATAAGCCTTGAAATGATTGGTCGACTTGTCCTATCTCAAAAAGACCAACACTTCCCCAAACTTTGGTGCCAACATTTGAATCAGAGATACATTTGATTGATAAATCATAATTTCCTGTAATAACGCCAAGTTTACTTGCTAAATATTTGAGTTCCTCATCTGTTTCATAAACTGGGTCATCAATGATATTCCAAAGAGTTTTAATCAATTGTATAACGGGTTCAGGTGTTATTTCCGCTCCTACAGTTTGAGCAATGAAATCTCTGAGCTCAGGGCTGATTCGGTTTTGGTGGACCGCAATCTCCGGAGGAATTGTCGAAACCATGATTAATCCTCTTTACTTTTAGAAAAAAAGAAATAAAAACGTTTTGCAAAGAAATCTAAGAAGTTTTCATGGATTCTAAGTTAACATTTAAAACTTCAGTAACTTTTGGGATTCGTTCTTTCAGAACCTTCTCCACATAGTTTGTAAGTGTCATTTGACTATAGGGGCACCCTCTACATCTGCCTTGCAATTCTACTCTAACAACACCTGTATTTTCGTCAACACCCACTAATTCTATATCTCCACCATCTTGTTGAAGAGCAACTCTAATCTCGTTTAATACCTCTTGGATCTTATCTTTCATAGTAATCCCTTTTCTAATTTTCTAATCTAATTTTGTTGTAAGCTTTATAAAATGTGTCGATAAAACAAAATTTCCTAGAGTCATACATTTTTGAGAAAAAAAACAATTAGCTTTATAATAGTCGGTGTACAAATTCAAAAGAGCGAGTCTTATGCCCAATGTTATTATTGAAACGAAGAATTTAACAAAA
>Ga0114920_10001323_pt1 | contig 11384 bp, 10 predicted proteins | sample ChitaG_FD_88683 | JGI IMG/M metagenome (GOLD analysis project Ga0114920, IMG submission 88683) | Deep subsurface microbial communities from South Pacific Ocean to uncover new lineages of life (NeLLi) - Chile_00310 metaG | ecosystem: Environmental > Aquatic > Marine > Oceanic > Sediment ...
CTCTTTTCCAGAGCTCTGCCTACACTGATGATAACCTCATCCAGATTAAAAGGCTTGGTTATATAATCATAGGCCCCCTGCTTCATACAGTGGATGGCAATATTGGTATCAATAGTAGCCGTAGCCATAACTACAGCGGTATCGGGATAGCTGGCTTTTATTTCTGGTAATACCTCAATTCCTGATTTACCTGGCATCTTAATATCCAGAATCACCAAGTCAATTGCGTTGTTTCTCAGCTTATCCAGAGCTTGCTCAGCGCTACCTGCTTCGTGGCACTGGTAGCCCTCGCTTGATAGCTTCTGATGGAGAAGCCTCCTGATTGCCTCTTCATCGTCAACAATCAGTATTCTTTCCTGCGTCTCCATTGTTCACCCTCCTTCCGCGTCCTCCTGGCCTGTGTATCAAAGCCAGAGACGAACGCTTCCACAGCAACAGAGCAGAATTGTGTGCCGGAGCATTTATGCAACTCGTTGAGAGCCCTGTTTGCACTTAGAGCGGCTCGGTATGAGCGGTCGCTAGTCATACTATCAAAGCTATCCGCGACAGCCAGCAGCCGAGCGCCAATAGGAATGTCGTTGCCCACCAAGCCATCGGGATAACCGGTTCCATCATACTTCTCGTGATGATGCAGGACGAGCTTTCTTGCTTGTTCCAGAAAAGGGATATCGTTTATTATATTGGCTCCGATCACGGGGTGCCGGCGCACCATGTCCCATTCTTGAGGGGTCAGACGACCAGGCTTACGCAATATGCTGTCAGGCATGCCTATTTTGCCTATGTCATGGAGAATTCCAGCATACTCCAGAAGTCCTAGCTCCCCCTGTGACATCGGAATTGAAACCCCTCCCCACAAAGCATATTCTGTTACTCGCTGTGAGTGACCGCGGGTGTAAGGATCCTTGGCATCAATGGCTGCCGCCAGGGCCCTAATGGTACTTTTATATCCATCCACCACTGATTGGTGTAGCTTGGTATTCTCAATCGCCATGGCGGCGGTAGAGCCTACTGAGACCAGGATTTCCAAATCCTGCTCATTGAAGTCGCTTCCGTCCAGTTTGTTGAGCACTTCGATAACGCCTATGGTCCTGCGCTGTATAACCAGCGGGACACACATTATTGATCCAGTGGTAAAACCGGTAGCTTCGTCCACCCCTTTGTCGAAACGCTCATCTTTGGTGACATCATTAACGATCAACGGTTTACCATGACGGGCAACCCATCCAGCAATGCCAGATTGGGTACTTAATCTTACTTGTTTTAGGGCTTTTCCTGCTTTGCCCTCGGCAACATAGAAGAAGAGCTCTTGCTTTTCCACATCGAGCAGGAGCACCGAAGAGGCTGAGGCTTTGATCGTATGTTGAGTCATCTGCGTTATCTGCTCAACTAGCTGTGACAGCTCGGAAACTGAGCCTACTTTCCTCCCTATTTCGGTGAGGAGGTCCATCCTGATGTCGTGCCATTCCGTATCTCTACTGCGCTCCATATCTAATACCTCACTGTACTTTACTGTACTTTATTGTTACCCGTAACGCTACTGGGCTGAGCCCATGCCTTCGCCTCCGTACTCATCTATTTAGAATAAATTGCGCATTTTGAAAAAGGTCTTGACCTGCCCCCAATTATTGTACCACCTTGTGAGTTAGAATTGCCCATGAAAGAGCTTGCCGCTTTTAGTAGTACTCGCCAACTCGCTGGCTTTCTATCTCCCAGAAGGGTCAGCGTTTTCATGACATCATTTTGTGCGTCAACTAAGCCAGCCCGCAAGGGTTGACTCACATTGGACAACTGGCATACAATTTGTGTTGAGCTAGCGCTAAACAAATCGTAGTGGAAACGGGGAAGAGTCTGGCGGATAGGAAGAAGAGACGAAACCGCTGTTAGATAGGGGATTACAGTTGCTACAACTCAGAAAGCACGTGACGACATGGGCGAGGCAAGAACAAACCGAAAAACAATCCTCCGGATCAATAAAGAGCTATCGACGCTCGATGCTGTCGCAACAGCGGTTTCGCAATCCCTTTTTCTTGACGTGATTTCGGATGCTGCCCTGGAAAAAGTGTTAGAAACGCTAAAGATAGAGGGGGGTGCACTATTCTTGCTGGGGGAGCAGACCGAGGAACTGACGCTCAAAGTCCACCGGGGCCTATCCGAGGCATTTGTTCAAGGGCTAGCGGGACTGAAAACGGGCGGTAGCTTTGCAGGCCTAGTAGCTCCATCGGGCGAGCCTGTTGTGGTTCAGGATGTCTCTGAAGCCCCCGGCCCGGTCGAGATGGTTGCCCAGAAAGAAGGATTCCACTCTCTCGTTCACGTGCCCCTGAAATCGAAAGACAAGATGCTGGGCCTTATGACCCTAGTCAGCTGCAGCTACCGAAGGTTTGGCGCTGAAGACATCCCATTGCTGAGCGGCATAGGTGAGAAGATAGGCATTGCTATTGGAAAGGCACATCTCTACGAGCAGGTTCAAAGGCAAGCCATAACCGATGGTCTGACCGGCCTCTACAATTATCGATACTTTTATGAGAGTCTCGCTAGAGAGCTTGAGCGGTCGAAACGTTATGACCATCGGTTCTCGCTAATCATGTTGGATATCGACCACTTCAAACAATACAATGACACCTTTGGGCACTTGGAGGGGGACGCAGCCCTAAAGGCTGTGGCGGATGTCTTGCGGGATAATGTTCGCTCCATTGATATCCCGGCTCGCTACGGAGGGGAAGAGTTCATCGTTATCTTACCGGAGATAGCTCGAGGCGAAGCTTTCAGGGCGGCAGAGAGGATACATTCAGTCGTAGAAGCCTACCCGTTCTCCAGAGGGAAGGTACTCATCAGCCTTGGCGTCGCTTCATATCCAGAGGATGGTGAGACAGCGGAGCAGTTGATTCAAGTAGCGGATCAATGCCTGTATCAAGCGAAGCTAAAGGGAGGAAATACGGTTTGCGCTTCGAGTGGGACCAAGGAGGGGTAGCCTAAGGAGGCCAATATGGACATCAACAGTATTCTTCACCTCGTGGCAGAAAGGAAGGCTTCAGACCTGCATCTGAGGGTACCAAGCCCGCCTGTTCTTCGGCTCAACGGTGCTCTTGTCCCTGTGGGAGAGTGGCAACAGATGACGGCTGAGGATACCAAGGAGGTCTTTGAGTCCATCACCAGTGAAAGCCAGAGGGATACCTTCTACAGAGAACTGGAACTGGACCTAGCCTACAGTGTTGCTGGACTCGGCCGTTTTAGAGTCAACGTTTCTCTCCAAAGAGGAACATTTAGCCTTTCATTCCGTCCGGTGCCGCTGCATATCCCTTCTATAGACGAACTAAACCTCCCAGAGGTTTGCAAGAGCCTGATCCTCAGGTCAAAGGGTCTAGTGCTCGTGACAGGTCCTACTGGAAGTGGCAAGTCCACTACCCTAGCTGCTATGATCGATTATCTCAACGAGTGCGAGTGTCGAAATGTGATCACCATAGAGGATCCAATCGAGTTCTTGCACAGTAACAAAAAGTGCCTTATTGCCCAGCGAGACCTGGGAGATGATACCAGGTCCTTCGCTACTGCACTAAGACACGTTCTTCGCCAGGACCCCGACGTGGTCATGCTAGGCGAGATGCGTGACTTAGATACCATAGCTACAGCTATCACTGCTGCTGAAACGGGTCATCTGGTGCTGGGCACGCTTCATACTACCAGCGCTCCTCAGACTATCGATCGCATAATCGACGTTTTCCCACCCAACCAGCAGCAGCAAATCCGGATGCAGCTATCACTTGTGCTGGAAGGGGTGATATCGCAAGTCCTTTTACCTAGGGCAGACGAAGGCGGAAGAGTAGCAGCGTTTGAGGTGATGGTTGCCACGCCTGCAATCAAGAATCTGATTCGGGAGGGCAAGACCTTTCAGATCTCCAGCTACTTGCAGACTGGCGGTCAATATGGCATGCAGACCCTAGATCAGGCACTTCAGGCCTTGGTGGAGAAGGGGCTGGTTACCATCGACGAAGCCTTGATGAGGACCAGCAGCCCGGACGAACTTCGAAGCGTGGCTCAGCGAACCTGATAACTATATGATGAAATCGACTGGCAAGATGGATGAGAACGTGTCGGAAGGAGGGGCGCTATCATGACAACACCAAGTAACCCTCAGTATGGCCGTCGGGAAACGAGGGCGGAAATCAGCGACATTCTCGTTGAGGCAAATGTAATTACTGCACAGCAGCTCACCGAGGCTCTCAAGTCGCCGGGAAAACCCGGCCGGAAAACTGGTGAAATCTTAATTGAGCAGGGGTTAATCACTCCTACTGATCTGGCAAGGGTTCTCAGTATTCAACTGAACAAACCACTTATTGACCTGCAACAGCGTAAAGCTCAGCCTGGCGCCCTGCGATTGGTCCCCGAAGCGATGGCGAGGCAATACAATGTCTTGCCTCTAGAAATTGTGGATGGTGTGCTACTCATAGTAACGGCTCAACCTGAGAACATGCAAGCCCTTGAAGCCCTCAGCCTTCAAGCGAAAATGAGAGTTGATGTGGGGATAGGGAATTCTGAAGACATCAGGAGGGCAATCAACCTTAGCTACAGGTCTATCGACGAAATCGAAAAACAAGTCAGTCGAATAGCACCTCCAGCCACTGAGCCGAGGCTGGGCAGAGACGCGATCCCCGTAGGTGTAGAGGATGACGCTCCTATTGGGCGCGTCCTCGACCTTCTTGTCAGTCAGGCAGTGAGAGACCACGCATCGGATATTCACATCGAACCCCAGGAGACCAGCTTGCGGGTTCGATACCGCATTGATGGCATTCTGCATCAGCTAATGTCCCTTCCACCAAATGTCCATGACCAGCTGATCTCTAGGGTGAAGATTCTAGCTGAGATCAATATTGCGGAGCGAAGGAAACCCCAGGATGGCCAGTTTTCAGCCAAGGTAGATGGGAAAGAGATAGATATACGCGTCGCTACCATAGATAGTGCGTGTGGGGAAAGAGCGGTACTGCGCATCCTCGATAAGACTGTAGCCCTTTTCACACTGCCGCAGCTAGGTTTTCTGCCTGATTTCTTGGATAAGTACCGACAAATGGTGAATAGTCCCTTTGGGATGATCGCTATTGGAGGCCCTACTGGCTCTGGCAAGACAACAACCCTTTACGCTTCAATTAATGAGCTTGACCAGAATGAACGCAATATTATGACAGTCGAAGACCCCATTGAGTATCGTTTTCAGGGTATAAATCAGATCCAGGTCAATCCTCGAGCGGGTATAACCTTCGCAAGCGGCCTGCGAGCCATTATGCGGCATGACCCTGACATCATTCTGGTAGGCGAGATACGAGATGATGAGACAGCAAAGATAGCTGTGCAGTCAGCTCTTACTGGCCACCTGGTATTATCCTCTATTCATGCAAATGATGCTGTTGGCGTGCTCTTTCGGCTGCTGGATTTGGGTGTTGAACCCTATCTCGTCTCTTCAGCCCTTATCGGCGTTCTCGCTCAGCGAATGGTGCGCCGCATCTGTCCTCACTGCCGTGTCCCCTATGACCCCCCTCTGGCAGAGAAAATGGCTTACCAGGAACAAATGGGAGAGGAGCAAGTCGAATTCTACCATGGGGCAGGTTGCAATTTCTGTGCCAATACTGGCTATCTAGGGCGTATCGGTGTTTTCGAAATCTTGGCCTTTAGCGATAAGATTGGACACATGTTACTTACAGGCAGCAGCTCGGACCAGATTCATGAGCAGGCGCTCAAGGAGGAAATGGTGCCAATGATGCGTGATGGAATGCTGAAGGTGAAAGAGGGCATGACTACAATACATGAAATTCTGCGTTCCGTCTTCTCCGTTGGCCAGAGGAAAAGCCAGACGTAGCGGCACGGCGGCGTGCTATCTGTGCGGAGGCAGGCCATGATTTATGAATATGTAGCCTATACCCCTGACATGACAAGGGTAAAGGGGATGATTGATGCTGCTGACGAGGACAAAGCTGAGGATGCCCTGGAGAAGAAAGGCTATGTGGTCCTCGGCTTAAAGCCGGCAAGACTGAGGCCGAGTATCAAAGAGCAGTTCCCGTCTTTTTTTGGCATCAAGTCTCAGGATGTGATCAACTTTTCACGCCACTTGTGTACGCTCATAGAGTCTGGGATCGCCATCATGCCTGCATTACAAATAGCGCTTGAACAAGCCCGCAACGATGCCTTTAGAAAGGTGGTTGCAGCCTTAATCAAGGATATACGTGCAGGCAGCTCATTCTCAGAGGCAATGGGGAAGCACCCTAAGGTGTTCACAGAAATGTACACCCAAATGGCTAAGGTGGGAGAACAGGCAGGAAACCTCGATGTGGCCTTAAGTCAGGCAGCTACCCAAATGGAAAAGGAACAGCTACTGATTCAAAAGGCAAAACGGGCCATGATGATGCCGGCTATAACATCAGTGGCAGCGGTTTTCGTTATCGTCATTTTGTTCGCCGTGGCACTGCCGCCAATGATTGACATGTTCACCAATTTAGATGTGGCACTACCATGGACCACCAGGCTACTAATCGCTATAACCGATTTCATAGGTGCTTATAAGCTCTACCTGCTGCTCGGTGTAGTCGGGGTTGTCATATTAGCTAGGTGGTACACGAGGCGACCTAGCGGTCGTAGGAAATTAGATCTGCTATTGCTGAAAGCACCCTTGATAGGGCAGATCAACTTATCGGCCAACATGTCCCGTTTTAGCAGAACCATGTCTACTTTGCTGGGCGCGGGGCTCCCTTTGGTTCAAATCATGAACTTGGCTCAGCAGAGTGTGAGCAACGGGGTCATCCGTGACGCCTTGGAACATGTGCGGAAGGGTCTGACAGAAGGACAAGGGTTATATGGGCCGATGACGAGAACCGAGATATTCCCCTCCCTCCTCCTCCAGATGGTAAGAGTAGGGGAAGAAACAGGGACTCTAGATTCGACCTTCACTACCCTAGCCGACGTTTATGAGCGCCAGGCTGATGAGAGGATGAGCACACTGGTATCAACGATCGAGCCTGTTATGGTCGTCGGCCTAGGTTTGGTCGTAGGATTCATTGCGCTGGCGATAATTATGCCTATGTACTCCATCATGGGGTCGATAGGATAGCCAAGCAGGGGCTCACCCTGGGGAATCGCTGAAAATGGGCGGGGGCTGATGAAAAACTTAAGAGAGATCCTCCAGCGACATTTAGAAAAGGGGATTGCTACGCTTCGGGACCAGAGGGGGGTGAGCTTGGTCGAGTCTCTAGTTGCGGTAGCCATTCTGGGTACTGCTATCGTCGCTCTTCTAGCAGCGGCCTCCGCAGGTTCGATAGCAGTGGGCATTGAGGACCAGCGACTTACGGTGGACAACATGGTGCAGTCCCAGTTGGAGTATACCAAGGCCTCCGACTATATTATAGCCCCAGCTACCTATCCTGCAATTACGCCGCCACCGGGAGGCTACTCGGTCACGGCCGAGGCTCTGCCTATCCCTGGTGCTGATGATAACATCCAATTGATCAAGGTAACCGCTTATCGTAATGGGAAGGCTTTGCTGACTGTGGAAGATTTCAAGGTGAACCCATAGGGAAAATGAGCCAGAAGGGGATGACACTCATCGAAGTGGTTATTGCTCTTGCGATGGCAGGGATGATCGGTGCCGTTACTGTCTCAGCTACCGTCCAATTCGCCAGGGTTAGCGGACATGGCAATGATCAACTCCAAGCCCTAAACAATGTTAAGAACGCGGCTTACTGGATCAGCATCGATGGGCAGATGGCCCAAACCACCGATTTGCCACCGGACGGGACTGTGGCGAACTCCGTGACCCTGCAATGGACCGACTACTATGCCCAAGCCGACGTGCTCCATACGAGTAGCTATACTCTATCTGGCACCGAGCTTGAGCGCAACTATGACGGTTCTGCAACAGTAGTAGCGCGGTACATCTCCAGTATTGAGTTTTCGATTTCAAACCGCACCGTGACAGTGAAAATAGTCTCATCCCCTCCCGGTGAGCGGGAGATAAGCGAGGAGAGGACATATATCATTCACCTACAACCGGTGGGCTGATAGGGACGGTATGGAGATAGACTATGAGCAATGAGAAAGGGCAAGCTCTCCTGCTGGTCTTGATTGCTCTGACCGTAGGCGCACTGTTCATAACCCCTTTCCTCGGCCATGTAAGTACCAGCCTTATTGGCTCCCGAATTGACAGAGAGTTGAGGATTGAGCGCTACTCCGCTGAAGCGGGGATCGAGAACGCCATATGGCGGCTGAAACATGAGGTCGGCTTCGCCGACACCCTAACGGAAGCCAATCCGAGCGCTGAGTATTCTATAACTGTGAATAACACAACTGTGCCCATCACAGCGACGAAGATACTCTTCGCTTACAATGTTGAGGAGCCGGCCGTACTGGAGCGTAGTTATGTGGACAATTCCTGGGATCAAAGCTCGTTCGTAGCCGGCGAGACCATCATCTTTACCCTAACCATATACATCTACAATGAAGGCCCAAGTGCAGTGCACCTTGAGGAGGTTGGTGACCTGCTTCCTCCAGGCTTTTCCTATTTGACGAACACAAGTAGTGGCCTCACCACTGATGACCCCGTAGTGAGCGAGGTCGATGGGAAGCAGGAGCTTGTTTGGGCTTTCACACCTCCTCTGCCCAAAATGGAGGCTCTCGAAATGAGAACACAGTCGTTCCAGGTAACTGCCACCCCTGGCGGTGGCACATACTATAACCATAGCTGGGTGGTGCTTGGCCCAGAAAGCCAGGGCACTATCAGCACCGGCTCTCCGGGTTCGACAGAAGGCACCGGTGCCCCGCGATACGATATTGAGGCAGGCGCTGGTAGCGTAACCATCAGAGCTAGCATAGAAATCACCGAGACCGATTTTACAATTCTCTCGTGGCAGATAGAGTAGGGCAATGAAATGAAGGTGAAAATCAGATTCCCCGTTGTAGCTGCTGTTGCCGTCGGTGTCTTGCTGCTTATTCATCTTATGCTTGGGTTGAGCTATATGAACCAACAAGAGGAACAAAGCTCACTGAAATCTGAGATCGAAGAGAAGCAACTACTCACGGACAGACTTCCCAAGGATACTCTCGACTTAGAGAAGCAACTAGCAGCTGCCCAAGCTTTACTGGCTATGCTGCAGTGCTATTACTTTGACCAGCCCAGCAGTGCTGTGGTGCTCGGTGCCGTCCAACAGTACGCTGGGGAAAGCGAGGTCGAGGTTCTAAGCATGCAATCCAGTCCACCTGCAACGGAGGAATCGATGGAGAACACCTATCAGGTCTTACCATTTAATTTGGAGGTGGAAGGCAGCCTTCCACAGTTGGTGACTTTCCTCCTGAAATTGGAACACGGGACGCTAAAGAACCTGGTGATAGGGAAGCCAGAGGCGAAGGATGCTGGGGAAACCTATATTCTTACCCTGGACTTCTCTATCTATATGCCTCCCTTTCCGCAGGACATGTTCGCTTCTCCGTCAACCCCGGAAACAGAGGGAAGGCTAGCTGATTTTCAACAGAAGATAGACGAGGTGTGGGAGGTGGGAGAGTGGGAGCCGTTAATCAATGTTCTGTCCTTGGTCCGTAGCGCAGAATCAGGTTCTCAGCGTGTTGATGAAATGCTCTACTTGGCGCACGTGTGCTATGCCGGCCAGCTTATCGAAGAGGAACGTCTGGAAGAAGCAGTGGAGCAATTTGAGGAGGCCCTCGCTATCGAGCCAGACGGTGCCGAAGCTAAAGAAGGGCTGCAAAGCTTACTAGCTGAATAGAAAATAGGGGTTTGGATCATGTTTTCCAGAAGCATTGTTACGTTAAATATTGAGGGAAGCTCTGCCAGGGTTCTGATCACAAGAGGGAGAAAGGTCATAGAATGGAGGTGTGTGCCACTTACGCCAGGGTTAGTTAGAGATGGCCTTATCTCAGACCCTTTGGGGCTAGGTCCAGCCTTCAATTACCTCTTTCCATCGAAGAAAGCATCGGAAATGAAGGTAATCACCAGTCTGAGTGGAGTCCATTCTATCCCACGCATTGTGAGTCTGCCTGAGTGGTCAGAGAGTTTGGGGCATGAGGCTATTATGCGGGAGGCAAAAAGGCTGATGCCAGTCTCTTTGGACGAACTGTACCTTTCCTGGCAGGCTATCGGGGCCAAAGCGGGCGTGCGGCGATGCTACCTTCTGGGTGTGCCACGAAGCCCTGTTGATGCCCACGTTCAAGCCCTCCAGCAAGCAGGATTAGTCCCCTACCTAATGGATGTAAAGGGCATGGCCCTGGCCAGAGCAGTAAATCGAAGAGAAGCACTAGTCCTCGATCTCGAGCGCGATGCCCTGTGCACTACCGTGATAGCTGGCGGCATCCCTATGATCATGAGGACGATCCCTCTCCAACAAGAAACATTCAACTTGGATGAGATAGTTGGACGTGCAGTAGAAGAACTTTCGCGAACGGTCGAACTTTATGGTGCTACTTATGCTGGGAATCCTTTGGATCCTGCAACTCCCACCGTCTTAACCGGCGAAATAGCCAATAACCCTGACATAGGTAGGCTGATCCAGGAAAAGATAGAGTATCCGGTTGAGCAATTATCTCCACCGTTGATATGTCCGTCTCACTTTCCTATATCCGAATACGCAGTGAACATCGGACTCGCTCTTAAGCGCATACCACTTCCTCGCAAGCTGCAAGCAAGAAGCATACCACTTCCTCGCAGGCTGCGACTAAGCAATGTAATCAATCTCAATGTATTGCCTGACATATATAAACCGCCGCGTCGGCCACTAAGAAAGCTACTGTTGATTGGAGCAATCACAGCTGTCGTGATCCTCCTGCTTCCTATGTACCTTTTGAAGGTTGACGCGGCTGATGAGACCGCCAATTTGCGAACCCAGCTAAACACCGTGCAGCAACAACTGCAAACGCAGAGTGAGGTCAATAAGGAAGTAAAGGAATTTGAGGGATCAATTAATGAGGCAATAGCAACATTGTGCAACCTTGAACAAGAGCACCAAATCATCGCCAGCAGAGGTGCTGCTTTTGCCAACCCTTGGCAGGTTGTTACGGAGAGTCTTGTTCCTGGAGTTCATTTGACGTCTATTGCTCAGTCGGGGAACGAGCTCACCCTAAGCGGCGAGTCTGATACCTCAGGCGAGGCTGATGCCCGTGCAGCAGTTATCGAGTATGCGACACATCTCGAGCAAACGGGCGAGTTTTCTGGTGTTCGTGTCGATTCCATAGTGGCAGAAGGCGGCGGCCAAGAATCCGAGGTGATAACCTTCACTATAACAATAAACAGATAGTCAGTTTGACCAGCCCTCAGTTATTGTACCACCTACAAAGTTAGAGTTGCCGGCATTTTAGCCTCAGGAGCCGGTGGATGGTATCTGAGCGCACTGTGGGGCCGGAAC
>Ga0114920_10001324_pt1 | contig 11379 bp, 12 predicted proteins | sample ChitaG_FD_88683 | JGI IMG/M metagenome (GOLD analysis project Ga0114920, IMG submission 88683) | Deep subsurface microbial communities from South Pacific Ocean to uncover new lineages of life (NeLLi) - Chile_00310 metaG | ecosystem: Environmental > Aquatic > Marine > Oceanic > Sediment ...
CTATCTGACCTTCAACCTTCCGTATGCGGTGTGGATGATGCGCGGCTTTTTCCTGGAGATTCCCGTTGAGATAGAGGAATCGGCATTGGTGGACGGTTGTTCGCCCTTTGGGGCGTTCTGGCGCATTGCCTTGCCTTTGGCGGCACCAGGTCTGGTGGCTACGGGTGTGTTCTGCTTCATCTTCAGTTGGGCCGAGTTCTTCTTCGCCGTTTGTCTGACACGGTCAACTGCTGTGCCGCTATCGGTGTTCCTGGTCAATTCCTTTGGAAAGGGTGAGATCATGTGGGGGCAAATTGCATCCACGTCTATCGTGGCTATGGTGCCCATGTTCCTCGTGAGTTTAGCCATGCAGCGATATCTGGTGCGTGGCCTGACCTTGGGCGCGGTGAAATAGAACCTGGGCCTAGAGCAACTCCTGGTATGACGGAGACTGTATGAGTATACGGACACGAAAGATTCTGATTCAGGCGCTTCGATACATTATTGCTGTGGTAGCTCTGGTGTTCTTCCTGTTTCCTATCTCATGGATCTTTCTAACGGCCTTCAAAACGCCCGATGAGTTTCTGAAAAGTCCGCCGGTATGGATCCCACGCACTCCAAGCTTGGGTTACTTCGAGCATGTGGTTAGGACGGGGGGGGCGAAAGTGCTTGCAAACAGCCTCATTATTTCCTTGTCGGCCACGTTGCTGGCACTGTTGATTGGCTCGTTAGCGGCCTATGGCCTGGCTCGCTACAAGGTTGGGGGCGACAATCTGCCCTTCTTTATCCTTTCCCAACGGTTCATGCCGCCGGTGGCCGTGATCTTCCCATTCTTGATGTTTTTCAAGACGCTGAAATGGATGGATACGCACCAGGCTCTGATCATCGTCTATTTGACCTTCAATCTTCCGTACGCGGTGTGGATGATGCGCAGCTTTTTCCTGGAGATTCCCGTTGAGATAGAGGAATCGGCGCTGGTGGACGGTTGTTCGCCCTTTGGGGTGTTTTGGCGCATTGCTTTGCCCTTGGTGGCACCGGGTCTGGTGGCTACGGGTGTGTTCTGCTTCATCTTCGCTTGGGCCGAGTTCTTCTTTGCGGTCTGTCTGACGCGGTCAAATGCTGTGACGCTGTCAGTATACATAGTCAATTTCTTTGGGAAGCACATGATCCAGTGGGGAGAGGTGGGAGCGACATCTGTCATAGCGATGGTGCCCATGTTCCTCATGAGTTTCGTCGTGCAGCGATATCTGGTGCGCGGCCTGACCATGGGCGCGGTGAAGTAGAAGGCTGGAATTGAGGGGCGTGCTCGATAGTACACCTCTACCGGATATCAAGCCTTTCGTTCCCGCGTTCGATCATCGGGGGGCACGGGTGAGTTGGTTGACAGGGCGGGCGTGAATCCATGGTCATTCCTATCGTGAGTGTAGTTTCCTGATTCCACGGAGAATAAGGAGGCACAGCAACGATGACACAGGGAGGAATAGCCAGGGCTTTGGGCAGAGTGGTAAGCGAGGAGACTTTAGAAGCCGATTTGGAGCGTTACCGCGAATTGGCGCTGGAGTTGGGAGCTTCAGAGGCGGCGATCATTCCTGCCAGCTATGTCACCATAGATGAGCGAGTCCGCTTGAAATGTATGGTACCCCGTTGTCTTCGCGCCGGGGAAACCCCAAATTGCCCCCCTTATGCTCTCGATCTGGATCTGGTACGCGGAGCTCTGAGCCGGTTCTCCTGGGCGATACTGTTCAAGTGCGACGTGGAACCGATAGAGGAGTATGTCCCGGGGAGGGGAGTGACCAAGAAAGAGCGGCGACGTGTGCTCTCCTTCCACCAGAAGAGCGGTGAGGTGGTCTGCCGGCTGGAGCGCCAGGCTTACAAGGACGGCTACCATTTAACCATGGGGTTCGGCGGTGGCTCCTGCAAGGATTACCTGTGCCAAGGGATGATATGCCAGGTTCTGGATAGTGGCAGATGCCGTTTTCCTCATCATGCCCGACCGGCGATGGAAGCAGTGGGCATGGATGTGATTGGCCTGATCAACAAAGTGGACTGGGAAGCTTACGCATTGCTGGATGACCTCAGTCTCGTCCCCTGCGCTGTCACCGTGGGTATCGTCTTTATTTGTTGAGTGAGGTGGAAATGTCCCAAGATGTAGCAGAGATGGTGGAAAGATATCTCTCGGAAGACCCTATGAAGTGGGCAAAGCTGGCCAGTGATATCCAGTGGCGTCGCCTCCAACTCTTACTGCTGAGAGAGATTCTTGTCGAATTAAGGAAATTGAACCGCGAGGGTCTGAAGCAGGAGGAGACAGGGAAATAGGGCCTTTCATCTCTTCATTCATGTGTAGGGGGTGAATAGCGGACTTCTCCCGTATATGGCTTGCTTATCGGGCAGTTTTTCCTGTCCACACATGGATGAATAAATGGTCTTTGAGTGGGCAATTGGCAGTAGGCTTGACATTGAGTGGGGAGTCTTATGAGTTTGCGAAGGCGTAAGGATCTAATTCAGGTGTTTCGGTACTTTGTTGCTGTGGTAGCTCTGGTGTTCTTCCTGTTTCCTATCTTATGGATTTTTCTTACGGCCTTCAAGACGCCCGATGAGTTTCTGAAAAGTCCGCCGGTATGGATCCCTCGCGCTCCAAGCTTGGGTTACTTCGAGCATGTGATTAGGACAGGGGGACTGAGGGCGCTTCGGAATAGCCTTGTCATTGCCACGTCAGCCACGTTGCTGGCGCTGCTGATCGGCTCGTTAGCAGCCTATGGTCTGGCTCGCTACAAGGTGGGAGGCGACAATCTGCCCTTCTTCATCCTCTCCCAACGGTTCATGCCGCCGGTGGCCGTGATCTTCCCGTTTTTGCTGGTGTTCAAGACGCTGAAATGGATGGACACGTACCAGGCCCTGATCGTCGTCTATCTCACGTTCAACCTGCCGTATACGGTATGGATGATGCGCGGCTTTTTCCTGGAGATTCCCGTTGAGATAGAGGAATCGGCATTGGTGGATGGATGTTCGCCCTTCGGAGTGTTTTGGCGCATCGCGCTGCCGCTGGTGACACCGGGTCTGGTGGCTACGGGCGTGTTCTGCTTTATCTTCAGTTGGGCCGAGTTCTTTTTCGCCGTTTGTCTGACGCGGTCAAATGCTGTGACGCTGTCAGTATACATAGTCAATTTCTTTGGCAAGATGATGGTCCAGTGGGGGGAGGTCGGGGCAACATCTATCGCAGCCATGGTTCCTCTGTTCCTCTTGAGTTTCGTCGTGCAGCGTTATCTAGTGCGCGGCCTGACCATGGGGGCGGTGAAATAGAGGGCAAGATCAGTGGTTGGGGGGCATAGATGATTCTTGAAAACAAGACTGCCATCGTGACGGGCGCTGGACAAGGGATCGGCAAAGCCATCGCGCGGGGGCTGGCCCAAGAAGGTGCAGCGGTGCTGGTGAATGATTTGGTGGCGGACAAGGCTAAATTTGTGGCTGCTGCACTGCGAGAGGAGGGCTTTCCGGCCATTGCCTTCGCCGCCGATGTGTCGGACGAAGCTTGGGTCCAGGCCATGGTTGATCACGCTCTAGCGGAATGGGGCCGGATCGATATCCTGGTCAACAATGCCGGATACCTGCAGATGTCGCTGATTGTGGACATGACGCTGGATGAGTGGGAGCGGGTTTTTGCTGTGGATGCGCGTGGAGTGTTTCTCTGTTGTCGCGCGGTGTTGCCCTCAATGATCGAGCGGCGCTACGGACGCATCGTTACCGTGTCGTCAATTGCCGCCTATGTGACCCGCCCCAAGGAAGCCCACTATTGCGCAGCCAAAGCCGCCGCCACTCAGTTTACGCGCGTGCTGGCCTATGAAGTCGCGAGGTACGGGATCACCGCTAACGTACTCTGTCCTGGCACCACGGCCACGGAGATGGTCACCGAGACCCTGGCCAAAGACCCCGTCGCCCAGGCGGGATGGCGAGCGTCGGTTTTGCTGGGCGAATTCGCGCGGGTTGAAGATCAGGCTGATGCTGTGGTGTTCCTGGCTTCGGACCGAGCTCGGCACATCACCGGTCAGGTGATCTCGGTGGATGGAGGGCAGAGCCTGAACTGGCTGCACGGCACAAAGTATTGAGACTCTCGTAGCAGGCCAAGATGTAGAAAAACCTTCCGCGTCTGCTAAGATTCTCGGCAGGTGAAAAACCTGCTTTTGACAAAAATCTTTCAAGTGATGAAAGGAGACATCATGACTGTCAAAAAACTGACTATTGGAGACATTCAAGCCAAAGTGGTTCGAGGCGAGCCCATCTTTCAGGTGACGGCGGTGGACTATCCGACCGCGCTGCTGGTCGATCAGGCTGGCATTGACTTTGTCTTGGTAGGCGATTCCCTGGGGATGACTGCCCTGGGATTGGCAAGCACCATCCCGGTGACCATGGAAGAGCAGATTCATCACGCCAAGGCCATCACGCGGGCCGTTAAGCACGCCATTGTGGTTGGCGACTTGCCCCTCGGTGCATATCACGCCTGCAAAGAGGACGCCATCAACAATGCCATCCGTATGCAAAAGGAAGGCGGCTGCGATGTGGTGAAGATGGAAGGCGGGAAAGAGTTCGCTCCCATGGTCCGCGCCGTGGTAGATGCCGGTGTGCCAGTGATGGGGCACATGGGTCTCACCCCCCAGCTTATGGCCAAACTGGGTGGGTACAAGGTGCAGGGCAGGGACGTTGCCGCAGGCCTGCGTCTTATAGAGGATGCTCTGGCGCTGGAGGAAGCAGGCTGTTTCGCCATGGTGCTCGAATGTATCCCCGATCGCGTGGGCAAGTTGATCACCGAGCGGGTCAACGTCCCGACCATTAGTTGTGGTGCCGGCCCCTGGTGTGATGGGCAGAACATGGTACTACACGACATGGTCGGTTTCTACGATCGCCGTATCCCCCGGTTCAACAAGAAGTACGTAGATGTCGCGGCAGAGATCAGCAAGGCTCTGAAGACGTTCCAAGAAGAGGTGCTTACCAAGAAGTTCCCAGCCCCAGAGAACTGCTTCACCATAAGGGATGAGGACTACGAGGCCCTCCTTGAAGAGCTGCGCCAGCGAGAGTCAGCCGGGCACTAGGAGGTAATCATGGCAGAGCCATTGTGTGTGGGAATTACCCGGGACTTCCTGACCGAGGGGGCCGGGCTACTGGACGACGTGCTGCTCGAGATGTTCGGCAGTGTGCAGGGCGTGGTTTACGAACATATACCGCGGGGAGGACGAGTTGCCGAGCCCGACCAGATTCGCTCATACGATGCCATTATCGCCCTGCATTTGCATTTTGCGCCGCAGAGCTTCGAAGGCATAGATCGGCTGGCCATCATCGCCCGCTGGGGTGTGGGCTACGACATGATTGACGTCCCGGCCTGCACCGAGAATGACATCGCCCTCTGCATCACGCCTGACGCGGTGCGTAGGCCGGTGGCCGAAGGAGTCATCGGTATGATGTTGGCTCTCTCAAAGCATCTTTTGATCAAAGATCGGCTGACTCGGACAGGGCGATGGCACGAGAAGACAGCGTACGTGGGCAAGGGCCTGGAGAACCGGGTCATGGGCTGTATCGGCATGGGCAATATTGGCGCTGAAGTGATACGCTTGCTCAAGCCCTTCGACGTGGCTCGCCTCCTGGTGTATGACCCCTATGTGTCGGCTGAGCAGGCAGCAGACATCGGGGCTGAGTTGGTGGACTTGGACACCCTGCTCAAAGAGGCGGATTTCGTGAGCATCAACTGCCCGCTCACTGAGGAAACCCACCATTTGTTGAGTGAGCGCGAGTTCAGCCTGATGAAGCCGACGGCTTATCTGATCAATACCGCCCGAGGCCCCATCGTCGATCAGGTGGCCCTGACCAAGGCGTTGCAGGCCGCGCAGATCGCGGGGGCGGCTTTGGACGTGTTTGAGAAGGAGCCAATTGAACCTGACGATCCATTGATCGAAATGGAAAACGTGATCCTGACTCCTCATGGCATCGCCTGGACTGAGGAGTTGTCCAGGGGCAATGGGGTAGGGGCGTGCCAGAACGTCCTCACTGTCCTACGGGGCGATGAACCACGGCACGTGGTTAACAAGGAGGTAGTCAATCGGCCTGGTTTTCAGGCCAAGTTGGGTCGCCTGCGCCAACGACGGCGGACCTTGAATTAGGCAAAAAAGAGGAAAGGGGATAGATATGAGCACAAAGACAAAGTTCGAGTTTCTTGGAAACGCGGCCTATCGCATCACCAACAGAGAGGGCAAAATCATTCTCATAGATCCGTTCTTGAACGAGAGTGATGTGGCCCCGGTCAAAGTGAAAGACTTAGATCAGGTGGATCTGATCCTGGTAACCCATGCTGCCTGGGATCACATGGGCGACACGTTGGAGATCGCGCTCAAATTTGACTGCCCGGTCTGTTGTGGGGGGGAGGTGCGCCATCACCTCATCAAGCACGGGGTCGCCCCGGCTAAGGTACGGGCCATGTGCTGGGGGCTGCAAGTGGTGGAAGCCGGCATTCGTGTGCGTGCGGTGACCTCAATGCACTGGTCGTTCATTGAATATCCGGATGGATCGTTCATCTCCGGCCCGCCGATGGGATTCATCTTCTACCCTGACGCGGGCGTGCGGGTCTACCATTCCGGCGACACGGCTATCTTCAGCGACTTGAAGTTGTTTGGCCAGCTTTACCAGCCCAACATTGCGCTCATGGCCTGTTCTATGCCGGAGAGCGGCCAGTTGCAAAAGCATGGCATCCCCGAGGTATTCTGTGGTGAGATGAGCCCTCACGAGGCAGCGCTGGCTTGCCTGTGGTTGGGAGTGGAGTATGCCCTGGGGAATCACTACTCCTATGCCAAAGACAATCCGGACGTGGAAAAGTTTGTCACCCTCTTGAACAACCTGCACTCGGATGAGGGGCCGGTGGTCAAGCCAGTCATCCTGGAGGCGGGTGAGGTTTGGTACTACCCGCCGGAGGAGTAATGATCGGTGAATGACACGAACGGGGTACAGTAATGGCTGACACAGTAACAGCCACGAATTTCACGAATTGAGACGAAAACAGAATAAAATTAGTGAGAATTCGTGTCAATTCGTGGCAAAAAACGGGGGTACGAAAATGGCTGATACAGTAATGGTTATCGGAGGATCGGGTTTTATTGGGAGCCATCTGTCCAGGCACCTGGTGGAGCGCGGTGATCACGTGATCAACTACGACATCCGCCCCTGGGCAGGGGAGCTGGACTGGATGATGGAACCCTACAAGAAAGGAATTGCCTACGAACTGGGCGGAGTGGAGAACTGGCCTCAGCTTTGTGCTGTGGTTAAGAAGCACAAGGTGAACAAGATTGCCCATGCGGCTGCGCCGATCAATCTGGCGTATCTTGGCCGAGCGCCGAAAGTGGCTTTTGATATCATTGCCCACGGCACGGTTAACGTGTTGGAGACAGTGCGGTTGATGGATGTGGAGCGATTGGTGTTTTTTAGCTCGATAGCCGTACTGCCTACTATCCAGTATGAGCCAGTCGACGCCAACCATCCAACGGTCATGGCCACCGAAGGACCTGGATCAGCAGCCTATGGTGCGGGCAAGTTGGCTGGTGAGGCCTTTTGCTGGGCTTATCGCCATGCCTTCAACGTAGATTTCGTGACCATCCGTCCGTCGGCGGTGTATGGCTTCGGTTCACGTAATCCTATTTACATCAAGCCGATGGTGGAGGGGGCGTTGCGCGGCGAACCGGTGCGTTTCGATAGCGGGCGTGAGTTCCCGCGGGACTATACTCACGCGGAAGACGTGGTCGGGGTCACATTGGCCGCACTGGACGTTGCCTCGGAGAGACTGAAACATCGGGTCTTCTATGTCGCCACGGGCCAACCGCTGGTCACGGCTGGCGAATTGGCGGAGATGGTGAAGGAGATGATTCCGTCGGCTGACATTGAGATCAAGCCGGGCCTGTCCTATGCCGATAAGCTTGAGATTCGCTATCGCGGCCTGACAGACATGAAGCCAGTGGAAGAACAACTTGGCTACAAGGTAAAATACGCCAACCTGCGTGACGGCCTGGCCGGGTTCATCGCCCGCTATCGCGAGTATATGATTGCACATGGCCAGACGCCAGCGGAGTTGGCGTAATAGGGATGCCTGGCTTTCCAAACATTGATAAAGGGAGTAACAGACAATGCCTGTCGAAGTATATATGCCGAAGATGTCCGATCACATGAAAAAAGGGACTATTCTCAAATGGCTGGTGGAAGAGGGGGCTCAGGTCGAAGAGCGGCAGCCCATCTTGGAGATCGAGACCGACAAGGCGGTCGGAGAGGTGGAAGCGCCGACTTCGGGTATTCTGCGCGGGATTCGCGCAGGTGAAGGTGCCGTAGTGCCTGTGGGCGAGGTGATCGCCTTCGTTGCCCAGCCGGGTGAGGAGGTACCTGAGCTCCCGCCCATGTTGGCGGAGAAGGAGGCCAAAGCCGCGCCTACCGCTCCGGTGACCGCCCCTGCACCTGCTCCGGCTGCAAAGCCCGGTCGAGTCTTGGCCTCGCCGGTCGCCCGCCGGGTGGCTAGGGAATTGGGCGTGGACCTGACCAAGGTGAAAGGCACTGGCCCTGGGGGACGTATCAAGGAGGCAGATGTGCGCGCGTTCGCCGAACTGCTGAAGGCTGCCGCTGCACCTGCGGCGATAGAAGAAGAGGTTGAATGGCTGGATCTGTCTACCATCCGGCGTATCACTGGCGAACGCATGGCTCTAAGCAAACAGACCGTACCCCACTTCGTCCTGACTATGGAAACCGACATGACGGAAGCGGTTCGTTTACGCGCAAAGCTAATGGATCGTATCGTCGCCGAAACCGGGCAGAGGCTGTCGTACACAGCCCTGTTGGTGAAGGTGGTGGCCCTAGCGCTCAAACGCCATCCGCTGGCCAACGCTGAGTTTGTTGAGGGTCGCATCAAGCTCCACCGGGCGGTCAACGTAGGCGTGGCAGTGGGTGTAGAAGAGGGGTTGGTCGTGCCCGTGATCCGCGCCGCCGACACAAAGAGTCTGGCTGACATTACCCTCGAGTTGAGGGCCTTCCAAGAGAAGGCCTCGTCGTTGCGCTTCACCCCAGATGACTTATCGGGCGGCACGTTCACCATTTCCAATCTGGGCATGTTCGGCATTGATCAGTTCTCAGCCATCATCAACGTGCCGCAGAGTGCCATCCTGGCTGTAGGCCGCATTGTCAACAAACCAGTAGGCTTGGAAGATGGGAGCATTGGCCTCAGGCCGATGATGAGCCTGACTTTGTCGGTGGACCACCGGGTTCTCGATGGTGTGACCGGGGCGAAGTTCCTGGGAGAGGTGAAAGATCTGCTGGAAAACTCTTACTTGTTGTTGTAGGAGGTGGTGGGTATGCCTCTGAACCTGTTCAGTCTGGAGGGCAAGGTTGCCTTGGTTACGGGAGCCAGCCGGGGGCTGGGACGGGGCATGGCTCTGGCCCTGGCTGGAGCGGGAGCCGACATAGTGCTGGTCAGCCTTACTCTGCCCAAGTTGCAGAAGGTGGCGGCTGAGGTGAACAAGTTGGGTCGGCGGGCGCTACCTATCGCTGCCGAGGTCACCCAGGTGGCGGAGATCGAGGCGATGGTCGAGAGGGCAGTAGAGCACTTTGGTCACATCGATGTGCTGGTCACTTCGGCAGGTATCAATATCCGTCAGCCCGCCGTCGAGTTGACGGAGAGCAATTGGGATCAGGTAATTGACGTGGATCTCCGGGCAGTCTTTTTCACCTGCCAGGCTGTCGGTAAAGTGATGATCAAGCAGGGCGGAGGGAAGATAATCAATATCGTCTCGCTGACTACGGCTTTCGGCATCCCCCATATCCAGGCCTATTGCGCGGCTAAAGGGGGCGTTGGTCAGTTGACCAAAAGCCTGGCTGTGGAGTGGGCCCCATACCACATCAATGTCAACGCAATCGGCCCTGGCTTTTTCATGACTGACCTATCACGTGGGCTGCACAAGGACCCGGAGAAAAGCCGCAGGATCAAGCAACGTATTCCTCTGGGACGTTTCGGGGAGCCGGAGGATCTAGCTGGAGCAGTTATCTTTTTTGCCTCAGCCGCATCCGACTATATCACCGGGCATATCCTGTGGGTTGATGGGGGCGTGCTGGCGGCGTAGAATCGAGATAGACAAACAGACTGAGAAAGGAGGCAATGTATCATGAGGCTGGAGGGAAAGGTTGCCATCATCACTGGAGCTGGCTCTGGTATCGGGCGGGCCACCGCCCAATTCTTCGCCGAGGAAGGGGCGAAGGTGGTAGTGGCCGAGTATGATGCGGCGACTGGTCAGGAAACCGTTGATTTGATACATCGAGCCGGTGGCGAGGCCATTTTCGTTGAGGTGGACGTGTCAAAAGCCGATCAAGTAGAGCGAATGGTAAAGACGGCTGTGGACACCTACGGGGGCATCGACGTACTGTTTAACAATGCGGGTATCCTCTATTTCGGCACCGTCACTGAGACCGAAGAGGATGTATGGGATCGGGTCATGGCCGTCAACCTCAAGGGCACCTACCTGTGCAGCAAGTATGTGATCCCGCATATGATCGCTGGCGGTGGGGGTTCTATAATCAACGCCTCATCCTCAACTGGGGCGCATGATGCCTGCGCCAATGCTGCCGCCTATGTCACTTCCAAGGGCGGAGTGACCCTGCTGACTAAATGTATGGCCATTGATTATGCCCAGTATGGGATCAGGGTCAATAGTATCGCGCCTGGCCCGACCGACACGTCCATGCTGCGGGATAATCTCAGCGAACAGGAGCTGAAGGATTTTGCAGCGACCTTCCCTGTGAAGAGGCTGGGACAGCCTCGGGAGCTCGCTCAGGCGGTGCTATTCCTGGCTTCCGACGATGCCTCCTTCGTCACCGGCTGTATTATGGCCGTCGATGGTGGTCAAACGGCCCAAGTGTAGATTCGGATACTCTTCCTTTTATCAAAGGGAGCTAAGATGGACCCTGTAGACGTATTGACTTCTGCGCCGGCCAAAATCATCCTTTTCGGTGAGCACTCGGTGACCTATGGCAAGGTAGCCGTCACCACAGCTGCTGACCTGCGGGCTACCTGTCACATTCGCTTGCGGCCCCAGCCGTGGGTGAGCTTGAGCGGAGGTGGACACAGCCAGAAAGTGAGCCTGGACAAACTGGCGGCTTTTCGCCAGCGCATTGACGACCTGCGGGCCGCGGACAGCCACACCGAAATCCGCCGACTCACCCAGGATGATTTCTTCGCTCCCGCCCGCTACATCTTGGGTACGGCATTGGCCTCATCCGAACCGGTGGGGTTGGATATCTCTTTTGAGAGCGATATCCCCATCGGTTCTGGTCTCGGGTCGGGTGGAGCAGTCTTTGCTGCCCTGGCCTGGGGACTGACCAAACTGCTGTACGGTGAGC
>Ga0114920_10001325_pt1 | contig 11379 bp, 8 predicted proteins | sample ChitaG_FD_88683 | JGI IMG/M metagenome (GOLD analysis project Ga0114920, IMG submission 88683) | Deep subsurface microbial communities from South Pacific Ocean to uncover new lineages of life (NeLLi) - Chile_00310 metaG | ecosystem: Environmental > Aquatic > Marine > Oceanic > Sediment ...
GGAAGGCGAAAATTTTAACCACAGGAATACATTGAGTATTTTGAGGATAAAGCTAACGCTTCACTTCGTGCAAAATGTTGAGCCTGACATCCCGCCAATGGCGGGAGGCAAAAGGGGGCGTTTTGCAAAGGTCTCAAAGTGCTATCCTGGCAAATACTTATTAATCCGATTAAAGACTGGTGGTAAAAATGACAATCGACACAACAATGTACGTTCGCGCTCCAAGCAGGATTTCCGCCTACATTGACTGGCTTCAGATGCTGACTGGTGCTGGGTTAATCATGTTTATGTGGAGTCACATGATCATGGTATCCAGTGTTATTTTGGGTCCGGGAGTGATGAATGCCCTGGCCGAATTCCTTGAGGAGTACTACATGGCCCAGGTGGGCGGTCCGATCGTTGCATTTATTTTCCTTTTCCACTTTGTCCTGGCGGTCCGCAAGGTTCCCTTTCGCGCAGAGCAGCAATCCACCGTCTGGAAGCTCAGCCGGCAACTCCGTCATACCGACACCTGGCTCTGGATGATACAGGCATTCACCGCAATGATCATTCTAATCATGGGCTCCGCCCACATGTGGACGGTGCTTTCCGATTTTCCGATCACCGCCGCCAAAAGCGCCGCCCGGGTACAGGGGGGGTTCTGGCTTGTTTTTTACCTGATTCTTCTGCCCGTGGTGGAGCTTCACGTGGGGATCGGCTTCTATCGGATTGCAGTAAAGTGGGGGTTTATCCGACGAAAGGGGCGGAAAGGTTTTAAGAGATTTGAAAACATTCTCACAGCTATTTTTATCGTCATTGGACTTGTCACTCTTGCTAGGTTTTGGTTTCTAGCCTTGCCTAAATGAGGAGAAAAATCATTGGAAACTATATATACTGATCTACTGTGCATAGGCGCCGGTTTGGCAGGAGAACGGGTTGCCGTTGAGGCGGCCTCTGCCGGTTTCGAAACCATCTGCTTGAGTATCGTACCGCCCAGGCGATCCCATTCTTCCGCAGCTCAGGGTGGTATGCAAGCCTCTTTGGGCCACTGCATTATGGGAAAAGGAGATTCTACGGATGTTCATTTTCAAGACACGGTAAAAGGTTCTGATTGGGGCTGCGATCAGGAGGTGGCCCGGCTTTTTGCGGAGACCGCGCCCGTGGCCGTGCGTGAAATGGCATTCTGGGGAATTCCGTGGAACAGAGTTGTCCCGGGAAAGGACACCTATTTTAAGGGTGGAAAACAATTCGAGAAAGAGGAACTCAAAGAGAAAGAAGGTCTTATAACCGCGAGAAGCTTCGGAGGAACCGCCAAATGGAGAACCTGCTATACTTCAGACGGTACAGGCCATACCCTCCTTTACACCATGGATAACAAGGTGGTTGAACTGGGCGTAACCGTCCATGACCGCATAGAGGCTATTTCACTCATTCATGACGGAAAAACCTGTATGGGTGCGGTAGCCAGGTGCTTAAAGACAGGAAAACTCAGGGCTTATCTGGCCAAGGCCACCCTCATCGCCACAGGAGGCTATGGCCGGATCTATCGGGAGACCACCAATGCGGTGATTAACGACGGGGGCGGCGCCATTATCGCCCTTGACACAGAGGTCGTCCCTTTGGGAAACCCAGAGGCTATACAGTTTCATCCCACCGGCATCGTTCCCACCAACATACTTGTCACCGAGGGCTGTCGGGGCGACGGAGGCACCCTGCTGGATGTGAATGAAGAGCGGTTCATGCCCGAGTATGAGCCTGAAAAGGAAGAGCTGGCATCCCGGGACGTGGTTTCCCGGTGGATGACCCATCACATTCAAAAGGGTCTTGGGGTGAAAAGCCCTTATGGAGATCACCTCTGGCTTGATATCCGCCATCTTGGTGCAGAACATATCAAAACCAAGCTCAGAGAAGTGGAAGAGATCTGCAATAATTTCCTTGGCGTCGATCCAATCACACAATTGATTCCGGTGCGACCGGCCCAGCATTACTCAATGGCGGGAATTCGAACCAACAAAGACGGCGCGTCCTATGGGCTCACAGGGCTCTTTTCCGCAGGTGAGGCCGCGTGCTGGGACATGCACGGTTTTAATCGCCTGGGCGGAAACTCCCTGGCTGAGACAATTGTTGCCGGTAAGATTGTGGGTGAAAAGATAGCGGAATTCTTGAAGGGTTACGAGGTGAAATTTAATACCGCCGTTATAACAGATGCGGTGGCAAAAGACTATGAGCGGATCGATCGATTGATTTCATGTAAAGACGGGAAGGAAGACGTTTTTGAGGTTCGCAACGCCATGCAGGATGAACTAATGGAGCGGGTAGGCATTTTTAGAAACGGTGCGGACCTGCAAAAGGCTGTTGACAACCTTCAGGAGATTCATGCCCGAGCCAAGAAAGTGGGCCTGCGTTCAAACGGTATCGGCGTCAACCCAGAACTTACTCTTGCCATAAAAATCCAGGGCATGGTGAGGCTGGCCATATGTACGGCTTATGGAGCTCTCCGGCGGACCGAAAGCCGGGGGTGCCATTCCCGCGAGGACTATGAGGCCAGAAATGACCGGGATTGGCTGAATCGGACCCTGGCGACCTGGAAAGAGGGAGACGATCTTCCAACTCTGAACTACGAACCCGCCTCCAAGGTTATGGAAATACCTCCCGGAGACCGGGGATATGGAGTTAGCAAAATCATCAGCCAAGATGATGAGAACATAGGAGAATAAGATGGGAAGAAAGCTGAAGTTCAATATTTTCCGGTATAATCCGCAGGATCCTGATTCTGTACCCCATACAGACACCTTTCAAATTGAAGAGACGGAAAGTATGACTCTGTTCATCGCCCTCACCCAGATCAGGGAGGAGCATGATCCGTCGCTCCAGTTTGATTTCTGCTGCCGTGCCGGAATATGCGGGGGATGTGCCATGATGATAAACGGCCGGCCCAATCTGGCCTGTAAAACCTTAACCAATGAACTGCCGAAGGAAATTACCCTGATGCCCCTTCCCATTTTCAAGATGATTGGCGATCTCTCCGTGGATACGGGAACCTGGTTCCGTGAGATGAATGAGAAGGTGGAATCCTGGGTCCACACCAGCAAAACCTTCGACTTAGAGACGGAAGAAGAAAGAATGGATAATGCTCTGGCCGAAGAGATCTATGAACTGGAGCGTTGTGTCGAGTGCGGCTGTTGTGTAGCAGCCTGCGGGACCGCCAATATGCGTAAGGATTTTGTTGGAGCCGTAGCCATGAACCGTATTGCCCGCTTCATGATGGACCCGAGAGATCAGCGCACTGGAAGTGAGTATTTTGAGGTGATCGGCACTGACGAAGGCATCTTCGGCTGTATGGGTCTGCTTGGCTGTGAGGACGTCTGCCCAAAACAGCTCCCTCTCCAGGATCAGCTCGGCATCCTCCGCCGCAAGATGGGCTGGAGCGCCATTAAGCATTTATTTCGGATCAAATAGGATGGCTTCGTAAAAAGTCCAACTTCAGCGTTGCGCTTCATTTCGTTGTCATTGCGGCGTACGCTAAGTACGTACCCTTCGGGTACCGCGTTAGCGGGATGACACGAAATTCGCGCGCCTTGAATTTGGTCCCGCCCAGGCGGGATTACTTTGCCATCGCAATTTTGACTTTTTACGAGATCGTCAAATAGGAGGTATCGTTGACAGAATTTTTATACCACGACCCTTTTCCTCTCGGAGATGATACTACAGAGTATCGACTACTCACCAAAGACTATGTATCAACCGGCTCATTTGCCGATAAACAGATCACAATAATTGACCCTGAAGGATTGACGCTGCTCGCCGAAGCGGCATTCAGAGACGTTTCCCACCTATTCAGGACTTCACACATTAAACAGCTGCAAAAGATTCTGGATGATCCTGAAGCCTCTGATAATGACAGGTATGTGGCCCTGGAGATGCTGAAAAATGCCGTAATTGCTGCAGAAGGGACTTTCCCTTCGTGCCAGGATACAGGAACCGCCGTTGTCATCGGCAAAAAAGGACAACAGGTGTGGACAGGGTCTTCCGACGAAGAGGCGCTTGCCAGGGGTATTTTTAATGCCTACACAAAAAACAATCTCCGCTATTCCCAGATGGCGCCCCTAACCATGTACGACGAGAAAAACACCGGATGCAACTTGCCGGCCCAGATCGATCTGTATGCCACCACGGGAGATAAATACGAATTCCTTTTCATTGCAAAGGGAGGAGGATCGGCCAACAAGACTTTTCTGTATCAGGAAACCAAGGCAATCGTAAACCCTACAGATTTAATCAAGTTCATGGGGAGCAAGATGAAGGCCTTAGGGACAGCGGCCTGCCCACCCTACCATCTTGCCTTTGTGGTGGGCGGAACATCTGCTGAAACCAATCTAAAAACAGTGAAACTTGCCTCTGCAGGTTATCTGGACCACCTCCCTGCTACGGGCAACGAATTGGGGCAGGCATTCAGGGATAAAGATCTTGAAGAAAAGCTGCTCAAACTGTCACAAGAATTGGGTATCGGCGCCCAGTTCGGAGGGAAATATTTCTGTCATGACATAAAGGTTATTCGTCTTCCAAGGCATGGAGCATCCTGTCCGGTGGGCCTTGGTGTGAGTTGCAGCGCCGATAGGAACATAAAAGCTAAAATCACCAGGGAAGGGATATTCATAGAGAGGCTGGAGTCTAATCCCGCAAAATTTTTCAAGGAGCCAAAACGGCCTGATGTAGAAGTCGTGCGCATCGATCTTGACAGGCCCATGGACGAAATCCGGGAGATCTTAACCAAGTATCCTGTTGCTACACTTCTAATGCTGACCGGTAAAATCGTCGTGGCCAGGGATATTGCCCATGCCAAACTTAAAGAGCGGTTGGACAGAGGTGAAGGTCTTCCTCAATATTTTATGGATCACATTATATACTATGCCGGCCCGGCAAAAACCCCCAAAGGATATGCATCCGGTTCGTTTGGCCCCACAACCGCAGGAAGGATGGATTCCTATGTTCCCCTGTTCCAGCAACACGGAGGTTCCATGGTCATGCTGGCCAAAGGGAATCGTTCCGAAGAGGTGACGGATGCCTGTAATAAATATGGCGGATTTTATCTCGGTTCCATTGGAGGGCCGGCTGCCCGGTTAGGAAAAGAGTGCATAACAAACATTGAAACGCTTGAATACCCCGAATTGGGTATGGAAGCCATTTTTATGATCACAGTCAAGGACTTCCCGGCGCTTATCATCGTCGATGACAAGGGAAACGACTTTTTTGATAAAATATTATAAAATGTTGCCAAATTTCTTTTATTATTAATCTTTAACGACCATTTGGTAGCCTGGCAATCTTATGAAACTTACAATAAATGAAGTTGCCCAGTGCCTTCATCTTCCGTTAAGTACCGTGGAGCGCTGGATACGCCAGGGCAGAATCCCAATACAAAGAAACGGCAATGATTACATCTTCAACGAGTCTGCTCTGAAAAAATGGGCCGAATCGTATAACCTGATGTTTTCACTGCCCCAAAAAGTTAAGGCACAGCAGCAGGAAGCAATACTGGAAAATCTCCTGCCCGCCATGAAGCGTGGGGGTGTATATCATGATCTTAAAGGAGATAATGTTGAAGCGGTTCTGGGAGCTGCTGTCGAGAATTTGCATGTTTTATCCAACAGCTCAAAAGAAAAACTATTTAAAAAGCTGCTTGAAAGAGAAAACCTTACATCAACCGGCATTGGCAAAGGGGTTGCCATTCCACATCCCCACGACCCCATGTCAGACGCTTTGGAAAATCCTTTAATAGCAACATGCTTTCTTGAAAAACCGATCGACTTCGGTGCTGTGGATGACAAGCCGGTGTTTATAATGTTCATCCTTTTAAGCCAATCAATTAAGATCCATCTCCATCTTCTATCAAGGCTTTCTTTTTGTGTTCGCGACAACTCGTTTGTGGAATTTTTGAAAACATCCCCTGATTCAGCCGCGTTTTTTTCAAAAGTAGCTGATTTTGAAAAGCAACTCGATAGAGCAGACAATTATTAGGTATTGGCAATATGCGCATTTTAAAATCGTGGCGCTATCCTGCAAGCTGGAACATTTTTCGTTTAGACGATCGTCTTCTGCTCATATTGATGGCCGCCATTGTCGGCAACTGCAGCGGTTTGGCAGCTGTGATTCTTAACCGATCACTTGTGGCAATGTTCGAGTGGCTTCATCATCTCCGCCATTACTGGTGGGTATTTGTGCTTCCTGCCGTAGGTGCGGCTCTTTCTTCACTTTTTCTGGACAAAGTCGTTAAGGAAGGGGCCGGACACGGTGTGCCGGAAGTAATTTACAGTGTATCACGTTACGGCGGCCTGTTGAGGTTCCGCTCAAGTTTTTCAAGGTTGATATCCAGCTGTCTTACCATCGGCAGCGGGGGTTCAGCGGGTCCTGAGGCCCCGGTGGTTATAAGCGGAGCATCAATCGGATCGAATATTGCAAAATTTTTTTCATTAAACGACCGTCAGCGCGTGACACTTGTCGGTTGTGGAGCGGCCGGTGCAATATCTTCCATCTTCAATGCACCGATTGCCGGGATGGTTTTTGCAATTGAAGTGATCATCGGAGAATGGAAATCCGTAAATATTGTTCCCATAGCCATTGCTTCCGTGGCCGGCACCGAAGTCAGCCGTATCCTCCAGGGGAACCAGATCGCTTTCAGCCACCGTCTATTCAGCATCGACCTTATAGATATTATTGCCTGCCTTGGTTTAGCCATATTGACTGCCGCCGCTTCTATTCTGCTGACACGGATGCTCAGGTCCATACATGAAATATCAGGTAGAATTTCAGCGCCTGTATGGCTGCGTGCCGCAGCAGGTGGTTGCGCCGTCGGCATTATCGGCCTTTTTCTACCGGTTGTTCTTGGTGAAGGGTATCATTCGGTCCGAATTATGATCGAAGGAACCTTTTCACAAGGACTTGCAATTGTGGCACTGGCTGCACTCGCAAAGATTGTTGCCACCTCTTTGACCCTGGGTTCGGGAGGATCCGGCGGAATATTTGCCCCCTGCCTGGTTATAGGAAGTCTAGTAGGGCTGACGTATCACCATAGTCTTGTTTTGCTTTGGCCTTCGGTATCATGGGTAAACGAAGGATGCTTTGCCTTGCTGGGAATGGCGGGTCTTATCAGCGGTATGTTACAGGCACCTTTGACCGGAATCTTTCTTATTGTTGAAATTACAGGAGGATATGAAGTCATTCTGCCGCTTATCATCGTCTCTGCTATCTCAACAACCCTCTGCCATTACATTGAACCGGCTTCTTATTATCTCAAGGATCTTGTGGAGCTTGGACATCTTTTAAGACCCGGGACCGATGCCCGTGTTTTGTCCGATTTGAACGTACCGGAGATCCTTGAAAGGGACTGCATTACCGTAAATCAGAACATGCTGTTGCGGGATTTTATAAATATCGTCAAAAAATCCCACCGGAACTATTTTCCTGTTGAAAATGAAGAGACCGGTGATTTTATGGGAATAATCCATTTAGATGATATACGACAATATCTCTTCAATCCGATAATGTATGATGCCGTGGTCTTAGGACAGATAATGGATACAAAGGTTGAAGTCGTCCATCCTGACGACGATTTATCCGAGGTTCTTCGCAGAATGGATGCAAATCGCCTGTTTTCAATGCCGGTTGTAATAAACAACAGGTTCATCGGTCTGATTTCAAAGGCAACGCTTCTGGATCAATATCGAAAAGAGCTTATGGTTCAGACCAGTCATTAAATTTGAGTTAAAAGTTAATGCAGGATTTAGGTGAAAGGAGATTCAGATGGATCATCAACTGTTTCATATTTTCAGAAACAATCCTCTGGGAAGGGAAACGCTGCTTCAATCGATTTACTTTTGCAGCAAGGTTGGCGCTTCTCCGGTTATTTACATCCCCAAGCACGCAAAATTTTTGATGTATTTTGAAAATGATGTGGTTCAGATTGACCTTGACAATTCGTATCTTACATCCCCGGAAACCGCCTTAAAGCATGCAACCGAACTGGTTGAGCAAGGAGGGATGAAAGCAAGATTTCTGGAACCAAAGCATTACACAGCATCAACGCTGCCGGACATACAGACAAATTTTGATTTCATGTGCTGCCCCCGCAGCATCAGTGATCTGTCTTCAAAAATCGGTCTGGGCTACATAGGCCCAAGGGTTAGACGCATTGTAGAGTCAGCGCGATTTCCGATTCTGATCACCAGCCCGGTATACAAAAAGTGGCAAAGCATAGCGGTATTCTTCGGGGGATCTACCAATGCGGTTAACGCCCTAAAGCTGGGATTTCGTATCAGCAGGGTTTCCGGCTTGCCGCTTGATGTTTACACCCGGGTGGAAAAAAACTCCCGTGAATCATACGAAAAGGTTATAAAAGATGAAAATCTTGAGGATGAAATGGGCCTTTATGTGAACAAATGGCATTTTTTTGAAAAAGGATTGTTTGAAGACAACCTTTACGAAGTTCCGCATGATGCCCTCGTGGTTTTGGGTGCATATGGTCACGGCCTGATAAAGACTTTTGTCTTTGGGGGCAAAATGGAAAAAATACAGTCTACCATTTCAAACAACCTTTTGATCGTAGGACCCTATTACACTTCAACCAGATGAATCGGGTGTGAAGTTTTAGCCCGAATTTCTCTCGGATTCCCCCCCCTGATGCATGCAAATGAATCCCGTTTCAAGCAGGATGAGAAATCCGGGCTATTCATGAGCCAAATTATGACCTATCGAAAGCGTTTCAATTTAATTGTATGTTTAGCATCTATAGTTTTCGGGATTGGTCTGTATTGGCACACACTCGACTATCCTTTCGAACTTGATGATGTCCTAAATATCGTGAATAACCATTATATCCGCCTTCAGCGCCTGGACTTTGAAAGCTTACATGACGCTGCTTTTAAAAGTATACTTAAAACCCGGCCAATCGCTAATTTAAGCTTTGCTTTGAACTATTATTTTTCGGAATACAGGCTGCCCCGTATCGTCTGACCAATATATTTATTCATATTGTCAATGGGTTGCTAATATACGCTTTGAGCGTCATGACCCTGCGGCTGCTCCATGGACAGGCCTCGACCGGGGCCGAGAAAACAGGCAATTGGGATGTCATTTCTGCTGATGCAATTCAACCTGTTGGAGCTATTGTTGCCTTTGTATGGCTGGTCCACCCCTTGCACACGCAATCTGTAATTTATGTTGTTCAGCGGATGAATTCACTGGCTGCCTGCTTCTATCTTGGTGCGTTGTGTCTTTATATAAGAGGACGACTTGTACCGGAAAGAAAATTGAGGATTATTTATTTTATCTCTGCCGTGTTTTCCTGGATACTGGCACTTGGCTGTAAGGAAATAGCCGCTACTTTGCCAATTATCATTATTATTTATGAATGGTTCTTTTTCCAGCAATTAAACAGGTCATGGCTCCGAGAGCGCGCTATAGTCTGGGGTGTTTTACTTCTGGTTTTTGGGCTAATAGCGCTCTATTTTCTGGGTGACAGCCCTATTCAAAATATCCTGTCCGGCTATCGAGCGCGCGACTTTACCCTCCTGGAAAGGCAGTTGACCCAATTCCGGGTGATTGCTCTCTATTTGTCGCTAATTTTTCTGCCCCTGCCCGGACGAATGAATTTAGAACATCATTTTACCAAATCAATTTCTCTTTTTGAGCCTATCACGACTTTGATTACGTTCTTCCTGATCATCGGTCTGGTCGCACTGGCGGTGGTGATGAGCAAGCGATCGAGGTTGCTTGCATTCTGTATTTTATGGTTCTTTATTCACCTTGCCATTGAATCGAGTATTATCCCCTTGGAGATGGCTTTTGAACATCGGACGTATCTACCATGTTTCGGGATTATTATGTTTGCCGTGCTGGTTATCTGGCATAAATTGCCGTCTGTTTTCAATTTACGATACGCCTTGGCGGCCGCTGTTGTATTGTTATTAAGCACTGCCACAGTGACTCGAAGTTTTGTCTGGCAGAGTGAGTTGACGTTATGGACCGATTGTGTGAATAAATCTCCCAACAAAGCGCGCTCCCACGGAAACCTCTGCTATGCTTTGATTAAAGCCGACGAACTGAATGAAGCCAAAGCCGAATGTTTTGCGGCCGTCCAGCTGGATCCCAAATATTACAATGGTTATAACCTTCTTGCTATCATTTCTGAAAAACATGGCGATTATAAAAAAGCCAAATCATATTACAAAAAAGCATTAAGCATTTATCCGGATTTTGCCGATGCAAACTACAATTATGGCAATTTTCTCGTGAAAGAGGATCAGTTGGATGAAGGTATTAAATACCTCCGGCGTGCCAGGAAGCAATACCCTAAAAACTGGAATGTCCTGCTGGCATTAGGTAAAGGCTTGGCAAAAAAAGGTAATATCGATGAAGCAATCAAATACTTTAAGGAGGTAATTGCACTGGTCCCTGAAAAGAGCGCGGGGTATACAAAAATGGGCATTGCCCTTGTTAAAAAAGGCCGATTGGCAAAGGCAATTAGCTATTTCAAAAATGCCGCTGAATTGTCGCCGGAATCTACCCTGGTATGGTATCATTTGGGAAATGGTTACCTAAGCTGGGGAAAATTTGATCAAGCACTTGACCAATATAAACATGTCCTTGACCTTGAACCCAACCATGTAAAAGCCCATTATCAAATAGGGAATGTTGCCTTTTTGCAAAAAAAATACGATAAGGCGCGTTCCTGGATGAAGCAGACTCAAAAGCTGGCCCCTGGCTTTATCAATGTCTGTGAGCTTTTGGGGCAGATTGACTTTCTGGAAAATAAGCTGGACGCTTCAGCTGAAAATTGGCTAAAAGTTATCAAACATCAACCCAAAAATGTGCGGGCTTTGAAGAGCATGGGCGATATTATGCTTAAAAAAGGCGATTATGATGATGCTTTGCCCTATTACACTGAAGTACTGGCATTAAATCCGGACAACGCAATTGTTCATAATAACATTGCGGCAATCTATGCGCAGAAGAATAATATAGAAAAAGCCATCGAGCACTATCAAAGGGCAATCAGTCTAAAACCTGACTATGCTGACGCTCGTAAGAACTTGAAAGCTATACAAAATTTGCTCAGGCAGAAAGATAAACGCTCCAAGATTGTAATAAGCCAATAGGTCAGCACCGACTTGCTTATTTTCTTTTTTTGATTTTTGTTGATAACATCTTTTTGAGGTCATCTCTGAACCAATGAGGAAATAATGAGAATACGTCAGAAAGTTTACTCTCCCATCTTTTTAAAATCCTATCAGGTGTCGGATTTTTCCACCCTATAATATTATTAAGTTCGCGTCTAATCCTGCCTCTTATTTTAATCCTTTCTATCCTGTCAATTCTTTGTATACGTTTCAACGCATCCTCAAA
>Ga0114920_10001326_pt1 | contig 11374 bp, 10 predicted proteins | sample ChitaG_FD_88683 | JGI IMG/M metagenome (GOLD analysis project Ga0114920, IMG submission 88683) | Deep subsurface microbial communities from South Pacific Ocean to uncover new lineages of life (NeLLi) - Chile_00310 metaG | ecosystem: Environmental > Aquatic > Marine > Oceanic > Sediment ...
AAACTTAAACAGATGTTTCAGGCGTTTCAGCTTCTTCAGGATGAAAGAACCTTAGCCCTGATGCCGTTCTGGGAAGCCCCCAAATAAAAGAGAATCAGAAGGCATAGGAATCGGGGCAGATTGTCTTGAAATCACAATAATTGCAGTTGTGCCAATCGGGTTTCGCCCTGAAATCCTGGCTCCTGATCCCCTCTTTAACCTCTTCAATTTTATCCATGGCTCGCTTCAATTCAGTTTCGGTTTTTTTGGCATGCCCAATGATATCCGATTCCAGAAAATGAAGACGGACTTCAAAGAGCCGTTCTTCCCGCACCTCAGAAAACGACAGTGCATAGAGAGCCATCTGAAGGCTGTCTTTTGTTTTTTTGTCGGCCTCTTTCTGATCCTTCACCTGGGAGGCCTTGAAGTCTGTAATAACGGCCCCATTCTCAAAGAAATCAATTCTGTCCCATCTTCCACTGAATTTAACGTCCTCTAAAAACCAGCGAAAATCCTTCTCAATAAGTAAAGGAATACGGTTCTGAGATTCCTCCCTGCGGTAGAAAAGACGAAGGGCCTTTTTCCCTTCTTTTTTCCGCAAGTCTTCATGTTCACGGCTGAGGAAGCCTTCGTTTTTCCATCTTTTCTCATACTCTTCAAAGAGGTTATCTTCGGAAATATTGCTTTCGGCGATTTTATTCAACAAATAATAATTGATGACGGCATGGAGTGTTCGTCCAAAAACAAGATTGTGATGGGGCAGAACAGGAATGCGCATGAGATGTCTGAATTTGTATCTGAGCGGACATGTGAGATAGTCATCCAGCCGGAAAAAACTCAAAGAAATCACCCCATCTTCCTTGACTCTCAGGGGTTTAACCGGCCTGGAATCTTGAAGAGAGTATCTCTTAATCTCTTCTATTGCCGAAGAACGGAGTGTTTCTTCGGGCGCCTTGACCAAATCTAGAGCCTCCAGCACAAAGGGACTGACATGTTTTAATCTCTTGAGTCCGTAATCTCTTGCCCAGCTCAAATACAGCAGTTTTTTTGCTCGAGTCATCCCCACATAAAACAGCCGCCTCTCTTCCTGAATAGGATTCCCTGCTGAGGGCAAATTTTCGTGAACCAGATCATCTGGAACTGGAATTTTTTCTCTCCGCCCTCGTCCAGGAAAACGGTCGGCGATCAAACTCACCATAAAAACGACAGGAAACTCCAATCCCTTTGCTTTATGTACGGTCAAAACATTGACTGCGTCTTCGTCAAGGTCGGCTTCGGCAGACGCCGGATTATCTCCGACCTGTTGAAGAAGATCAAGATGCCGAGAAAAAGAATACAGAGAATCGTCATCACTCAACTCGGAAAAATTTTTCACTTTATCGAAAAAGATTCGGATATTTTTGGTTTTTATCTCCTCCGGCAGTCCACCTTCTTTGACAAGGGATTTCAAATAGCCCGACTTCTCCAGGAATGAATACAAAACCTGTCCGGCATTTTTCGAACTAGCCAAGTGAACAAATTTCAGCAAATCCTGAAAAACCTTAATCACCTTTTCTCTGGAGTCTCGAGATATTTCAACAGGACTTTTGCCTTCATGGATCATCCGGAAGACTTTATGGAGTGGGATATGTTTTTTATAGGCAAAATTGGAAATTGTGCTGAGGTCATAAGCATCCACTTTATAGACTTCAGAAAGTGAAAGGTAGAACAAACTCTTACTGTCTTCAAAATCAGTAAGAGCCTTGATGAAAGACACAAGAATTTTAATTTCATCCAGGGTGTACAGGCCTCGGCTGCCGGAAAACCGGAAAGGAATCTCCTTCATATTCAGAGATTTCAAAAAGGGATCTGCATCGGTATTCCTCCGGACAAGGATGGCAATATCTTTATACTTAAAACCTTCTCCGGTTTTTTCCAGGATAATCTCTGCGACTCGATCTGCCTCATGAGAAAGCGTATCAAACTGAAACATGTAAATGCTTTTTCCATCGCTTTCGATCTGTGATTCGAGCTTTTTATTGATGTCCTCCTGTTCCTCAAGCCGGTCGGGATTGTTATGTTTAATAAGCTGATAAGATGAATCCAGGATGGGTTGGGTGGAACGATAATTTTTATTGAGAACGATTTTTTTATAGTCGGGATAGATGTTTCGGAAATTCAGGATGTTGCTCAGTGACGCGCCTCTGAAGCGAAATATACTCTGATCATCATCTCCAACCACTGTGATATTTTTGTGTTTATCTGCCATTTGTTTGAGCAGTTCAAACTGAATATAATTGGTATCTTGAAACTCATCGACGAGGATGTATCTGTATTTCTCCTGAAATTCATGAAGGATGGAGGGCCGCTTTTTAAACAGTTCAACCACAATCAAAACCTGATCTTCAAAATCTATTTTCCCCTCCTGTTTTAATAGATCCTGGTATTTGGCATAAACCTGGGCCATTTCAAGGTGTTTGGACGCCTCCTCCTCCTTGACTTTGTCCTCCGCTTTCCGAAGAAGATTCTTGGCATATAACAGATATGACTCTGGAGAGATATCTTCTTGTTTCAGCTTTTTTATTGTCCCCAGCAGCTCCTGGATAAAACGTGCCGGAGAGCTCAGCGGTCGATAATAATCCAAGGGAAACTGGAAGAGATGCTCACGAAAAAAGATAGCCTGTTCGACGTCATCTAAAAGATTGATATCCACAGTATACCCCAGTTCGTGACCGTAATTACGCAGGACTTTTTCGCCAAATGAATTGAATGTACTGATTTCAACAAAAGAGTAGCTGTACGGAATCAAGACATCAACCCTCTCTTCCATTTCACTGGCGGCTTTTTCGGTAAAGGTTACAGCCAGGATTTGTTCGGGCTTAGCCCGCTTGGTCGCGATAAGATTGGCGATCCTGTGTGTGATAACTTTTGTTTTTCCCGTTCCTGCTCCTGCAATAATAAGAAGAGGGCCATCCGTGTATGTGACAGCATTCTTTTGCTCAATATTGAGATCACTTATAAGAGGATTCATTGTATTTCAGGAGTGGAGAAAGAAAATATCTTTTATTTTTTCTTCGAGGTTTGAGATTTATCCTTTGAATCTGATTTCTCGGCTTTGATGATGAGCAATTCATCCGGATAGACAAGGCCCAGCTGATCCCGGGCCTTTGCCTCGTAAGCCTTAGGATTAGACTCCAATTCCTTTATTTCTCTTTCTAATCCACTCTTTATTTTCTCCAGCTGCTCGATCTCCTCGAACAGAGAATCTTTCTGTTTTTGTGCATTATAAACCTCAATCAGACCCTTCTTCCCAAAAAATGAGGCTATAATCAGAACCAAAAAGAGAAAAACAAGCACGGTCGTTAAGAGCTTGTTCCGGAAGGACCTCGTCGATTGGCTGCCGTTTCCCATCAGCACACCTTCTCCAAACCCAGCTTCATAAGTTTATTCATTTCCTTCTTATTCCCTGCTTCCACATAACACCGGATGAGAGGCTCTGTTCCGGAAAAACGGAATAGAATCCAGTCATCATCCGAAAAATCCAGCTTGATTCCGTCGATCGTCTCAGTGTTGACGATTTTTCTATCCCCGAGATTTTTCATGGAACTTTTTGTAAGATTTTTCAATTTCCTCTCATTTTCAGACGTCAGAACAAGACTGACTTGTCGACCGACTCTCCGTCCATATTGTTTGAATAAATCTTCAATCAGTTCAGAAAGGGATTTGCCCATCGCAGCCAATATCTCAACGAGGAGCAGCCCGGCAATAATGCCATCTTTTTCCGGGAGATGGTCCTTGATGGCTAAACAGGCACTCTCTTCTCCGCCAAAGATGATTTTGTCTTCAAGGAAAAGTTCTGCGATGAATTTAAAACCTACGGGAGTTTTATATACAGGGAGTTCAAAACGTCGGGCAATCCGGTCGAGCAGATGAGTTGTAGCCACCGAACGGGCCACTCCACCACGCCATTTTTTTTGTGTGACAAGATAATCCAAAATCAACGAGAGAATTATATTCGGATCAACAAAATGCCCTCGTTCATCCACAACGCCGAAGCGGTCTCCATCACAGTCCGTTGCGATCCCGATGTGACATTTTTTCTTCCTCACAAGATCCTTGAGCTCCGTCAGGTTTTCCTCTGTCGAAGAGGGAGCAATCCCGCCAAAATAAGGATCCACATATCCGTGGATCTCTTCGACCGGAATGTGGTTCTCCTCGAGGATTTCATCCAGATACTCTCGACTGGTTCCATAGAGAGAATCCGCGGCCACCCGGATTTTCGACTTTCTGATGAGATCGAAGTCTATTCTCTCCTGAAGGAGAGAAAGATAGTCGCTCTGAAAATTAATTTTTTCTACATACTCAGTCCTGGGATAGTAGGGACAAACCGATGAATCTTTGTTCAGCAATTTGATTTCGTCTTCTATCATATCGGTTTCTTCAGGCAGGGCAGGGGCTCCTTTTTCCGTGTTGTACTTGAGTCCATTGTACTCAGGGGGATTAAATGAGGCCGTAAAGTTAATGCCTCCCTGGGCATGTCTTTTGATAATTTGGTTTGCCTGGGCCTGAGATGGAGAATCCCTATCTGCTAAGAAAACATGAATCTTATTATGGGAGAGGACTTTGGCCGCCTCAGAGGCAAACCGTTCGGACAGGAATCTCGTGTCATAATTGACGACAACCGAGATCTTGTTATCTGAAAACTTTCTCTTTAGGTGGTTGGCCACGGCTTGAACGACAATGCGCACATTCTGAAAGGTGAATTCTTCCCCCATGACCGCCCGCCAACCTGAGGTGCCGAATTTAATCATTTTTTTTTCTTTTTTATCTCGCCCACCATGGGAACAAAACGAACATCCATTATGCGTTCAACAACAGGTTTTCCGTCTTTCTTTGTCACACGTGTCAGGGTTTGATAATTGGAAGTACGTTCCAAGGGGATAACCAGACGGCCTCCCTCTTTGAGCTGTTCAAAAAGAAGAGGAGGAATCCGATTGGCTGCGCAGGTGACAATTATGGCATCAAAGGGAGCATGTTCCTCCCACCCCACGTAGCCATCACCGACTTTCACGAACACATTATTATAGTTGAGCTCTTTCAACAGCTTGGAAGACCGCTTCGCCAGATCTTCTTTTATCTCAACAGAAAAGACTTGATCCACCAAAAGAGAAAGCACAGCGGCTTGATATCCTGAACCCGTTCCAACTTCCAGGACTCTATCCTCCTTTTTTACACAGAGATGCTGGGTCATAAAAGCCACAATATAAGGCTGAGAGATCGTCTGTCCTTCTTCAATAGGCAGAGGATAATCGTTGTAAGCGAGGCTGCGGTCACTTGGACGAACAAATAGATGCCTGGGGACTTTACTCATGGCATCCAGAACATCGGGATCCGTGATATCCCTTGCGGCCAGCTGCCGTTCGACCATTCTTTTTCTCAGCCGCACATAAGGATCTTTTTCCTGATTAAAAGAAAAATCCAATGTGGAGAAAAATGTTAAATAAACAAAGGCAGATATAATCCATATCCCCTTTTTTTTCATGTTTTCATTCTCGCTCTTTTCTTAACAAATTTCAATCCATTTCTAGGAGATCAAGAGAATATGTCGATTCTTTCGTTTCTGTGGAATAGATCACGAGGGGATGAAATTCCTCCTGGTTTTTTCCCTTTGACGATGATCCCCATCACCCCTAAAAGTGATAAAAATGTTAAAGAAATCACCCCTTAAATCCTCCTTCTCGGTGATTGACCGGCTAGTCCCATTTTGGGAACATGAAGCCATGAAACGGGCACAGACTACTTTAAGTGAGAATTTTATCAAGATTTCCCGTCTAACACAAATGACAGAATCCATTTATCAAAGAGGATGGTTATGAAAAAACGTGTCGTCGTATACCCAGGTTTTTTTGACCCCATCACAAACGGCCATGTGGATATTATAAAAAGAGGGTTTAGTGTTTTTGATCAACTTATTGTCGCGGTCCTGGAAAATCCCATAAAAACAGCTTTCTTTTCGACTAAAGAAAGAGTGGACATGATAAAGGACATATTTTCAGACCAAAAAAGTATCGAAGTCATATCATTCCATGGACTTCTCGTAGATTTCATGAAAACTCATCATGCGAAAATCGTGATTCGGGGACTCAGGGCAATTTCAGATTTTGAATATGAATTTCAGATGGCGCTCATGAACATGAAATTGGAACCAGAAATCGAAACTCTTTTTATGATGCCCAATGTCAGCTTCACTTTTTTGAGTTCAAGACTCGTAAAAGAAGTTGCGATGCTGGGAGGAACACTGGAAGGACTCGTTCCCAGAGATGTGGAAGAGAAATTGAAACAAAAATTCAAAGAGAGTCCAAACACAACCTCAATTTAATAAGAGGAGAACGAAAAAGAATGTTAGGAATCGGCCGTCAAAACCAGCTCGTTGGATTGGATATCGGTTCTTATGCCATTAAAGCCGCTGAACTTAGCAGAAAAACTAAAGGCGGGGCGGATTTTTTTGTCATCAATAAACTCGGGTATGAGATTCTTCCCCGTGACGCTATTGTTGAGGGGTCCATAATGGATACGGCCGCTGTGGCGGAAACAATAAGAATGATTTTTGAAGAAAATAAAATCTCCACAAAAAATGTTGTCATCTCCGTCTCCGGTAATTCGGTGATCATTAAGAAATTATCCCTGCCTGCAATGGAAAAAGAAGAATTGGCCGAATCCATTTTCTGGGAGGCCAAACACAGCATTCCCTACCCCTACGAGGAAACAAATGTAGATTACGCGATCCTTCCGTCACATTTGGGACCGGAACAGCAGAATTTGGACATTCTACTCGTCGCCGCCAAAAAAGACAAAATTGCCAATTACACAAATGCTATTCATCAAGCGAACAAAAATCCAGAAGCCATAGAAGTGGATGTGTTTGCTTTACTGAACGCGATTGAAATCAACTACCCCGAAGTCATAAGTGAAAAAAATATCTGCATTATAAATTTGGGAGCAAGTCTCACAAATGTCATTATTGCAGAAAGAGGGATTCCCCAGCTTTTCCGTGATCTTCCCCTCGGCGGTTCTTTATTTACAGAAAATCTGAGCAAAGAACTGAACATAGGATTTGATGATGCTGAAAAAGCCATGAAAGGATTTCCTCTGGAAAACGGACTTTTGGACAAATCCAAGACAGCCTTGAATTTGAATATTCAGAATTTGCTCGAGGAAATCAGTAAGACATTTTCCTTTTATGAAAGCGCAGAGGGACAAGAAAGAAAAATCGATCTCACCTTCCTCTGCGGCGGTCTTTCAAACCTATCCGAACTCTCCGACCGATTCGAGAAAAAATTCAATATCGAATCCAAAATATTGAATCCATTTCGGAAAATCACTTATGACAAGAATAAATTCGATTCCATATATTTTGATGAATTGGGAGCCCAGTTCGGCGTTGTTGTCGGACTCGCAACAAGATATGCAGGAAGATAAGCCATGATACGAGTCAACCTATTAAGACCGGAACAAAAAGATATCAGAGAGTCCCCAATAGCTCCATCACCTCATGTCCAAGAAAAGAAAAAACAACAGAAAGTAGGGCTGATTTTCCTCCTCCTCATCATGGCCATCATCTGTGTGTATTTTATTCAGGGCAAAAACCTAAAAAAAGAACAAAGCCTTCTCAATGATGCCGTTGAAGAAAAAAGAACATTCCAGGATGTTGCAATACTTCTTGTCCAGATTGAAGAACAAAAAAGCCTCCTCGAGAGAAAAATCACTTTGATCAATTCGCTGACATCTCATCAGCAGGTGGCTGTCAACATCATGGATGAGCTGAGCCTGAATATTCCAGATTGGGTCTGGCTGTTAGAAGCGGGTTATGACCAAAATGAAGTTCGGATAAAAGGAAAAGCCCTTTCCAACACCTTGATTGCGGATTATATGTTTAGTCTAGAAAACAGCCCCTCATTTGCATCCGTCAACCTCATCTCTTCTACACAACAAAGAACAGGAGGGGATGAATTTTTGGAATTCTCGCTAACAGCAAGATATATTCTTCCTCCAAAGTTGGTTTCTACTGGAGAGGAAGACTCTGCAGAGGAGAAAAAATGAAGGATTGGCCCTGGTACAGTTATTTGGTTGTAGCCGTTGTTATATTTGCTATTGTCTTTTTAATGTTTCTGAAACCTCGTAATGAAAAAATTGCGAGCACAAAAGAGGAAAGGATCCGCATAGAAAATGAAGTCAATCAGCTCAAATTGAAAAAAAGGCAGCTGAACAAGATTGAAGCCGAGCTGCAAACAATGACCGGCACACTTAAAGAACTTGAAGTTGTGATCCCCCAGCAGAGGGAAATGTATGATATTCTGAAGCAAATCCAGCAGCTTGCATATGATTCTCGACTGGACATCGTTAAATTTATCAATAGAGGAGAAATCGATAAGGAATTCTACTGGGAATGGCCTATTGCCATAGAAATCACCGGCGGTTATCACAACCTGGCTTCATTCTTCGACAAGCTGAGCCGCTTTTCGCGCCTCTTTAACACTGAAAGTTTTGTTATTAGGGCCCTCCCCAGGCAAAGTGAAGCCTCAACTATAACCGCAAATACGACGATTAAAACCTATATCTTTAGAGAGACCGTGCCGAGTAATAAGCCAAAGTCACCAGGAAAGTAAAAAATGAAACGAAAAATTCTTTTTTTCAGCTGTCTCTGTTTAATTTTAAGCGGGTCTTCCCCATTCTTTTCTCAAGAAAAGGAGTCTGTTGAAGCTAAAACAGCCCGAGTCCAGGAAAACCGCCCTCCTTTCTATAATCCTGCAGGAAGGCGGGATCCTTTCCGGAATCTTCTCGGAGGCATGGATATTCAAACACCCACTACAGTTGAAGGAGTTCCCCAAATTTATATAGATGATGTCGTTCTAATCGGAATTGTTAAAGCCCGCGGTAAATTAACAGCTATCATAAACAGTGGGCAAGGTTTTCCTTATTATATAAATGACGGCGAGAAATTCGCCGACGGCTTTGTCCGATTGATCGAAGAATCACGAATAATATTTAGCAAAACTCACGAAAGAGGAATCCAACTTTTAAGACCAAAGGATGTTATCAAAGAAATATATCCTCAGGAGCAATAACATGAAAAGGGCAAAAGCAATATGGATGGCAACCTGTTTATGTCTCTTCCTAACCTTCAGTGGCTTCACGCAGAGCCCAGATCCCTCCTACATCATAGATCAAGTTTCTGTGAATCAGGGAATGCTCAGTACGCAGATTGTCCTTCAGACTAAATCTTCCCCCTCACTTTTCCCGACATACTATTCTGACGAGTTTCCTGCAACAATCATTGTTGATCTTGGAGAAACCACCGTCAACATCAACCAACCGTACCAGATTGCAAGCAACATGATTGTCGAGGATGTCATTGTGGAAGTTAGTAAAACAGGCCGCTCCCGACTTCTCTTTCCCTTAAGACAAAAAGTCCCCTACCGCCTGTACACTAATCAAAATACGACGATTATTGAATTGAATACATACCAAAACGGCCGCAGTGTTGACCTTGTGCCGCTCGACATTGAAAAACAACTGCAAAACACGGGCGGCAAATCCATCTATCTCAAGAATATCGATGTGAAGAGATCAGAAGATCGCCTCGACTTCAAGGCCAAACTGAATGGAGAGGCCGTTGTCGATATCTTTGCATTAGAAAAACCCTTCCGGCTCGTAGCCGACCTCTACAACACAAAAAATGCTTTAAAGATTCCCGCGTTGGAGATCAATAAAGATGGAATAAAAAAACTCAGGATTTCACAGCTTCGTATTACGAATCCCGGTCCCATCACCCGCCTGGTCTTCTATCTCGAAGAACCCAGGCCGTACAGCGTGTCCTCGGAAAAAAATAATCTTTTCATTTCTTTCAACACGACGCCAGAAGAGTTAGCAGTCGAAGAAGAGATCCTCGAGGAAAAGAAACCTAATATTCAAACTGATCTTCCTATATCCACAAAGATAAGAGAGGAGAGCAATGGCAGCAGCACGGCCGAGCCGCATTTCACCTCACAGACAATCGGTTACATAGAAGAAAAGTACACCGGAGAATTGGTTGACCTTAAATTTAAAGACGCCGACCTCCGCGATGTGGTTCTCTACTTGGGGAGCGAAGTCGCCGAACTGAATGTCATTTTTGATCCGGGAGTCAGCGGTTCTATAACCTGTAATTTCAAGGCCGTACCCTGGGATCAGGCACTCGACATCCTACTCAAGAATAATAGGATGGGAAGGACTATTGAAGGAAATATTCTGAGGGTCGCGCCCATTGATGTTCTTACTCGGGAAAAGGAAGAAGAAAAGAAAATCCTGGAAAGCAGGGAATACAGCGAACCCATTCTGATAAAAAGCTACCCTCTCTCCTATGCCCAGGCAGAAGAGGTGAAGCTTCTCATCGAAAAAAAGCTTTCGGAAAGAGGAGAAATCATCGTTGACGTACGCACAAATACACTCATCATTTCCGATATCGCCGATAGAATTGACATCGTTGAACAGCTCATGACGACCTTTGACAAACCTAGTCCTCAGGTGACCATCGAAGCACGAATAGTCGAGGCCACGTCCACATTTGTTCGCAATCTGGGCATTCAATGGGGATGGCGTGGAATATCGGATCCCTTCTATGGCAACCAGACCTCTCTCCAATTTCCAAACAAAATCCTCGTGGACGGAGGGCTCATTCCTCAAGGCATCACGACAAGAGGTATCGGCGGCCAGTTGGGTGGATATGCGATTAACCTCCCAGCCCCTGCATTTAGTTCAGTCATGGGGCTTTCCCTCAGCAATGTGCTGGACACTTTCGGACTGGACATGGCTTTGACAGCACTGGAATCTTCGGGTGAAGGCAAAGTAATCTCACGTCCAATTATCACTACCCAAAACAATATCCAAGCTGAAATTATACAGGGCAAACAGATACCGGTACAGACATCGGCCAATTTTACCGTGACAACAATGTTCATTAACGCGGCTCTTGAACTCAGGGTCAAACCTCAGATCACTGAGGATAATACGATCATAATGTATATAGAAATAAAGAACAATTCACCTGATTTTGGAAACCTCGTCAATGGAATTCCCCCTATTACGATGCAGAGTGCATCGACGACTGTCATGATACCGGATGGAGGAACCACCGTTATTGGAGGAATTTATCAAACGGATAATTCCGTTTCCCGAAACAGAGTGCCCCTCTTGCACAAAATACCTCTTCTCGGAAATCTTTTCCGATCGACGGCACGCACCGAGACGAGCCGGGAGTTGCTGATCTTCATCACTCCCAAAATTATCAGAAGATAAAGTGAGTACGATGAATAAAACAACAATGTTATTTAAAGCATCCATTCTTCTGGCACTTTCCGTTGTCCTCATCTCATGTAAT
>Ga0114920_10001328_pt1 | contig 11363 bp, 10 predicted proteins | sample ChitaG_FD_88683 | JGI IMG/M metagenome (GOLD analysis project Ga0114920, IMG submission 88683) | Deep subsurface microbial communities from South Pacific Ocean to uncover new lineages of life (NeLLi) - Chile_00310 metaG | ecosystem: Environmental > Aquatic > Marine > Oceanic > Sediment ...
AATAATATTTCAATTAAAACTAACCCTATACTGTAGTGGCGTACCGTTTGATCGGAAAAATACCATACTCTTATGAATTTAGGTGCATTACTATAATTTAAAGACGCAAAAATAATCGCAAGGATTAAAGCCCCTATTGCTATTATGGTACTTATCATGAGTGTACGATTTTTCTCGTTTTTCCAGATTGTTTCATAAAGACTCATCTTATCTCAAACTCCATGTTATGCTTTTTTAAACTTAAACAATTTTAATGTGATATTGAACATTTTGTCACAACAACATATCTCACTTTTTGTTGATTAGTTTTAATGTGCGTTTCAAGCACTGTCCTATTTTGCCATATTTAATTCTTTTCATTAGAGATGGTGGTAACATCGGAATTTTACCCTACACCAAGATTTTACATAAGGTCAGAAAGTTTTTGAAGTAAGAAGCCCTAAAAAAATTACCAAAAGAGGAGAGAAATGAGTAAATCAAAGATATTTAAAACAAGGCGGAATTTATCCTGTGAAAATCATCTTCCGCATTTGACATTAGAGGACATAATGGAGTACTTGTATATTGCAAGTAAACTTAACATTTCATTACTTTTTCTTGAATCAATTACTATAGAGGAACGTGACCAAATTTGCTCTTCTATAAAATTGAAGAATTTGTTATCTCTTTCTGCTAGAGAATTGTATAACAATGCTAGGAAAGACAATTTCGATTTAACCGATTTAACAAAAACGTTTAAATCTTATTTAAATGAAAATCATGGTGTTATTATCTTAGCCTCAAGAGTAACTTTGAGAGAAAGAACAATTGAAGCATTGAAAAAACAGCTAGGAAAAAATAGACGATTATATGAAATAGTCTGTATTCAATCAGATGATAAATCTATTTTAAAGTGGGCTGTACACGATAGGAGAGTAGATTATCTTTCAATGGATATAATCAATGGAGCAAAAATAGTTGACGCAGCATTATGTTCTCTTATAAAACAAAATCAAAAATGCTTGGAATTAAATATATCGCCTCTTTTTACAGCAAGAACGGATAAAGAGCTTGTGCTAGCAATGAGAAAAGGCAAAAAAGTGATTTCTCATCTCAACTCAAAAAACGTGCCATTTATTCTAACTTGCAATCCCTCATCCCCATTAATGATGAGAAATGGGGAGCAGATTCGGCATATTGCTACTTTACTAGGTGCAAAACTAAATAAAACAAAAAGTTGTGTTTTTGAGAGACAACTTACATTCCTATTGACAAATTTAGCAAAACTCGACGAAAACTTCGTTATAGAAGGAATTTGGTTGGAGGAATAGGTGTGATAACTACGTATAGAGATAGGTATGTCATTTTCCGGATTTTAGGCAAATCAATAAATATCTCGTTTAAAATGGTAAAAGATGCTGTGTGGGATAAATTTCAACTATTATATGGATTAAATGGAACCACGACAGCTGGATTATATTTTGAAAAATTTGATGAACAAAACAAGATCGGATTAGTAAGGTGCAGTCACATATCACTAACAATGTTGCTTGTAACTCTAACCATAATTACTAAAATCGATGAAAGTGAGATTCTTATCTATTCTGAATATGTAACAGGAACTATAAAGAAAGCGAACAAATACTTATTAAAAGTAACAGAAACGAATTAAAAGGACTAATATCAGAATTATAGGTGATAATATGAGTAAAAGAGCTTCATTTCATGAATATTTTCTTGACATGACTAAACTAGTTGCTTCAAGATCTACATCACCACATCGTAAAGTTGGTGCTATTTTCGTACAAGATAATAGGTTAATTGCTACGGGATACAATGGAACTCCAAAAGGCTTTCCTCATGAAACGGAAGCTGGTTGTCCAAGAGAAGAACTTAAAGCAAAAGGTCTAATCAAATCTGGTGAAAGATATGAGCTTTGCAACGAGGTTCATGCAGAAACAAATTGCATTATACAGTGTGCACTTTATGGTGTTTCATGTGAAAATGCAACACTTTATTGCACAACCGTACCTTGTTTAATGTGTGCAAGGTCTCTTGTAAATGCCAGGATTAAAGCCATTTATATTTTTGAAGATACAATGGGAACCGATGGTCGTGAGATTTTGAAACAAGCAAAAATACCTGTTTACCTTTCCCAAGGTTCAGGGGAAGAATTTGAACGTTTGTTTTAAAGCAACAAAATTTCTTCCTATTTTGTCGTCTCTATCGTCTCTAAGTATTCAGAGCTGAGTATTGTATGAGAGGACATTTTAGTAAATAGTCTTTTTTTCGTATTTATTTTTACCAATTTTCTCAAGAAGGCAAGCGTCCCTTCGTCATAGATAGCATCTCTGCCTTTAGTTTCTACATAATCCAGTTTTGAAGCATCTATTTTGATGATGCAATCACCTCTAATATAGTTGTAATGATGAATTAGTTTCTCATTGTAATCCTTCTTTGTTTGTTTTGATATTTCTCCTTTTATAAATTCCTCTTTTTCTATATCAAAAACAAGATTTTTGGTAATGGCAATATATCTACCAACACCCTCTACATTTTTAGGAATGGCTGAAAATGGAATGGTTTTGATTTCATTAAATCGCAAATCAAATATTTTTAGTAGTTTTTCACTCCCAATAGAGACAATCTTATTTTTGTGATAAAAAATACCTTCAATCCTCTTTTTGTGAATATTATGAGTTCTACTGTCAGATAGGGTTTCGGGGTTAATTAGTTTAATTTTACCATTCACCAAAGCGACAATGATGTTGACTGGAGTTATGCAACAACATGTGACTGCTGAAACATTTTTATGTTCTAAAAGCACTTCAAATTCTTTGCTCAAACATAGTAATGCACCATTTTCTAAACCAACAATTAGTTTTCCAGAAGGTGTTATATCTAATGCAAGAGGCCTTGAAGATAATTTCTTGTAAAAGCTTGGAGTCTTTGAACTAAGATCTGTTTTTACAATTGTCTTGTTCAAAGAACTGGTTATTAAATAATCGCTAAATACTGCGAGGTCAGTAATGTGTTCATCATGAATATAAAAAGCTGCTTTAAATTTCAATTTACTTCTTGACCACATGGTAATTAAACCGAAGCTGTGGGCTAAAACAAGCTTATCTGTGGTTAGTCCTCCCTTGACTACTGGGATACCATTTTCTCTAGAACTCTTTAGGAGGATATTATAAGCATCACTTCTATTAATAGATTGAAAATTCTTTGAAGCCTTCCTGATAGCCCTTAAAACTGATGATACATCGAATTTCAAGTATTTTTCAAATTCCAAACTTGGTAGGCTATATACGGATAATAAACCATCACTACTAAATGTAACCAAGTGATTGTCAACAACGATAAAATCACTAAGTTTTTCAACGCTAACTTTTGCTATCTGCTTTAAAGTGAAATCTTCTAAAATCCATTTTTTAATATAATTGTCACGACTAGCTGATAGTAAGTATTCATTCCAAGTTTTTATTCCTAACAAAGTTGCAGAATGAGCCTTGGTTTCACCTTTATAATGAAATACTGGGCACACCCATAGTTTAATATTATTTTCTCTAGCAGCTGAATATATTATGTTGTAATTTGGGTCATAGAGCACATCTGTCATTTCAGATTTGTGAGCAAACAAGTAACCGATTTCTTTTGAAAGTTCAGAATCCCAAATAATGATTCTACCATCTTTTCCACCTGTGACAATAAAATCCTCAAATGCTCTTATCAGTGTTACAGCTTTATGATGACCTGGTTTATGGTAAATGAAGTCTATAACATCAACAGGTTCCCTTGACACAAATTAGACAAAGCATAATAGGTAATGAATATTTCGTTTTGAGGAAACCCAATAATAATTAATGTGGTGGCTCATTTCGTCGTGAGTTCATCAGTATTCAGACTGGAGCGGTCAAATCATTGCCACATGTCTCCTTAACGATAGAGATTTTTAACACTTTTCTTGTAGGTGTTTGTAAACTCATGAATTTAACAAAAAAAAGAATAGGTAAAATTAGCATTTTTGAATTCCTATTACTATTTTATGTTTATCGAAATCCCACTCTCTAATATGTCCTTTTTCGGGTTGATTGAAAGAAATTTCTTTTGTTAAGGTTTCCTCCATTAGGAATTCCTTGAAATTGATTATTGAAGCACTACCAATTTCATCACACTTAAGTTCTACTTTAATTTGTTGGGTGTATTCCAGTTTCATCTCTTTTCGCATAGTTTGAATTCTTCTTATAACATCTCTGACATAGCCCTCTTGCTTCAACTCTTCAGAAATTTCTGTGTTGAGGAGTATCTGATATCCTTCTACTTCTTCACCTTCAAATCCTTCTGAAACTTTAATTTGATATACTATATCTTCCGGTGACAATTCGTATATGTTTCCTTCTACCTCTATATTGAAGCTTTCACCAGCAACTATTTTTAGGACATAATCTCTTGAAATATTTGAATTCAGGCTCTCTAGATATAATTTGATTTTATTTATCGCTCCTCTTACTTTCTTAGCCAGAACTTTGAAATTCGGTTTTATAATATAACTAACGAGTTCTTCAGAACTTTCTTCTATGATGACCTCTTTGACATTCAGTTCATCGCGTAAGACTGATTGATATTTGTACAAAATTTCTTCTTTTCCAATTGGAGTTATAATAACTAATTCAGATAGGGGTTGGCGCATTTTTATATTAGCATTGATTCTTAAACTCCTACCCGCTGTTACTAATGCAAGAATAATGTTCATATCAGTCGATAGTTGTTTTTGAACATTCTTCTGTTTGAATTCTGGATAATCACATAAATGAACACTCTTTGGTAGAGAAAAGTCGACTTGGAGAGCTAGATTCTGATAGAGCTGTTCAGAAATAAACGGGATAAATGGAGCTAGAAGTTTAGTTAGAGTGACCAAAACCTCGTAAGTTGTTATAAGGGCAGATTTTTTATTATTATCTAAATCTTCTCTCCAGAATCTTCTTCTTGATTGACGTAAATACCAGTTTGAAAACTTATCTAAAACAAATTTATCAAACGCTTGAATTGATAGATGGACTGAAAAGTCATCCAAAGATTCATAGTTTAACTTGATCAAGTAATTTAGCTCTGATATTATCCAACGATCAAGCTCAGGTCTCTCTTTCAGTGGAATGATAAATGTCTTAGGGTTAAATTGATCTATATTTGCATTTTGTACAAAAAAGTAATAAGAATTCCATAAAGTAAGAATGAATTTCTTAAATGCTTCTTGGACTAACCTTTCAGAAAAACGAGTATTTGACCATGTAGGGTTGGAGAGTAAGTACCATCGTGTTGCGTCTGCACCATGAATACTGAATATTTCATTTGGGTTTACATAGTTTCCTTTGCTTTTACTCATTTTCAAACCTTTTTCATCGAGAACAAGCCCCATAGTAAGGCAGTTAAGGTAGGCAGGTTTATCAAAAAGAACAGTGCTAATAGCTAATAAAGTATAGAACCACCCTCTTGTCTGATCCATAGCTTCTGTAATAAAATCAAAAGGAAAATGTTCTTCAAACAATTCTTTGTTTTCAAAAGGATAGTGATATTGAGCAAATGAGGCAGATCCGGAATCATACCAGCAATCAATGACATAAGGAACTCTAGAAGCTACTTTTTCACACTTTGGGCATTTGAAAGTAATCTCATCAACCCAAGGACGGTGTAGACTGAAATCTTCACTAAATGGTTTTCCATAGAAATCTGCTAATTCGTTTTGACTTCCCACAAATGTTATGTGACCATTAGGGCATTCCCAAATAGGTAAAGGTGTTCCCCAGTAACGATTACGCGAAAGAGCCCAATCAAGAACACCATCGATAAAATTACCAAAGCGTCCATGTTTAAGATGTTCAGGTTTCCACTTAATTTGTTCGTTATTTGCTAATAGCTTTTCGCGCATTTCGGTCATTTTGATGTACCAAGTAGGCGTTGAATAGTAAAGAAGAGGGCTATCACATCGTGGACAAAATGGGTATGTATGTTTATATTTTGCTTGTTTAAACAATAAACCCCTATCTTTCAGATTCTGAATTATTTTGGGGTCTGCTTTCTTAACGTGTAATCCAGCAAAATCAACTATTCTTTCATCAAAAGAACCATCTTCTAATACAGGATTGATAGTTGGTAATCCATATTTTCTTCCCGTCTCAGCATCATCTTCACCAAAAGCTGGAGCAGAATGTACAATTCCGCTTCCATCGATTGTAGTTACGTAATCAGCTAGTGTAACATAAAAAGCGTCATTTTTAGGTTTAATGAATGGAAAGAGTTGTTCATAACGCTTATTTTCAAGATTTTTCCCTTTGATTTTTTCAATGACTTTATAATCTTTAAGCAAACTTTTTGCAATGATTTCAGCTAAAATTAGTTTTTCTCCTGCATATTCAACTACAATATAATCAATATCAGGATGAACAGAAAGACAAATATTGCTGATTAATGTCCATGGAGTGGTTGTCCAAACAAGAAAATATGTATCTTCAAAATCTAGAGATTTAAATTTAATGTAAATAGAAGGATCAGTGGTTTCTCTCATGCCCTGACCTGCTTCGTGTGTAGAAAGAGGGGTTCCACAACGTGTACAATAAGGAACAACTTTGTATCCTAAATACATTAACCCTTTATCCCAGATTTGCTTAAGAGACCACCAAACAGATTCGATATAAGTCTCATCCATAGTAATATAGGGACGATCCAAATCAACCCAGAAACCCACCCTTTTTGACATTTTTTCCCATTCAGTTAAATACTTGAAAACCGATTCTTTGCATTTTAAGTTGAATTCCTTTATTCCATAATTTTCAATTTCTTGTTTATTCTTAATTCCTAAATCTTTCTCAACTTCTCTTTCAATGGGTAACCCGTGACAATCCCACCCCGCTTTACGTGGGACGATATTATGACCAGTCATCAATTTATAACGGAGGAAAACATCTTTAATAGCTCGAGTAAGAACATGCCCCATGTGAGGGAGACCATTAGCTGTTGGTGGACCCTCCAACCAGCGGAAGAGTTTTTTACCTTTATTTATTTCTTGAGCTTTACCAAAGATATCTTTTTTCTCCCAGAAATCTAATATCTTCTCTTCTTCTTTAGCGAAGTTTGGCATGTTTTTTACTGGTTTGAAAACTTCGTTTTCATCCATTACTTTCATCTCCGGAAAAAATCCTACAAAGATAATTATTGCAATCAATAGATCGTTTTAGAACAGACTTTCCACAATTAACAAATTTCACGATCCATCCTTTTAACCTCTGAATGCTTTATGAGGTACGTGTTTTAAATTTTTCTTTTTTATGCTTAATTTCGATCAACAATGATGCCTTGGTCTGCTAAATAGGTTTTAAAGTCTGAATCCTTTGAATAACTATTAAGCTTTATTGTTACTTTTATTGCATTTGAGGAATTAGTTATAACGAATCGATTTTGAAAAGCTTCTTCCTTATCAAAGCGAATGTAAAAGTTCTTCTTCTTCTGTTCAAACCGATTTTTAAAATCCAAAAACAAGTTCTTTTTTTCTTCAAGTGGTATTTTTTTTGAAATGTTCTTCATAATTAAGTTGATATTTTTTTTATGTCTAGTAGAATATTGGATAAAACTAATACTATTTCCATACCCTCCTTCAAGCTGATCTTCCATGTATTCAGACTCTTCTAAGGCTTTTTCTGGGATTAAAGAGTACAGAGCAAGTAAATTATTATTAATATCCTCTGTTGCGTGAATAGTGAAAGTTACTGTAATTCTAGATATAGTTACACTCATTTGTTATTAACACCAAGATAGAAAAGTTGGAAAAATGAGGAGTTCAATTTCCTCTACGATCATGTCTTCGGAGTGAAGGACGATTTTTCTCTGTTCCAATCCCTTTCTTTCGTTGACCTCTCATTTTTTTGCCTGAGCTTGTTAATCCACGATGAACTCTTCCTCTATGTGTAGGATTCTTAAGGTAAACTTTCTTGTCATCACGGTATTCATATGTTGATATCCAGCTTGTTCGTGGATCCCTTGCAACAGCAGGATGTTGTGGGTCAATCATAATTATTTCAAACCACTTGTGTCGCCCATCTTGACCTACCCAATAACTATTTAGTACTTCAAGGTTAGAATATTTTCTTGCTGCTCTTTCTTCAGCAATGAGTTTGATGCTCTTCTTTGGAGTTATTTTGTTTACACCCATGTTTCTACTTTTTCTACCTCTGACTGGGCGTTGTTTTCTGCGACCACCTTTTCTAACTCTAGATCTAATAACAACATAACCTTGTTTAGCTTTATATCCTAAAGAACGAGCTCTATCTATTCTTGTTGGACGATCAACTCTTTGAATAGTCCCTTCCCTTCGCCATTGAATGATACGAGAACGCATCAATTCTTTAAATTCTGGGCTTGTATTATTTCTCCAAAATTCTCCTATATATTTGTACATACTCTTTGTCATACAATCACCAACGATTCCCTATTGGACATCTCGCTAGGTAGTTAATGGTTATTTAAAGGTTGAATTTTAAAGCTTATGATTTAAGTTGTTTTTTGTTAACATCGTATTAAGAGAAAACTTCAAATGTTATACCACCCTACAGCTTATGATTACAATGGCTTCTTTTGGCGTTCACCAAATTGGTGTAGTGAGAATAGAGCAAGATGCTTGCTATGTTGAAGTATTTCAACCATATGTCACCGGTTTAAGACATATTGAGAAATTTAGTCATATTTTTGTTATATGGTGGATTTCTTTGAGAGATAATCCACAAGATAGAACTCAATTATTAGGAACTCCCCCAAAACTAGAAAAACCAGTTGAAACGGGAGTATTTTCTTGTCGTAGTCCTGCAAGACCTAATCCAATTGGATTAACTAAGGTTGAACTAGTTAAAGTCAAAAACAATAAATTATACATAGATCGAATTGATGCAATAGACGGAACACCAGTATTAGATATTAAGCCATATCTCCCAGGAGAAAGTGTTCCACTTGATAAAATCAAACTTCCTGAATGGTTTGACCATTTAAAAAATGAATCGTAATACTTAAATAGAACATGGCAAAAGCATCCTTCCTTTAGATTGGCGTAATTCACGCAATAACAAAATGTTTTCCTTCTGCTTTTTGTTTTTTATCTCGTTGTGAATCTTTTTTATTTACTCTAGGACGTAATGTTTTTGGATCTTGGCGAAATGTTATATCCATTTTTCTAAGGAATTCATTCATTCCTGCTTGCAATGACATTATTCTAGAACTTCTTCCACTTATACTTGGCTTTCCTTCAAAAACTATTAGTCTATCACTCAAGAAATTTAACATCATTACATCGTGTTCTACAACTATGGCTGGCATTTCATAATGGTTAGTTACTCTTTTGATAACTTTAGCAACTGTAACACGATCTTCTGACGAAATGTAAGCAGATGGTTCATCAAGCAAATACAAATGAGATTTTCTTGCTAAACAAGCTGTAATAGCAACTCTCTGAAGTTCTCCTCCTGATAAATTAGTGAGTTTTAAATCAAGCAGCCTTGTAATGTTTAATGGGGTTAAAATTTCGCTTTTATGCCAAGCACTGGATAATATTACAGGATTTATGTCTCGCAGATATTCTTCAACAATTTCTTCAGATTCTGTATACAAATACTGTGGTTTATGACTTATAAGCAGTCTCAAATCTGTTTTTGTATCTTTTTCATGTACATCTCCTTCATCTGAAATATTTGTCAAAAGTTGAACTTTTTCTGATATTGTTGTTGGTTCCAAAACATTTGCTAACATTTTCATAAAAGTTGTTTTCCCTATACCATTTGGTCCTATAATCCCAACAACTTCTCCTTTAAACAGTTCTCCACTTTTCACTGATAAACTAAAAGAGTCAAATTCTTTTGTCATATCTCCAAATTTTATAGCCAATCGATGGGAAGTGGTTCTATCCTCAAAACTTGCTTTTTTAAAAATTATCGGTTCTGGTCTGAATCGCATGTTTTCAGAAGGTATATAGCCATCTAAGAAGATATTAATGCCGTCTCTAACTGAAAATGGATGACTAACTATCCCATAAGCTCCTGCAACTCCATAATACATATGTACTTGATCACTTAGGTAGTCAAGCATTGCAAGATCGTGTTCTACTACTATAATTGTTCGTTTGGGTGATTTCATTTTATTAATGTATTGAGAAATTTTTACTCTCTCTTGCACATCTAAGTAAGATGTGGGTTCATCAAAAAGATAAACCTCAGCATCACGAGCAATGGTTGCTGCTATTGCTAATCTTTGTAGTTCTCCACCACTCAATTTATTGATATCTCGATTCAATACTTCTTTTAATGAGAATGATTGAATCAATTCGTCTTTTATTCCTCTCTCATCCACTTTAGTAAGGAGATCTGAGACATTTCCTTTAATGACACGAGGTAATTGATCAACGCTTTGAGGTTTCAAAACTATTCGAAATTCTTCGTTAACCAATTTCTGAAAGTAAGTTTGAGCTACTGTTCCTCTGTAATGTTCAATAACATCATCCCAATCAGGAGGGTCATCATATCTCCCTAGGTTAGGACGAATCTCGCCTTTTAGAATATTGAGAGTAGTTGATTTTCCAGAACCATTTTGTCCTACCAATCCCGTTACTTGCCCAATTCTAGGCATAGGTAATCTGTATAGCTTAAACGAGTTGATACCATAACGATGTGTAGTTTCTTTTTCAAGTTCTTCTGGAAGATTAATAACGGTTATACACTTAAATGGGCACTTTTTAACGCATATTGCTACCCCTGAACATAAGGATTCATGAATTGTAGCTTTATTATTTGGTGGATCGAAAGATATTGTTTCTCTTCCAGCTCTAACTGAAGGGCATACTTTATAACACAGATGACCACACTTTTCAGGTTGGCACTTCTCTTTGTTAATAACAGCAATTCGCGTCATTATTAGAGAAATTTTCTGTAACTTTAAAAATCTACAGATTTAGTTGCCAATTTTTAGAAGCTAAAAGAGAATATATAAATACAACATTGTGTTATTAATATCGTAGGAGAGGAAATTACTGATGCCTATCCCTGATAGTATCTTGAGCAAAGAAGCACAATTTGTATATGAACGATCATACGGTTTTCAACCCAAAGATGGAGATTTAACCAGATGGAGAGGTTTCATTCCAGTTATAATAGAAAAAGGTGAGTATGCAATTGATGTTGAGATTCAATTACTTGACTCTTTTCCAGCCAACGCTCCTCTTATACATGTTATGACTCCTATATCACATCCAAATGTCGATAAAAATGGTTTACTTGATATGAGAATGCTTGCTAGATGGAGATCTTCGTATCATCTTTTCCAGGTAATAGTTGAAATCAGACGTCTATTCTCTA
>Ga0114920_10001329_pt1 | contig 11361 bp, 10 predicted proteins | sample ChitaG_FD_88683 | JGI IMG/M metagenome (GOLD analysis project Ga0114920, IMG submission 88683) | Deep subsurface microbial communities from South Pacific Ocean to uncover new lineages of life (NeLLi) - Chile_00310 metaG | ecosystem: Environmental > Aquatic > Marine > Oceanic > Sediment ...
AAACGTCCTTCTCCACCTCCTGTGGCATTTAAAGCGATGATGTCTTCTTTATTGACGGTTTGATGTTGTAAAGCTTGTATCAGAGCTCCCAGAGCAACTCCAGAGGCTGGATGGAGATCACATCCTTCGTGCTGTTCAAAAAGATCCATGGCTTCTTCAGCCTCTTTGTTGGTGACAGAATACATCAGTCCATTTGAAGCGGACAATGTGTCGTAGACACCTCCAACAACAGAATATGGAGGTTTCCTGTTAGAAAGAACGCGCGACTCGATCTGCCTGATTTTTTCTTTCGATTCGTTTTCTTCCCAATTTGGAAGGTTTCGCTCTCTATTCTTCCATGCATCCGACATTGGTGTGAAAGGATAGTTCTGAGCCAGATGAAGCCGCATTCCATTTTTGCCATAGGATCCGTCTTCAGCGAGGCGGAGAGCGGATTCCCAGGCTGCAATGCCTCCAGTCCCAGATCCAACTGCCTGAAAATAGTGATCGGGTATCTGTCCGATTGTGTGTCCTGCATCGAGAACCGTTGTGGCCATCCCGTCCCTTCGGGCAACATTTGCCGCTCCTCCTTCGGGGAAAAATCCTTCAAATTCAGTGATTTTTGTAGCCAGTGTAATGGCATCCAGATAGTCACTCCGGCCGCTGGCAAGGATAAGCTTGACACAGTCGTTGAAGGGCTGAGGAGACCAGATTTCTTCGATATTCGTTTCAGGAATAACGAGAACAAGCGGTATGTTGTTTATGGAACAGATATTGGCGAATGCACGTCCCGTATTTCCTGCCGAGGCGACGACGATTGTTTTTGTGTTATTTTCAGGAATTCTGGCTAGAACCGGGGGCGCCTCAAGCTCTTTAAACGAAGCTGTATAAATCAAAGCCTTTTTTTCAGGCCAATATCCGTTAAAGATGATGTAAAGATTTTTAAGTCCGAGAACTTCGGCCAATCTTTCACTCTTAAAAGTAACAGGTGCCCCTTCGTTAGGGATAATCCGTTCGACAGGGAGAAAATCCATAAATTTAAACATTCCCGGTTTTTCTTTGTGGACTGAAAAGTTCTTATTTGTGTAGATCGTTCGGAGGAGTGAAGGTTTATGATCGTTATCGCATTTTAAGCGGAAAGAATCATCTTCATACCGGGCTCCACAATGAAGGCATTCAAGGCTGTATTTTTTCATAATTTTGACACAACTTCGGGTCGATTTTAAATTCAGCTTATACCATTCCCATGGAGGAGAGTCAAGAAGTCAGAGAGATTCCCGTGAAAAGAAAATAAAAAGTTGACAAAGCAATGTATCATCAATATTTTAGTACTAATTTTAAAAATGAAAGGATAAGTAGTGTCACATCAAATTGGTTTTGACAATGAAAAATATCTGGAGGAACAGTCGGCAGCCATCCTGGAGAGGGTGAAGCAGAACGACGATAAACTCTATCTTGAATTTGGAGGGAAACTTCTTTTTGATTATCATGCCGCACGTGTGCTGCCAGGGTACGAACCCAATGTCAAGATGAGGCTCCTGCAGAAAATGAAGGAGAAAACCGATATTGTTCTCTGTATTTATGCGGGAGATATCGAGCGAAAAAAATTGAGAGCTGATTTTGGGATCACCTATGATGTGGATGCCTTAAAATTGATTGATGATCTCAGAGAATGGAATCTCGATGTGGCCTGTGTGGTCATCACACGATTTGAAGATCAGCCATCCGCAGTTTTGTTCAAGAATAAATTGGAACGGCGGGGGATTAAGGTCTTCACACACCGTTTTACGAAAGGATATCCAACCGATATCGATCTCATCATAAGTGACGAGGGATATGGAGCGAACACGTACATCGAAACAGAGAAGCCTCTAGTCGTTGTTACCGGCCCGGGTCCGGGTAGCGGCAAATTGGCCACATGTCTTTCTCAGCTGTATCACGACCACAAAAGAGGGATCAAATCGGGATATGCAAAGTTTGAAACTTTTCCTATCTGGAATATTCCTGTGAAGCACCCTGTTAATGTGGCCTATGAGGCCGCTACAGCCGATCTGGGGGATTTTAATCTCATCGATCCTTTTCATCTAGAAACATACAATGAGACATCCGTCAATTATAACCGGGATGTGGAGGTCTTCCCAGTTCTCAAGAGAATTTTAGAGAGACTTACAGGTTCAAGATCTTTGTATCGGTCTCCAACGGATATGGGAGTCAATAGGGCTGGCTTTGGGATTATAGATGACGCGGTTGTTCAAGAAGCAGCCAAACAGGAAGTCATTCGCAGGTATTTCAGATATCGTTGTGAATATGCGATGGGATTTGCTGATAAAGAGACCGTGCAGCGTACTGAGCTTTTAATGGAAGAGCTGAATGTTAAACAGGGAGACCGCCCTGTTGTTGCCCCTGCACATCAGGCTGCAGAAAATGCCCGGTCAGGCGATAAAGGCAATAGAGGAATTTTTTGCGGAGCAGCGATCGAACTCAAAGATGGAACCATCGTAACAGGAAAAAACTCACCACTCATGCATGCCGCATCAAGCCTTGTTCTTAATGCCATTAAGGAAGTCGCCGGAATTTCGCATGATGTATCACTTCTTTCGGAGGAAATTCTGGAATCTATCACCAATTTAAAAAGAGATATTCTCCAGTCAAAATCTCTCAGTCTTGACCTCGAAGAGACTTTGATCAGTCTTGGGATCAGTGCTGCGACAGACTCGACCGTTCAACAGGCGATGTCCAAATTGGTTGAGCTCAGAGGGTGCGAAGTCCATTTAACTCATATCCCGACTCCCGGGGATGAAATGGGATTAAAAAGACTGGGAGTCAATCTAACCAGCGAGCCGAATTTTTCTACGAAGAATCTGTTTATATCCTGAATAATCCATTCAAAACGTTGACATCTCCATCAATATGTCGTATTTTATTATAATAAAGTCACAAGATGTTGTGGAATTATTTGAGTTACGGATAAAATATCGCTTTTGATTAGATCGAAGAGTTTTCTTAATGAAAATGAGTAAAAGTGGAGGGCCTGGAGAGGAATCCTCCTATTTCCTTCCCACATTGGAGCAATAACAGCCTCTCAAAAACAGGCCCTCCTCTTCTCTCATACATGTTGTTTACCGTACAGAGTTTTTCATGTCTCTCCTTTAGGGTCAATCACCGCTGAGGGTGGAATTTATGATGAATTCTCTTCATCGTGAGAGGTGATAATTCTCTCACAAAAAAGTCACCCCCAAAATTGGGAGAAGGAGATAAATCTCATATTTGTGCATTTTTAAACAGAATGTTGTAAGATAAAAAAATCTTTTTTGGAGAGGGACATGGATGTGAAAAATTTTGTTGACGAAAGAATTGCCGAAATCAAGGCCGCTGTTGGACAGGAGAAAGCTATATCTGCACTGTCTGGAGGGGTAGACAGTTCCGCATGCACCGTTCTGGCACATCGGGCCATTGGGGATAATCTGAAAACGATTTTTATCGATGACGGTCTTATGAGAGAGAACGAACCACAGGACGTCCAGAAAATTTTTGGAGACCTAGGAATCCAAGTGGACATTGTTGACGCCAGGAAGGAATTCTTTGAGGCTCTTAAGGGAAAAGATGATCCTGAAGACAAGCGGAAGGCTTTCAGAAATACATTCTATTCTGTCTTTGGTCGCGAGATAAAAAAAAGCGAAGCCCGGTTTTTGATTCAGGGGACGATCAAAGCAGATATCATCGAAACTCAAGGTGGAATAAAGACTCAGCACAATATTCTGGAACAAATTGGGATCGATCCGGAGGAAAGCTACGGTTTTAAGGTCATTGAACCGGTCAGGGATCTTTTCAAACCACAGGTTAGAGAAGTTGCTGCAGAAGTCGGACTTCCTGAGAAAATCTCACAGAGAATGCCTTTTCCAGGACCTGGTTTGGCCACACGAGTCGTGGGTGAAGTCACAGAAGAAAGAGTTGAGCTTCTGAGAAAAGCGACAACAATTGTCGAGGATGAGCTTGCCGGTCTTAAACCTTTCCAGGCTTTTGCCGTTCTGCTCAGTGATAAAGGAACGGGCATTGTGGGAAATGAGAGGGAATTCGGAGATATCATCATCGTACGATCCGTTGAGAGCAAAGATGCGATGACCGCTCAGCCGACTCAAGTTCCCTGGGACATTCTTATGAAAGTGACACAGAGGATCACAACAGAGCTTCCTAAGGTTGTCCGGGTGGCCTATGAATTGACCCCAAAACCGCCGGCGACTATCGAGTACGTCTGACCTGAACTATTTTTTTAGAATTTTCCAGAGCCCTAGAGTCATCACCGGGATGATATAAACCAAAAGAAAACCCCAGCTAACAGTTCCGTATCCTTTTGCTATTAAAGGGATCAGGCCGAATGTCGAAATCCCTAGAGCTATTAAAAGCAGTATGAGCGATATGACGGGTCGCTGCCACTGGGCAAGTTTTTTCCCCTTAGAGGACATCGCCGATTGAATACGTTCGTTGACGGCGTGGATGAATCCCGTTCCGGTTTCGACCAGAGTACCAAAAAGGACGACTTGGAAGATAATGATCAGCACCGATATCCCAGTCTTTTGGAGGATAAAAATGGCCGGAATTTCTTCAGGAAGAATGGCCGGATAAAAACCGGCAACTGCAATGTAAAAAAGAAGTGCTGGACAAATTCCTATGAGACCTCCGAGGAGACCCGCAGTGACGGCTTCCTTTCGTGTTTTGATATGCTTTAAACAGAAGAGAACGGCGGGGATAATCCCCAAGTTGTAGAGGGCATATTTAAATCCTCCTAGTGCCCATTTCGGCTGCACCACTCCACTTCCAAAACTCTTCTCTATGGCCGGTCCGAATTTTATTAGGGCAACGACGAGAAAAGTTCCATAGACTAGATAGAGCAGTATAGACCAGCTTGAAAGAAAATTTTCAATGAATGAGCTGCCCTTGAAAGTCAAGAATCCAACAGCGGCCAGCATGAAAAGGGCTCCGAAAATATAGGGGAGTCCGAAATTGTCCCTGAGAAGAACTCCGGCCGCTGAACCGATAACCGCCAGAACGATAAACAGAAGGATAAAGTACAGGATCTCGAAAATAAACCAGAACCTGCCAAGCAGTATTTTAAAAAATGTCCGGTAGTCGTAGGCTTGGAATTTCCGGGAGAATTCAAAAGTTACAGCTAGGCAGATCGACCACATAACAGTTGTGACCAAAAGCATTCCCAGTATCCCTCCGACCGGGCCGTAGCTGAGGAAGTATTCGATGATCTCCCGTCCTGTGCCGTACCCTCCAGCAATGACCACGGATTGAAAGACAAAACCGGGAAGAAGATATTTTTTAAAAAATGCCGACTTAAGAAAATTCATGACGATTTTTGTCCATCATATCAGAACATCTCTGAATATCAAAGATTCGGGAAAATATGGCACGGCCGGGATAATTCATCTATAATATGCTATAAAGGGAACCCAGAGAGATGAGCGCCAGAATTCTACGAACTCAGAGAGACAGAGTAAATAAAATAAGAACGATTACCTTATGGGGGAGTCTGCTCAATGCCGTTTTAATGGCGCTGAAAATAATATCAGGTCTCCTGATCAAATCCTCGGCGTTGGTTGCGGATGGCTTCCATTCCCTTTCCGACTTGGTCACGGACTTTTTGGTCCTCATCGGCACAAAAATGTCCAGCCGACCGGCCGATAGGACTCATCCTTATGGCCACAAAAAGTTCGAAACAATCACCACTCAATTGATGGCGTTTATCCTTGTTGCTATAGGTGTCGTGTTTATAGTGTCTTCCGGTACGGCGATCCTTCGGCATGAGCATAATTTCCCCGGCATTACGGTGCTGGTAGTGGCATCACTTTCTGTCTTCAGCAAAGAGGTTTTGTTTTACAAGACACGGAAAGTTGCACGTGAGACGGAAAGTGCGGCTCTTTATGCCAATGCCTGGCATCACAGATCGGATTCTCTCTCATCGGTGGCGGTCCTCTTTGGGGGAGTAGCCGGCCTCTTCGGATGGGGACACGGAGACCAGCTGGCCACAATAGTGGTTGGATTTATGATTTGTGGAGTAGGGGCTAAGATATTTTATGAATGTGTAATTGAACTGGCAGAAACATCGGCAGATAAAGAATCCATTCAAACCATTTCAGAGATTATATCGGAACAAACGGACATTGCAGCTTGGCATGAGCTTCGCACACGAAAGCTGGGAGGGGAATTATTTCTCGATGTTCATATTTGTGTCGATCCGGGGCTTTCCGTCCAAAAAGGGCATGATATTTCGAACAGGCTGGAATCTGAGATAAAGAAGAAATTATCAAAACCCGTGAATATTCTGGTTCATATCGAGCCGGATGAGAAGAATGTTGACCCGCAAAAATGCTGTGATGAATTCGAATAAGATTACTGATACCGAAGGTATTTCTGTCTAACTTTTCTAAAGCGTTCGACACCGGGTTCACAGGTTTTGAGTATAGAGATGTAGTCTTTCCCTTCGGATACCATTGCCCGCAGGTTTTCGTTTCCCCAGAGTTTATCCAGGTATTTTGTCATCTTGAAGTTTTTTGGATAGAGTTTTTTTGCCGCACACATGGCAGCTACAGCCAGTTTTATGGGATCGAGTGTGTCCCTGTCTGTTATTTTAAAATGAAGCCCATAACACTCTTCTTCCTTATATTTTGGATTGGATGCCACGCCTGAGATGGCTTTTGGCTGGAAAGATACGGTACTGACCTCAATGCCGGCAAGAGCGTCTTCAGGGATCGCATTTAACCATTCAAGAGCATCAATATAAGGAGCGCCGATAGTCAGGAAAGGTGTCTGCGTACCACGTCCTTCGGACAGATTTGTTCCCTCCATCAAACACATACCGGGATAGATGATGGCTGTGTCCAGAGTGGTCATGTTGGGAGATGTGGCTGTCCAGGGGAAGTGTGTTTCATTGTACCACCAGTCTCTCGTATAACCTGTCATTTCTATTACAGTTAAATCGGCATTTATGGCAAATCCTCCATAAGATTCTCCATTAAAAAGATCGGCCAGTTCGCCAATCGTCATGCCGTAGCGCATTGGCAAGGGCATCACACCGACAAAGCTGCTGTATGCAGGAATTGTGATGGCTCCTTCAACCCGGGCAGCTGTAATGGGATTGGGGCGGTCTAGAACGATAACCGGAATAGCCTGCTCCTTGGCTGCTTTCATGGCTAAAAATAGGTTTGACATAAATGTGTAAAATTTTACTCCTACATCCTGGATATCGTATATCAGCACGTCCACATCCTTGAGCATATCCTGTGTGGGTGTAAGGTACTCGCCGTAAAGGCTGTAGAGTTTTATTTTTGTATGAGCTGAATCATCGATAGCGGCTCCATCTTCGATATTTCCGTAAAAGCCGTGTTCAGGCCCGAAAAGTGTTGTGATCTGTGCATGTTCAGAAAGAAGATTTACGATGTGCGTTCCCTCTGCATCAAGGGACGTCTGGTTGGCGATGATCCCCAACTTTTTTCCCTGGATTAGATCCAGGTGATTCTCTAACAGATTTTCAAGCCCGATTTTAAATTCATCCTGAGAATTCTGAGGATTACATGTGCAGAAGAAAATCACAGGAATAATCAATAACGTTTTCCAGATGAATTTTCTATTTGTCATAATTGTGCTCCCCAAGTTTTTTAGTGATATTACAATAATAATTTCGATTGAGGCTGTCAATTAATAATCCCTGATCTCTAGAGCCTCCAAAATTGTTCGAATACTTGACTTTCATTGAAATTCTCTCATATTTTCGAATTTCAAATTGACTGGACATGTATTTTCTTTATATTATTGTCCTTGTCATCGTTAGGAGGTTAGAAAATGGTTGGAGTCATCAGAACAAAAAGAAGCCTTATTTTTACCTGCTTTATCGGTATCATTATCTTTAATTTTGTAGGGAGCTTGGCTTTGGTGCAACCAAAAGGCGAATGGCCCTGCTTTCACGGCGTAGACCGTACCAACAAGTCGATAGAAACGGGGCTGCAAAAAAAATGGCCGGAGAACGGACCCGAACGGCTGTGGACGGTCTCGGGCCTAGGCAAAGGATACAGTTCCGTATCCATTGCCGGAGGATATCTCTATACCGCCGGCATGATAGAAAAACAAACTTATGTATTTGCCTTCGACTTAAGCGGAAAGCAGGTCTGGAAGAAACAAAACGGCACGTCTTGGCAGACGACCATGTCGCATGCCAGGGCTTACACCGGTTCTCGAAGTACTCCCACATACAATGACGGCATTGTCTATCATCTGAGTGACTTAGGACGACTGGCCGCCTTGAATAGTCAAACCGGGAACGAAATCTGGGTCCTTGAGCTTCGTCAGGAATTCGATGCGGAAATCCCTGAATATGGATATTCTGAATCCGTTTTTATCGAGGGAGAACGCCTGTACTGCAACCCGGCGGGAAATAAAGGATTTATGATTTGTCTGAATAAGAAGGATGGAGACCTTATTTGGGCGAATACGGAAATACCGGGCACCGTGGGATTCAGCTCTCCTGTTATTGGTGAATTCGCGGGCTTTCGCCAGCTCATCAACTTGAGTTCTAATTGTGTTTATGGCGTAGACACAAAAACAGGAACATTGCTCTGGAGCGTGGAGTATGAGAACCAACGGTCGAATAATTGCCCGGATCCCATATTTCACGATGGATATGTGTTCGCCTCAAGCGGTTATGGCAAAGGAAGCACTCTGATAAAACTCACATCTTCAGGAAATACGATTATTCCGGAAACGGTCTGGCATACGGAACTTATGGACAATCTCCATGGCGGAGTGATTCTGCATGATGGGTATCTTTACGGTTCGGGTCACAACGAGAGAGGCTGGTTCTGTCTGGATTTTAAAACCGGAAAACAAATGTGGAAAGAGAGGGGGGGAATGGGCACGTTGGTCTATGCAGACGGTATGTTCTATTGCCTGGGGGAAAGAGGAATGATGAAATTGGTCAAAGCCACACCCGAAAAATATGAAGCTGTGAGTTCTTTCCAAGTGCCCAGCGGAGGGGAAGGAATGCACTGGCCACATCCCGTGGTATGTGGTGGACGGTTATACGTGCGTCATGAAGATAAGCTGTTTGCCTATGATATAAGAATGAAGAGGTCAACGGCTAAAAAAGAGAAACAAAACAACCAAATGTAACAAAAAATACGCCACTCCATACTTACCTATAATAGATAATCATTTCCCTATGCTGACCAAATTGCCCTTAATCGATTATCTCAAGGTTAAATCTCTTTTTCAGTTTCATTCCAGCAGCACCGAGAATAACTCTGATAGCCTGAGCGGTTCTGCCCTGTTTTCCGATAATCTTGCCTATATCTTCCTGGGCAACCTTTAATTCTAGGATCGAAGTCTGTTCCCCGTCTAGTTGAGAAACCTGCACATTTTCCGGATTGTCCACTAATGATTTGGCGATCAATTCAACGAGTTCTTTCACTGTAACCTCCCTTAGTACTCAAATTGCTTTTTTTATCAAACTTATGGGCTGAAATCATTTTTTTCTTCTTCCTCGACGGGAAGGGATCGTCAGTTTTAATGAAGGCTTATTTTTCCCACTCTTCCTTGGTTGTCTCTTTTTCTGTTCGCTCCTTTTCATCCTGGTTCTTCTCGTAAGATTTTCAAGCTTTTCTTTCCCGTTGTGAAGAACGCCCATTATAACCTTCCTTTACTGAATTAATCCTAAAACAGCCCGTATTTCATTCTGCTGTTTTGGAGCTTTAGAATAGTAATGAGAATAGGATTCAATGTCAACTGCAATAAATAGACGCCTCCCCATGTCACCGTGGTGTCACAAATTCGACTGATTAACGCTGAAATTAAGGTATTAGAATTGAAAGGATAAATAGGAATAAATAGTCTTTTTTACAGTCCCCCTTCCTATTCAACGACATACCAAGCCAAGCCTTCAATAAAATGAAGATTTTTCGTCTCTATATCAACAATAGATTCATCTATAAATTTTCGCACGCCTGGATGACCGCCTTTTGAATGGACATAATAATCGTGGAACGCGATGATTCCCCCCTTTCTCACAAATGGACTCCAATTTATCCAATCAGAGGAAACTCCCTTATAACTATGATCGGCATCGATAAAAAGAAGATCGATTTTTTGGTCCTTAGGCCATGTTGCTGCAATATCATTGGTAAATCCCTGATGAATGACAACTTTATTCTTTACAGGTGTTATGTTTTCATTAAAAACATCAAGGTGATCTCTTCCTTTCAACCATTCTTTTATATACATATCTGGCATTTTGTGCGCGTTAAATGTATCGACTGCATGGTAGCTTTTATCATGCTCTAAATGGGGTGCCATTAAAAGTGCCCCACCTCCTGTCCATGCTCCAAGCTCTACTATAACTCCTTTTCTTTTTTTAATAGCAAACAAAGACAAAATGATTTGTTGGGGACTGTTCGTAATCGATTCGTTTGTCCCACGTTCATAATTTGGATTAAGTCTTTTGAGCTCCTTTACGTAGACGGTACTGAAAGTTTCGACCATCTGTTCCCAATCCCCAAAATCGGCTTTGATGATTTCATCTAACTCAACATTGCCTGTCGTAAATTGAGAAGATCCAGTCACGAACATCCAAGTGAAAAGAATCAATAAGTTCCACAAAGAGAAACGTTTCATATTTCACCCCCCCTTGAGAGATTTTATAATACTTTATACATTAATTCTTGATTATGTCAAATTTGATACTCATAAAATGGACGTATTGCTCCCCATGTTCCAAATATGTTCCAAATTGTACTGACTTTGGCTGAAAATATGGCAAAAGGGCTGAAAATGCAGAAAGGCTAAAATCAGGCAAAAATCATTGACTTACCAGGGGTGTATCTGGTATTCTTGGCGAACAGTTCTCGGGTGGCGCTATCGTCTAGGGGACTAGGACGGGTGGTTCTCAGCCATCAAACCGGGGTTCGAATCCCCGTAGCGCTGCCATCTCAATTCATTGAAACTGAAAAATATTTTTATGTATGTGACTACTTAAAAATATTTCAGCTGCTCAACTAGAAATCTTCTTTTTGGATTGTCTTCCCAAAAGTCGATACTTCTACATTTAGACATTGAGCGACAAAATATTTCCCCTCTTTATAAATGATGTATTTAAGTGTCATGTTGTCCTCGCTTCTTGTATTATACTTTTGTCTAAGATGTTGTTCAATTAAATTTCCGATTGTTTTTCCTGCGTATAGGTGTTTCTATCTCAAATCAGCCAGCCGCTTCTTCGCATCTCCAACTTCAGGGAGGCCGGGGTCGGCGTCTTTCCAAGGGACATGTTAAGTTTTGTTATTATGTTCCAAAGTTATTACTACTTTTCCTTTGGCGTGTCCTTTTCCAAAATAC
>Ga0114920_10001330_pt1 | contig 11355 bp, 11 predicted proteins | sample ChitaG_FD_88683 | JGI IMG/M metagenome (GOLD analysis project Ga0114920, IMG submission 88683) | Deep subsurface microbial communities from South Pacific Ocean to uncover new lineages of life (NeLLi) - Chile_00310 metaG | ecosystem: Environmental > Aquatic > Marine > Oceanic > Sediment ...
ACTTGGCCGGATTATACTCACCGTGATGTTTCATTGAGCAAGCAAGTTCACAAGCTCGGCATCCGGTGAACTTTTGCATGTCTACGAATAGTATCTTGCTCATTAATTGCCCTCCTTTGTCTTATTAGCTAATCATCGAAAAAAGCTCAGTTCCAACGTTCAATGAAGCTTTAGCCATCCTCTCTTTCCACGGAGTAATGTCAGTCTTATTCTCAATAAGATTTCTAATTATTCCTGCGTCCCCTATCCTATTCAACAGAATCGCTCCTGCCATCCTGTTATCGGCTAACAAAAACTTCCTATATATCTCCCTTTATATCATATCTCCCTTTTGCCATCAACGTATTTCAATTCCTCGAAATCGCCGTCTGCGAATTTAGCTAAACCAATTGTAGCCAAGGTTAACCCAAATACACTAGTGATATTTCCATTAAGCCCGCCATTAGATTTTCCGGGATAGCCTGCCATATTTAATCCTGCTACTCTACCTTGGATACAGGCATTAGACCAGGTGGCTATGATTTGTCTCTTGCCAGAAATTAGATGTACTGCCTCGGCCACATCACCAGCAGCAAAGACGTTTTCTAAATTTGTTCTCGCAGATTCGTCAGCTAGAATTCCCTGATTCGCTTAAATCCCACAGTTCAGCCTTCACGCTACTTTAATTGCGTCGAGCTTACAGATATCGTAGCAAGCTCCACATTTAATGCACTTTTCCTGATCCAGGACAACGGGCTTCTTTTTGCCCATAAAGGTTATCGCTCCCTGTGGACAAGCCTTGACACAAAGCCCGCATCCCGGACATTTCTCTTCAATAATCTGGTAGGCAACTAGTTCCTTACAGACACCAGCGGGACACTTTTTATCTCTAATATGAGCCTTATACTCGTCTCTGAAGTACCGGGTGGTGCTTAGTACTGGGTTAGGAGCGGTCATACCCAGACCACAAAGTGAAGCATCTACCATAGTCTGGGATAACCTCTCCAGCAATTCGATATCTCCTTCCTTTCCTTCCCCCTCAGTGATATCAGTCAATATCTCTCGCATCTGCTTGAGCCCTTCACGGCAAGGGAGGCACTTACCGCATGATTCCCCTTCTAAGAAGGCGACGAAATACTTGGCTATATCGACCATGCAGGTATTCTCGTCCATGACTATCATTCCGCCGGAGCCCATCATCGAGCCTGCCTTGGTCAACTCATCAAAGTCCACCGACAAGTCAAGCAAGCTCTCAGGGATGCAGCCTCCTGATGGGCCACCGGTCTGGACTGCCTTAAACTTTTTACCCTTGGGTATGCCACCACCGATATCATAGACAATTTTCCTTAAGGTTATTCCCATTGGTACTTCTACCAACCCGGTATTGTTAATCTTACCCACTAAAGAGAATATCTTAGTTCCCTTGCTATTTTCGCTGCCTATCTGGGCATACCAATCGGCACCCCGGTTAATTATCAGCGGGACGTTGGCCCAGGTCTCCACATTGTTCAGGTTGGTAGGTTGGTTCCACAAGCCTTTTTCAACGGTGTGAATATACTTCGCCCTCGGTTCACCCACTTTTCCTTCCAGTGAAGCCATTAGTGCTGTTGACTCACCACAGACAAAAGCGCCACCACCCCTATTTATCTTTATGGTTAAATCGAACCCAGAGCCCAGAATATCTTTACCCAAGAGTCCTAATCTTTCTGCTTGTTCGATAGCTATCTTGACGTTTCTTACCGCCAAAGGATACTCGTTGCGAATATAGATATAGCCTTCATGAGCCCCAATTGCATAGGCTCCGATTACCATCCCCTCCAGAGCGCTATGAGGGTTTCCTTCCATCAGGCTTCTATCCATATAAGCACCAGGGTCGCCTTCATCACAATTGCATATGATATACTTAGTATCACCGTGTGCCCGACGGCAGCTTTCCCACTTAATCCCGGTGGGGAATCCACCACCACCACGCCCGCGCAAGCCTGATTTCTTAACCTCCCCAATTACTTCTTCGGAAGACATTTCAAAGAGGGTTTTGCTCAAAGCAGCGTAACCATCTAAAGCCAAATAATCCTCAATTACGGTGGGGTCAATATAGCCATTGCTACCGAAGATAATACGTTTCTGTCGCTCATAGAATGGGACTTTTTGTTCGTAGGCTATTCTTTGGTTCGTACTTGGATCAATATAGAGCAATCTATCGATAATGTTACCTTTAATCGCAGTCTCTGAGATTATCTCAGCGACATCCTTGTCTTTTACCCGTGGGTAAAGAATGCCTTGCGGGCGAATAAGGACATGAGGCCCCTTCTCGCAAAAGCCATGGCACCCCGTTACTTTGAGGTCTACCTTGGTGTCTAGCCCCTGCTCTTCTATTTCTCGTTGAAAAGTACTAATAATACTGGTGGCTCCTAGAGCTAGACAACCTGTTCCGCCACAGATAACTACACAAGGCTTATCAGGGTCTCTACTTTTGATTATTGACTCTCGCAAAGCCTCTAGCTCATCTAGAGATTTCAGCTTGCTCACCTTTGCTGCTCTTTTACTATCACTCATGGCTTCCCAATAATGGCTTGACCTTCTCCACTTTCATTTCGCCCGAAGGCTCCCCATCAATGATGACGATAGGCCCTAAAGCACAAGCCCCGACACAGTTAACTGTTTCTAAGGTATATTTGAGGTCTTTAGTGGTCTCCCCTGATTTGATTCCCAGCTCTCTCTCTATCGCCTCTAGGATTCTCGGTGCTCCTCTAACATGGCAGGCTGTGCCAAGGCAGACATTGATTATGTGGCGTCCTCTTGGTTTCAGGCTAAAGGCCTTAAAAAAGGTAGCTACGCTATAGACTCGGGTCAACGGGATACCTAAGCTCTCGCTGACATGCTTTAAAGCCCCCTTGGGTAGATAGTTATTTTCCGCTTGGACATCTTGCAAGATGGAGACCAGCATTCCTTTGTCTTGCTGGTATTTATTAAGTATTGCTTCCACCTTCTTTTTCACTTGCTCAAATCCCTCGAACAGGCTACCTTCTCCATAAGTTTCGTATAATCCTCATTGACCATACGTTGAATCTCCTTCATCGTTTCTTCAGATAGGTGCCTAAACCTCCCCTGTAATCTCAAATAGCCCTGCACAGGGCGACGGTTAGCAACCTCGTCCGGCAAGTGAGGCACTTATCGAGAGCCTCGGGAGGTAGTCCACCTACTTTGGCTATGTAGTCAAGCTGCTTCTCTGGGGCAAAGTAGTTGCCACAGACTTCACATTTCTTTAGTTTAAACTCCATAGTGACATAGGGAGTACATACTTTTCTAGTACGTCCGCTGTTTTCCAAAGTTATTGCCCCAGTAGGGCAAATATAGGCACAAAAACCGCAACCAATGCAAGCATCTGAATGCTCATAATAGGGGGTGGCTAACTGCCTATCAACACCTCGACGGACTAGGCTGATTGCGGAGACACCGACACCCTCTTCACATATCCTGGCACATAACGCACAGAGGATGCACTTCCTTTTGTCCTCTTCCAGCCTGAAAGCTGTCTTCTCAACACCCAGCTGCCTGGCTAAATCCTGTATTACCTCGGCATCAGGGCACCTGGCTAGTAGCAGCTCTACTAGCATCTTGCGGATTTGTACAATTTCGGTTGTATTAGTTCTTATCACAAGCCCCTCTTCTACTTGGTAGAGACAGGAAGCGACTAACCTTTTCCTTCTCCCAGCCGTAGTTATTTCGACAAGGCATAATCGGCAGGCACCATAGGAACTAACTGCCTCGTGGTAGCATAGGGCTGGTATATCAATGCCATTTCTTCTGGCTACCTCTAGTATCACCTTGCCTTCTTCTGCCTGAATCTGTTTGTCGTTAATAGTTAGATTAACCACTATTAGCTTTTATCCCCTTTCCAACGACAACTAAATCTGCGGCTAAATCTTCACCTTTATCGGTAACAATCCAGATTTTGTTACCCTTCTCCTTAAACTCTCTGGCATTCCTACCTTCACATCCCAATCCCTCAGAATATAATGCTCGTCCTTCATCTTGTCAAACTTATCCCGCTCCAACCGCATATCCTTTCCTTCACAAACAGGCGGTGTAGGTTTAGTTGTTTCCCCCTTCTGACCTGACAGACAGTCATCGCCGATTATACTTTTGGCCTGACTGGATTAATTACGGGAATGAGGTATGACCGCAAAGATTGAAAGGCTTACTGGCGGCGAAGAGTGAACTGAAATCTATTAGGGGGTGGTGACGTGAGATAGAAATACCAGTGCCCTAAATGGACCGAAATTCTTTTGTGGGAAAAGGGCCTCCCCTACTTGACACAGGGGGGGGTAATAGTGTAGATTTTCTCAAGCGGGCTGAAATGGATCGCATCATAGGGCTGGAGAAGATAGGGGCTACTCTTTATTTTATGGGGTTACCCCTTATTTTATTAAGAAGGTGGTTACGCAAATATGACTTCAGATTTTACCGGAGCGAAAAAATAAACTTGGGGGTGATATTATGTGAATAATAGGGAAAGTGTTATACAAAACAGGAATTATATAGGAGGTGTCAGGTGAAAAGGAAAAACTTGCTAACAGCAATTCTTGGAATTAGTTTGGTGGCTGGGTTAGTGGCAGGTATTCCTCTGCTAAGCAGTTGTAGGCCAGCGGCACCGGAGGTGGGACCCATAAAGATAGGAGCCCCGGATGCTCTAACTGGCTACTACGCGGCAGATGGAGTTTTGATGTTGAACGGAACAATTATGGCGGCAGAAGAAATTAATGCCCAGGGTGGGCTACTAGGGAGACAATTGGAGGTGGTTCCATTTGATATCGAGGATATGATGGCGGAAAAGGTCATGGCTGCTGCCGAGAAACTGATTGGACTAGATAAAGTGGATGTTGTTGTAACATCATGCAATGCCGCAGGGCCAGACGTTGAGGCTTTCGGGAACTACGATGTTCCTTATCTGTCTTTTAACGCTGTCACATCCGTTGTAGACCTGTATAATGCGGACCCCGATACTAGGTTTAATGTCTTTATGGTCGGTGATGTCGGAGACCCATATGGCGCCATCGATTTTGACGTCACTCAACAGCTTCCATACCAATATCCCAACAAGAAGCTGGCAGTAATAAAGGCGGACTATGAGTGGGATATAGAGTATGCCAACGGATTCAGAGACAGGGCGATTGAGAATGGTTGGGAAATAGTTTTGGAGGAAGTGGTTCCCTATGGTACCAGCGAATGGGGGTCCCTATTGGTAAAGCTGAGAGCAGCAAACCCGTCTCTACTGGTTGCCTCGTTTTATTCCTGTCCCGACCTGGTAACGTTATTCAATCAATGGAGTGAAGACCCAACCGATACCATAATTTGCTTTGGATACGGTGTAAGCATTCCTGAATTTGCGGACATGATCGGTGAAGCAGGCAACGGCATATGCGGAACAGCGGCTTCCGGCGTGCTGCCTACTGCAGAGGGTAGGGCATGGGCAGAAAGATATGAGGCTAGGTTTGGTGGGGAGGCGCCGAAGAATGCATCAGCAGGGACTACCTACGATGAAGTTATGATGTGGGCAGAGGCTGTCAAGAGAGTAGGGGATGTAACGGATTACCGGGCAATCTGTAAGGATTTTGAAGACAATCCCTATCAAGGCGTGACTGGGGTGTTAGACTTTGACAATGAGCACAAAATACTAGAGAGTACTTCCTACCCACAGCACTTCTTCCAGATGCAGGATGGGGATATCGTTACGCTCTATTCGCACTTGACTCCGGTTTCGGGGACAGCGTTTGAGCTTCCACCGTGGCTAGAATAAGTGCCAGTGATATATAAAGTATGCTAGAAGCAGGCATTTACATCCAGTAAGGCATACTTGAATGCCTGCTTCTTTGCAAAATGCAAGCTCGAGATAAAGTATAAGCTCGAGGATAGTCATAGTGATTTTTCAAGCCAAGTTTGAGCAATAAGCATGTAAAGAAGTGGGTGAAGGAGAAGTCAAGATTAGACTTACCGGAAAAAGTGTACCATGACACGCGAAGTAGCAGAGGTATTAATTAGCGGTATCGCCCTTGGTTCAATATATGCCATCATGTCTGTAGGTATGACCCTGGTTTACGGTGTATCAAGGGTATTTAATTTTGCCTACGGCTCCTTCTATATATGGGGGGCTTATCTTGCTTATCTTCTATTTAGCGCATCTCCTGATATGAGTTATCCAGCGGTCTTCGCCATCGTAATTCCGGTTATGTTTCTATTCGGTCTAGGAGTTGAAAAGGCTGTTTGTGCTCCCTTACGCAGGAGAGCAGATTGGCAAATGCTGACGGTGATGTCAACTCTGGGTCTGGCTCTATTCTTGGACAATGCTGCCCTCATTGCTTTCGGTCCTCACAAAAAGGCACTCCCCCCTCTGCTGGAAGGAAGCACGAACATTGCTGGCTTTATGGTAAGCACCCATGAAATGGTGACGTTGGCAATCGCTGTGTCCATAATGGTTGGTATTGCGCTTTTCCTGGGGAGAGTGAGGCTGGGAATGAAGATGCGAGCAGTGGCTCAAGATGGGGTAGGAGCCCGGATTGTGGGCATACAAACAAATAGAGTGTTCGGCTATGCCTTCGCGCTATCTACAGCCTTGGCAGCGATTGCTGGTATATTACTTGCTCCAAAATATTTCATGTATCCTCTGGGGGGATGGACGATTCTGATAAAGGCATGGATAGTGGTAGCCTTCGGCGGTTTGGGCAGTGTTAAAGGAACTATCTACAGTGCTTTTATCCTGGGGATAGTGGAGGCTTTAGTCGGCTGGTACTTTGGACTCCAGTGGCCAATAGTTTTTTGGTTTGCCATTATGCTGGCAACATTAGCCATAAGACCGAGGGGATTATTTGGTACCGGAGAATAATTATAATTAACGGAAACGACGGTTAATGAAAATGCGGTTAACGAAGAAACTGGATAGAGAAGGTATTACTTTACTTGTTATGCTGGCTGTTTTGCTCCTTCTTCCCGCTTATTTTCATGGCAATCAATATATAATGCACATTTTAATTATGTGCCTCATTTATTCAGTAGTGGCTGTCGGTTGGGATTTTATGCTGGGGTATGCTGGCATCTTCACCTTTGGCCAGTTCGGATTTTTTGCTATTGGCGCCTATGCATCAGGGATGTTGACACTATATGCAGGAATACCGGTACCACTCGGGATTCTACTAGGTGGTCTTATAACCGCTGGGGCTGGTGTTCTGCTTGGTCTGCCCTGTCTGAGGCTTAAGGGTGCGTATATAGCTCTGGTTACCTTTGCTTTTCATTTGATTTTAGTACCTCTAATCAACAGTGACCTGGGGAGAGCGATGGGGACCGGCGCCACTAGAGGACTATTAAGTATACCAACTCTCGCAGTGGGAGGTTATAGCTTTTCCGTTGTTGACAAGATTCCATGGTATTATGTTCTTCTTGGTATAGCTTTTCTATCGTTTTTTATAATTTACAGGATTACCCACTCATCAATTGGGCTGGCATTTGTTTCTCTCCGCGATTCCGACAAACTTGCCAAGAGCCTCGGAGTAGATGAATTCAAACATAAACTCATGGTGTTTGGTATCTCGGCTTTCCTCACTGGCATGATAGGTGCTTTCTATGCTCATTATGTAGGGATTGTCTCAACCAGGATATTGGGGCTTGATATCTTTCTTATGGTCATGGTTATGCTGGTTATTGGAGGTATGGGGAAATTCCCTGGAGCAGCCATAGGGGCATTTATTGTCACTTTCTTAAACGAGGCGCTGCGTCCAACGGCAGAGTATCGTCTTTTCATATTCGGGGCAATAGTGGTCGCGGTAATAGTTCTTCTGCCCGGGGGCTTAATGGGGGTCTTATTCCCCACTGGGCGTGTGGGACCGGGTGAGCGGTTTGGTCATTTCATCCGTCGAACTTTCGCGAGAAAACCCAGAAAGAATGGCGGGAAGGAACTTCTATGAGCATTCTTCAGGTTAACAAAGTAACCCAGCTCTTCGGTCAATTAGCTGCGGTTAATAACCTAAGTTTTGAGGTAGAAAAGGGAGAGATATTTGGCATCGCTGGGCCAAATGGCGCCGGGAAGTCCACTTTATTTGATGTAATCACCGGGTTCTATCGTGGCTCGGGAGATATCATTTTTGATGGCAGCAACATTATAGGGCTTAGACCGCATCAAATCTGTCATAGGGGGATTGCCAGGACATTTCAAATCCCTGAGCTTTTCTTGACCCTGCCCGTATTTGATAATGTGAGGGTTGGAGCTCATTTTGGAGTGCGGGGGGCACACGACGAAAGAGAACGTATAAACGAAGCAATAAACTTCGTTGGATTACAGGGGAAAGAAAATATTATTGCTGCCAATCTGAATCTTTTTGATAAAAAACTAACTCTTCTAGCAGTAGCTCTGGCTACCAAGCCAAAGCTATTACTGCTGGACGAACCAATAGGTGGATTAAGCCCAACCGAGCTCAGGGAGAGTATAAACTTAATCCAAAGAATCAACAAGGAATTAGGTTTAACTATAATAGTTATTGAGCACTTGATGAAAGTGCTTACCGAGATCTCTCAGCGACTCATGATTATCCACAATGGGGAGAAGATTTGCATTAGCTCACCTCAGGAGGTCGTCAAAGACAAGAGAGTAATAGAGATTTACTTAGGAGGTTGATTATGCTTGAGGTAGATAAAATAAATACTTTCTATGGCGGATTTCAAGCACTGGAAGAGGTTTCTCTCAAGGTTGGCGAGGGTGAATTGGTCGTCGTTTTCGGACCTAATGGTCATGGTAAGAGCACACTACTGAAAACTATCTGCGGCTTACTCACCGCTACCTCAGGCTCTATCAAATTCAGTGGAGAACAAATAAACGGGGTACCAACTGAAAAACTTGTAGAAATGGGCTTAGTTTATATAGCTGAGGAGAGACATCTTTTCCCTGAAATGACGGTGCTGGAAAATCTAAAACTAGGTGCTTGCAATCGCAATGCTCTACCAAAAGAAAATGAAAATCTCGATTATGTCTTTCAACTGTTTCCCAAATTGAAAGAGTGGAGAAAACGAACTACTTCGACATTAAGTGGCGGGGAGGGACGAATGTTAGCCATTGGCAGAGGGCTAATGTCTAATGCTAGATTTCTGGCAATAGATGAGCCATCGTTTGGATTGGCACCTGATCTTACAAAAGATGTGTTTAGAAAAATCAGTGAAATTAAGAAAAGCGGGATTAGCGTACTTTTGGTCGAGCAGAATGTTACTCAAGCTTCAGAGATTGCCGATAGAATTTACTTGATGGAAGACGGCAGGATAGTATTTGAAGGGGGAAAAGAAGAAGCTCTGAGCAATGAACATGTAAAGAAAGTATTTTTGGGTATATAAAGGTTGATAGTTAATCATCGTCTATGAACCAGCAAGGGTGGGGTATAGTTGATACAAAACCGTGGAGAGCTTCAAGCAGAGACGCGAGCAAATAAACAAGAGTAAATCAGACTAAATCTATTTCTATATTCAATCAAGCGAGCCTAATTCTAGTGTTTAGGTTCTTGTGCCTGGCACCTGGGGCAGAAGTATGTGCCTCGATTTCTCACCGCTATCCGTTCAACGGGGGTGCCGCAGATAGGGCAGGGCTGGCCAGCGCGGTGGGCAACCTGAAATTGAAAGTGGGCTGCCCCCGGCCTGCCGTCAGGGCGGAGGTAGCTATCTACGCTAGCCCCCTTATCCTCAATGGCTGCCTGTAGCACCTGCCGAACAGCCTGGTGAAGTCGCTCTACCTCGCTCCGGGTGAGGCTACACCCCACCCTCAGGGGGTGGATTCTGGCGGCAAACAGGGCTTCATCGGCATACATATTGCCGATGCCGGCAATGAGGGTCTGGTCTAAGAGGAGGGCTTTTATCGGCGCCTTACGCTTATTCAGGCGCTGGAGCAGGGTGTGGGGGGCGAAGCTGTCTTCCAAGGGTTCGGGCCCCAGCTTACCGACCACGCTGTTTATATCTTTTGTCAGCCGCATCATCCCCAGCTTGCGCATGTCATTGAAGTGAAGCTGGACTCCCTCATCAAGGCGGAGTATGGCGCGGGTATATTTATCGGGTTCAGCCGAGGCTGGTTTTACCAGCAGGGAGCCAGTCATTCTCAGGTGAATGATTAACGATTCATCGCTGCTCAGGCTGAAGATGAGGTATTTACCCCGCCGAGCCACCCCGGTGAGCCTCTGCCCGATGAGTCGGGAGCAGAATTCCTCCGCCGAGGGCTGTTTCACTATCCCGTCCCAGAGCAGGGTGACCCCGTTAACACAGCGGCCGGCGATGTAGGGTAGTAGCTCGTTCTTTATCGTCTCTACTTCGGGAAGCTCAGGCATTTCGGGATTACCCCATCTCCCCCCAGTTGTTGCCCGTCTTGATATCTACCTTTAACGGGACGCTGAGGGTCAGGGCGGTGGACATTATCTTCGGCACCAGCCGGCGCATTGTTTCCATCTCATCCTGGAGCACTTCAAAGACAAGCTCATCATGTACCTGAAGCAGGAGCTTGCTTTTCAGCTGGCGTTTGTCCATTTCCTGGTGGAGGTTTATCATGGCTACCTTGATGATGTCGGCAGAGGTCCCCTGTACCGGCATATTTATCGCCATGCGCTCAGCAGCCTCCCTGATCTGTCGGTTGGGGGAGTTGATTTCGGGGATGAAGCTTTTTCTCCCCAGCAGCGTCTGAACATAGCCCTGTTTCCTTGCCTGCTCTTTGGTGGAATCAAGGTATTGCTTTATGCCGGGGTATTTTTCAAAGTATGAGGCGATGAATTGAGCCGCCTCTTCCCGCGATAGCTCTGTTGCCTGCTTAAGCCCGTAATCGCTCATGCCATAGATGACGCCGAAATTGACTGTCTTGGCCAAGCGGCGCATGTCCTTGGTTACCTGCGAGGTATCCACGCCGAAGAGCTGAGCGGCGGTGGTAGCGTGGATATCCTCATCATGCTGGAAGGCGGCTAACAGGCGTGAGTCCTGAGATAAATGGGCCAGAGCGCGAAGGTCAATCTGGGAATAGTCTCCGGCTAACAGACAGGAGCCGGCGGGAGAGATGAAGGCTCGCCTGATTTCTTTTCCTTCTTTACCCCGGATGGGGATATTTTGCAGGTTGGGCTCGCTGGAGGAAAGCCTGCCGGTGGCTGTCCTGGTTTGATTAAAGCTGGTATGCACCCGACCTGTTTTGGGGTTTATCAGGTTGGGCAGGGGATCAATATAGGTTGATTTGAGCTTGGATAGCTGGCGGTAGCTCAGGATAAACTCTATTACCGGGTGGGCCCCGCGCAGCTCCTCCAGTACCGCAGCGCCGGTGGAGTAACCGCCCTTGGTCTTACGGGTTGGCGGCAGCTTTAGTTCCTCAAAGAGGAC
>Ga0114920_10001331_pt1 | contig 11354 bp, 12 predicted proteins | sample ChitaG_FD_88683 | JGI IMG/M metagenome (GOLD analysis project Ga0114920, IMG submission 88683) | Deep subsurface microbial communities from South Pacific Ocean to uncover new lineages of life (NeLLi) - Chile_00310 metaG | ecosystem: Environmental > Aquatic > Marine > Oceanic > Sediment ...
AGGAATGGTGGGATGCGCCACCTCAGCGGTAGCACCACTGCCACCACAGCAAAGGCTAAGGGTAGCTACAACCACCAGCATCTATGATACCGGCCTTTGGGGATACTTAGAACCGATGTTTGAGGAGCGGTACGGTGTTGAGTTGGATATCATTTACGCCGGCACCGGCATAGCTCTGGAATATGGTAGAAGGGGGGATGTGGATGTCATCACCGTTCATTCTAAAGCCCGTGAGGAGCAGTTTGTAGCCGAGGGTTACGGCGTAGAGCGAGTTCCTTTTGCTTATAACTATTTCCTTATCGTGGGGCCAAAAGATGACCCAGCAGGCATTAAAAGTATGAATCCCGAGGGCGCTTTTCAGAAGCTAATGGAGACTGAAAGCGGAAGATTTGTCTCTAGAGGGGATGATTCAGGGACTCATGGTAAGGAGAAAACAATCTGGAAACAGGCTGGCTATGATTATGAAGCCGTTACCAAGGCGGGCGAGTGGTATATAGAGGCGGGGCGGGGGATGGGGCCAACCCTGCTGATGGCCAGTGAGGAACAGGCTTATACCTTGAGCGACTTGGGGACTTTCCTGGCTTATAAGGGTAAGCTGGATTTGGTGCCCATAATAGATAAGGGTGATATACTGCTCAATATTTACTCCGCCATTGCCATAAATCCGGAAAAGAACCCAAAAGCCAAGGTTGAGATGGCTAATAATCTGATAAGTTTCCTTACCTCGCCGGAAATACAAAAGCTCATCGGTGATTACGGTGTTAAGGAATACGGTATGCAGCTATTTACCCCGTGTGCCGGAGCAGAACCCAAATAACCAAATTCTTGATGGGAGCTAGGGCTGTTGACTGAAATATGGGACGGTTTTATCAGGGCAATAGGACTTATTGTATCACTTGACCCAGAGGTCATGGAGATAGCCGGGAGGTCATTGATGATTTCGATGACCGCCGCTGTCCTTGCCTCTCTGATTTGCCTCCCACTGGCAAGTTTAATCCACTTTAACCACTTCTTGGGCAAGAGGATTGTGATAAACATTATCCAAACACTGTTTAGCCTGCCCACGGTAGTTGTTGGCCTGTTTATTTTTGTCCTTTTTTCCCGGGCTGGACCCCTAGGCGGAGTTAATATAATGTTTACCCCCACCCTTATGGTGATTGGGCAGGCGGTGCTTATTACGCCGATATTACTCGGTCTCATTATCTCAGCGCTAGGTGGAGTGGATAAAGCGATTGTGGATACTGCTATCTCACTGGGTGCCAGTGGTCCCCAGGTTGCCATGGCTGTAATCAGGGAGGCGAGGTATGCGGTAATGGCAGCTATTATCATGGGATTTGGCAGGGCTATTTCGGAGGTAGGGCTGGCTATCATGGTTGGCGGAAACATCAAAGGATTTACCCGGGTCCTCACTACGGCGATATCTTTAGAAACATCCAAGGGTGAGCTAGAGCTATCAATAGCCCTGGGCATAATTCTCATATCGATAGCACTTATAGTCAACACGGCCTTAAACAGAATCCAGCAGAGGTAAAGATGTCACTAATAGAGATAGTCGGCTTGTCGCACAAATATGGTGAGCGAACAGTGCTGAGGAATATCAATGTGGGGATTGAGAAGGGTGAAATATTTGCCCTGATTGGTCCGACTGGCTCCGGGAAGACTACTCTTTTACGTCTGATTGACCTTCTTGAAGTGCCCACAGCGGGGAGAATATATTTTGACAGCGTAGACATTACTGCGTTGGGAAGGATGAAACTGGAGGCACGACGCCGAATGGCTTTTGTCCTTCAGAAGCCAGTGGTATTTAATATAAGCATCTACGATAACATCGCCTACGGATTAAAATGGAGAGAGAAGAGCCGAGGGGAAATCAGAGAAAGGGTCGACTATCTTCTGGAGGTAGTTGGTCTTTCCGCTGTTCGCTATAAAAACGCCAGAACACTATCCGGCGGCGAAGCCCAAAGGGTGGCGATAGCTAGAGCTCTGGCGGTTGAGCCAGAGGTGCTGCTGCTGGACGAGCCCACGGCAAACCTAGACCCTATTTCCACATCAAGAATTGAGCAGTTGATAACACACATTATTCAGCAGTATGAAACGACCATAGTAATGGCTACTCACGATATGTCCCAGGGTCAGCGACTGGCTGATAGAATCGGCGTGATGGTTAATGGTGAAATTATTCAAATAGGAGACCCCAGGCAGGTGTTTAATGCGCCTCAAAACAGGCAGGTGGCTGAATTCGTCGGTGTTGAGAATATCGTAGATGGGGTAATAATATCAAATGAAGAAGGAGTAGCTACTATAGACGTTGGGGGCAATATTATAGAGGCGATTTCGAGTTACAATGTAGGGGAGAGGGTTTGTGCCTGTATTAGACCTGAGGATATAACACTAGCCTTATCAAAATCTCCAAGTAGTGCTAGAAATTCCTTCACCGGGGGGGTAGTGAAAGTGGTGTCAATTGGCCCACTTGCCCGTGTTGAGATGGACTGTGGCTTTTCGCTAGTGGCTCTGGTCACCAAAAAATCGGCAGAGGAGTTAAACCTAGAAAACGGTAAGAGCGTTTGTGCCAGCTTTAAGGCTACCGGTGTTCATGTTATAAGAAGAGATTGACAGCTGGGATTAAGTCGTGCTATATTCTGCGGTGGGCAGCGTAGCTCAGTGGTAGAGCAGAGGACTCATAAGCCTTTGGTCGTGGGTTCAAATCCCTCCGCTGCCACTTTTTTATTTCGTGCCCAATTTACTAGTGGGATGGATAGCCCCCTGTTCAAATTAAAGCTATGGCAATGGTGAAACGCCACACTAGTTCAGCGAGGTTTGAGGATGGTATAATTTATGAAGGCAGGTCAGCCGCTCACCTCATTTCAACATTCGATAGCATGATATTCGTAGATTGTAAATCAGCAGTCTTCTGCTAAACTGAAAGGAGTTCTCGGGTATAAGTTGTTAGCATTTTAGCTCCCGACTCCGTTACTAAGATTGTATCTTCCAGCCTGATACCCAAGTTCAAGACCTTACCATGTTTTACAGAACCCTGGAAAAAAGCCAGAATATTGTTCTTCTCAATCTTTACTTCCGGATTCGACCCTCCATTTCTCTTTAGAAACGGTTGTTCCTCAACTTCTAGGCCAACATTGTGCCCCATCAGGCCACCTACCATAGGGAATCCAGCAGTTTTAGTGAACTCTTGTGGGACGGCTTGTATTTCATTTACAGTTATTCCAGGGCATAACTTTTCTAACATAATATCCTGTGCGCCTCGTAATGTATCAAAAGCTCTCTGTAGTTGTTCAGGAGGCTTTCCGATAAAAAAGGTTCGGGCAAGGTCACTGGTGTAGCCATGAATGACAGCTCCCAAGTCTATTGAAACAATCTCCCCGGCAGATATTTTCTTTTGAGTGGCAGAAGGGTGAAGGAGTCTGGCACGAGGTCCGGATCCTACATATATCGTATGCTTGATAGCATCGGAACCCAGCGTTACCATTCTATGTTGTGCTAGAGAGGCGACCTCAAGTTCTGTCATTCCTGGTTTCAATGCTTCCGCTGCTGTTTTCATACCGGCATCTGCAATTTCACAGGCTTTCCGTATAAACTCTATCTCCGTTTCAGATTTCACTGACCTGATTTGTTCCTCAATTGCAAAGGTGGCATTTATAACTTCTACTTTGGGTAAATTGCGTTTGAAGGAACCTCCTAACCATGTCGTAGCTGTAATATCCATAGCAACTGGTCCTTCTGTTCCACCCAATTGTTCTAATATCCTTAGTATTACCTTTCCCTGACTAGTCGGAGTATAAGTTTTAATACTTACCTCCTTTGCTTGTTCTATCGCAGTATCTTTTTCAACCCAAAGTACAGCGAATACAGTTTCTGGCTTCTGGGTTATTATGACTACGCCGCACGTTTGTATACTGGGTTCGGTGACATCGGTGAAATATTGTATGTTTTGAGGAGTGGCCATCACTAATCCACTATAACTATTACGTTGCATGAAGTTACGTGCTTTTTCTTGCCTTTGTGCAATTTCGTTTATCATACTGCTCCTTCTCTTCTAGTTAATCTATGCCTAATTTGGTCACCTTTAACAATATTGTCGGCTCTTGTAACCTGGCAGGCCGTTAATGATTATACCACTGTTTGTTGAGGCTATTCTATCTCATTTACAAGTCTTGACTTACTCCTAAAATATATACCACATACCTATTGACCTTCTCCCCATTCTCATATATCGTCTCGCGCATCAAACGAGAAGAAGGAGAAGAAACTACGTAATGCCTTCTGGTCATTGCGGACTTTGGTCGGCGTGACCTCTTTTAGCCTTTGAACTGAGTAGTTTCTTACATCTCTGGCAGTGGGTGTTGGGTAGAAGTCTAAAAATCTCTTTACCGTCCGAGTATAGAGACTAATAGTCCCCGTTGCCCTTCCCCTTGCTACCATCTCAGCCTCCCAGTCAGTGAGACCTTCTGCAGGGGAGCTAAGAATTGAAGTCTTACCCGACTGTAGAAGTGAGAGCAGCTCACTCTTTTCTTCTGGGGAAAGTTGAGCAATTTGCTTGAGGAGAGAGGAAAGATTCAGGTTACCCATGTTTATATTATATAATTCTGCAGGCAGTTTGGTAAAGGTAATCGGAGATTGAGCATACATACCTTTGGTCGTGGGTTCGAATCCCTCCGCTGCCACCACCAGAAACGTCCTAATGGCTCAGGAGGGACGAGGCGAGGGGTGGAGTGTCTGCCACTGAGCCTGGGCGTCGTAGTTAAAGTTTGCCGCCATAGGTGTGACCCGTGCCGCCGGTCCGCTCACCGGTGGCTCCCCTTTGACAGACTTAACCAAGGAGAGGGCTTGCTCTATCTGGGCTGCTTTCCCTTCCAAAGAGAGCACCACCGTGCCTTCGGAGCCGGCGATGCCACCAGCAGCAACCGGTACCACTTTCACCCCGGTAAGTACCTGGAACGCCTGGACTTCGGTGACCACTAAGGCGTTGGGTATGGGCACCAGTCCTACCGGTAGTCCCGTGCTGTATTTGAACCGGAAGATGCCAGTAGCTCGAGCAGCCTGCGCCACCGAGGGAATGAGCTTCTCCAGCCCCACGGGCACAACCAAGTGGCTGCCCCGGGGCAGGAGTACGGGTAGGATTTCACCTATTGTGCCTCCTCGTTCCCCTGCTGCCAGCACCCCGGCATTCCCCTCCGGGTCCACGGCATTGGCTCCCTTAATGGACACATCCCCTTCCCTAAACTCCATGAGGGCATCGGCAGGGAGAGTACCATCGGGCTTACCGCGGCGAAGAACAACAGGCTCCATCCTTACATCACCCGGAGTTGAGGAGAGCTCGCCGTCTACAATTATCCCGGCAGCATAATTGCACTTGGGCTCTATCTTATCCCCAGTCATCTCCTCGACAACGAAGGCGTTGGTGGTACCCCGGGCGATAATCACAATCCCCCGTTCAAGGGCTCGCCTCACCTCAGGCAGGGCGGCTACCCCTTTGGCGATGAGCCGCTTGGACTCCGCCGGAGTAAGACTAACCAGTGCCCTAATAGCAGCTTCACCTACTTCTTGATTCCAGCTCGGTTGGTAATAAAACATCTCTCCCTCCTTATCCGTCATTCTAACCAATTGGCGGGTACGATTGTAAACTGCTTATCAACTCCGATACCTATTCCTTCCCTCTATGTAAAGAGAGTGATGGCGAATGGCGAATTTACTGTAACAGAGCCCAATAAAAATCAGAGTCTGATGTCACCAGGTCTAAAACCTCTTGCCAAAAATAGGGACGGCCGGTAGGAATCTCTGACTAGCTAAGGTGACAGCCAGAGCCACTACGGCTATCCCTGATGGTGCTGCTGGTCCAAACCCTAGGCGATTCGAATGACAGGGTTGACTTGAATACCCTTGATGCCTAGGAAATAGCTAGACAACGCCAACAGTTGGCGCCTAGCATTAGCCCGCTTTCAACTGGAATGCATAACTGGCGGCAAAGAGGCCGGGTATCTCTGGCCTATAGAGCCGGCCTTACACCGGGTCCTGTTAATTACCGTATCAGCTTCAGCTCTTTCCTATCCTGAACATCTTGGTCCCACATACGGGACACACGCCCTGGGTTGCTGGTTTACCGTTCTTCATAGTTATGGCTTTGGCATTTTGCATTTCTCTCTTGGCACGGCACTTCACACAATATGCTTGCATTGGCTGTTTACCTCCCTCTTCAGTTTAATTACCAACAATAAACTATTTACCTTATAATGTCAAGAGTCACACACAAACTCCAAGCCACCATATTATTCAGCATCACAGTAACAAAGCCTGCCTGTTAGAGAATATTGACAAATTAGCTGCCAATATCATATTATACGGAGTCCTCGTAATGAGAGAAGTGGGTGAGCCGGTTTGTGAGGTCTCGGTAGGTCTTAACTGAGTATGGAATATCAGGAACTGGAGAGCTTCGCCGAGGTCTTTAAATTCACCGCCTCGGCTCATTGAGGGAGGATTCTCTAGCGGGGTGGTTCAAAGGGTTCTACGTTTCAAGGAGGCAAAAGTGGAATTGGTGAAGGTTATACCCTGTTTGGATGTTAAGGATGGTCGGGTGGTCAAGGGAATAAAGTTCGTCAATCTCAGGGATGCTCGTGACCCGGTGGAGGCGGCGCAGGCCTATTCCAGTGAAGGCGCTGATGAGGTCGTTTTCCTTGATATTGCGGCGTCCCTTGAGGGACGGAAAACCAGGTTGGAGTGGGTCAAAAGGGTGCGTGAAAAAGTTCGCGTCCCCTTTACTGTAGGGGGTGGGATAAGGAACTTGGACGACATGAAGGCCCTTTTTGACCTCGGCGTGGACAAGGTCTCCATAAATACTGCGGCAGTGAAGAACCCGGAGCTGGTCAGGGAAGCATCACGGGAGTTTAGTAAGGAAAGGCTAGTGGTAGCCATTGACGGGAGGAAAAACCCGGCTGAAAGCGGGCTTCCGAGGCTAGAGGTAGTGGTCAAGAGTGGGACAGAGGGGACGAGGCTCGAGCTGGTAGAGTGGGCCAAAAGAGTGGAGGAACTGGGGGCGGGGGGCATATTGCTTACTAGCAAGGACACTGATGGAACAAAGGAAGGTTATGACCTGGAGATGACCCGGGCAGTCACCGAAGCAGTAACGATACCGGTCATAGCTTCAGGCGGCGCCGGCAAACTGGAGCACCTTTATCAAGCGGTAACAATTGGAAAAGCGGCAGCGGTTTTAGCTGCTTCCATCTTTCATTTCGGCGAGATTTCGATTTCGCAAGCCAAGCAATACCTGAAAGAGAGAGGTATTCCAGTAAAAACATAATAGGTGATAGAAAAGAGATAAGTAACGGTCTCAATACACATTAATTGGAGGTGAATTCTCATGGAAGAAGGAAAATTAGAACGCCCACCCAAAGAAATAATCGAAGGTTTTAGAGATATTCCGACAAGCACTATTAGCTCAGTTACGGATGGTATGGGAATGAGCAGTATAATTAATGGCCTTCGTCCACTGGTGTCAGGGGTTAGAATTGCTGGGGCTGCCTTTACCATCAGGGCTATTGTCGGGGAACGGGGTACCTACACCAGAGCCGATTTCCCTGTCGGTGAGGTCATTGAATTGATGGAGAAGGATAATATATTAGTCTGTGACATGGGCGGTCAGCAAGTATCTACCATGGGCGGGTTAGGCTCTCTTTCCATGAAGTTGCGTGGGGTAGTTGGAATGGTAGTGGATGGGGGCGTCCGTGACGCTGAGCAAATTATGGACTTTGGTTTTCCTGCGTATGTGCGTCATGTTTGTGCTACTTCCGGAATGACCCGAGTAAAGTGGCTGGCAATAAACGTTCCTGTTGAGATAGGCAGTGTCAGGGTCTGCCCCGGCGACATAGTAGTGGCTGATGATACCAGCGTAGCTGTGGTCCCGGCAGATAAGGCACAGGAAATTTTACAACAATGTCAGCGCCGTGAGGAGTTAGAGGCACGATTCGAAGAAGAGTTAAGGAGAGGTGGGACCTTCCTAGAAGTATCTCGGAAGCTGGGGATTATGTAATAGGCAGTTTGCCATCCCCAATCTATTGCCCCCAGCCAGCATGATTAGTCCGGGCTATAGCTTACACCAGTCTGTGGGGATTCCCATACCTCTACGCAGGAAAGGGAAATCGGGGCTTCAACCAGCTTAGACTGAAGCTCGTTATAAATTATGGAAGCAATATTCTCCGAAGACGGGTTTATTTTATCAAAGGGCGACACATCATTGAGGCAGGTGTGGTCAAACCGGGTGAGAATACCGGCTAAGTGCTGCTTTAGCTCGACAAAATCACAGGCAATGCCAATGTTATTAAGCAGCGGTGATTTTACCTTCACCACTACCCGAAAGCGATGTCCGTGTAGTGCTTCACACTTGCCTCGATAACCCCTCAGGAAGTGAGCGGCATCAAAATGCTGCTCTACAGATATTTGATACATTCTCTCCCTCAATCATTTTCCCACTTAAATACGTCCTGCACCCCCTCTTGTAGTTCTCTCATTAACTCCTTAATAGTTTTACCGTTTACCGGGTGCACTAGGTCAGGAGCAATCTCGGCCATAGGAATAAGGACAAAGGCCCTCTGAGTAAGCCTGGGATGGGGGATAACCAGCTTCAGAGTTTCAATAACCTGGTCACCATAAAAGAGGATATCGATATCAATCGGGCGGGGTCCGTTAGAGGTGTGGGGTAACCTCCCCAGCTTGCTCTCAATGCCTTTTACCAGAGTGAGTAGCGCCATCGATCCCAGCCCGGTGGAAACCTGACACACCTGGTTAAGAAAGCGAGGCTGATTAGTGTCACCTACCGGCTCAGTATCATATACCGATGAGACCTTTCCTACCCGTAACCTATGTGACAGAAAACCTAATGCCCTGTCCAGATTATCCCGGCGATTACCTAGGTTAGAGCCTAGACCAAGATATACCGCTACCATTCTAACGCCTGATTAAACTACCTCTCTTCTAAACTGATATATTATACCATAACAGATAGGACTGCTGAGTGCAAAATTTAGTGGCTGCAGAAGGGAAACTGGCTTGATTTTACCCTCAATATTAGATATACTCCTCAGTAGATTCGGTGAGTAAATGACAGTCTTTTATCGTAAGTGGCGTCCCCAAACCTTAGCTGAGGTAGTTGGTCAGGAACCGGTAACCCAGACGCTACTCAATGCCTTGAGTAGTGGACGGGTGTCTCATGCCTATCTTTTCTGTGGCCCACGCGGAACCGGTAAGACCAGCACCGGGCGCATTTTGGCTAAGGCGGTAAATTGTCTTACCAATGGTAAAGGCGAACCGTGTAATACCTGCAGTATTTGCCAGGCAATAACCGAGGGTAGGGCCTTAGATATGGTAGAGATTGATGCCGCCAGCAATCGTGGCATTGATGACATCCGAGACCTCCGGGAGAAGGTCAACTATGCTCCCAACCAAGCCCGTTACAAGGTCTATATTATAGATGAAGTCCATATGCTCACCAAAGAAGCCTCCAACGCCCTACTCAAGACCCTTGAGGAACCCCCACCACACATCATCTTTGTCCTGGCTACCACCGAAGCCCATAAAATCCTGCCTACCATTCTGTCACGATGCCAGCGCTTTGACTTTCGGCGGCTCTCTCAGGCAGACATAGTAGCAAAATTAGCCCGTATTTGTGGTGCCGAGGGTTTTCATATAGAGCTAAAAGCACTACAGCTTATCGCTAAGGCAGCCACCGGTAGCCTGCGTGATGCCGAAAACCTGCTGGAGCAGCTAACCGCTTACTATGGCTCTGAGATTGAACTGAGTCAAGTTCAAGCCATCCTCGGCATTACTGGAGACTGGCGAACGAGAGAGCTGGTAAAGCATATTGTAAACAATGATATCTCGGCCGGGATGGCAACCTTAAACAGTATCAATAGCGATGGCCTGGATTTACTCCAGTTTAATCGGGAACTGGTGGAATATCTCAGGGGACTGCTTCTGGTAAAAACTGGCTGCGATGAGGCTGTAGACCTCACCGCTGAGGACCTGGCTGAACTGAAGGAGTTAGCGGCTAAAGTCCCTCTAGCCCAAATATTGAAGGCGGTCAAGCTCTTTGGTCAGCTTGAGCTTGGTTTTGATAACTATTCTACCTTACCCCTAGAGTTAGCCCTAGTTGACTGTGTCTTGCCCTCAGGGGAGGAAAAGGAAATCCCTATCAGTCAAACTGAGGATAAATCTCGTCAGCCGACAAAAGCGGTTACCCCACCGGTTGTCCTGCCCCCTCCCCAACAACCAATAGCCAAACCCGAGCCAGCTAGTGCACCCCAACCACCGCCGGTGGAAAGTATGCCTGTCACCCCGGAAATTTCTAGCGAAATCGAACGACTGAAACTAAACTGGAGACGGGTTATTGAGGAAGCCCCGGCAGATATTAAAAGAACCAATGCCATTGCCCTGCTGCGAAGTGCTGGCGTCAAGCCAGTGGCAATTGAAGGCGACACTGTGGTGCTAGCCTTTAGATATAATATTCATAAGGAGAATATGGAGAAGCCGGAAAATCAACAGGTAGCCGAAAAAATCGTCAGCACCTTTCTCGGGCGTCCCTACCATGTGCGATGTGTTCATGAGCCGCAAAATAATCATTTGGTTAAGGCAGCACTAAGAATGGGTGCCCAAGTTACTAGTGTGGAGGAGAAATGAATAGGTTTATGATGCACCAAGTCCAGAAACTTCAGGAAAAGCTAGCTGAGGCTCAACAAGAGTTAAGCAACCTTACCTTAGAAGCCAGCTCGGGTGGCGGCGTCGTTAAGGTTACTATTGATGGTCAGCAAAAGATACAGTCGGTAAAAATATCACCCGAGGTGATAAACCCTGATGACGTGGAACTTCTGGAAGATTTGGTATTGACGGCGGTAAGGGAGGCCATTGCCAAATCACAAGAGGCTGCCGCTCAGCGTCTTGGTGGACTAACCGGCGGTCTTAAAATCCCCGGGCTAACCTGATTACAGTCAAGGAGAGCCAGCATTGGACCAGGGTTTCAGACCTACTGTCGAAGCAGTATATAAGCTTATTCAGGAGTTTAACAAACTACCTGGCATTGGTCCCAAGAGTGCCCAGCGGCTTACTTATTATTTGCTGCGTGCCCCCGAAGAGCAAGCCAAGCTGCTGGCTGAGGCGCTACTATCCCTGAAACAGGAGACCAAGCTATGCTCCATCTGTTTTAATGTTACTGATTCTGACCCCTGCCTCATCTGTAGCCGCGAGGAGCGCGACCGCAGCAAGATTTGCATCGTGGAACAGCCACAAGATATCCTGGCTCTGGAACATACACGGATTTATAATGGGCTATATCATGTGCTCCACGGTGCCATCTC
>Ga0114920_10001332_pt1 | contig 11350 bp, 6 predicted proteins | sample ChitaG_FD_88683 | JGI IMG/M metagenome (GOLD analysis project Ga0114920, IMG submission 88683) | Deep subsurface microbial communities from South Pacific Ocean to uncover new lineages of life (NeLLi) - Chile_00310 metaG | ecosystem: Environmental > Aquatic > Marine > Oceanic > Sediment ...
AATAAAGCCGGCATTGATTCTGTAATGCATTGAAATCGGATATCCGATCTCCTTGAGGTTTTCTCTGATCTTTCCCACCGTCGGTGCGAACCTGCGATTATAACCAACCATTAACGGGGTTCCCGTCGCCATATATGCGGACCTGATCCGCTCCAGTTCCTCTCGATTCAAACAAAGAGGCTTCTCCGCAAACGTGGGCTTGCCGGCGAGTAGCGATTTTATCACTAATTCCGCATGCTGATGGTGTCGATTCGCAATGAAGATGACCCCAATTTCCGGATCTCCTATTATCTCGTCGAAGCTCGAAACCGCCGTTTTGAAGCCAAACCTCTTTGCAGCATTGGAGGCTGAAACCCCGCTTCCGGACATAATCACTCGATTTTCGTATGCCGCTATCGATCTGATGTTAGGCAGCAGTACGCCGGAGGCGAAGTTTCCGGCGCCTATAAAACCGATTGAGATCTTCGATGACTGGCTCACCTTCACGGTGTTACTCTTTGGTAAGGTCAATCTATTTCGGAATCCGGCGTTTTCGTTGGGATAATTCAGTACCACGCCCACGTAGCTTTCAGAAGATTGGCCTGAGATTAGGCTGTAGGCTTTATCTGCCTCGCTTATATCAAACCGATGGGTAATCAGGTCTTTGATATCGATTCGACCGGTTGATATCAACTGAAGAAATGATTCCATGTTTCTATTTTCGGTCCAGCGGACATACCCGTATGGATAATCCCTGCCAGCTTCTTCGTAATGGTAATCGTAACGCCCGGGCCCATACGAACGAGAGAGCTTAAGTTCCAGTTCCTTTTCATAGAATATCTTTCGCGGGATATTCAGTCCGACCGCGCCGACGGCTACCACTGTGCCTTTGTCCCGACAGATTCGCCCGGCGGTTTCTACCGGACCATCCGTGTCCGAGGCGGCAGTAATGATTGCCGAGTCGACACCTTTTCCGGAGGTCAAATCTAAAATTCGGGAGATGGAGGCATCATCAGCCGGCAGGGCCCAATCAATACCGCCCCTCCGCGCAATATCAAGTTTGCTCTCGTCAATATCCAATCCGATGACCCGGCATCCGGAGGCCGATAACAATCTGCATGTCAATTGCCCCACAAGTCCCAATCCTATGACCGCCACGGTCTCGCCTAAACGAACATCGGCAATCCGAACGCCCTGCATGGCGATGGCCCCCAGGGTTACGAAACTTGCCTCCTCAAAGGTAACATTATCTGGAATCTTTACGGCCAGATTGGTCGGCACATATATCGTTTCGGCGTGACAGGCGTAACCATATCCCGCGCAGGCAACCCTCTCTCCCGGCGTCCATCTTTCCAACGACGAGTGCACCTTTTTCACAACACCTGCCGAGCTGTAGCCCAGTGGAACGGGCGTCTTCAGGCGCCCCCTGACCTTGTTGTAGGTGGAAACAAGCCCCTCCGTCCGCACTTTATCCAGAACCTGCTTAACTATATCCGGCCGTTGGCGAGCCTTCCCCGCCAGTGACATTTGCGATAGTTCGATCATCTGTCTTTCCGTTCCGGCGGATATCAACGAACATCTATTGCTAACAACCAAACCCAAACCCTTCATCCCCGGCGAGGGTATATTCTCGACTTTCGGTATCAGCTCGCGATTATATTGCAGCACTTGCTTCATAATTGCCCCGGCAAGAATTCCCTTCTTCAGACGACATTCACACCGTTACCTTCTGCGGCTTTGAAGCTTCCAACGAATCTTTACTGTGGGCAGATAACACTCCATCAAAGAAATCGAGTGTTTGTTTGGCCGTTTTTTTCCAGGAGAAAAATTCGGACCTCCTTAACGATTTCTCTCGCAAAAAGAGGTTCAAATCTTCGTCCTCGATTATAGCTCTTATCTTAAATGCACAATCTTCAATATTATCGGTATCGAAATACAGTGCGGCACCCCCCGTAACCTCAGGGATAGCACCCCTATTTGAACAAGCCATTGCGCAGCCGTGAGTCATGGCTTCAATAAGAATCACCGAACATGTCTCCAGTACCGAGGAAAATAAGAATGCCCTGCAATTTCTATAGAGTGCCCCAAGGTCTGCCTCACGAACTGCTCCCAGAAAATGAACGCGGTCGCTGCCTGACTGCTTTCTGATCATGCGCTTGATCTGTCCGACATATTCCGAATCGTAATTGCCGCCGGCGATATAGAGCGGCGGCAGATCGAGATTGGTCCCCAGCGCATGTAGATAGCTCTGGACCATCTCTTTGATTCTCTTGTAACGATAGATATGCGACACCGAGAGGATATATTCGCCCTGGATGCCATATTTACGCAGCACATCAGTGTCATCCACAGGCTCCACGAATTCCGGCCTGCCGTGAAAAATGGCCGCCGTTTTCTGCCTGGAATTATCTATGTAACCGGAATAGAAATCGCGGCAATACTCTGATAGATAAATTACGCCCTGGGAAGATCTCATACTGCTGATGGTTGCTCTCTTAAGAAGCTTCAGCCTTATTTTCTGGTACGGATTTTCCTCTTTGATATATTGATTGTCGAAAGGGGCTATGTTATGTATCAGCGTTACCTTCGGGCAATGAACGCTTCTGGCACCATAATTACCCGGCTCGAACAGCAAATCGCATCCAATTTCCTTAACGATACCGGGAAGCTTATATCGCTCCCAGAATACCTGTGCGAAGAGGTTCAAAGACGGCGCCTTAAAAAACCTGTACTCGAAATTCTTCGGGGCCTCGATAAACAATTTCTCCTGTCCCGATTTTCCTAAAACCACAAATCTCCTCTCCGGCGCTATCCTGGCGAACCATTCAATCATCTTGTTGAGGTGAGCAAGCCCGCCCCCATAGGTAATATGAGTGACTTTAATGGCTATTTTCATACCAGCATCTCCTCGACAATTCTCTCTACCTCGACGAATCGATTCTCCCAGGTGTGCTTCTGTGATACTTCATAGGCTTTGTGCCTGCTCGAAGCCCGCGTTGTTTCCCCGAGTGAAAGGATCTCCTCGATCCCACTGACGAAATCATCATAGTTCGTTGTTACTCTGACGAGACCGTCGAAACGATGGGCTTCCGGCATCTCGGATGATACCACTGGCAAACCCGCCGCTATATATTCATACAGCTTTAAAGGGGAACATCCTCTGGCGATATCATCAACTTTATAAGGATTCAAAGCTACATCGCACCAGGCGAGATAATCGGGAAGGCGATCATAATCTTTCCGCCCCAGGAAATGCACGTTTTCTAGATTTTTTAACAGGCCGGTATCTATCACCTCGGGGCCGACCATGATGATTTGCCAATGGGGCCGTGATTTCGCCGTATGCCTGAGTAAATCCAGATCGAGCCAGTATGCTATGCCGCCCAAAAAGACCAATCTCGGCCTCGGTATCACCTTCAAGTCCTCCGGTTCCGGACAACTACCCAATACGGCCTTATTGAAATGAGAGACGTTTGCTGCATTCGGCACTACGTGAATGTTGCTGTTGAACCGATTCCTTGTATCCTTGAGGGTAGTCGTAGTCGTGATCGCAGCATCAACAGATCTGAGCGTTTCGGCTTCCTGCTCATTGACGACTTCTCTTTTGATCAAGCCTCTGGCAGCGGAAAGCTCATCAACGCAAAAATACAACGATTTTTTGCAACCCAGCCTTTTAACAAGGGACTGATTGAAATGCGTGTAGAGCCATAACACCGGATCTTTAAACGATAGTTTTCTCAGAACTAATCTGAGGAAGATGGCGAGAACGAAGTTATTAATAGTGTTTATCCAGGTAAATATTTGAAATGCGGGTAATAATATCGGCGGTGTATATATAAATAAATTCGGCTCGATCTCTCTGGCCCCCAGGAGAAAAAGAAATATTCGCCTCCAGTGTTTTCTAAACAATCTCAGATAGGTCACCCAATGAAATTGGGTTTCCACATATAACACACGATTTCCCTGCCTTGCGAACTGGAGCATGAAACGCTGTTTGCTTGTCCAGAGATCGCCCCAATCCTGCGTGGAGAGCGTGACGATACTTTGACCGCTAAAACCGCGATGTCCCTCCAGTTTCAGGGCCGCCGCCTTTGACACCTTCGGAACCTCTACATCAAACATCTCAACGATACGGGTAATTATATTCCTGACTTTCATATTAACCTAACATTGATTTGTTTCCATCTCATCATACGTTCGTGCAGGATTGACGGCAGACTCATGGTTTCCGCCGCATTGTAACAGTTGTATCGGTAACGAGAACTTGCGCCTTATGATCTGTTTCATTCTGCAACATCATGGTATTTCTCAATCGCTAAGTCGTTCCCTTATACCGCTCTGGCCAGCGAGACGTTGAAATCCCTCTGGGCTATCATGAAATGCCTACTCCAACCTCTCGAAATCTCTTTTCAAGATTCTCAGCCGCCATTTGAAGCTCGCTGGCACTATCAGAGATTCTACCACCGTAGCAGATTAACGTGGCGATCTTGAATGGCATTTTGCTTTTGTAAGAATATCTTATGATATTCGCGGGCCGCTTTGCTCCATAACGTGGAAAGTAGAAAGCCTTCTCTATATTGAGTATCCCCGCTTCATTTTCCAATGGTCCTATCATCAGCGACCCGGCCTGGTCGCAGTGAATAAGGACGCTCAAATCGCCCGTCCGCTCAACTCCCTGGAGCGGTGTAATGAACCTCAGGTCGAAGGTGTGAGTGTGTTTTGACCTTCCCGTAAATTCATCGATAATTAGAAAGGTATAATTTGCCATGGAGACCCAGATGCTTCTCTTATGCAGGATGTTATCGTCAAGCAATGAGTAACCGTTATGAGTGGCGGAGACCACAGCGCAATTGCCAACGTTAACCCACAGGTTCACTTTGGGATCGGCATCGGGGGGCAGATAGAATAGTTTCTTCTGGAAAAACCTGTTTTGCTCGGTATCATCTATTGTTACGGTGTTGTGCAGCTTCGTCGATCTGGATAGATTTCTCATCCTGTAATCCGCCGTATAGCAGAAAGTGCCCGGATCTATGAGAAACGATATCCCATCAATTTCGAGAGTGAAGGACAACAGGTCGTTATGTTTATGCCCGTCCATCGCATGCTTTGAAGCTTTTATGGCGCTGAACACCATGTGCAAATTTCTATTTCGGATAACGACGAATCCGCTATCTTTGAACCAATGCGATTTCGGCTCCATGCCCCCGCTATAAGGGACCAGCGAATCGACCCCCAGATACCACAATCTTTCCTCGGAAATAGGAATATCCCCCGGCACCTTCTCACCGAAGATCAATGAGCCGATATCTATAAAATGTCGATGATCCGTTGGATCGTTCGTCGATAGCCTTACTACGAATCCATCGTCGTTATCCCCTATCAAGGGCGCCTTACCGGAAGGCGCTGTAATGGCCGAAGAGAAATGTATCATGCGATGAAGACGCTCTTTGTATACGGAATCAAAGTCGATAGAATTTATACGACCGAGAATAAAAGCTGAGAGAAACATCTCCAACTTCAATCGATGATATGACGTCGAACATTCATAATCAGCGCCGTCAGGATATACCTGTATCTCTATTTCCCTTTGCATGCCGTCGACTGCTTTCGATCGCCATTCTTTCGACCGATCAAATTCCGGAAATAGAACTCCCAGATAGAAAAGGCCCAGATAATCGGCTATAAGATGGTTCGTATTGGCACCGTCATAAATTTCCTCGAGATTTTTCTCTATATGCAGCCCGTGATAATAAAGAAGTCTTATAGCCTTCTTCACAAACTCATCATCGATAGCCTCGGCCCCGGAGAAGAAATAGATCCCCCAGATAATATTAATGGCTCTGATTGCGACCTCCATGCTGCAGGTCCAGTTGAGCCCCATATCCACGGGATTTTTCTTCTCCCAGTCACTTAGCACCTCTTTGAATTTTTCGACATACATGTTGTCTCCAGTTAGCCAGTATGCCCGCCCGAGATCGGTGAAAAACTGTAGGCGCGAAAGCTCCCACGGAATTTTCACATCCTTGTTTTCATCGAGATCTACAACCCGCACCCCTGAATAATGCCTGCCTGGCCATCGCTTCCTGGATTTATAATCGATATGCCAATCAATATCCTGGGCCAGAAGAAGATCACCTGTCCCCAGGAAATTGAACCTGTTGTTTACAACGTCGGAAGCATGGCTGATGATCTCATCACATGAGTCGGAAAAGCTGGTCTTCAGAGCTTCCATATATTCTTTAGAATCGGCGGAGGTGAAAAAGAAACTGGAAAGATCCTGGCGAATGAAACGATTGGACGATGGCTCTTCGCCTGTCCAGTGATATTTATAAAAATCATCTATCGGCTTCACTCGTACGCGCCGCCTCATTCTTTTTATCCAATATCTCCCTTTCAGCCGGGCGCGAGCAATAAAGGGTTTCAATCTCATCTCAGTCGTTTTCATCACCCGAATCTCTAAAATCTCAATGTTTCTTGGGACGCACGCTTATCCTTTGATCTCTTCACACCGGCTGCAGGGCATCTTCATTAATGAGATCGAACTTTCTGGTAACCGATCTCATTTTGCCGTTTTCAGTCTCTATTCTATCAACAACCTCAACCCCGATCTCCGGATCTCCCCCAATCTGTTCCGCCAGCGCCTTTTTCAGACAGCCGATTATCTCGTCACGACATTCCAGACCCTGAATCAATTTGACGGAAAAGCTCTTCCTGTCGTTCTGGATAATCTGGAATTTCGCCGCCGGTATGCCAAACTCTGAGAAAAGCGCATAAAAACTGGCGGGCGGCAGATACCGGCCATCATCGCTTATCAAGAGATCCTGCGCCCGACCCGGAATCTTTTCCACGATCCTCGGTAGACCCCGCCCGCAGCGGCATGGTTCACCGCAGTAGATGCCCAGATCTCCCGTATCATAGCGAATCAGGGGCATGGCATGATTCGTGAGGTTTGTTACGACTATCCGTCCGACTTTCCCTTTCTCTGCTGCGAGGTTCCCGTCGAAATCAACCAGCTCGAGAATTCCATACTCCGAAAACAAATGGTAGCCTTCACAGTAATGACATTGCCCCATACTTGCGGCGGGAAACGAAAAACCGTACCAATCGTACACCTTGGCGCCGAAGGCTGTCTCTATTTTCTCCCGGGCCGTATCGGTCAACACCTCCCAGGCGCTCATTACGCCATGAAAGTCAAGCTCTATTCCCCATTGAATTATAAAATCCGCGAGGATTTCGAGAGAACTGGGATAGCCGAATATGAAATCTGCGCCCGTCGCCTTTATTTTCCGGCAGTATTCAGACAGATTTTTCGCCGTCAGCAGGCCCACGTCAAAATAATGCCGGTTATGAACTCCATCATGAGCGTGGGGCTCATGTTCTTTGCTGAATGAATGATTCGTTAGATAAATCACGGACTGGCCCAGCTCATAGCCACAATTCTCCCAATGTCGCGCGACGAGGGCCTTCTCCATTATTGCCGCTTCTTTCTCAACCGGAAAACCGGATGCCACATCCGAAACCCGGCCTGAGTCGTGGGATGCCAGATCAAGTTTAGTGCCCGTCGGCAAGAATCTATGCAGATTATTCTTCAGGGTCGATTTCGATATTATCGGCAGCCTTGCCAGATCGTCAAGGTTTCGGATCGTATCGGAATCGATACCATCCGTTCTGAAAATCTCGATATAAAAGGGAACGTGTTTCGATGCGAAATCCATCAATAATTTCAGCTGTCTTTCCTGATATTCAATGTGCCATTCCGGAGACATCCATTGTGATTCCCTCAGAAACTTAAGATGCCTCCAGAAACTCCTCTTTTTATGAAGTCCGGACGGCATCAACGCCGTCGCACTTCGGGCAACCCCGACGGTTGTAGATTTTGCCTGTCTGTAAAGATTATGCAAAGACGCTCGGATCATTTTATCGAGATCGGTTTCTTAAGCCTGTCAACAGACTTATCCGCTCCTTCTACCGCACGATTCCGGTTGAAACCGGTGGCGAATTTCTCGGCCATCCTGCTCAGCGCTAAAAGCAGCCTGTCGGTCTGCTCCGGCGTCCCGATGGTCACCCTCAAATAGCCATCCAATTGCTTTATTCCGGCCAGATTCCGAACCAGAATTCCTTTTTGCTCTAAGAACTCAGCGGCTTCCCCGGGCTCTGAGATCCTCAAAAGGAAGAAGTTCGCCGGCGTCATCTGGAAATCGTATCCGATTTCAGGAAGACTGCTTGAAAGTACCTTTTTGGATTGGTCGACTGCGGCGATATATTCGTTGGTGTAGTCATGGTTTTCCAGAGCCGCGAATGCAGCTATCTGAGCGACGCTGTTTATACCGTATCCCGTTTTGATTCTCTGGATAAACTCGAAATTCTCCGGATCGGAGATTACGTATCCAACCCCCAGCGATGCCAGGCCAAAGCCATTTGAAAACGATCTGACGATCGTGAGATTGCGAAACCTTTTTACCAGGTCGACGGCGGACCTGCCGCAGTATTCGAAATATGCCTCATCCACGACGATCATCACATTTTCAGCATAGGCCAGCAAGAATACAAGTTCGGCCTCGCTAAAGAGCACCCCCGTTGGATCGTTCGGATTCGAGATGTATATCATTCTGGTTCGAGGGCCAATATGCTCCACGAGGGTTTCGATACCCGGATTGAACGGGTTCGGGTGATATGCCTCGATTACCCTGGCCCCGGTGCTCTTCGCAGCCAGACGCACATTGGAAAAAACGGGCGCACTGATCACTATCTCCGTGCCCTGCTCGAGATATGTCCGGGCGATATGCTCAAGGGCGATATCGGCTCCGCCATAGCAGCTTATATGATCCGGCGGGTGCGATACGTATTCGGAGATTTTTATTTTTAGCTCTTCAGCATCCGGATCGGGGTACCAATTCAACGGACGATTAATAATAAAATTCTTGATCGCTTCGACTACCGCCGGTGATGGCCCCACGGTTGTTTCATTCCGATCCAACTTCAGAATCCCTGAGCGCAAATCGTTCAGACGCGGATATCGCCCTTCTGTAGCGTTATAGGGCTCCAGATCCAGCACCGCATTTGCGATCCTAACCAGTCTCCTTTGCATATCACACCTCTGTTTTTATTGATCCGCCGTAATTTTCTACCTGGCTTTCAGAGTATTCGGCTTAATCCTTTTTTGCCTATGGCCATTCATTAATTGCTCCCCCTCCCTACTGCAGTCTATCGATCACGAATACGGTGGTGGCGATAGATGCCATAATTCCAGCCACCGATACAGCCGAACGAAGCCATTCCTTTTCTTTTTTCATCTTGTAGGGCACGACAATGATATCTCCCAGGTCGATCTCCTTTTTGAGGGCTCTCCCTCCGGAAAAAATCCGCCCATTCGCCTTGACCAGCCGCACCTGGCTCTTATTGGCGTTGGTAGTATATCCTCCCGCTTCGTTTATGAAATATCTGGGCTTCCTATCATCTTCAAACGATATCGTTCCGGATGAGGCAACCGCTCCCAGGACCTGAACACCGGATGGCTTGTGCGGTATATAGATATAATCCTCGTTGCGCAGCACCACGTTGTCAGGCGAATCAGAATTCCGGGATAGCTTTTTCGTATCTATGACGATTCTGTTGACCCGGCTCAGATCGAGTTCCCCGGTCAACTTAGGTAAAGGACGATTTAGGCTATCCAGAACGGTCGCCTCGGTCGAGGCAAGAATGGTTTTGATCTGGTGCTTTTCTACGTCTTTTACAATAGATTCCCGTATGAAAACCATGCCCTCGAGGAAGGCATCAGGTGTAAATCCACCGCAGCGTTCGAATAAATCGAGCAGTCGTTCATTTTCCTTGGTTAATGCATAACTGCCTAGAAATTCGATTTCCCCTTCGATTGTAACACTCTGTCCAATTCGGTAGCGGGGGATAGATCTGACGTAGACAATATCGTCCTCTTCAAGCAGGATGTCTTTAAGCCCGTCTCTTTTTTCGATTGCTTCTTCGAGATTTACATGGATCATGTCCGCGGGTTTTCCAGGATTGACGCGGGCAATTTCCGCCCGAAGGAGATAGGCCTGCTTCAGGACGTTTCCCCCCAGAAATATCAGATCGGTCAGCCTCATGCCCTGGAAGTATTCATAGGTTCCCGGATTCTTAACGGCACCAGAAATTGAAACCGTCATCCGCCGCTTGATATAGCGCTGAGAATATACCACCAGGCTGTCTTTATCCATCAGCAGGTAATCGTCAGAATCCATCCCACTAATAATCCTGTCGATGTTCACGGCATAGATTTCACGGGTCAGATCAGGCCAGGTCCTGAATAAATTCGCTCTTTTGGTGTAGGAATCTCTTATCAACTGCTCCCCGCAATCGATCAAATCGGATACTCTCATCGAATCGGTTAACTCATAGGAGCCGGGATGCTTGACATGGCCAGCTAAGGTTACTGTATTTTTCTGCAACCCGAACATTGAGGGAACATGGACTCTGTCACCATCGAAAAGAATCAGGTTGCTGTCATCGTCGTATTGTTCACCGGATAAATCGACTGTCAGCAGGATCCGGTTGTCGTCACCGCTGATTCGGTCAACGTCGACCATTTCTAAAAAAGCCTCAGCCGTAGAACCGCCTGCCAGTTCAATAAGGTCGGAGAGCCTTTCGCCGCCGAAAACCTCGTATATTGCCGGCCGCTTGGCCTGGCCGGTAATGCTCACCTTAGGCCCCACTACCGGCACGAAAACCACATCCCCGGATTGCAATTCCACATTCTGGGTGTTATCGCCGGTCAACAGAAATCGGTAGAGATCAATCTCATCCATGACTTTGTTATGCCTGATATGCTTGATGCTGCGGAGGCTGCCATTTTCATTCGCCCCTCCTGCCTTGTGCAGAGCGCTGAAGAGAGTGGATAGCGACGATATCGTATAACCACCCGGCTTTTTGACCTCGCCATATACAAATACCTTAATCCGCCTGATTTTCCCCAGCGATACAGATAGCTCATAGTCGGTGTAGTACGTGGAGAGAGAGGTCCGGAGACGCTTCTTGAACTCCTGCATGGTCAACCCCCAGGCGATAATTTCGCCTACCTTCGGGATGAAGACCTTGCCTTCCCGATCAATGGTCAACTCCAGTTGCATATCGACCCGCCCCCAGATGTTAACCAAGACGTTATCTCCCGGTCCGAGTTTATAATCCGGCGGGGGCGTAGCCTCCATTATCGGCGAAAAACTTTCCGCAGAACCATCGAACATGTTATAACCGAACATCTTGAGATCGCCGGTCGATGATGGCGGCGATACCATGACCGTATCCTTCAGGACCGGTTCAACCATAAGATCTAAGTCTCGGTCCGAAAAACAGGCGGCGTTATATAGTAGTCAATTTCGCC
>Ga0114920_10001333_pt1 | contig 11337 bp, 11 predicted proteins | sample ChitaG_FD_88683 | JGI IMG/M metagenome (GOLD analysis project Ga0114920, IMG submission 88683) | Deep subsurface microbial communities from South Pacific Ocean to uncover new lineages of life (NeLLi) - Chile_00310 metaG | ecosystem: Environmental > Aquatic > Marine > Oceanic > Sediment ...
AAGGGCATCGGAGTGAAGCAATCGTGGCGTTGCACCGGATGCAATGTCAGGATTCCCACTCGAAGCTAGGATACGACTACAAGGGTGTCTAATCGTCACCCTGGGTGAAGAGCATTCAAAAAGCAAAGAGCAAAGTCCAAAACCAGATTTTTGGACTTATAGTTTTGATCTTTGAACTGAGTCGAGAATAACAGGCAGGACTATCAGACTGCCTCACTACAAAAGGGGAACGGGGAGATGGTTAACAGGCTGAGAAAACTAGTTGCCGAAATCGGATGGTGGAGCTAAGTGGACGATACAAAGAACTTTCAGCTTGACGTTCACCCTTGCCACCTACCTTGATTTTAAGAAACTAACCGTTACCGATCGTCCCACTGGAAGCTAAGTACTCCTCTGGAGTCTTTACAGCAAGGGAAGTTTTGCCCACAAAATGCTTTGCATTCCAGGTGATGAAGGTCTCGGCCTCCTTAACTTGCTCCACCAAATCCAGAATTAGTGAATCACCAAATGCGATGGGTGTGTGACACATGCGCTCGAAAGGGCGATTGAACACAAGCGAGCGTACAAAACTGTCTGCATCCATACCGCGGGCCTCTGGCCAAATGATTGTTAAATTGTAGGCATCCTGCAACCAACTGCGCCATTCTCTCAGCCGAGCAGGGTTCACATTGAAACTGATCTTACCTAAGAATTCGATAACTGAATAAATGGTGATTGCTCCCCCACTAGCTTGAATGGCTGAGAGAAATCGCTTGTTTATGGGGTATCGATGATCACGCCGGAATCTAAACTCCAAGACAAATACATCGGTGTCTATGGTGACCACGATCGTCCTCTTAGAGATTCCATCTCGCCATCAAAACTGCCTGCCTCGATAGAAGCAAGCAATGTTTGAATCTCTTCTGCTAGCCGTACCCCAGCAGCTATAGCAGATGGGACTCGCTTAGGGTATTCTAATCGAACACCTCTGCCAAACCATACTTCATTACGCCCCCATACTTCCACGTCGCTTGGTAGAAAAAACGGGCGCCCCGATAGCCCATATGGTGTGGGCTCTAGCGTTAGTGTCTCTTGCTTCATTTCCCTAGCTCTTTCGCATTCAGAATGGCCTATTCTTTCTCTGAAAACTCACTGTATTGCCCGCACTTTGGGCAGCAAACCACGATATTTCTGATTTGCCCCCGGCGCACCTTCTCCGCTAGAATACTCCCACAGTTCCCACATATGTAGTCTACATCCCCCTCACCCCTGAAGACAGGACTAACCTTGGATTCTATCACCGTGCGACTGCCCTCGCGAGGTTTAGGAATGATGCTTAGCTTTATTTCCATTAGGCAATTCCTTAGTCTTTCATGCTAATCTTTGCTACATTTTTGCAAGCAGTGGAGCTGGTGGGACTCGAACCCACGACCTTCTGACTGCCAGTCAGACGCTCTCCCTCTGAGCCACAGCCCCGTACCAGTGTTAATTTACCAAAAAAGGATGCTGGAGACAAGGAGCCGTGATTCTGGATACCAGAGGTTCGTACCGGACTGACAAATTATGGGTAAACGGGTTGCAAAACAACAGGATTCCTCGTATAGTAGTCCTTCGATTACAGGTTAACTCCCTTCCTTTCGAGGGGTAATTGTGGTAGAATACTACGATGGTAGGTAGATATGGCAAGCAGATTTGAGAAGTTTTCTGAGCGGGCACGACGCTCCCTGACCTATGCCCAGGAAGAAGCGCAGAGGTTTAATCACAACTACATCGGAACAGAGCACATCTTGCTCGGGCTGGTGCGCGAGGGTGAGGGTGTCGCTGCCAAGGTGCTCACCAATCTCGGAGTCAACCTGAATAAGGTGCGGGCCGCAGTAGAATTCATCATCGGGCGGGGGGAAAAGACGAGTTCCGGCGAAGTGGGGCTCACCCCTCGGGCGAAGAAGGTTATAGAGCTTGCCGTAGACGAAGCACGCCGCCTGAGCCATAACTATGTTGGCACCGAGCATCTCCTCCTTGGCTTACTGCGCGAAGGTGAAGGGGTAGCTGGTGGAGTACTGGAAAGTTTGGGCATTAACCTGGAGCGTGCCCGTGCCGAGACTACCCGCATCCTGAACCAGAGCACCGCGCAATCTCAGCCTGGAGGCCGCCCCTCCAGCCGCACTCCTACTCTTGACCAGCTAGGTCTGGATCTGACCGCTATGGCTCGGAGTGGGAAGCTTGACCCGGTGATCGGGCGGCACAAGGAGATCCAGCGGGTAGTCCAGACCCTCTCCAGACGCACCAAGAACAATCCTGTCCTTATTGGCGAGCCTGGGGTGGGAAAGACTGCCATCGTTGAGGGGCTTTCGCATCGTATAGTGGATGGTGATGTACCTCATACCCTGCAGGGGAAGAGGGTAGTCGCCTTGGACATGGGAGCCCTGGTGGCTGGCACCAAATACCGCGGCGAATTTGAGGAAAGGCTAAAGAAGGTCATCGAGGAACTAAAAGCGGCTGGAAACTGCGTACTATTCATTGATGAGATGCACACCATAGTCGGCGCTGGCGCTGCCGAGGGTGCCGTTGATGCTTCCAATATCCTTAAACCCTCCCTGGCTCGAGGAGAGTTGCAATGCATTGGAGCTACCACCCTTGATGATTACCGGAAGCACGTGGAGAAAGATGCTGCTCTGGAGCGCCGCTTCCAGCCTATCCTGGTAGAAGAGCCCACTGTAGATCAGACTATCGACATAATAGAGGGTATCAAAGAACGCTACGAGGAACACCATCAACTGATAATAAGTGACGAGGCAGTAAGAGCCGCGGCAAACCTGGCGGCAAGGTACATAGCTGACCGCTACTTACCTGACAAGGCGATTGACCTGGTGGATGAGGCCTCCTCCCGAGTGCGCCTCAGGGAAGGAACCGTTCCTGTCGGCTTAAAAGAGACAAAAAAGGCTCTGGATAGCGTGCGTCAGGACAAAGACACAGCCATCGGCTCACAGCAATATGAATATGCTGTAGAGCTGCGCGACCGTGAAGTCCACCTCACGGATAAGATTAAGGAACTGGAAGAGACCTGGGAAGCTGAGATGAGCCGGGACAAGCCGGTGGTAAGCGAAGAGGATATCACCGAAGTGCTAAGCATGTGGACCGGCATCCCGGTGTCCAAGTTGGCTACAGATGAGGCGACACGTCTGCTGGACATGGAAGAGGCTTTGCATCAGCGCATTGTATCTCAGGATGAAGCTATTAACATTGTTGCCAAGGCAGTGAGGCGTGCTCGTACCGGCCTCAAAGACCCCAGACGTCCTATTGGCAGCTTCATCTTTCTCGGACCCACCGGGGTGGGCAAAACGGAGCTAGTCAGAGCTTTGGCCGAGTTTATGTTCGGCAGTGAGGATAACCTGATCCGCCTTGACATGTCAGAGTTTATGGAGAGACACGCCGTGGCTCGTCTGGTGGGAGCTCCCCCTGGATACGTAGGCTATGATGAGGGCGGGCAATTGACGGAAGCGGTAAGACGCAAGTCCTACTGTTGTATTCTCCTGGACGAAATTGAAAAGGCTCACCCCGACGTGTTCAATATACTGCTGCAGATCTTCGATGATGGCCACTTGACCGACGCCAAAGGGAGAAGGGTTGATTTCCGCAACAGCATCATAGTCATGACCAGTAATATCGGCGCTGAACTGATTAAGAAGGATGCAGTCATGGGCTTCGTCAGCCGCGTCGATGAAACGAAAACGAGACAACGCTCCTATGAAAGGATGAAGGAGAAACTCCTGGAGGAATTGAAGAAAACGTTCCGGCCGGAGTTCCTCAACCGTCTCGACGGGGTAACGGTATTCCACCACCTGAGTAAAGAGCACATTCGTCAGATCGTTGAATTGATGCTGCGTCCAGTCAGATCCCAGCTAATTGAGAGGGGTATCGGACTGGCAGTAACAGAGGAAGCCAAAGACCTTCTCAGTGAAAAAGGCTATGACGAAATGTTTGGCGCCCGTCCATTGCGACGGGCCATCCAGACTATGATTGAGGACCAACTGTCCGAGATGCTGCTGCGTGGCGAGTTTCAGCCAGGCGATACCATTTGCCTCGACCGTGACGGTGACGAGATTAAGGTGCGCTCGAACGCCCCGGTAGAATCAGCCTCTTAAGCAGGGCAGATAGCGAAGGGAATCTAAAAGGGGAGCCCCAAAGGGTGCTCCCCTTTTTCAAGGGACAGACGGTGACTAAGTCCTACAAAACGCTCTTTGTCTGCCAGCAGTGTGGTAAAGAGAGCCCCAAATGGCTGGGACATTGCTCCGATTGCCAGGGGTGGAACACCTTTGTGGAAACGCAAGTGCGTACCTCCAGAGGTGGTGGTACCTCGCCATTTCCAAGCCAGAGCCCAGCGCTTGAGTTGTCTCAGATAACCGTTGAAGACAGCCCGCGTCTTCTCCCCCCGTCCAGCGAATTCAACCGCGTGCTGGGAGGAGGGATAGTCCCCGGCTCCTTGGTTCTCATCAGCGGTGACCCCGGGATTGGTAAGTCAACCTTGCTACTCCAGGTGTCGGCCGGGATCGCCCAGCAGGGGAAAAAGGTGGTCTATGCTTCGGGCGAGGAGTCGTCATATCAGACACGAATGCGAGCAGACCGACTGGCCATCAAGGGTGAGGGGCTTTACCTCCTTGCCCAGACTGATTTGGAGGGCATAATCCAACAAATGGAGAGCATAGGGCCTAGCCTGGCGGTCATCGATTCTATTCAGACAGTCTATCTCAGGGATTTGGAGGGGGCACCGGGGAGCATCTCCCAGATAAGGGAATGCACTCTGAGGCTGATGCAATGGGCCAAGGTGTCCGCTGTTCCTCTACTTGTTGCCGGACATGTAACCAAGGAAGGGGCTATTGCTGGGCCAAAGGCTTTAGAACACATCGTTGACGTGGTCTTGTATCTGGAAGGTGAGTCCTTCAGCGCCTACAGGTTGCTGCGCGGCATTAAGAACCGCTTCGGGTCAACCAATGAAGTAGGTATCTTTGAAATGGGAGAACACGGCCTGGCAGAGGTAGAGAATCCGTCCCGGGTCTTCCTGTCGCAACGGTCACAGCAACCGGTGGGCTCAGTGGTAGCAGCTACTCTAGAGGGGACCCGCCCCCTGCTGGTGGAGATACAGGCGCTGACTAACGTCACCAGCTTTGGCTTACCTCGGCGCACCGCAAACGGAATAGATTTGAACCGTCTGCAGTTGATTATTGCCGTGCTTACCAAAAGGGCTGGGCTGCGTTTGTCTAATCAGGATATAATTGTCAATGTGGTCGGCGGTCTAAAGATCAGTGAGCCAGCAGTTGACCTGGCTGTTGCCCTGTCTGTCGCCTCCAGCTTCAGTGATCGAGAAATGGACCCCAATCTGATAGCCCTAGGGGAGATAGGACTAAGTGGCGAGGTAAGAGCTGTTTCTCAACCGGAACGCAGACTTGTTGAGGCGGTGAGACAGGGCTTTACTCGCTGTATCGGGCCCCAGGCTTCCTTGAATAGCCTTACCCCCCCTCGGGGAATGGAGACCATAGCTGTTAACTCCTTGGGGGAGGCGCTGCGGGCGGCGCTGAAAAGCAAATCCAAACCAGGTATGTAGGGGTGGAGGTCTCTGTCCGCCCCATCAGGGCCGACCAAGACAGCCTGTCCAAAAACCGGGTAGGTTGGAGCATCTGCTCCAACCATGCGTAGAGCAGATGCTCTACGCTACCCTATTTTGTTCAGTTTTCGGATAAGCCCCAGAGTTCGGCCCCTACTTCCAAGGTTGGCGAATTTCGGTTAAACTTAAGGCAACACCATGAAACTGGGCATTCAGATCGACAAGCGGTTTCAAGAATTCGTGAGGGAGGAATTTGTGCGGCAAGTGGTGGAATGCTCCCTTTCCACTCTAAGTATTGATCCTAACGTGGAGATGGGCTTGCTTATCACTGATGACGAGACTGTACGGGAACTCAACAAGGAGTATCGGGGGATAGATGAGACCACGGATGTACTCTCTTTTGCCTTGACGGAGGGAGGGGCCGACACCGATTCCCCTCTCTTTGTCACGCCGCCTGATGGTCTCCTTCATCTGGGTGAGGTAATCGTTTCCTATCCCCGGGCCGTAAGGCAAGCCAGAGAAAACAATCATGCCATTGAGAAGGAGGTAGCCCTGCTCGTTGTCCACGGTACGCTGCATCTTCTAGGTCATGAGCACGACGAGCCAACACGGGAACAGGAATTGAGGGCGCTGCAGGAAAGGATATTGTCTGAGGTTGAGAGCGATTTGAGAAACGGCCACAATGGAGAGCAGTGATGGAATCCCAGGTTTTCTACCGTAAATGGCGTCCCCAAACGCTAGCTGAGGTAGCAGGGCAGGATCAGGTTACCCATATCCTGCGTAATGCTCTGGAGACTGGACGAGTGTCCCACGCCTATCTCTTCTGTGGCCCCCGAGGCACAGGCAAAACCAGTACCGGGCGGATTCTGGCCAAGGCGGTGAACTGCCTTACCAACGGCAAGGGGGAGCCTTGTAATACTTGTGACATGTGCCAAGCTATAACCCAGGGCCGGGCCCTGGATTTAATAGAGATTGACGCCGCCAGTAACCGGGGAATCGATGACATTCGACAGCTCCGGGAGAGGGTCAAACTGGCTCCCAACGTGGCTCGATATAAAGTATACATAATTGACGAAGCTCATGGGCTCACCGCGGATGCCTCCAACGCTTTGCTCAAGACTTTGGAGGAGCCGCCGCCTCATGCCATCTTTATCCTGGCGACTACCGAGCCGCACAAGATGTTGACCACCATCCTCTCTCGCTGTCAGAGGTTCGATTTTCGCAGGCTCTCCCATGAAGCTGTCATCTCTAAACTGATGCGCATCTGTCAGGAAGAAGGTATCTCTATTGAGCCCCAGGGGCTAAGGCTTGTCGCCAAGAGTGTTTCCGGCAGCCTTCGTGATGCTGAGAACCTGCTGCAGCAACTGCTGGTGTACTACGGAAACCAAATTGACGTTCACCAGGTTGAGGATATGTTGGGCGTTACCACTGACTTCCGAGTCAAGGATCTGGTAGAGGACATTGCTAACCAGGATGTCGCTGCCGGGCTGGCTACCATAAACAGCGTTGTCAGTGATGGCCTGGACCTCCTACAGTTCAACCGGGGTTTGATGGAGCATCTGAGAAACATGCTATTGGCCAAATCCGGAGCAGAAGCCGCACTGGACCTTGGCGCAGAAGATGTGGCCGAGATAAAGGAGCTGGCAGGCAAGGTGTCGATGGAAGATATCCTCAAAGCACTCAAGCTTTTTGGGCAGGTTGATTTCCGTTTCAGGGATTACTCCCCCCTGCCACTGGAGCTAGCACTGGTGGAGTGCACTTTGCCCCAAGGGGAAGGGACATCCCCTAAGAGAGAGGCTGTGCCAGTTAAGCCGGCTATTCGTAGCAAGGAGGAGACTGCCCCGAGCAAGCCGCCTGTGCCCGCAAAGGGCGAGACTGTTGCAGCCGAGCCCGTTGTGCCTGCCGGGGAAGTCGAGCCAACCCAAGAGGAGGCGGCTGTTCCTACACCGGGTGCCGGTCTGGAATATGTCCGTTCCCGGTGGAATGAGTTCGTGGACACCTTGCGAGGCGTCGGCTCCACCGGCAACCTGGACGCCTACTTGAGGAGTGCTTGTGAGCCAGTCGCCGTCGAAGATGATACACTGGTATTGTGTTTCTATTTCCCCTTCCACAAGGATAAAATAGAGGACCCCAAGTATCGGCGCATGGTAGAGCAGAAGCTGGGCGAGAAATTCGGCAGCCCTAACAAGATACGCTGTATCCTCCGGCCGAAGGCCGGGCAACGGGCCATGGAGGGACATCTGGTCAGGGCGGCTCTGGAAATGGGTGGCAGGATAACCGGTGTGGTGGAAGGCCCGAATCTCACAGGAGGAGAAGAATGAATAAGCAAATTATGCGCCAGGTAAAGGAACTGCAGGCAAAGATGGCCAAAGCGCAAGAAGAGCTGGGCCAGGCTCAAGTAGAGGCGAGTGCCGGTGGAGGGGCAGTAACTGTGGTTGTTGACGGGCACCAGAATGTCCTGTCGGTAAAGATTTCTCCTGACGCAGTTGACCCGGAGGATATAAGCCTCCTGGAAGACCTGGTGCTGACAGCAGTCAACGAAGCTATCAAGAAGGCCCAGGAGTTGGCCCAGGATCGGCTTGGAGCGCTGACCGGAGGCCTCAAGATTCCGGGGCTTATGTAAAAAAGGCAGGTTAGCTTTGGGTTTTGACTTTGTTTCCACCGCGCTGCCGATGGCTCGCCTGATCGAGGAGCTACATAAGCTGCCCGGCATCGGTCCCAAGAATGCCCAGCGGTTGGCTTATTTTCTGCTACATGCCTCCGAGGAGCAGGCCAGAGCTTTGGCTGAAGCAATCGTGGCCGTAAAAGAGAAGATTGTCTTCTGCTCCATATGCCAGAACATCACCGAAGCTGCCCCCTGTCCTATCTGCCGGGACGACGAGCGGGACCACAGCAAAATCTGCGTGGTGGGAAAACCCCTGGATATACTGCCCCTGGAGCGCACTCGCGCATATGACGGCTTGTATCATGTCCTCCATGGTGTCATATCTCCCATGGAAGGGGTGGGACCTGAGAATCTGAGAATAAGGGAGCTGTTGGACCGTCTCCACGGTGAGTCGGTGCAGGAGATCATCTTAGCTACCAATCCCAATTTGGAAGGTGAAGCCACAGCGATGTATCTCCAACGCCTGATAGTCCCTCTGGGGATAAAGGTTACCCGCCTTGCCAGAGGACTTCCCTTCGGCAGCGACCTGGAATATGCCGATGAGGTCACCTTAACCCGTGCCCTGGAGGGAAGGCAAGAGATGTAGATTCCCCGGTTTTGGGGGCCGCCCAGTAGCTATCGAGTCCGGGAAGAGAAGTCCTACCCTGAAAATAGCGATTGAAATTTCCAAGCATAGGGCAGGGGCTCTGTCCCCTGCCGACCGAGGCGGGTGGCGGAGCACCCGCCCTATGGCAACGGGGCAATCGCTGATTTTGGATCCTACTCTCTTGCTTCCCAGGCCAAGCAAAAGGCTGCGACCAAAAGCCAGTTTCCTCCGAGTATGAATACCTGAAAGAAGGCCTTGAATCACTGTGAGTACGACAAGACTTTACAATACCGAAGCCATCGTTATCAGAAAATCCGAGCTGGGTGAGGCAGATAGCATCCTCACCCTTTATACTCCCCATCTTGGCAAGATTAGAGCAGTAGCCAAAGGCGCACGGCGCCCCAAAAGCAAAATAGGCGGACACGTTGAATTGCTCGTCCACAGCCAGATGTTGCTGGTCCGATCCAGGAGTCTTGATATCATCTCCCAAAGTCAAACCATCGAGAGCTTCCTGCCCTTACGTGATGATCTGAAGGGTACCTCCTCGGCCCTCTACGTTGTTGAACTGGTCGATCGGTTTACTGCCGACGGGCAAGAAAACTACCCCCTCTTCAGGTTGCTGGTTGACACACTGCATTGGCTATGTCGGGCTCGTCACGGGGAACTCGTTCTCCGCTATTTTGAACTCCATCTCCTTAAACATCTTGGCTACCAACCCCAGCTTCAACAATGTGTGGTTTGCCGCTCCCCCATGACGGCTGGCGATAACTACTTTACGCCCAGCGGTGGTGGTGTGGTTTGCCCCAGTTGCTGCCACCAGGAACCTGTCCTTTATCCTCTTTCCCTCAATGCCCTAAAGGTGCTGCGTTTCTTAGAACGTAGTGACTACGCCCAAGTCGATCGACTGCGGGTAAGCCCTGAGCTTTCCTCGGATTTGAAGCGTCTCATGCAGAGATGTATCCGATACCTCCTGGAGCGAGACGTAAAATCAGCAGAGTGGCTGGACAGACTGGAAAAGGAGGAGTTTGGCCAGCCGAAGCCTTGAGGGACGGGGCTGATATCGAGTATGGTTATAATCACAATAATAATCAAACATGCAACGCCAGCGAGAAAAGGAGCTTCATAAATGAAAACAAGAATAACCGAGTTGCTGGGGATAAAACATCCTATCATCCAGGCACCGGCCAGTCCAATAGCAGGCCCCCCTCTGGTAGCGGCAGTATCCAATGCCGGTGGTTTGGGAATCTTGGCCTCAGGTCGGATTACTCCTGAAGAGATAAGAGAGGATATCAGGGCTGTTAGAGAGCTGACCGACAAGCCCTTTGGGGTAAACCTTACAGCAGGCACGCCAGGTTATGAAAAGCTGGCTGAAGTGATGATAGACGAAAGGGTGCCTGTAATCTCCCACGGCAGGGGCAATCCGAAATGGCTAATTGGGGCGACTAAAGGGCATGACACCAAGATTATGGCCATGATAGGAGCCGTCAAGCATGCGGTCAGAGCGGAGCAAGATGGCGCTGATATCGTCGCTGTAGCCGGAATGGAGTGCGGAGGTCATGTCAGTAACGTTGCAACTATGGTTTTACTACCACTTGTCGCCAGCAGTGTGAAGCTTCCCGTGGTAGGTGCGGGAGGTTTTTGTGACGGCAGGGGACTGGTGGCAGCTCTGGCGCTGGGGGCTGAGGGCATCGCCATGGGCACCAGATTTGCCGTCACCCAGGAGAGCGCCATGCCCTCAAACATAAAACAAAGGTATGTCGAGACAAGTGAAGCCGATACCGTGGTCACCACTGCAATTACCGGGAAAGGGGTGAGGGTTCTCCGCAACAAACTGACTGACATGCTGGAGGGGAAGGGGCAAAAGTTGTCCTGGAGAGAAAGGATAACCAGCACTTTGGAAATAAGGAGGACGCTAGGAGTCTCCTGGTGGCGGTTCATCATCGGTGGCTGGAGAATGAAGAAGGATTATGAAGCTTCCTTCTCAGAACTGAGTATTCTGGCCGCCGGCGCCATGAGGGTGGAAAAGGCTATGGTAGAGGGTGATGCGGACTTTGGGGCCATGGTCTCCGGGCAGGTTTGCGGCAGAATAGACGACATACCCACTGCCGGGGAGGTAATCGACCGAATCATAGCTGAAGCTGACAGCATCCTGGAGTCACTAAGAGATAAGGTGCTCTCCTGAGGAACCAATCACGTTTAACGCTGGGGTAGGTTGACCGACGTCGGTCAACCTACCCGTTTGCATAAAGCCTGGAGCATCTCCTCCAACCCACCCCGGTTTTTGGACAGGCTCTCTCCCTCCGCCCTCTATTGGGGGCGACACACCATGTTGCCCCCAATTCCGATGTGCCCACGCATCAAGGATGCTCATCAACTTGAAACAAAAAATCCTGCCCCTTCCACTGCTTATATGTGAAAGGGGCAGGCAACTGAGCAGCTTGACCTGACTTCTCCAGGTATCTTTGCCCCGGTTCAACCCTCTAGTTTGAAGATATTAATGTCATTGTC
>Ga0114920_10001334_pt1 | contig 11335 bp, 13 predicted proteins | sample ChitaG_FD_88683 | JGI IMG/M metagenome (GOLD analysis project Ga0114920, IMG submission 88683) | Deep subsurface microbial communities from South Pacific Ocean to uncover new lineages of life (NeLLi) - Chile_00310 metaG | ecosystem: Environmental > Aquatic > Marine > Oceanic > Sediment ...
AATCCCGATTCTCGGGTTGTTGATTCCCGCGAGACCGATGAAGGGCAGGCAATTCGCCGGCGCAGGTCATGCCCCGAATGCGGGCGACGGTTCACCACCGTTGAGACCGCGGTGCTGGCGGTGGTCAAGCGCAGCGGAGTCACGGAGCCCTTCAGTCGGGAGAAGGTGATCAGGGGCGTGCGCCGATCCTGTCAGGGTCGTCAGGTGGACGACGATGCGCTCAATCTGCTGGCTCAGCAAGTCGAGGATGCGGTGCGTGTGACGGGCTCTGCGGAAGTGCCCAGTCAGGAGGTAGGCCTGGCGATCCTCGGGCCGCTGCGTGCGCTTGACGAGGTCGCCTATCTGCGGTTCGCCTCGGTTTACCGGTCATTCTCGTCAGCCGAAGACTTCGAGCGGGAGATCGCGGCGCTGCGAGCGCATCGGGCGGTTTCGGCGCAGAACGAGCCCACTCAGTCGATCTGACGGGCGGCGTCGGCGATAACGCGCCCGGCAACCAATACCCAGCCATCGGGGCTCCAGGTGGTCTCGATGATCGACCCCTGTCCCTGGACGATGGTCAGGTCGCGGCTGAGGTGCTCGGTCATGCGGACGGCTGCTGAACCCGTGGCTTCATCCTCGCGCACCCCCAAGTTAGGGGCGAACAGCCTGGATCTGATGGTGCCCGCGGGTTCGTCCAGCCAGGTCCACAGGTAGTGCCCGGTATCGTCGGCGTAGTCATCAGGATCGGCGGCCGACAGCTCGTCGGTGGTGGCGAGGTCGTGGATCGAGAAGTCGGGCGCCCACTCGGCGCGGGCGCTGATAGATGTCAGGTCCTGCGGGTAGTTCACCTGGACAATCCCAGCCGGCACCTGCAACGTCTTCACCGGTTTCCCTTGGTTCATCAGCCACCATGATGCGCCAACCGTGGGATGCCCGGCGAAGGGGAGTTCGGTGGTGGGCGTGTGGATATGGGCGCGCGCGGTGCTCGAGCCTTCATCGGGCAGGGTGACGAATATGGTTTCGCTGTAACCCAATTCGGTAGCGATACGCTGCCGGTCGGTCGGATGCACGGTGGCCGCGTCTACCACGCCTAGGGGATTGCCGAATCTACCGTGCCGGTCGGTGAATACGCGCAGCACTGTCACGTCGATCGCCATAAGCCGATGCTAGGTGCTAAGCCGTCAGTGGGTCAGGTTGCGCTACGTTCGTCGGCGCCCATGGCGTCCAGCACTGCGACCTGGGTGTCGACCGAGCCTGAGATGGTGCTCTGGCTGATGCCTGCCCGCAGCAGGCTTCGAAGGTAGTCCTGGTTGTGCACGGCGGGCTTGGTGGACTCGATGAACTTCTGGACGTCTTCGACGAAGCGGTCTGGGTCGTCGTGAAACGGGAAATGGCCCGAGCCTTGGAAAATCTCCATTTGCGAACCGGGCATCGCCGCATGCGCCATCTCGGCGTGACTGACCGGAATGACCGAATCTTTGCTACCCCAGATCAGTTGCACGGGAACGGATTGTGTCAAATAACATCGGTCGAGCATGGTCACCACCTGGCCGCGCCAATCGACCACCGCCCGCAGTGTTCGCGCGAACGCCGCTGACGCGGTCGGTTCGGGGAGATCGGCGAGGATGCGCAACATATTCGGGATGTCGCGGCCCACGTCGGTGGATCCGAACAGCCCGCCGCTTATCCGTCCGATGGCCTGCAACGCGGGGAGCACCAGCGGAAGCCGAAGCAGGGCCAACGCCTCACTGCCCATGGGCAGCGAAGCGATCCGCAGCGCCACATTTACCTCTTTGGTGACGCCGCCTGCCCCGACAAGGATCATTCGGTTCACCAGTTGCGGGAACTGGTAGGCGAACTGCATCGCAACCCCGCCGCCCAGGGAATGCCCGATCACAGTGACGCTGTCGATCTCCAGGACGCTGAGCAGATCACGCATCCCGTTGGCATAGGCAGCTACCGAATAGTCGGCGCGCGGCTTATCGGACTTACCGTGGCCGAGCAGGTCTGGCGCCACGACGGTGAACCTTTGCGCGAGCTTGCTTTGTACGGTGCTCCACGTAGTGGAGTTGTCGCCGATACCGTGGATCAGCAGGATTGCCGGACCCGACCCGGCCACCCGGTACGCCCGGCGATAGCCGTGAATAGTCCGATACTGCAGCGTAGGAGTGATCTCCCGCACCGAGCGCAGGTTCGATTTGCGTTCGGTCATGGCGCAAATCCGATGATCACGGTCATGTCGCCCACTTCGTAGTCGGGTCGGATGGCGGCTTCGCGTTGGTAATGCGTGGGTATCGCGTTGGTCAGGAACTCTCGGTGTGATTGTCCCCGTCTTTGGTGTCCTGTTCACCTGTCTGTTGGGCGAGGAATCGCTCAAACTCGGCGCCGAGTTCGTCCCCGCTGGGCAAATCCTCGTCACGTGCCAGGAGGGACCGGTTTTCCTGGGCCGCTACAAACGCATCGTACTGGCGCTCCAGAGCCTCCACCACTTGAGCAACTTCGGCGCTGCCTGCCACCTGCTCGTTGACCTTGTCGTGCACCTTGGCGGCCTCCTGGGCCAGAGCGGCGGTCGGGAACTGCAGCGAACCGCTCCTGGCGACCTCCGACAGCAAGGTCTCAGCGGCGGACGGGTAGTCGGTCTGTGCCAGATAGTGCGGGATATGCGCGGTGAAACCGACTACCTCATGACCATGTTGGGCCATCCGAAACTCGAGCAGACTGGACACACTGCCGGGAACCTGAACCTGTTCGACCCAGGGCTGGTGGTCGGCGATGAGCTCCTTGTCGTTCGAATGTGCGGTCATCGTCATCGGCCGGGTGTGCGGAACGGCCATTGGAATGGCGCCGAGTCCGATGATCCGGCGCACCCCGAGCCGCTCGGCGAGCAGCCGCACTGCGGTGATGAAGCGCTCCCACCGCAAATCAGGCTCCAGGCCGGCGAGCAGCAGAAACGGTGTCCCTACGCTGTCGTGCAGTGCGTAGAGGTTCAGCTCAGGATTGTCATAGTGGGTGAAATGATCGGTCTTGAACGTCATCAGCGGTCGCCGGGACCGGTAATCGAGTAGTTCGTCGATGGCGAACGATGCCACCAGTTCGGTGTCGAGGGTGTTCTTGAGGTGCTCGGCAGCCAGGCTGATCGCCCGTCCGGCGTCTGAGAAGCCCTCGAGCGCATGGATCAGCACCGGTCCGCGGCCATCCGGGGAAGAAAGCTGCGGAGCGGGGAACTCGAGTTCGTACATGCCGGTCTGCTCGGGTTGGTACTGCTGGCCGGGATGATCGGCGCTGTCAGCCATCTCTTGCCTCCTCCTCGCGGTGCGCCACGACAGCGTTGTCGTCCGCACCGTGAACGTCCATTGTCCCGCATGCGGGAAGGTCCGCCACCCTGATACGCCCGGCGTCACCCATTTGTTCGAACGTGCACACACCTACCCGACATTCCACATGGGCGACCTGCCCGCTAGTCAAGGAAGGCTGGAGCCCAGCGGCGAAGCTGCCTCGGCTCAGGATCGGAACTGGTGGAGTGCACGCAGCTTGTTCATCACGTCCAACGCCGCCACCTTGTAGGCCTCGGAGAACGTCGGGTAGTTGAATACGGCATCAACAAGGTATTCGATGGTGCCCTGACAGCCCATCACGGCCTGACCAATGTGCACCATCTCGGTGGCGTTGGTGCCGAAGATGTGAACCCCAAGTAGGCGCAGGTCCTCGGTCGAGACCAACAGTTTGAGCATTCCGTAGGAGTCGCCGGCGATCTGACCGCGCGCCAGCTCGCGGTAGCGGGACACCCCGACCTCGTAAGGCACCGACTCCGCGGTCAGTTCCACCTCGGTGGCCCCCACGTAGGACACCTCCGGTATCGAGTAGATGCCAATGGGTTGGAGCTCGGCCATGGCTTTGCAGGGCTCCCCAAATGCGTGATAAGCCGCCAGCCTGCCTTGATCCATGGACGTCGCGGCCAGGGCCGGGAACCCGATGACGTCGCCTACGGCGTAGATGTGGTCGACCTTGGTCTGGTAGTTGTCATCGACGAAGATCCGGCCGCGGCTATCGGCCTCCAACCCTGCGTTCTGGAGATCGAGGAGATCGGTCTGGCCTTGCCGGCCCGCCGAGTACATGACTGTCTCAGCGGGGATCTGCTTGCCGCTGGCCAGCGTCGTGATGGTGCCCGCTGACCCGACATCCACGGCGGTGACTTCCTCGCCGCACCGGAACGTCACGGCCAGGTCGCGCAGGTGGAATTTCAGCGCCTCGATGATCTCGGGATCGCAGAACTCCAAAATGTTGACGCGCTTCTCTACGACGGTCACCTTCGTGCCCAAGGCGGCAAACATCGATGCGTACTCGATGCCGATGACGCCGGCGCCGACTACGACCATCGAGGTGGGGATCGTCTTTAGGTCGAGGATGCCGTCGGAGTCCAACACGCGGTTCTCGTCGAATTCCACGCCGGCGGGACGGGCCGGCTTGGTGCCGGTGGCAATGACGACGTAGCGGCCGCTGACGGTCACGCGCTCGGGGCGATTGGGGTCGTCGATGTCGATGGTGTGTGCGTCGAGGAACCGGGCGTGACCGACATAGAGCTCGATGCCGTTGCGCATTAGTTGCGTACGCACCACGTCGATCTCTCGGCTGATTACGTGTTGCGTGCGCGCCAGAAGGTCGGCCGGGGTGATCTTTTCCTTGACGCGGTAGCTGGCACCGTAGAGGTCACGCTGGTTCATGCCGGTGAGATAGACGACTGCTTCGCGCAGTGTCTTCGACGGAATGGTGCCGGTGTTGACGCACACGCCACCCAACATCAGCCCTCGCTCGACCACGGCTACGGACTTGCCGAGCTTTGCCGCGGCGATGGCGGCCTTCTGTCCGCCCGGGCCGGATCCGATGACTACCAGGTCGTATTCCTGTGTGGAACCCATAGCACTTAGGTTTACGCCGGTTGTCCCCATCTCGCAGGCCGACCGACGATGATCCCCGCGATCCCCGCGATCCCCGCGATCCCCGCGATCCCCGCGATCCCCGCGATCCCCGCGATCCCCGCGATCCCCAATTGCGATTCCATCCACAATCGGGGTCCCCGAAGATCGGTATCGGATGCTCTTCGTCGGCTGCGGTGGGCAGGTTTAGGTCTATGTCCACAACACATCGCCCCGAATCCCCGCTCGATCAACCCGGTGTCTTGATTGCCGCACTGCCTGCCATCCTCGGCTTCGTGCCCGAGAAGTCTCTCGTTCTCGTGACTGCCGTCCAGGGTGAAATGGGCGCTGTGTTGCGCGCCGATCTCTGCGCCGAGGAGAGCGGCGACTCGTTGAGTCACCTGGCAGAATTGGCGGCCGCGTCCAGAGCAGAGATCGCGATTGCGGTCATTGTCGACGACGAGGGCGCCGCGTGCCAGATGTGCGCCGATGAGTACCGTGACCTGGCGCGCGAGCTGGCAGTTGAGCTCGCGAGGTCAGACGTTGAACTGTGCGCCGCGCATGTGGTCGACAAGGTAGCGGCGGGCGGGCGGTGGTACTGCGCAGACGGATGCGGCAACTCGGGCGCGGTCGCAGACCCGGCGGCATCGCCGATCGCGGCGGCTGCAGTACTGGATGGTCGGCGTCTCTACGCGCGGCGTTCTGAGCTCGTCGCAGTCGTCGCCCCCGTCGACCTCGAGCGCAGCGCCGCACTGGCCCGGGCGATCGGGCAGGCCGGCGCGATCGATCTCCATCGTCCCGATGAGCATGCTCGACGCGACATCGAGCATGCTCTCGTCTGTGCTGAGCAGATTGGCGGTGGCCATCCGCTCGCCGATGGCCAATTGGTCCGGTTGGCCCTGGCACTCACCGACCCGCGAGTACGCGACACCCTGTATGCACTCGCGGTGGGTGACCACGCGGGGCAGGCCGAATCGCTGTGGGCCGACTTGGCCCGCCGCCTGCCGGAGCCGTGGCGAGTGGAAGCCCTTGTGCTGCTGGCATTTTCAGCGTACACGCGAGGAGATGGACCACTTGCGGGCATAGCATTGAATGCGGCGCGCAGAGGTGCACCAATGCATCGGATGGCTGGCCTTCTCGATAGTGCCCTGCAGTGGGGGATGCGGCCAGAACAGATCCGCGAGTTGGCCTGCACCGGTTACCGTCTCGCCGAGCAGCTTGGTGTCCGGCTGCCGCCGAACGCATGGTTCGGCCGCCGGGCAGGGTAAGCAGAGTCAGACCTTCTCGACCTTGACGGTATGGGCCATCTCGTGCGGCAACTCAACCTGCTCGTGGCCCGGGATGACGATCATGACGCCACCATGGTTATTCACCTGGACCGTTACCCGTGCATTGGGCACCACGCCAGCTTCCTTGAGCCGGGCGATCAGATCGGCGTCGCCTTGCACGTGTTCGGTCAACTGCCGCACAACCACAGCGACCGGCATGCCCGCAGGTAACTCCGTCAGGCGTACCAGGCTGATGGCGTTGTCGATCAGGTTGTCGTCGACACCGAGATCTGACAGGCCGGGGATCGGATTCCCGAATGGGGACGTGGTGGGATTATTGAGAACCTGGACAAGCCGACGCTCGACGTCCTCGCTCATGACGTGTTCCCACCGGCAGGCCTCGGCGTGTACTTCTTCCCACGGCAGGCCGATGACGTCCACCAGTAGTCGCTCTGCCAGACGGTGCTTACGCATCACCGAGACGGCCAGGGAGCGGCCCTTATCCGTTAACTCCAGGTGCCGGTCACCCGCGACGTGCAAAAGCCCATCTCGCTCCATCCGTGACACGGTCTGGCTCACGGTGGGTCCACTCTGATCGAGACGCTCGGCGATCCGCGCCCGCAGCGGAACGACGCCCTCTTCCTCGAGGTCGTAAATCGTTCGCAGATACATCTCGGTGGTATCGACAAGATCGTTCATTCGCACACCCTCCGTCGGTGGGGAGTCTACCGGGCCACCTGCCTGAACAGCGGTGCTTGAAACCTCGACACGGCCCATACCGACCCGTCGACAGCAGAAAGCCCGCCGTCGATACCGGCGGGCTTTCCGAGGGGGGTGGTCAGAAGGGGGGTGGTCAGCTGGCGTAGGAACGCAGACGATCGGCGCGCTCGCCGTCGCGGAGCTTTGTCATCACCTCGCGCTCGATCTGGCGTACGCGTTCCCGGGAGAGTCCGAAAAGCTTGCCGATCTGGTCCAGGGTGCGGGGCTGACCGTCGTCCAGCCCGAACCGCAGGCGGATAACCTGCTGTTCGCGCTCATCAAGGGTGGCCAGCACGTACCGAATGTCGGTGTGCAGCAGTTCGGAGATCACAGCGTTCTCCGCCGACATCGCCTCCGAATCTTCGATGAAGTCGCCCAAGGGCGCCTCTTCGTCACTGCCCACCGGCATATCCAGGCTGACCGGATCGCGGCTGTGTGAGAGTAGGTCGGCGATCTTCGCCGCAGGAATGCCCGACTCCTCGGCGAGTTCCTCGTCTGTGGCATCGCGGCCCAGGTTCTGGTGCATCTCGCGCTTGATTCGGGCGAGCTTGTTCACCTGCTCGACGAGATGGACCGGGAGCCGGATGGTGCGGCTCTGGTCAGCCATGCCGCGGGTGATCGCCTGACGGATCCACCAGGTGGCATAGGTCGAGAACTTGAACCCTTTGGCGTAGTCGAACTTCTCCATCGCGCGGATCAGGCCCAGGTTGCCCTCCTGGATGAGATCCAGCAGCGGCATACCGCGCCCGGTGTAGCGCTTGGCCAGCGAAACTACTAGTCGCAGGTTCGCTTCGAGCAGATGGCGCCGTGCTGACTCACCATCGCGCACGATGCTTGCGAGGTCACTTTTGCGGCTGTCGCCCAGGCGCTTGCGGGTGTTGAGCAAATGCTGCGCATAGAGGCCGGCTTCGATGGCCTTGGCGAGTTCCACCTCATCGGCGGCGTTGAGCAACGCGGTCTTGCCGATCCCGTTCAAGTACACGCGCACCAGGTCCGCAGCTGGACTCTGGGCGTCCAGATTGTGGTCAACGCGAGTGCTGTTGCCAATTGCCATTACGGCCTCCTGATCGGGTCGAACTTTCATGAGCTACAACGGCCCAGACCCGGAAAGAGTTCCCATAGTGGTGTTGGTTCACACCTTCTGAACTGCGGTTATCGTGGGTAGACCTGAGAATGTGCTGAGAAGTGAGTCAGAAGATGCTCAGCGGGAAACATTGCCGCCGAAGCCGTCCCCGTCGTGGGGCGAATCAGCCGGATCGTGCCATGGTGATCCGCGGTGCGCGCCTTCGACTGCGGGGCGCTCGGCTGTCGGGAAAAGCGGAATGTGTCGGTTGCCCTGGTAGCGCCGCGGTTCCTCGGCGCGCCTGGGCGGCCGGTCGTTGGCGATCAGAACAGCCATCCACGGCAATGGAATCGACAGCACGATGATCGCCAGAGAGAGCAGGCCGTTGTGCCAAATTCCGTAGGCCACCGCGGCGAGGATGAGTGCCGGGACGCGAAACGACATCAGAGTGAGGTACTTACGCACCCGCTGACGGTGCTGTTCCTCGTAGGCGGGAGCGGCCCCGGTGATCAAGACCGGTTGACCCTCGTCGTCGAAACTCAGCTCTTCGCCTTGTTTCATTCCTCCACTGTTCCACATGTTGGCCGGGTCCGGCCGGTCACGTTTCTTACCGATCGATTGCGAGGCAGAATGCAGTGATGCAAACCGATACGATCGAGCGCACCGAGACCGACGAAAGCGTCGATGACGGAACAGACGACGGTACGCCGAAGTTTTTCCACTACGTCAAGAAGAACAAAATCGCCGAGAGCGCGGTGATGGGCACGCACGTCGTCGCGTTATGCGGTGAAGTGTTCCCGGTGACACGGTCGGCCAAGCCAGGGTCGCCGGTGTGCCCCGACTGCAAGAAGATCTTCGAGCAACTCAAGACTTAGCGGCGTCGCCCGTGGGCGCGGAGGGGGGCGTGTCGGGCGCCGTGCCGATCGTCCCAGGGTCGGTGAGGGTGTCGGATGCGCCGTCCGCAGGCCCGCTGCTGCCGTTGAGCGAGTCGGCTTTTGCCTCCAACCACCGATGGAAGCGCTTGGTGTGGGTGGCTGGAGCCGGCCACTCCTCCTGGATGGAAGCGTTCAACTCGGCGCCGAGCATGATGGCGAAACCGAGGAAAAATGCGAACAGCAGAAACGCGATAGGTGTGGCCAGAGCGCCATAGGTGTAGCCCGTGCTGGTGATCCAGGTCAGGTAGACGCGTAGCGCCCAGGTGGCGAACAAGAACACCACTGAGGCCAGCACGGCGCCGGGCAGGAGTCGATGCGAGGGCAGAGGTTTGGGCAGCGACACCCGGTAGAGCAGGTTTACCGCCACGACTAGTGCGACAAAGAGCACCGGGTAATAGGCGAACTGAAGTACGTGATCCCAACTGGCAGGGATTAGCTCGGCGGCCTTGCGCGGCCCCAAGGCCAGAAACGGTGCGGCCACGATGGCGCCGATCAACATCACCACGTACAGACCTAGCGAGAAGAACCGTTGACGCACAGGGTGACGCAACGGGCTCTGACCATGCGCCTCGGTAATTGAGTCGACGAACGCCGAAATCGCCGACGAACCTGCCCACAACGAAATCACGAATCCCAGCGACACCACCTCGCCGCGGGCGCCCCTGACGATATCGAGCACCGTGGGCTCGATGATCTCGTTGACGACGTTGGGGGAGAAGAAGCGCGCGGCGGTGCTGACCAGCTGATCCTGAATCGCCGGCAGTGTGTCCGGTCCGAACATCGGGGCTACGTAGGCCAAGCTGCCCAACATTCCCAGCAGCAGCGGCGGGAGCGACAGAGCGCACCAGAAGGCTGCCTGAGCGGACTCGGAAAAAATCGAGTCATCCCAACTTTTTGCCAGCGTCCTGCCGGTTATGCGCCAAATGTGGTGGCGCGACGGTTTCCGTTGCCCCAATGTCTGCACTGACTGGTCACTCATGACCAGAACAGCATTACCGATTCGCGGCTAAGGCTCCAACTGGCTGACTTCAAGGACTGCGTCCAGTTCGACCAAACTCGCCTCGTGCTGATCGGCATGATGCTGACAGAACAGCAGTTCAGCACCCGAAGGAAGCTTGGCTCGCACGCGTGCTGCGGCGCCACAACGGTCGCACCGGTCAGCCTTGGTCAATGCGGGACTGGTGAGCGTTGCGGTCATGGCACCTCCATAGGGTGTAGCGACTTACATCTACTCTGTCAGACGCTTGGGATTCCGGCCTTGTTCCCCGGGGGTTTTTCGGGTGTGTCGTGTCTCACGGGTGTAGGTGCTGCGACGGCTGGGGGTTGGCGGTATGAGTGCTAGGGCAGTTTCCCCCACACCCGTGCTCTTCCATTTGTGCACTGCGGCCCAATGGCAAGCCGTCCGAGAGTCCGGGGAGCTTCGGCCAGACTCATTGCGCGAAGTGGGCTTCGTGCATCTGTCGAGCCCAGAGCAGGTGCACTTGCCCGCCAACCGGTTGTACGCAGGCCGGACCGACTTGATGCTGTTGCACCTCGATGCCGCGCGGCTCTGCGCCCCGGTCCGCTGGGAGCCCGGGGTTCCCGGTGATCCCGACGCAATGGTGTTCCCGCACTTGTACGGACCGCTGCCCGTGGCGGCGGTGATAAACGTCACTGCTTACTTGCCGGACCATCACGGCGTGTTCAGGCCACGCGTGGACTGACCGCAACCGAACTGCACAAGTCGCCGCTTGTGGCCAAACGCGCGACTATGCCCGCGCCTCGCTGCGATGCAGGCCACCATCTACTACCCGTTCACCTCGCCGGGACGCACTCAGCAGCGCTGCGCCCAACGTGACGATTGCACTGCCAAGAATGACCCCTCCGATGACGTCGCTGAAGGTATGGAATTCGTCATACAACGTGACGAAGGCGACGAACATCAGACCGACGGTCACCACACCTGCCAGCGTGGCTCTTGCAGCGCGGCCGCAGCCGGTACCGAGGCATACCGCGATCATGCCGAGCAGCGAAGTGGTGCCGGTGAGGTGGCCGGACGGGAAGGTGTGTTCGAAGAAAAGCAAGGGCTTGTCTTGTATCTCCGCCACAGCTGTGGACGTCCGCCCAACCACACCTTTGAGCGTCTGCTCCACCAGGATGCCAACTCCTACCCCACCGACCACGAGGGCAGCCGGGAGCAGTGAACGCGCCTGCAAGGACAGCAATACCCCGGAAACGATCGCAGCGCTCGCGACATTGGTCGGGTTGCCGACGAAATCGAAAATCGCATACGTATCCGGTAGCCACCGCTCGGATCTTGCTTTCCGGTGGCCACCACAGCAACTATGTCTAGTTCTGGGCTGGCCATGGCGAGCGCGAGAGCTATGGCGTCGTCGGAATCCGTGCCGATGTCGGTGTCGAGCAGAACCTTTGTTGCCA
>Ga0114920_10001335_pt1 | contig 11311 bp, 9 predicted proteins | sample ChitaG_FD_88683 | JGI IMG/M metagenome (GOLD analysis project Ga0114920, IMG submission 88683) | Deep subsurface microbial communities from South Pacific Ocean to uncover new lineages of life (NeLLi) - Chile_00310 metaG | ecosystem: Environmental > Aquatic > Marine > Oceanic > Sediment ...
ATGTACTCTTTTAATTTCTCCAAGTGCCCGTCGTTAAAGACCATCTGGATTGGTTGATTTTCTTCCATAAATTCATCACTGAGAGTTACCATCTTCCAACTAACAGTCTCCCCATTTGGCCATATTATTTCTTTTTCGATAATACTATTTAGCGAATATCTTAAATCATCTAATGACAAATTTAGCTTGGGTAAAAGATTGTGATGGTGACAACAAAGAGATAGATAATTTCCTGTGTAATCATGACCTTGGTCTCTTGCGACTTCTCTAATGTGATGAGATTCCATGATTGACTTTCTATTTGATTCTCTACCAGCGTACGATCTATTGTAAGTAAGCAATTCAGGTTTTTCCCTTGACAAACAAATTTGACAATGATAATTGTAACTCCTTTTTGTCCAATTAGCCATTCTCGAATCCCTAATTTGTCTCTTTGTAATTACTGTTATTGGTTCTTGGGGGGGCTTTTCGGGTGGTGGTTCTATAACAGGTGGTTTCTTAGACGGTGGCTCTATACTCGGTGGTTTCTTAGGCGGTGAAGTCTGAGGTGGCGGTCCCTCTGGTGGTAGAGGTGTTGGAATCTCGATCGCTGCTCCCACTGGTGGTTTTCCTTTTATAGGGACACCAAGTCCCTTTTTCGGTTTTTCTATTTCAAGTTCCTCTTCAGCAGGTATCCCATAGTCTTGCATTGTTTGTTTTATCTCAGTTTCATCCTTCCCTATTATGTAAGGAACAAGGATTTCTAAGCCTGTAGCTTTACCGAACGCATTTGCAAGCGCAATGCCAACATACCTAAAACATGAAGAATCATTGCCTTGGAGACTCCTTTCTAAGTATAGACAATTTTTGGAATCCCTCCACGAATAGAAACTTTTTCTCTCGCCCAGAGAGACAGTATATCCGTTTACGATAGCATCGACCTCCATGTTTTCAACAAATTTTGCGCTAATCTCACCAAGCATACTAAATGCTTCTTCTTTGTTCAACCTATCGAACGTTTTCGGAAATTTCTCCTTGACAAAATGAGCGACATACTTACTTATCCTTCTCATTTCGTTTTGGTATTCTTCTTTTGCTGCAATCTGTTCTCCCGAAACAGAGCACTTTTCTACATATCTCCCTGATAAACTCCTAATCCCTAACTCGGCGAATAATTCTTTCACTTCTACATTTTTAGGGATATAAGCAAAAATCATATCTGTGTGTTTTCTGAATAGCTTATGTAGCTCGTCATTATCGTTATAATAGATTTCCTTATCAATCTCAGCCCAGTAATTATCTTCACACCATATTTTGAAGCCTTTCCTTAAACTTAGCCATGTTTCGCTCTTTTTCAGTTCAGGTGTAGTAATTATGTAATTAATATGATGATAAACATTTCCAAGAGAAGACTTCTCCCTATTGTTCAGCTCTTCTTTCTTCCACAGATACGAGCGTAAGAACTCTACATAGTCTTCGTGGGTAGGCTTTTCTTTCACACCTAAAACATTGAGAAAGAAATCTCTTAGCTCAGGATATGTTTGTCCTACATCAGTTTTCCATTCTAAAAAGGGATCACTACCTTCCCATAATACCTCTGATATTTTCCAATACTTCTTCTTGTGATTTGGTGCAAATATACAATGGAAATCTTTTAATTCCTCTCTGATTTTCTTTTTCTCTTTTATGTGTTGTGCCAAATATCCATAAATTTCAACAAATCTTTTTATTTTACTCTCTTTCTGTTCCACCAGCGCCTTTAGGAGAGCTATGGCTCCGTCAACAGTAGGTTTTGTTTGAAGACCCAAATTTTGCAAGTGTTTCTTGAACTCTTCGTTACCTATTTTGTAGTCGATAATAGGTGCTTTAACAATACCTTTCAATTCGTTCAGCGCAACAGCCTCTGGTTTGAAATGTTTTCCATCCTTTGTTGGAATCCAAGTCGAATTACTCAGAAATTTAGCGAACGACGATTCTCCAAGTTCCTCCTTACTCCGTCCAGTTGCACCGTGTGGGTGGTAATTATACTTGGATTCAAGGAAAGATTTGAAATATGGCCATTTTTTGTCGATAAATCTTAAAACAACCTTAAGCCGTGAGCAAGGATTTTCGATCTCATCGTTAGTGCAACTAATAATGATTTCTCTTAAAGATGGACAAAAATCATAGTCTATTCTCATATACCCCCAATTCGAATATTTTATTTTATTTTGAGGACGGTACACTTTCAACTCTTTCTCAATATTTTCTTTTTGTTTTTGCTCCGTTATCTCATGTATCTGAAGATACTCATTTCCCCCGATTTTTATCAAAAAATTTTTCCAAGATTTAATCTGTTCGTTTGCTCTTTCACTTTTAGACTTAAGAAATCTCTTGATATAATCAAGAGAGACAAAATTGTTATAGTTGTATCCCTTATAGAGCGTGTCAAGATCGAATTCATTACCGTACTTACGAGGTAAATAGAGTTCAGTGGGAGCTTTATAATTTCTCTTTTTTCCTTCACTCTGTACTTTGAGTTTGATCCTTGCGTCGTCCCAGCATTCTTCGTGTTTTCTTATAAAGTTTGTATATTTTTCAAGCGTGGGATCTGGGTATTTCTTCCAATCATCGCCATAAAAAGCTGGGTTAATAATCTCTTTCACAATAGTTTTTGGTGATAGTTCAGGTGCAATATCTTGAAGTAGTTTCAGCCCCTTTTCTCTTCTTTCTTTCTCCATTTCATTTTTGATTCTCTTTTCCCCAAGATAACGGACTAGCTTACGGCTAACGATATTATATTTTTTCCGTAAGCGGGATGGAATATCAACATCCTCAGACGATGGCAGGAATATTTTTTTTGGTTTGCCAAGTTTGCCGTTCTCAGTCAGAATAAACTTTACATCTGATAATTTACCAATAAATTCTCTCTTCTTATACTCGTAATCCCAATCCCACCTTGATTTTCCTTCAAGTTTTTCCTCTAATTCACCAGCAAAATAAATGACAAGTTCGCCGATCCATTTTTCGGGTTTTTTTCTATTTTTTACCTTCCTATCAAATATCCATTGAGAATCCTTGAGAAGTCTTATAATTTCATCAAAGGACAACTTATCGTCAACTATTTCCTCTATGTATCTCATCCCATCAGCCGTAATCTCATCATCGGCGACACAGAATTTTCTTCTGTCGAACAGATGTTTGAGATCCGTACCATCGAATAGTTTTTGTAACTCAGAATCGGCAATTACTGCGTATTCTGGTTTTACCCATCTCTTTCCATCGGGGTGTTTTTTAGACTTGCGGACTTTCACTAAGACTGAATCTTCCTTCTGAATATATTCGTCTATTTTCTTCTTCACAATATTTAGGTACCCAGGCCGCTCGGGATCATCTAAAGGCAATATTTTATAGAATTCGGCTCTCAGATTTCTTTGATCCTTATAATCTTTAAGAATAGAGGGAATACAGTTGTGGACGTTAGCTAATATCCATTGGTTCCAGCTACCCTCTGGCTCACGAAGCTTTTTTCTCCCCGCATCAACAGAGAAATCCGCTTGAATATTAAAACTGAACGCAGTGTTCTTCTCATCGGCTAATGGTAGGAAAGCATAAAGACCACTATCTTGTTTATCAGCAATCTTTCCATTTGGTGTCATTTCAAACGTTACTGAAATCTGTTCGTGTTCCTTGGGTTTTTTGCCTATTTTATCCAGATTTCTATCCTTTCTTAAAAATTCGCGAAGTTCCTTTGGAATTGGCAACGCTAAAGAATAGTATCTCTTCCATAAGTGTCGTTCCTTACCACTTACAGAAACCCAGAAACTGTTTGGAAACGACCCCGGTTCTGTTTGAAGTATCTCTTGCCCGATTTTTATTTTCTTTAGATGTTGTAGATACAATAGGAGAGTAGGAGAAAGATTCTCAAGTGCGTATTTTACATCACGGTGAATCTCTCTGCTCAAATCAGGTAAAACAAAGATTGATCCTCTTCCTTTCATTTTGTCCAATCGTGTTTTGATATTTTGTGGGATATATTCAATCCAATGAGGAACTATCATGTCTTCATCAAAATAAAAACTAAAGTTGTTAGAATAAATCTCTGGTTTTTTAGAAACTTCAAAAACAGCTCTAAACCCAAAGCCCATAAAGCCAATTTTTCCTGATTCTTTCGTGGTTCGGCCTAGCTTGCATATTGCAAATACATTATCTTTATTGGGGTCGGGATCACTCCTAAAAGGATCACCATCGTTTTGGATTATAATCGTTGACGGTATTAGGTCGAATGATATCTCGGACGAATTAGAATCATCTGCGTTCTGTGCAAGTTCCAAAATAAAGTCCTTCTTTTTTTCCACCCTTACTCGTTCAATAATGGAGAAGATTCCATCCATAGATGCTTCCTTCGTTGCACTTAACCATTGCTCGTTTTTGCGTCCCAACTTTTCTATCAACTTTTTTGCTTCATTTCTGTTCATAGCTTCAATCAACCTTTTTCAGTAATTTTTAATACTAATGAGCTTGGTTTTTCTCGATTGCCCCGAATGATGCCAATTTCATGTAACTTTTCATATCCGAACCCTGTTCGTATATCCCTCCATTTTGGCATCATATCCAAATCGTCCTCTTTTCATAATTGTGTCCAATGGGCTTTTAATTTTACCTAAATCTTCAGTGGAAATGTGAGTGTAGATCTCCGTCGTTTTGGAACTCTTGTGCCCCAACAATTCTTGGATATATCTCAGATTAACCACGCTTTTGAGAAGATGAGTTGCGAAGTTGTTCTTAAAGGGTGGGCTATGGTGCTTTTCTTATGGCACATTTTTTAAGAGATTTTACTATTTCCCTTTGATTTCTACGAGGAGATTTTTCTTTTTTCTTGAACACACGATAAAATCGAAGTTCTTCATCTTCTTCCTTGCCACAATGGGTCGTTTTGCTTCATTTATGGCGACATATGGAATTTGGTTTTTCCTAAGGTGATCTTCAAATGCGGCTTCGTAACGGATATTTCTTTTTACCATTTATTCACCTTTCTTCTATTATGTGAAATTACGAGAAGAGCAATAGAAATAAGTATTGGTGATAAAAATAGAATTAGTGATAAAAAGATAATTGGTTGAACTTATGTGCTCAGGGTACAGTTTTGACAATTTGGTCGACGCCCGATTGAGGAAATTCCAACAGGATTACCTGCAGAGGAAGAAGCCAGTAAGAGTTAACTTTCGCTCACTTTGCTCTGATTGGCTATGGGCAAGAAGATCGGAGGCTTATTCACATCTTATGCATAGATATCCCGCTAAAATTTTTCCTTACATACCAATTTTTTTCCTATCCTCAAAAACCTACGCTTCGCCAAATGAGATAGTTTTAGATCCATTTGCTGGAACGGGCACTGTTTTGCTGGAATCGATTACGCATCCTTATTTCAAACGCCATGCTATCGGGGTAGAAATTAATCCTTTAGCTAGGCTTATAACCAAAGTAAAAACTACACCGATAGATACAGCAAAACTTACAACAGTTGCGAAGGATTTGATTGCGCACGTCAAAACCTTTTCAGGCAGGGCTGAAATTCCAGAATTTCCTAACAGAAATCTATGGTTTTCTCCTCACGTTCAAGTTGAATTAAGTAAAATACGAAAATGCATCGAAGAAATAGAGGATAATGACATTAAAGATTTCTTTTTAGTTTGTTTTTCTTCCATAATTCGTGAAGTATCTCGTGCGGACTCCAGAATAGCCACTCCAGTAATTTTAAGGCCAGAGAATTTCACTGACCCCCAAGAGCAAAAGAAAGTTGAAAATCTACTAAAAAAGAAAAAATATGGTAAACCATTGTCTTGTTTTAAAGAAAAAGTCGAGAAAAACATCCGAAGGTTAGAGAGCTTAAACAAAATAGACGAAATTAAATCGGGCAAAGTTACAAGTGAAATCGTATGGGACGATGCCAGAGATCTTAAAAGTGGTAGATTAGTCGGGAAAGGGAGAATAGACAAAACTGGAGCAAGACCAATAGCAAATGAAAGCATCGGGTTGGTTATTACATCCCCACCATACATAAATGCACAGAAGTACGTGCGAACTACAAAGTTTGAGTTGTTTTGGCTTGGAATGATAAGCGAGAAAGAACTTGTTGGCCTAGACAGGCGATTTATAGGGACAGAAAGAATTTACTTTAACGAATATAAGGGACTTTCCTATGTAGGTATTGCATCAGCTGATAACGTGATTAAGCATATCTATACAAAAGATCCCGCTAAAGCTGGCGTTGTGTCTAAGTATTTTCATGATATGCGCTTAGTCATGAGAGAAGTTCATAGGGTTTTGGAGAAAGGGGGAAGATTCATTCTTGTGATCGGAGATAACACTATCTGCGGGATTAAGGTTAAAAATCACAAAATTTTGGTTGACATAGCTGTTCAGGAGGTAGGATTTGAATTGGAGTTCGTTTTGGTGGACAAAATTCGATCGAGAGGAATGATAACAAAAAGACATGAAACGGGTGGACTGATGTTGAATGACTGGATAATCGTGCTGAAAAAAGAGGAATGAAGATGTTTCAAATAATTACTGCATGGAACTCTATACGCTTAGAAAAGGATTTGGGAAGAGTGACAGGTAACATAAAATCGCGAGGATTAATAACTAAGAGAAACAAAACGACCGACTTGAATAATTCAGAGTGGATTTTGGTATTTAAGAAAGAGGCGTGATGGTCAATGTTTTACTTCGCTCTCAAAGACATCAAAGAAGGTACAATTGAAAAAATGCAAGGTGAACTTGGAGATCCAAACAGAATATCCACTCGAGGAGAAAAAATTGACGAAGTGAAAGTTCCTTCTGAGTTATCAGGTGGTGTTTTTCCTGTAAATTTACTCGCCAACAAATATTGTCCCACAAACAGAGATTTTTTCCTAAAAGTGGTAAAGAGGATTTCCCAACCACTGACTTGGCCCTCTTACCAAGGAAGAATCATTCACAAGCTTTGCTTTAAGATGTTTCAATCCGTTGAAGCATATGTCTTGAGGGGGAACATCATACAGAAAGCCAACTTACTTAAATACGCACAACAGAAGGGCCAAAGATTTATAAGGGAATTAACTTCGGATATTGATCGAAAAACCTCAGGAATGCCAGAAAAGCCTTCCAAAACCATGAAAGATAATTTTTTGACGAATCTATCTAAGTTAGTCAGAATGGAGTCTGAGACCGTCAGCACTTTCATAGACTACACAATTGCTACCAACTTTGATGTGGAAGTAGCTTCTGAGTTCCGTAGGTTGTTCCCGTTTCAACGTGAAATCAGTTTGAACGCTACTCCATTAGGGTTTTCCTTGGGGGTGAAGCCCGATTTTATCTATTCTCGAGGTGGCAGTATAGTGATAGGAGACATTAAAACTGGTGAAATAAGAGATTTCCACAAACTGGTGCTGGCATCTTATGCCCTAGCATATGAATATCATGAAAGAGTCCCAGTGAATTTTGGCACCATTCTCAATATCAACCTCTCGAATGAAAGAAACGTGCCCATATACAAATGTACTGAAACTGTTGTGATTTCGGATAAGTATAGACAAGCCTTCTTAAAACTTAGAGACGAAAAGTTTAACATTGCAGTGATCCGAAAAGACCCAGGGCCACCTCCAAACAAAGATGTATGTACTGAGTGTCCATACTTTTCTCATTGTGGGGGGACCTAATATGAGTATCGAAATCCCAGCGGTGAAGCTTAGTCCTGAACTCGTATTTGGCATGCTAGATATCATCGACCGATTTAGGGATAATCCCAAAAAAATGAGAGAAGAAATGATAAGATTCTATAGAAGTAAGAGCATACGTGAAAAGGTTCCAAGTCCAAAAAACATTGTCCGTGCTGTGACACTTCCCAGTCTAAGACATCTCGATCTCATAGAGGGATACTGGCCTAAAGTTTCGCTTAATCCTAATGGAAAAGTTGTTTTGAATGCGCACCGTAAGCACGGTAAGGCGGAAGCCAAGAGAAAGTTCGGTGTAATACTCTACAGGGTTGATGAGAAAAAAGGCTCGGTTATCAGAAATCTCTTGAAGCTGGTTGAAAAAAGAAGCACTACTGAGCTTTTGCGTTTCACACACAAACTAAAGGAAAAATTCGAAGTCAAGACTGAGAAGGAAACACGGGTTCTCCATGATAGATTGAAGAGATGGCTACACTATCTGGAATATGTGGAATTTGTTAAGCAAGAGGGGGAAATAATTAAGGTCAATAGAGCGGTCCTCGAAAGTTGCGTAAAAGACAAAAGAGTTAAGATACCCACCCAGCAATTTACTGATTTACTCATAAGGAAGTACAAAGAACTCGCTAGAAAGGAAGGTTCGCCCTATGTCCAGATACCAAAGCTTAGAAACGCGGTATGCGAAGAAACTGGCATGTTAAATGACGGATTCTATGATACGTTACGCTCTATAAAGTTCACCACAGACAAATACGTAATTATGCTTTCAGAGCCCATGCTCCGGCAAAAAGGCGGAATCAACATCGGAAGTAAATACTACTACTACATATTTGTAAGAAGTGAGAAAAAATGATAATCCCTCTGGAAAGATACAAGCTGACAGGAAAGCCGTTCGAAATCTCGCTATTAAACTACGAAATGGCAGGTAGAGAACAGGAATGGGGACAATTTCTAAGGAGACTTGAATCCGCTTTCCAGGGAAATGAATGTAAATTCATAGTTATTCAAGGTAAATACGGGTTAGGCAAGAGTTACACGATGGAGAGGTTATATGACCTCTTTAAGAAAAAAAGAAGACTATTCAGGGATGTGTTTTTAGTTAATACCATTCTAGCAGAAAGGCCAATAAGGGCACATCCAGGAGAACCTGCCAAAACAAAGTTCGGTTTGGACTTGGTCAATAGAGTTTTTCAAAATATTGAGTTTGAAGAATTAATGAGAATAACCAAGAAAATAAAGAAAGGTCTCTCAAATCGTTCTCTCAAAATCGGTGAGCTTGTGTATAAGGTCTTCTTAAAGATCAAAGAAGGGGATAGAATTGCGTATGATGTCCTTTGCGGTACTGAAGTATCTGGTTCTGAAGTTAGGGCAGCAGGTTTAAAAACAATAAGAGATTCACAAACAGCGCTTGGCGTGCTCTTTGATTTTCAGAAGATATTGAAAGCTGCTGGCTACAATAACTTTCTGATACTTTTGGACGAGTTTGAGTACATTCCCACTTTGTCAACACCGAAGGTAACCGTCATTTTGGACACGTTTAGAAACGTTTTTGACCAGTATGGATTATCTGAATCTAGAGAGTCTGGAAAGACGGCTAAAATAGTTTTTGTGTTTGCTGTATCTCCGGGAGGATGGGAAAGAATAAAGGAATTGGAAGCAAGCGCGATTAAGAGGACTGGTGGCGGGGGTTTTGCTCCATTTATGGATAGGGTCAACCCGATCGACATAATTTCTTTGAATCCACTGAATCCGAAAGAGACCGTGGATTTGATCGCTTATAGGCTCAAAAAACATATGGCTAAAAGAGTAAAGATATCACAGTCACTCTATCCTTTCACAAAGGAATGCATCGAATTCGTCGCAGAAGCTAGTCAAGGTGTTCCGAGAGATGCGTTGCGATTTTGCGGTATCCTGTTAGAAGACGCTGCCGAGAAAGGAAAGGAGAAGATAACGTTAGAATATGCCAAGAAAGTGCTCAAGGAATTAAATTTATACGTAGAACCTAAAGCTAAGAAATAAGTTCAATCAATTGTAGAATTGTGTATAATCATTTTGATCATAATGATCCAGTATGTGATAAAATACCAAAGTTATGATTCATCCACTCATTTCTAATCGATACTTATTAACAAATTCTCTGGGATTAAGTACATCAATTCCGAATCGTGCAAGCTTCTTTTTATGGCAAAGAACGGTCTTTCTATCGAATGTCAAAAATGTGTTGCACCCTAGAACTAACGCTTCTGCGACCAATAATTTGTCTTCAGAATCCGTTAAAAAATCAATCCTCCCGCTATTGACTAATCTCCTAGCCTTTCTTAGTTGATTCACGTCAGGTACTTTCACATACTTTTTATTTATTTCCCACCATTCTAGTAGTTTAAGATTCCAATTCACTAAATGATTTCGCTTTACCCGATTGTATATTTTAAGGAATTCTCTTAGCGATTTCACAGAAATTGCAACGGGTAATGATCCTCGTTGAAGAACGAATACGATCTGACGCAAGGCATCAAGCTCCAAAAACATTTCAGACCCGTATTTCTGCTTGATCATCATAAACTTTTCTTTTGGAAGGTAATTATCGAAAATAAATTCCCCAAAACTATGGAGATTTTGGATGACATTGGTGTCGAAGAAAAGAAAGACCATGTTTCTCACTTTATCCGATTAAGTTCTAATTTATCCTACACTTTAGTCTTATGAAATTCATTAAAAACCGAACGTTTTCATTTCAACATTAATTCGGCTTTGCCTAGGTCGGAAAATGGCAAAAATAAGGGGTCAAAGGGGATTATTAGTGTATCTTTTATACGTTTGGAGGCAGGTGGGCCTCCAGAATGCCAGTTGAAAAAAATTTATGAGATGTAGTGTGAAGAAGAAAGTGGGTTGTTATGACACGATGGAGCAAATGGTTTGCTTTAACTGTGAATCCGGAACACAAAGGGGCTGCGGTTTATAAGGTAAGAATGACACGGAAGGGGCACCCAATCCCCATCCCAAGAATCGGAGGAAAGGATAAAAATGGGGTTTTGTTTTACGGAGAAACGAAAACTCTTTCGAAACGAACTTACAATCTTCTAGCCGCCGCCGAACACAATAAGGGAGCCCATTCCGAAGGATTTACGTATTACTTTTTCCGCGACCTTTACACGAAGCGGTTTAGAGGTCGCCCAAAGTTAGAATTTGCTTATCAGCGAACTCGCAACAAAAAGAAAGCAAAAAACCTAGAAGCAAGATACATTGGAAATTATATGCAAAAATTCGGCGAGCCTCCTCCACTAAACAGTGGTATCCCACGGAAAGCATGGCAAATATAGATTTTGAACCTTATGCTCTATTAGTTTGCGATTGGATGGGTGGTTGGCATGATTAGCGTTTTTGCTCTGGCCGAACCTTTTCCGTTTTAAGGCGGCCGCTTAACGCAAGTCTATACGTCGCTAGCCCACTTGCTCAAAACCTTGATTGTCATTTTAACCCCTCCAACTTATGCCCCGATTTTTTCAAGGGGCTGGAGATAATTTCTTGCCTGAGCGACCATAGTCTTCTTATCAAGTTGGAGTTAGCTAACGGCATCAAGTACTCGAATGTTTCGAGGTCTAAATGCGTCGCACCCACTATGAAACCCTGGGTGCTCG
>Ga0114920_10001337_pt1 | contig 11303 bp, 10 predicted proteins | sample ChitaG_FD_88683 | JGI IMG/M metagenome (GOLD analysis project Ga0114920, IMG submission 88683) | Deep subsurface microbial communities from South Pacific Ocean to uncover new lineages of life (NeLLi) - Chile_00310 metaG | ecosystem: Environmental > Aquatic > Marine > Oceanic > Sediment ...
CACAAACCGAGAGCAACCCGCAGACACTGTTACCAACAATAACCCCAATCTCTTCAGCATTATCTCCGTTTATGGTTAATCCCGCCGCTTCCACCGCCTGAAGGCTAGCGGCGACAGCAAATTGAGTGAACCTATCCATGTGCCGAGCCTGCTTTCGGCCAACATACATACTGGCGTCAAAGCCCTTAACCTCAGCGGCAAACCTAGTCTCAAAAGGAGTAGGGTCAAAGCTGGAAATATAGTCAACCCCTGAGCATCCAGAGACAAGCGCCTGCCACATATCGGAGGCACTAAGACCAACGGGGCTTATTACCCCGAGGCCAGTAACCACCACCCGCCGCTGATTGTTAAACACGTCGCCATTCACTCCTATAATTTGTTTTTTTGATGCGGTTTGATTCAATAAAGAGGGCAAGATCTTGGGGAATAATACGGTAGCTTCGCCCTAAACGTATAGCATCAAGCTTACCCCGTCGAATATAACTGTACACGGTTAGCACATGAACCTGAAGGATTCCAGCTACTTGTTCCGAGGTAAGTAAGTTGCTACTTTCCATACTTAATGCCTCACAGCCTGGATTGGTTTCTCCATATTCTGGTTTATCTAAGTATAATTTGGTTAATTCCAGCATAGGTGATTAACTATATCTTGTGAAGTGATATTGTTCTAGAACACTGTTCTACATCGCATTGCTGAGGATTCCGACACAAAATTGATGTGGTAAAATACCTTGACCGAGAAACTAAAAAGGAGGCTTTAAGTGAAGAAGAGCCTGCTTTTTGCTTTGATGCTCATGGGCTTTACCTCCGTGGTAGCCCAGGTACTATTAATCAGAGAGCTGCTGGTAACCTTCCATGGAAATGAGTTATCAATAGGGATTATTCTAGCCAATTGGCTTATTCTTGAGGCTATCGGCAGTGGCTTTCTGGGGAAGCTTTCGGAAAAGGTAAGCCGGGCTTGGCAAGCCTTTGCCGGGTTACAGCTTGCAATCTCTATATTAATACCTTTAGTTATCTATGGGACTCGGCTTGCCAAAAGCTTTATCGGCCTTACCTTTGGGCAGGCGGTAGATTTAGGACCCATATTTTATACCTCTTTTCTTCTGCTTGCCCCCTTAGCCCTTTTTGATGGTGCTCTATTTACCTTCGGCTGCAAAATATATAGTTCTAAAGTAGAGAAGGGGGCTCCGGCTGCGGGTAAGGTTTATGGCCTTGAAGCCATCGGTGCTGTGACCGGCGGGGTAATGGTCACCTTCCTTTTCATTCCTCATTTTAATTCCCTGCAGGTAGCTTTTATTCTGGCCGCCTTAAACCTTTTTTCAGCCTTTCTTCTTTTAATTCTCTTCGGTAGGATACCGGCGATATTGACCCGACTGAAGACAATACCCCAAAAAGATAAGAATTTTCTTAAAGGAAGTATTTGCTTTCTAGCCGTGGTGGTTATCCTCTTAACTTCAAGCCTTTATGTGCTTTTCACTCCGAGAGCAGATGAGTTAGAAGCCCATTCACTTAAGAGGCAATGGAGCGGCTACGAGCTTAGATTTTCCCAGAACTCAATTTATGGAAATGTCGCTGTCATCGAAAGGGAGAAGCAGTTTACCTTCTTCGCTGACGGAATCCCCATCATGACTACCCCGGTTCCCGATATAGCCTTCGTTGAAGAACTGGTACACCTGCCGATGCTTTTTCATCCATCGCCGCAAAAGATTCTTCTAATCAGTGGCGGTGCCGGAGGGGTACTAAACGAGATACTTAAGCACCCCATTGAGAGGGTTGATTATGTCGAACTTGACCCGTTGCTAATTGAGGCAGTGCAAAGGTTTCCTACGCCGCTTACCGAGTCAGAGCTTGGAAATCCGAAAGTGAGAATTTTATACATTGATGGGAGAAAGTATGTAAATACTTCCACCCAGAAATATGACGTAGTCATCGTTAACTTACCGCCACCCTCTACTCTTCAATTAAATAGGTTCTACACCAAAGATTTCTTTAGTCAGGCCTATAAGAGCTTAAATGAGGATGGTATTTTAACTATTTGTTCTCCGGGCTCCTTGACCTATCTCAGTGAGGAACTTATTAGTCTAAACGCCTGTATTCTTCAAACATTAAACGACACCTTCGCTTATGTTCGACCTATCCCGGGTGAAGTTAATCTTTTTCTGGCCTCTCCTTCAGCTCAAATCCTTGATATTGACCTCTCTACTCTTATTAAGCGATTCCATGAGCGTGAGCTTAAGACCAAACTTTTTACCGACTTTTACCTTGAATACAAGTTACGCCAAGACCGATTCCATTGGTTTACGGAGTCAGTAACTAAAGCCCAAGATATAAGGCTAAATAGCGACCTTTCCCCCTCTGGATTATTCTATGAACTTTCCCTCTTGAATGCTGAATTCTCCCCCAATCTCAAGGGGATCTTCAGCCTGATGGGGAAGGCAAACATACCAATCCTCCTGCTACCAATTGGTATACTCGCTATAGGTTTTTGGTTAGTCAGAAAAAGAACGCCTAGGCTGAAAAAAGCTGCCATTCCGATTGCCGTCATCACTACTGGATTTGCTGGGATGGCTTTTAATATGATACTTATCTTCACCTTTCAATCCTTTTATGGATATGTTTATCACACCATCGGGCTACTGACCGCCGCCTTTATGGTAGGACTAGCCCTAGGCAGCATCGGGATGAGTCATTTGATGAACAAAATTAAAAAAGACCTGTCCTCTCTGGTAAAACTGGAAGCACTGGTCCTTTCCTTCTCTCTCCTGGTTCCGGTAATACTGTTATTTTTGCACTCTTACCTAACCCAGCCGCTTGCATTTGCTCCGGTGCAAAGCGTAATTTATCTCTTGAGTTTTACTTCCGGGGTATTGGTTGGTCTTGAGTTTCCCCTAGCCAACAAGATTTACCTTAAAGGCAAAGAGCGAGTCGGTGAGGTAGCTGGAACGCTTTATGCCTCAGACCTCTTTGGCTCTTGGGTTGGCGCGCTTGTAGTCAGCATTTTACTGGTTCCTGTATTAGGTATTGTTGAAACCTGCGCCCTTATTGCCTGTCTCAAGGTAGCAAGCCTAATCCTGGTGGTTACTTCAAAGTTGTAGGCCTACTTGGGAAACGCTGTCATTTTTGATTCCAAATGCCGGGGATTTTAAGTCCGCAAAAGATGCATTTCCCACCCTTGACATTATTTTCCGTAAGGGTAAGCCCGAGGCGCCCAATTAACTTCTCCCCACAGCCGGGGCAATAAGTATTATCTGCCTTATGCCCCGGAACGTTACCGATATAGACATATTTAAGCCCTACCCCGATTGCCGTCTCTCTTGCCTTCTCCAAGGTATCTATTGGGGTGGGAGGTAGTTTGGTTAGCTTATAGGCAGGGAAAAACCTAGTGAAATGCAGTGGCACATCCTCCCCCAGGTTTTCTTTAATCCATAGGCACATCTCTCTTATTTGGCTTATATCATCGTTTAAGGTAGGAATGATAAGGTTTACTATTTCTAGATGCTTCAACTCTTCTTTTACTATCATGGCTGACCGCAATACCGGCTCAAGCTCCCCCGAGCAATTGGTGGCATAAAATTCTTCACTAAATCCTTTGATATCAATATTAACGGCATCAACATATTGCAGAAGCTCCCTTAAAGGCTTAGGATTGATAAAGCCATTGGTATTAAGAAGCGTCATAATTCCTCTCTCTTCGGCAAGCTTAGCAATATCGTACATATACTCGCAACCAACCGTGGGCTCGGTATAAGTAAATGAGATAAGTTTCAAATCACTCCCTAAAGCAAGCCTCACCACTTGTTCAGGGGATAGGCTCTGGCTCTCCACCTCTTCTGGAACCCTTTGTGAGAGGTACCAGTTTTGGCAATTTCGGCATTTGAGGTTACAGCTGGCAGTAGCCAAATTAAGACGCATGCCCCCCGGACAGACATGAAATAGAGGTAACTTTTCAACAGGATCTATGTTTAAGGCACACGGCCTAGCATAAACTAGCGAATATAATTTGCCTTCGATATTCTTTCTGTTGCGGCAGGTACCCCTTTGCCCCTCTTCGATTACACATTTCCTAGGGCAAATTTGGCATTGCACTGTTTTATCATCCAGCTTAAGGTAATGCCTGGCCTCAGTAAGTGCTTCTTTGTCAGGGAAGGGCTCAGCCGGGGAGGCTGGGGTGGCATAATTTAAGATCAATAGTGATGTGATCATAACAAAAGCTGCTAGTGCCAGTATTTCAATAGTTCTTCGTACCATCAAACTCTTGTTTGCTGCCAAAAAGAATAACCTCATGTCAGCGACATGCTCATTTAGCTAACAAATCTAGCGTTTCAGGAATCGCTCAATAAGCTTTATCCTCCCGTCCCCACCACATTTAGGACAGATTTCACAGCCTTTGCCTAAGCAGGTATCACAAAGTGTGGTAGTCAAGGTGTTATAACGGCCGATGCCACCGCAGATAGGGCAATCAGGGTCTTCACCTCTACAAGCACATTCAACAGAAAATGGAATCCCTATTGCCCCGATACCCTTACAGAACGGGCATTCAATCTTGCCGTCGCCGCTACAGTGTTGGCATTCGGTTTCAATCGTTACTGCTGCTCCCAACGCCCCAACAATCACCACTCCCACGATGAGGATAATAATAAGACGGCGAGTTAGTATTCTAGGTTCATTAGTCCCAGATTCCGGGGATTGGGTAGCCACAATAGGCGCATCTCCCTTCTTTTAGAAGATACTGCTGTACGATAAAGCCGACACGCTTGATAATAAGCTCCCCACATTGTGGGCAGAAGGTGCTGTTAGCGATATGTCCCGGAGCATTGCCGATATAAACATACTTCAGTCCCACTTCTTGAGCAATCTCTCTTGCTTTGTCCAAGGTCTCAAGTGGCGTTGGCGGCAGCTTCAGAAGCTTGTAAGCCGGGAAAAATCGGGAGAAGTGAAGCGGAGTGTCTTCACCGAGGTTATCCCTAATCCAAATACACATTTCTCTTAGCTTGTCCATATCATCATTCAAGGTGGGGATAAGTAAGTTCACCACCTCAAGCCATACCCCTTCTTCCTTTATTATTTTCAAAGTGCGTAGCACCGGCTCCAGTTCCGAGGAAGAAACATTTAGGTAAAACTCTTCAGTAAAGGCTTTTAAGTCAATGCAAGCAGCATCCATATAGGGAAGAAGAGCCCGCAGTGGCTCTGGGTTAATGGTTCCATTGGAATGGAAATATGTTACCAGCCCCATCTCCTTTGCCAGCTTGGCTATATCATACATATATTCATAAAAAACTGTCGGCTCATTATAGGTAAAGGAAATAGAATTGCAACCTACCTCAGCAGCCATCGTTACTGCTTCCTCAGGGGATAGAGCAATATTATCTGTCTCCTCCACGGTTCTTTGCGACATGTGCCAGTTATGGCAGAAAAGACACTTCTGGTTACAACTTGCGGTACCAAAGCAAAGCGTTGTATCCCCAGGCAAAAGGTGGAAAAGCGGTTCCTTTTCTACCGGGTCAATTTGTATAGCACAGGGATTGGCATAGACTAGACTATAGAGGGTGCCACCTATATTTATCCTATTCTCACAGACGCCCCTAGCACCTTCCTGAATGGTACACTTTCTGAAGCAAAGCTGACATTGCACCATGCCATCACCAAGTTTCTGGTAATATCTGGCTTCAGTAAGCTTCTCCTTAGGAGGTACCCCTTGGGGTGGGGAAGGAGCAGTAGTTTGCAAAATAATTGTCACCCCAATCACCACAAATAAAATTATGGCAACTATCTCAATAACCCTTCGTGTTCTAGATTTCCAATTGTCAGTCACCATAAGTTCTCTCTTATTTTCCCAGCCGGCTCTTCAAATCAATGGCTTTCCCCTGGCATCTAGTATAACACTGTAGGCACCTATTGCAATCTAAAGAATCCCAAACCTCGTGCCCACCCCTTGGGTTTAAGCCTGCCGGGCAGTACTTAAGGCAGTCCCGACAGTCAAGACACTTTTGAGGGTCACGCTTTATCTTAAGCAAACTATTTCGGTTAAATACCGAGAGCCAGGCACCAAACGGACATAGATAATTGCACCAAGCTCGCGATAAAAAGAGGGCGAGCAAAAGGAAAACTATGGCCACCGTTAAACGCACCAGGCGCATCCCTGCAGTATGCCCAACCATAAAAGACCACAGCCCCTCGCCACCCCAGAGGCCCAAGGCTTCTATCACTAAAGCGATAAGCAGAATAGCAATAGCGAACTTCAAATACCTCAGTGATTTATTCACAGTTGGTTTTATGGGAATCTTCTTCAACGGGATTTTAAAAAGCAAATCTTGAGCCACACCGAAGGGGCAAAATAGTCCGCAGAAAGTTCGCCCGGCAAGAAGACTAGTCCCCAGTATCCCGTAAAATAGCCAGAGACGGATCTGACCAAAATTACAGAACACGGGGCAGGCATGGCACATGATGAAGGGTAAAGGATAAGGGCAGCCCAAAAATCCCCCGCTTACCCCGGAGCCAAACCACCAGCCAAAGATTGCTATCGGGCCGAGGATTGTCAAAAAGATTATTTGAAAGAGGACCCGCAGCTTTTCCAGTCTCATCTAAACCCCCAAAAGCAGAGGCTATGCCTTAAATAATTAGTGATAACTATAAACCAACTAACACAGAAATTAGTAACCGGGCACCCAGAAGAAGTAACAGGAAGCCACAAGCTCGCCTAAAGATGTCTAAAGTTCTAGGAGTCTTAAATACCTTATTAGGAATCACGCCGGCAACGATCCCCAAGATTATTATCGGCGTGATAATTGCTGGACCGAGCCCAAAGCAAAAGGCATAAAATGCCCCGACTAGAGCACTTTTAGCAGTAGTCGCAATGTATGAGAGTACGGCAAGGAGAGGAGCACAAGGGGTAATACCAATTATTAAGCCAAGCAGAGCCATGCTTTTAATGCTATCATTAACCGTGTGCCTAGTTAAGACCTGACAGAAGTGAAAGCGAGGCTCTTTCCCCCAGATAATTATTATCCCCACTAGCGAGATGAATGCCCCTGCTGCAACCCAAAGATAAAGAGCCAAATTGTGATGCTTAAGAGTACTAACGATTAAATCACCGAAAAGGCCGGCCAGCAGCCCTAATAAAACATAAGCAAAAAGGCGCGATAGCGAGAATATTAGTGTGGCTCTTAGGCTGTCTCTCCAACCCTCCCTCGTGCCAGCAACATAAAGCCCCAACATTGGGGCGCAAGAAATCACACATTGGCTTGCTCCCAAGGCTATGCCCATTACAAACAATTCTAAAGGTATGTTCATTTAAGGATAGCCCTACCCGCAAAGAGGAAGCGGGTGCTGGAGAAGGTTCAAAGAAGGCTTCTAGGCTTGGTTTTGCCAAAGTCCTGTTTGGTGCACCAGTAGCTTCAGCTACCCCCAACAGCATTGATAATATCCCTGTCCAACCCCTTAAACCGGGAGAGCCACTCCAGCCTCTCCTGTTTCAAATCGCCTGATATCTCCTCAATCTGTTCCGGAGGGTAGTAAGTGCTAAGGTCAAAGCGGCGCAGGTCAACCCCAGGGATTTCAACCGGCACCTCATAGCCCCAGAACTCGTCTTTTGCCCAAGAAATCTTATCGCGGGCTATCATTTCCAGAATCTTCACCGAGTCCACCACGGTTATCTTCTGCCCTCTCTCCCTGCCGCCGACCATCCCGGTGTTCAAAAGAAAACACTGGATATCAGGATTTTTCTGCAAAATATCAAGGAAGCTGTTACCCTCTTCCTCTTCCGAACCAATAATAAAAGGATTGGTACCAACCACCCGACGCGGTTTACCCACCTCAGTTGGGTCACCAGCCGAGGTTTCCACTGACTCGCCCAACATAAAGGCAGCCGCTGCCCACTGCCGGTTAAGACACACCACCGGCGGCAAAATATCATAGCGGCGGGTAATAAACACGATGCAGTTAACCTTTCCCAGGTCAATCTCATCATCAGTAAAAGCAATGTCCCGTCTTTTTACCATGGCCCGACCGTTGGAAGTAAGCGTGGTATTAAAGAAATCGACCTTACCCGTTTCTGGCTCCACCCAGACGTTTTCCAGTATTGTCCGAGGACTTATCGCCGCCGCATACAGTAGTGGCTGCATGCCTGGTTCCAGCCCCTCTGTCTTCATATAGAAAGACTCCTCAGTACCTACAGCACTACCATCGGACTTCAGTATTACCACATCATCCTGGCGAATCACCGCCCTTTCCGGGGGACGCAGCCAATGGGAATGGCAGGAAAGTGAGGTCTTACCGGTGCCACTGAGACCAAAGAGTAAAAAGCCTATATCCTTAAGCTCGCCATCTCGGAACACCCGCAAGATTTTGCTGGCGGCGTGAAGCCCAAGATTGCCTTCTCGTTTTGCCCAATACATCACCTGACGAAGCATTGCCTTTTTGTTCTCGCCTTTATAGTCACTGCCTAAAATCAGCGTTAGCCCATGCTCAGCAAAGACCAAGACCCTCTTTTCTGGCCACTCGGGGACAGTAATAACGGTGAAGTCAGGCTCACCCCCCTCAGACGGGAACATGGTATTACCCCACATCAGGGGCAGTCGTGAATACTCTGAAGTAACGTAAAGGCGGCAATTTCTCTTAAATCCGGGGGTGTGACACATCACCCTGTCCAGCTTTATCATCTCTTTACCCTGCAAATACTGCAAAACCTTACCCACCAGCTCGATATTTTCCTGGTCAAGCCCACCCGTCACCACCTCAGTAAACTTGGCAATCCGGTTGCGTACTATGGTCGTCACCGAAAGATTGCCAAATTCCGTTATCACCCCCCCCTGCTCCAGCGACCACTCCCTGAGTTTTTCCTCGGAGGGGTTATTAATTATTCTTTTCGGCTTAAATCCTTGGGCAAAAATATCCAGCATGCCTCACCTCCAAGTGATATGTTACAATGGATAAAGTCCTGCTAACTCTCATTATAAGATTTAAACTCCACCGTAATCAAATAGAGGGGGTTTTTTATGATTTACGAGCTTAGTCCAGAGGATATTGACCGGGTTTACTTTATCATCAATGAGGCAGCCAAAGCCTACCAAGGCTTTATACCCACTGACTGCTACCATGAGCCCTATATGTCCGTGGATGAGCTAAAACGAGAAATGAAACGCATCACCTTCTTCGGCTGGGAAGTAGAGGGTGAGATTTTAGGCGTCATGGGGTTTGAACGGGTTGGAGATGTTACCCTTATCCGTCATGCCTATGTACTGCCCCGGTACCAGAGACAGGGAATTAGCAGCAAGCTCTTAACCAATTTAAAGGGTATGGTTATCACCCCCCGCCTTCTGGTAGGTACCTGGGCTGATGCCAGGTGGGCAGTTCGTTTCTATGAGAAACACGGCTTTAAGCTCCTGCCCAATAAGGATGAGCTACTTAAGACCTACTGGGATATCCCCCGGCGGCAGATTGAGACCTCAGTGGTTCTGGGGATAAATATTTTAAAAAATTAAGGAGAGCAAATGATCTTCTCACCGAAGGCTAGGGAGCGATTCCAAAAAAAACCGGCACAGGCAATTGAGGAGGAAATCAAGGCATTTACCCGAACCAGCCCCCTTAACCGTATGCCTGGTATGGAAAACCAGGTTATCTTTGATGAACCACTGGTGCAGTTTGCCGATGTTGATGACCCCATCTTTACCGAGTACAAGACCATCATTGCCCCCAGCCACCTCACCCCTCGTGAGGCGCTGGCTAAAGCCTCAGGCAAAAGCGCCGAAGGCTTACCGGCACGCCTCTCCATAATCAGCTGGATTCTGCCCATTACCGAAAAGACCCGCCTCTCCAACCGGCGGCAAACAAAATCCCCGTCCCGCCTCTGGTCATACACCCGCTGGTACGGGGAGAAGTTTAATGAAGCCTTGCGGCAACATATGGTTCAAGTCCTTACTCAATTGGGTTATCTGGCAGTAGCACCAATGATGCAGCCCTACTTCAAGGAGTTTACCAATGAGAAAGGGAAATACTCAAACTGGTCGGAGCGGCACATCGCCTACGCTGCCGGACTGGGCACCTTCTCGCTTTCTGATGGTTTTATCACCGAGCGCGGCATCGCCCACCGCTGCGGCAACGTAGTAACTGACCTCGTATTGCCAGCAAGCCCCAGAGTAGCCAAAGACCCTTACTCAAACTGCCTTTTCTATGTAGACGGTAGTTGCACAGCCTGCATCATCCGCTGCCCCGCCGGAGCCATTAGTGAAAGTGGCCACGACAAGATAAAATGCTTTGAACATATGCAAGAACCCGAGCTGCTGAAAGAGTATCAGGTTGGGAAATTAGGCTGCGGGCTCTGCCAGACTAAAGTCCCCTGTGAATACAGAAACCCGACGAGGAAGGTATCTCCCCCCACACCCCATCATCTCTAATCTCCACCAGCTTAACCGGCAGCAGCTCATTGGTTAAATTTTTATTACTTTCAGTATAGACCTTGATGTAGTTGGGGGTGAGACCAGACCAGACGCCCTCTGGTGAGCGCTTCTCCCAAAGTACTGGCATTATCTTACCCAAGAATTTCTGATTAAAGTTTCGGGTGCTTTGGCAGGCTAGAGAAAGCATTCGTTTGGTTCGCTCTCTTTTTATTTGAGGTGATAGCGTATCGGGGAACTGAGCAGCCTCAGTACCATCACGGGGGGAATAGGGGAAAACATGGATTCGGGCAAAGCCCATCTGCTGAGAAAGCTCATAGCTTTCCAAAAACTCAGCCTCACTCTCACCGGGGAAGCCGACGATAATATCAGTGGTGATGGCAACATCAGGCACCATATTACGGATTAAGGCTACCACCTGCTGGTACTCACCAGCCCTATAACGCCGATTCATTAGCTTTAGCACCCTGTCACTGCCACTCTGCAGCGAGAGGTGAAAATGCGGGCATAAGCGGCTATCCCGCCACAGCTTTAGCAGCCCCGGATGGATTTCTTGAGGTTGCAGAGAAGACAGTCTTAATCTTTTAGTATCAGTTTCAGCCAGGATGCGCTCAAGTAGCCCCTTCAAGTCTATGCCATCATGCTTATAGGAGCCAACTTTGACCCCAGTTATTACCACCTCTTTATAGCCCGCTTCAATCTTCGCCCTGATGTGGGCGATAATCTCATCAGCAGGCAGGCTTTTTTCTCTTCCCCGCACCAGAGGCACAATGCAGTAGGAGCAAAAGTTGCTGCAACCATCCTGAACCTTAATTAAAGCACGGGTCTTGAAGCCATTGCGGGCAAATAAACGCTGTCTAGTGGCGGGCATCCGGTGCAAGTGACCCTTCTCTTCCAGCAACTGAGGCAGTC
>Ga0114920_10001339_pt1 | contig 11302 bp, 15 predicted proteins | sample ChitaG_FD_88683 | JGI IMG/M metagenome (GOLD analysis project Ga0114920, IMG submission 88683) | Deep subsurface microbial communities from South Pacific Ocean to uncover new lineages of life (NeLLi) - Chile_00310 metaG | ecosystem: Environmental > Aquatic > Marine > Oceanic > Sediment ...
AGAAGGATAGTTTTGGCTCTTGGCGGTGGTTTAGCAGCTAACTAATTTGTGTATAATGGTATCTAGATGAGCATAATTATCAAATCCGAGCAGGAGATTGCGGCTATGTGGCAGGCAGGTAGGATTTTAGCCGAGGTATTGGAGGTGTTGAAAAGGCAAGTGAGACCGGGGATAAAAACCAAGGAGTTGGATATAATTACGGTTAGAGAGTTAGAAAGGCTAGGCGCCAAACCCTCGTTTAAGGGATATCGGGGATTTCCAGCTAACCTTTGTGTTTCAATAAATGATGAGATAGTGCATGGGATTCCAGGGGAGCGAGTCTTGGACGAGGGTGACATTGTATCTCTTGACTTAGGAGCCCTTTTTATGGGTTTTCATAGTGATGTTGCCGTGACGGTGGGTGTTGGCGAAATTAGCTCACTGGCGAGACAGCTTCTGGAAATTACTGAAGGTGCGCTAAAGGCTGGCATTGCTGCTGCCCGGGCTGAAGCAGGATTGGGGGATATTTCATCAGCTATTCAAGACTACGCTGAGTCGAGGAACTGTTCAGTAGTGCGCGAGTATACTGGGCATGGTGTTGGACGGGAGCTACATGAGGAACCTCAAATACCCAACTTTGGTCTACCCGGCACCGGACCGGTGCTAAAAAAGGGTATGACCCTCGCCCTGGAACCTATGGTCAATGCTGGTGACTGGCGTACTCGGCTTGGTGATAACCACTGGACGGTGTTTACTGCCGATGGGAGTCTTTCGGCTCACTTCGAACATACTATTGTCATTACTGATGCCGAACCAGAGGTGCTTACTAGGGTGTAAAAACATATGGCTAAGAAGCAGACTATAGAGGTTGAGGGGATAGTGGTGGAGCCGCTGCCCAATGCCATGTTCCGGGTCGAGTTGCCTAACGGGCATAGGGTGCTGGCCCATATTTCAGGTAAAATAAGACTGCATTATATTAAAATCGTACCCGGCGATAAGGTGTTGGTCGAACTTTCTCCTTATGACCTGAGTCGGGGGCGGATTACCTACCGGCTTAAGTAATAGGGTTAAGCAGAGGTAACTGGAGAGGTTTACGATGAAAGTACGAGCTTCGGTTAAGGTAAGATGTGAAAAGTGTAAGGTTATAAAGCGGCGAGGGGTGGTTAGGATTATTTGTCCCAACCCGAAACATAAACAGAGGCAAGGCTAATTTTTGCCAGCAAGGAGGGGATTGATGGCACGTATAGTCGGTGTGGATATACCCAGAAATAAGCATATTGGTATCTCACTACAATATATTTATGGCATTGGTCCTAGCTTAAGCCAGAAGATTTTAGCCCAGGCCAGTATCAATCCTGATATTAAGGTGAACGACCTTACCGAAGATGAGGTTAATCGCCTTCGCGAGCTTATTGACCGGGAGTGCAGGGTTGAGGGCGAGCTTAGAAAAGAGGTTAACCTTAATATCAAGCGCCTCATTGAGATTGGTAGCTACCGGGGTCTCAGGCATCGTCATGGTTTGCCAGCTAGAGGGCAGCGAACCCGAACCAATGCCCGCACTAAGCGTGGTCCTCGTAAAACCGTGGCCGGTAGAGGGCAAAGGCGTGGTATGACGAAGAAGTAATTAGGCTCATACAGGATATTAGGAGGGTAGAATGGCGCAAAAGAAGCGAGGTAAGCGAAGGCGAGGGGAGCGTAAGTCTGTTCCAGCGGGGAAAGCCTATATTCAATCCACTTTTAATAATACCATAGTTACCCTTACTGACCCCGAGGGGAATGTTATCGCTTGGGGAAGCTCAGGTACCGCCGGGTTTAAGGGCTCGCGCAAAGGCACTCCCTATGCGGCTCAATTGGCTGCCCGTGATGCTGCCCGAAAAGCCATTGAGCATGGCCTACGACAAATAGAGGTTTATGTTAAGGGCCCTGGCAGTGGACGCGAGGCGGCAATTCGTTCTCTCCAGAGTTCAGGGCTTTACGTTACCAGTATTAGGGATGTGACTCCTATCCCCCACAATGGCTGTCGCCCGCCGAAAAGAAGGCGAGTGTAGGAGGCTAAGGAATGGCAAGGTATACAGCAGCGGTCTGCCGATTATGTCGCCGCAGTGGCGAGAAGCTAATGCTTAAAGGAGATAAGTGTATCACTAAGTGTACACTGGATAAGCGATCCAAGCCTCCGGGACAACAGACAACTCGCCGTCGTCAGCGGCTTTCTGAGCGTGGCTTGCAACTTCGGGAGAAGCAAAAAGCCCGTTATAGTTATGGACTCATGGAACGGCAATTTAGGCGGCTTTTTGTTGAAGCCGAGCGGCAACAAGGTATTACCGGAGAAAACCTACTGGTGCTGCTGGAGAGGCGGCTGGATAATGTGGTATATCGTTTAGGATTCGCTGACTCCCGAGCTCAGGCTCGCCAGCTAGTTCGGCACGGGCACATTTCACTCAATGGGCGCAAGACTGATATACCCTCTTGTCTGGTCAAGGAGGGTGATACCATTAGCTGGAAGCCAACGAGTACAAAAAGCGAGTATTATAAACAATTGGTTGAGAGCATCAAGGGTAAAGAAGTCTTAAACTGGCTGAGTCTGGATAAGGAGAACCTTGTCGGTAAGGTCTTATCGTTACCGACGCCTGATGATATTGAGGCTAAATTTGATGGAAAGAGTATAGTTGAATACTACTCACGATAAGTTAGTTGATGAAGGAGGAGACACATTGTCTCATCTAGCCATACCTAAGATTAAGTGTGTTGAAGCTACCGATACTTTTGGGCGCTTTTCAGCTGAGCCATTAGAAAAGGGTTTTGGTATAACCTTAGGCAATAGCCTGCGGCGAGTGCTATTAGGTTACTTACCTGGAGCCGCCGTAACATGGGTTCAGATTGAGGGAATTCAACACGAATTTTCTACTATTCCTCATGTGAAAGAGGACACTATTGAGTTTCTGCTTAATGTTAAAGCGCTAAGATTAAAGCCTCTTTCCGGCCAACCAGGCAAGCTCTCCCTGGAGGTGGAGGGAGAGGGGCAGGTCTGTGCGGCTGACATTCAGCCTTCGGCTGACTTTGAAATTGTCAACCCTGAGCTTTACCTGGCTACCTTAGATTCGCCTGAAGCCAGCCTTTACGTGGAGTTTAACGTGGAACTGGGTGAGGGCTATAAGCAGGCTGAGTCCAGTGATAATCAGCCGGTGGGGGCTATCCCGGTCGACGCCATTTTCAGCCCAATACGCAAGGTTAATATTACCGTTGAGCCAGTCCACATTGGCCGGGAGACTAGATGGGAACGGTTATGTCTGGAGGTATGGACAGACGGAACAATATCACCGATAGACGCCATCATCCTCGGGGCTGAGATTTTGACAGAGCAGCTCTCTCCGTTTGTCGATTATGCCAGGGTTTCCCAGATAGAAGAGGAGAAGCAACTCGTTCGGCTATCAATTCCTGATGAAAAATATAACATGTCTATTGAGCAACTCGACTTATCAGTGCGTACCATTAATAGTTTAAGGCGCAGCAATATTACTACGGTGGGGGAGCTTATGACTAAAGGGGAAAAGGATTTGCTTTCTATACGGAATTTTGGGCAGAAGTCTAAGCAGGAGTTAGAGGAGCGTCTCAAGGCATTAGGGCTGTCTCTGGCTCCTTAGGTCGAAGAAGGGACAGAGCATGAGGCATAGAGTAGCTGGTAAAACGTTAAGTAGAGCTACCGGTCACCGGAGAGCGATGTATCGTAACCTAGTGACTGACCTTTTGCGCTACGAAAAAATTACTACTACCGAAGCCAAGGCCAAGGAGGTACGTGGTCTGGCGGAGAAGATGATTACCCTAGGCAAGGAGGGGGGACTTCACTCCCGTCGCCAGGCGCTATCATTTATACTAGATAAGAAAGTGGTCGAAAAGGTATTTGCTGAGCTTGCCCCAAAGTATGCTGAGCGCTCTGGTGGATATACCCGGATTACTAAATTAGGACCTAGACTGGGTGATGGAGCTGCTATGGTTCAGCTTGAGTTGGTATAACGTCCACCGGCTGCTGGCTTGAGATTAAGGAAGGTCGTCGCTTGGCAACAAATACCAAGATGGTATTAATTATGGAGTACAACGGTACACACTACCACGGCTTCCAGCTACAGGCTGACCTGCCCACCATCCAAGGGGAGATAGAGAAGGCTCTGTGGAAGCTTACCAGGGAGAAGCGTCGGGTGATGGCAGCTAGTCGCACTGATGCTGGTGTCCATGCTCGGGGACAGGTGGTTAGCTTCAGGGTCAAGGGTTCTCTCTCGCCACAGACTTTCATTAACGGACTAAACTATTATTTACCTAGGGATATTGCGGTTAAGGCGGCGTATAGAGTAGGCGATTCTTTTAATGTTAGGCGTGACGCCCTTAGCCGGGAATATAGTTACTATATATTAAATAGTTTGACCCGGTCTCCCATCTGGGAAGGGTTCTCTTATCTGGTTTCGAACCATCTGGATATTGAAGCTATGAATCAGGCATGTCAGGCCCTTATCGGTAAGCATGATTTCACATCATTCTCTACCTGTATCGGGACTGGCATAAAGAGTGCTGTCCGGCACGTATATAAAGCGGAAATAGAAAAGGACGGGGAACTAGCTGTCTTCAATATGGTGGCTAGCTCCTTCGTGCCTCACCAGGTGCGCAATACCGTAGGCACCCTCATTAGAGTTGGCCTGAGTAAGATGACCATCGACGAATTTGATAACCTAATTGAGGCTAAGGAACCGGGGCTGGCGGGGCCGACGGCTCCCGCCTGTGGACTGTATCTAATACGGATAAATTATCCACACCCCTGGGAGAGATATAATGAAAACCTATAGCACCAAGGCATCTGATATTAAGCGAGAGTGGCATGTTATTGATGCGTCAGACAAGGTTTTAGGCAGGCTTGCCACTCAAGTGGCTAGCTTGCTTATGGGTAAGCACAAGGCAATATTTGTCCCTAACCTAGATACCGGTGATTTTGTGGTGGTTATCAACGCTGATAAGGTTCGTGTTACCGGTAATAAGGCCAAGCAGAAGGTCTATTATAGACATTCAGGGTATCCTGGGGGACTGAAGAGTATCAATTTGGAGAAAATGATGCAGACCCATCCTACCCGGGTAATTGAGCATGCGGTCAAGGGGATGTTGCCTCACAACCGGTTGGGTGCTAAAATGTTTAAAAAGCTCAGGGTCTATGCTGGTGATACTCACCCCCACCCGGCTCAGACCAAATCTGGCTTAACCAAGGTAGTAACTAAAGAGAGTTAAAGAAGGGGATAGGGTTCAAATGGAAAAACAGGTTTATTTTTACGGGACCGGGCGACGCAAGACAGCGGTGGCACAGGTAAGACTGTTACCCGGCGGTGGGGCTATTATTATAAATGGTACCCCCTATGAGAAGCTGTTTCCCCGCCTTGAGCACCGCCGAACCATAGTGCAACCCCTTTTGGTTACCGAGAACACCGGTAAGTATAACGTGGTTGCTAAGGTAAACGGAGGCGGCGTATCAGGGCAAAGTGGTGCCATTTCTCATGGTATTGCCCGAGCCCTAGTCAGGACTGATGAGAGGCTAAAACCGGTACTACGCCAATATGGGCTGCTAACCCGGGACTCACGGGTCAAAGAGAGAAAGAAGCCCGGACTCAAGCGCGCCCGCAAAGCCCCTCAATACACCAAGCGGTAAGGGTTTAAGTGAGTTAGGGCATCCGAGCTAATTTCTCAGCCTTTGAAGAGATTTTTGCTGCACTTATACCCCATAGCTGTTCAATAGTGAGTTCGAGTTTCACCCGGGCCGTTTTGTTGCCATCGTTTCGAATCCACTTGTTGATGGAGTGGTGCAGGCGGATGTATGGGTGCTTTAGCTTATATCCAAACCTATCTCCATAAATTCGGTCAATTACTGTTTTTTGGCTACTAACCATGTTTTTAGTAGCATCTTGGATGTTATTGTTGCTGCGCAGAACAGCAATAATATCATCTAACTTCTTACTAGAAAGCTTTATCTAGTCAGAGACCGAACCATTTATCCCAAGAACCTCAGGGCGTACTTCTACATTAAAACCCTTGCGACCGCTGAAGAATATACGTAGGTCATCTGAGGATAACCCTTGCTGTTTTATCAAATACGTTACTACCTGTTTGGTGACAGCTTGAGCATCATCTAAGTTTTCATCAGAGTTGTCAATATCCACTAAGAATGGCCCCAAGAAGATTGCCTTTCCAGTGTCACGGTCAAATACCTTTAAGGTTCTGTAAACATTGGTATTCTTGCAGGCACTCCGCCATCTGCTTAGCCGATTGATAGGGTAGTATTCCTCGTTATTTGAGAGATTTCCCTCTTGGTCAAGCAAACGATACCAACTACCAAGGGGAGGCACCTCCTCACTATCGGCTACCTCTTTGTGATGCCCCACACCTACTAATAAACCCCCAATAGTTACGCTCTCTGGCAGCCACCAAAAATCACTCGTTAAAGTAGACTGGCTTTTCATTCCTTCTTGTTCTTCACTAACCCTTCTTTCAAATAGTCTATGGCTCTTACAGGGAGAAGTCAACGCTTTTATTTAGAGACTGCTTAGCAACCTATCCCCCTAACCCCCTTCCCTAATTGAGGGAAGGGGGAGTGTAGGTAAGAGAGGGGCGAAGCCCCCCTCTAAAATATCTTCCCCCTCTCCTTGAAAGGAGAGGGGGATAAAGGGGGTGAGGTTGATAAACAATCTCTAGAGTATCGATAGATAGTAGCTATATAGCCTCTAAATAGCACTGGGCTAACTATTTGGCTCGTCCGTAGTCATCCTCTACCCTGACCACATCATCCAGCTCCGGGGTTGAGACCTCAAAAAATGTGGTGTCCTCTATTGCCTTCAGGCGATGCTTGGTAAGGGGGGGAATCCTGACACGCTGACCAGACTGAAATACGGTTGACACCATACGCCCATCGCTTCCCTCAATTTCAAGCAATGCCTTCCCTTCATATATATACATAGTTTCATCCTTCTTTTCATGATACTGAAGGCTGAGCCGGTGCCCTTTTTTAACGAAAATTACCTTGCCGGCATACTTCGGGGTGTGAGCAAATAGTAGCTCATATCCCCAGGGTTTTTCCGTTTTTCGGGGAAGCTCATCCTCCATACTCAATTCCTTTCTCTGTTTTAGACGCCGGCTAACTCTCTACCAAACTCAAGTAGCCTGTCTGCCCGAACCTGACTGTTAGTTTCGGTATAGATGCGAAGCACTGGCTCAGTTCCAGAAAATCTGATAAACAGCCAGGTGGTATCAGCCAGGATAAAGCGAAAGCCATCAGCAGTGTCTGTCCTTACTACCTTGACCCCATCAATAATATCGGGGAAATTATCTCTGAGGCGATTATTTATGGCTTCGCGCTCCTCAGCAGGAAATTCTATATCTACCCGCTTATAGTAGTGAGGACCTACCTTACTGAAGAGATAGTCTAAAAGTTGTGACGGTGTTTTACCGGTCTTAACCATCAGGTCAAGAAAATAGAGACCAGCCAGAATGGCATCCCGTTCAGGCATATGACCTCGAAAACCATAGCCACCGCTTTCCTCCCCACTAATGAGGGCATTTTCAGCCACCATTATCGGGGCAACATACTTAAACCCCACCGGCGTCTCATAAACCGGAACATTAAATATCTCACCCAAGCGATAGAGCATGCTGGTGGTGGTTATTGTTTTGACTATAGGACCTCGCTCTCCACGCACCTCCAGCAGGTAAAGGGAGAGCAGAGCAAACACCTGGAGTTGGTTTAGAAAGACCCCCTTTTCGTCTATAATGCCAATGCGGTCAGCATCGCCATCAGTAGCCAAGCCGACATCAGCCCGCTGCTGTGTAACTGCAGTTGAAAGCTTGGCTAAATTTGTTTCAATTGGCTCAGGCTGCTTCATCCCAGGGAAAAGGGGATTACGCTCATTATTTATCTCGGTTACCCTGATGGCTCCCCCATCCAGTAGCATCTTGAAGTAGCCAGCACCAGCACCATACATGGAGTCAACCACTATCTTCAGCCTGGCTTGGCGTAACTCGTTGAGGTCAATGAGGCTATTTAGTTGGTTGAAGTAACTTGGGGCTAAGTCAAGGTATTCAACCAAATCTTGTTCTATGACTTTAGTCAACGGCACCTTATTTACCTTTCCTGTAGCCAGGGTATGGGAGATATTCTCTTCTAGTTTAGCGATAACGTCAGTCGGGGCGCTGGCACCATCACTAGTTTTATACTTAAAGCCGTTCCAGATAGCCGGGTTATGGCTGGCAGTAATAATGATAGCACCACCCGCTCTTCGTGCTAGAACACCATAGCTTATTACCGGTGTTGGGGTAACCTTGGAACAGAGATATACCTTTATTCCGTTGCCAGCAACCACCTCGGCAGCAGCTATGGCAAAGTCTTCAGAGGCAAAGCGGGTGTCATAGCCCACAATTAATCCCCGACCGGCTAGCCCTGTCTGTTTAAGGCAATCGGCTACGCCCTGGGCACAAGCCCGCACATTGTCAAAGGTGAAGTCCTGGGCGATAATCGCTCGCCAGCCGTCGGTACCAAATTTAATGGGATTATTTATCAACTCTATCCTCCACCCTTAGGTTTTTGCCGGTAATAAATCACAAAAGTAAAATGAATCCCTTAGCACTCTTTCACCCAGGGTATAGGCTATTCTCTGTTTGAATATTGGACCATCAAAGACAAAGGAATGAAACTCCCCATTCTCACCCCCTGGGTCAACATTAGGCGGAAGCTCAGCCAAAAATTGTTCATCAAGCGTCCTGCCTAAAAATCTCCTATCCAGGACCTTTGAATCAACACAGGTAACGATAGCCTGGAAGCCCAGAGCTATAAATGACCTGGCAAGTTCAGTAGTATCTCTTCCCCATATAGGGAAGACCCCCTTCATTCCTAGCTGTGACAAATTATCCTCTCGGTATTTCCTTACCTCTTCCAAAAAGACATCACCAAAAACTACTGAGGAAACACCGTCTTGTTTGAACCTGGTAAGAATTCCCCTCATTTTAGACTCATATTCCTCATTAGAAGAAGCCTTAGAAATAAAAACTTCCTCAATGGGTAGACCTAAAGAGTATGCCTGCTGCTCAACCAAAGTCCTCGGCACACCATGCAGGCTAACCCTATCATAACCCTCGGTTATCGTGGTTAGTAAAGATACAATTTTATACTTTTCACTTCTTTGGATTTCATAAAGGCTAATGGCACTATCTTTACCACCACTCCAGCATAATAGCACCTTTTCCATTTTTAAGTTTTTATCTACCTCTCCCCCTTAGTCCCCCTCTCCTTCAACTAGTAGTTAACACCACCACCTTTTCGATAGATAACCAGAAATTTCTTCACTTCTGTTTTCAATTTCTTTTCTTGTAAATCGCTGGTGCGTATGAATCAAGGTTGATAAATTTTTCGTCATTTTGTATAAGCTTCTATCATAGAATGGAATCTTTTCTGTCGGGTTTTTATTTTGCACTGCACTATTTAGATTTCTCTCGAGTATTGTTAGATTTCCTAAAGTATTTTCGTACTCTAAGAAATGCTCAGCACTTCTGAAGCCTACTGACTTGTATGTAAATTTGGGAGTTTTTGACAACACATGCTCAATTGTAGGGGCTTTGCTTACGATTTCTTTTAACTCGTCCAATGAGAACTTACGTTTCTCTAGTTGCTCACAATAGTCTATAAACATATGAGCCAACGCTCGATTTCCATAGATATAACCCTGTAATTCTGTTTGAAATCTCTCTTTTGACATCCAATTTTGATTATACCAAAGCAACCAGTCTTGAATATACTTAACTGTCCACTTATCATCAACTTTGTAAGTAAATTGTGATATATCTGCTCGGGGATCAGTACCTCTTGTTTTGTATACCCTAGCCTCTATTAGTTCTAATAAATCAAGGAATGTATAGCCTCTACATCGTTCACTGGGTAGTTCTTTTTCTAACACTCCTAACATTTCGAGTTTTACAATAAGCGGGTACAAAGTAGCAGATAAACCAAGAACAACAAATAGCTTATAGTACTTCTCATTATTGAGAATCCTTCTTAATATCTTTCTGAGAGAATAAAAAAACGAATGCAGACTTGATACGTAACCGTCTATAAACCTCTCCATATTTACAAAGTCATTATCTTTGTCATCCTTACGATAATCTGTTAATCGTCTCTTTAAATACATCAATACATAGGGAGCAGTTGCATCATAGTTGGCATCACTGTAAGAAACGAAATGATACCTCATTATATTATCTTCATCAAAGTCAGTGCCTCTGATTAAAGTTATGCCTTGAGTTTCCCCTATGTGTTTAATGTCATCATAGATTTCGAATATTTCACCGAATAAGTCATTTATTCTATCGTCAAGTTTCTTTTTCAGATATCTGTTTGAGAAGTATATGAGTAGACTCTTAGTCTTTTCCATATTGGATAGTAGTTTTCCTCTATCATTAACAGTCTGAAAAATTCTTATGGCATCTCCCTCACTTTGCTCGATAAACTCCATAGTTTCTAGTTTTTCAATATTTTTTAGAAACGTTTGTTTATCACCGACGCCTTGCACTATAGTCTGAATTTCCTCATAGGCTTCTTTTAGTAATCTTTGGCTCTTACTTTGCGGTTCAATGACTTTGCCCCTTAACAGGTCTGAGAAGTACTTACTATCCTTTCCTAGAGCCTTTAGTCGGAAGAACTTGCGATCTTCTACAATGTAGAATCTGCGATAATAAGCTAAATCTGATTTGGGAAGATATTTAATCAGTTCATTTATGATCATTGTTATTGTCGCAATTCTTTGCTGTCCGTCTACGATGAAATAATGGTCTTCTTCGGTTGGATGCCTTGACAGCACTAACGTACCTATATAATGGCTAGATCCTGTCTCTATTGATTCGAAAATATCATCGAATAGTTCTCTTACGTTTCTTTTCTCCCAAGCATAACCTCTTTGATATTTTGGAATCTCAAAAAATCTACCGTTGAAGCAATCCTTGATTTTTAGGTTTGCCATATATTCAGACCTCCTTCACTTATTACCCAGTGCCTCTTTTCTCAGTATCTCGGCTTTGTCGGTTTTCTCCCAGGGGAGGTCAAGGTCGTCTCGTCCGAAGTGCCCATAAACGGCAGTCTGCCGGTAGATAGGACGACGAAGGTTGAAGGCTCGGATAATAGCCTCAGGTCTAAGGTCAAAGTGTTGGTTAACAAGGTCAAGCAGAACCTCTTGGTCAACCTTAGCCGTACCAAAGGTTTCAATAGAGACAGAAAGTGGGTGGGCAACGCCGATAACATACGAAATCTGAAGCTCCA
>Ga0114920_10001340_pt1 | contig 11301 bp, 9 predicted proteins | sample ChitaG_FD_88683 | JGI IMG/M metagenome (GOLD analysis project Ga0114920, IMG submission 88683) | Deep subsurface microbial communities from South Pacific Ocean to uncover new lineages of life (NeLLi) - Chile_00310 metaG | ecosystem: Environmental > Aquatic > Marine > Oceanic > Sediment ...
GTGCTGGTGACCCGCAGTGTAGGGATCCCTCATTTCCACAGCAGTAGCCAGTGCGTTGATCGTTTCTTCCAGGGATTGTCTCAGCCTTTCAAAGCTCTGTTTGCGTTCTTCTTCAGCCAGTTTGCGTTCAGTGATATCCCGCGCGATGCTGAGAGCGACGGGTTTACCCTCATAGTCGATGATTCGGCTGCTCAATTCGATCGGAATCACAGTCCCGTCTTTATTCTCATGGGCGGTCTCGAAGAAAATGTGTCCGCGTTGGTACAGCTCTTCGATACGCTTAGGAGTTCCGACAGCCTGTTTCGGCCGGTCAATATCCGCCAATGTCATGTTCAAGATCTTTTCCTTCTTGTAGCCCAAGCGTTCACATGCGACCTCGTTGACCTCCAGGATATTCCCGTCTAAATCGTGGATAAAGATCGCATCAGCTGCTGAGTCAAACAGCGTTCTGAACTTCTCTTCGGATGCCTGGACGGCTTCCTCCACTTTTTTCCGTTCAGTGATATCCCATATGTACGAACGCGTCCCGATGATGTCTCCGTTATCCTGAAGCGCATCCGCATGGATTTCCATATAGACGATATTTCCGTCCTTTGTGATTCCCTTGCATTCGTATTCTGACGGGACTTTTTTCCCTTGAATGCGTCCTTTATGGAATTTCCGGACTCTTTCCACATCATCCGGATGAACGATAGAGAAGATGGGTTTACTTCCGATTTCTTCCAGTGGATAGCCAAACATATCTGCATATTTTCTGTTGCAGTATTGGACATTGCCTTCTTTGTCATCAATGAGGATGGCCACTCCGGCTTTTTCCACCAGGTCCTTGTAGCGTTCCTCGGATTCTTTGATTTTCTCCTTTGCTCTTTCTCTCTCTGTGATATCTCTTGTGGTTGCGATGAACATCTTCGGTTGACCTTCCGCGTCTTTGATGACAGCACAGTTCAATGCTCCTATAAAAGACGTCCCGTCCTTCTTCAGCAGCGTGTACTCCACATCTTTGATGTGACCGACCTTGAGCGTCTTGCTTAGGTTTTTCATTGCTCTTTCATGTTCATCCGGTGCGATCAGGACGAGGGTATTTTTGCCAATCAATTCCTTGGTATTCTTGAATCCATGAATATGGAGTGTTTGTTCGGAGACGTAAGTGATGTTTCCCTCTAAGTCTGTAACGGTCACTGCATCGGGAGAAGTCTGCACCAGAGTTTTGTACCTTTCCTCACTTTCATGAAGTGCTTTCTCGGCCAATTTTCGTTTTGTGACATCCCGGAGGATTCCAAGAACCCTCAATTTCTCTCCTGGGAGAGGAACTGTGCTGACTTCCACATGTTTGGTTTTTTTATTCTTTGTGAGAATCCTGAAGGAGTATTCAGGAGGGAGTTCTTCTCCCTTCCTCCTGGCTTTCTCTCTTTTTAACACCAGCTCTCTGTCATCGGGATGAATAAGATCCAGGAAGTTGAACTCTTCGTGACAGACTTTTTTTGAGTTGTAGCCGAAGATTTTCTCAAAAGCGGGATTGACGTATTCGAAGCCATCCGCACCGATGATATAGATCCCGTCCGTCGCGTTTTCAGCCAGTGTGCGGTATCTTTCCTGGCTTTCTTTAAGTGCGGTATTTGCCCGAACGGATTCAGTGATATCCCTCGCAATCCCCTGAATCGCATAGGGCTGTCCTTCCCTGTAAATGATCGAGGCTTCGGTCTCCACCCAGATATAGTCTCCACTCTTGGTTCGGAGTTTGTAGGCAGTCGGTTTTTTCTGGTAGCCGTATTTTAAGATGTCACTGAGTGCTTTGACTGCGGTTGGCAGTTGATCTTCATCGAGCAACGAGGAGAAGCTGATGGAAGGGATCTCTTCTTTGGTATAGCCCAGTAGATCCAAGGCGGCTTTGTTCGCGTCGATAAATTTGCCTTCGAAGTCATGGACATACACGATGTAGAAGGATCGGTCATAGAGCGCTTTATATCTTTCTTTGATATCCTGAAATTCTTTGTTGATTATTTCCTTAGTCTCAACTTCCTTTTTCATCTTTTATTCCTGCCAAAATCGTAGGCGTTCCAGCTACCTCTTTGCTTCAAGCTATGCTTTTCCCGGATTATCGTTTCTTTCGTTCTGGAAATGACTTATTCCACTCCGAAGACAACAGAATTTTGCGAGAACAGGTAGAGTCTCAGGCGTAATTCTCTCTATAACAGTATGTATGATGGATTTATTCCTCAGCCCTGTAAATCGCCGTTTGGAATGAATAGGGGGGTGAATTTTGAGTTTGTTTGCCACCTGATGAGATGAGGATGTCTAATCAGAAGAGGTGATAGGCAAAAAAAGGAAAATATGAGAGGAATTGTGGCGACAGCTTCGATGGAATCAGTTCATTTTCAGTCCATCCACTTGTTGAAAACCTCTGGATCGGAAATTTTTATAGCCACGCTCACAGCTTTATATAAACATACTGGATTTTCCAAGGTCACAGGTTGAAATCCTCCACCGCCTCGCTGGCCGGTTAAATAGCCCTCAAGAGCAAATCCCCATTCCAGATCCATAAAAGCAAATCCCTGTGCAGGAAAGCGCAGTATCCCGTGTCCGGTCTCCCATTTTGCCGTTTGTCTTCCTACTTTTTCATACCGTTTCTTCAGTTCGCTTATTGTTTTTTTATATTTGTCAGGATCGAACAGCTCGTCCATTTCAAGAGAGGAGACTACCATTTCTTGAGACTCAGGATCAGAAAGGTATGGAATCACTGTCAGCAAGAACAGAACATCTTTCAGGGAAGCAGAAATGTTTTTTGTGGTTTCGTATTTCTTGTATTCGCACAGTTCCACTCCTCCACCTGAACTGATGTTTTCCAGGGAATAAGCGATTCTTTTGGAATTCGTTTGGATGATACGCTCTTTAAGGACGTATGTTTTTCCTTCATGCGTAATCTTTTCCCACTCTCTTCCCTTAAATTGGGTGCATTTTATCGAGCCGTCTTCGACATATTTATCGATGCGAAGTCTTGGAGGATTTTGACTGAACCAGAGCTCGCTCAAGTCCGATTTTAATTTTCCTTCTTTGATGTTTTGGAAGTCTTCAAGAGTTTCACTCGAGAGGGACCAGTACTTGAGATAAAATTCGCTCACCTTTTGATATCCACCAAAGGTCCAAGGAATCGGATTTTCTTCCGTGAGTCCTTTACCAGGATGCATCCCGATGAGTAAAATCAGTATTGCAAAGATGCTGATTTTCCTGATTTTTCCATGTTTCATTTTTACCTCCTCCAAACGAATTATTTCTGGAGTGGAGCTGTTATTCTATTTTAAAATTGACGTCACATTTATTATTCGCACGAGTTGCTTCTGGCTCTCTCAGCTCATTCCTGGGATCTACCTCAAACACAAAAGTGTAATCCCCTTTTCCCAATTTTCTTTCGGAGTCAGTGTAAATCCAATAATATTCAGTTTCTCTATAATATTTAAACTCGAAGCTCGTCTTGTACATCCTGCCAGGATAGACATTTCCAAAACCTGCTTCGCTTTGACTGATGACAAGATTCCCGGGTTGTTTAAGTAAAGTCCACATAATCGGAACGCGATCAAGTATTTTTGTGCCGTCATTCTTAACGTACAATTCAAATTTCATAGATTGCCTCTTAGAAGATGTGAGAATAAAATTTCTCGTCTTCGTCACTCTTCCAAAATACATAAACCCACAAACCAGATCGATCTGAGGGAGAATAAGTTCAAACGTTCTGTCACTCTCATCCTTAATTTTCCCGTCTAAAGAACTAAGACGTAATTTATAATTTCCCAGCGGCAGTCTCTCCGGCAGTGTTAAACGGTAGGATCCTCTGTTTGGAATTCTTTCTTCTCCAAAAGTATAGGAACGTCTTAGGTCAGTGTTCTCATAACTTATTCGGAGCGGCCCGACTCTTCCGCTGCTGTGCCATCGAATGTTGTGTTCTCTAAAACGTTCTAATTTTTCCCCTCCATTGGGAAAGATAAGCCTGATCTCTGGCTTCGTTCGAATAATGAAGCTTTTGTCGCTGCCATCTTTAATTTTTTCGTCAAGAGTCATTACGAAAACGAAAAACCAGTATCTTTCATTGGAATAATCTCCTTTTAGGAACTCTGTAGGAAAGGTAAAGGTGTAACTACCAGTGTTTGGCGTGCTCTCCGCAATCGTGTACCAGCTTCCTGTGCCGGGTCCGTACTTGAGCTTTATTTTTACATTGCCTTCGATTCCTTGGCTTGTCCACCGAATGGTGTATCGCTCTCCTTTCTCCCATTCTTCCCTGCCATTTGGATACACAACTTTAATAGTTGCCATGACTTGTGGTTGTTGTTGAACGCGTTGTTGGACTTGGACCTGTGAATACACGGATCCTATGAGGAGCAAACCGATAGATAGTATTAAGAGATTTCTTTTCATTTCAATACTCCTTATATGGATAAATTTATTGTGTGATATGTGTTTCTTCCCCTAAATGTTATGGATTATTTGAGAGTTCTCTATCCCCATTGTTCCCTCTTGTCACTTAGCAAAAGGGTATCAATTCACACGGGAAGAGTCAAATTGAATAGATGTTTTGAAAATATTACGTATAGCTGAGAAGGAATTGTTCCGGATTGATTGACAAAGGTAGGATAATCTATTTATCGCTTATCTTTTTTTGATTTTAATCCTTTTAAACTCTTTTTCTGTAATAATAACGGACTTGTTGTATTTCGATCGAATATAATTTTCACTGTATTTTTTTGGCTGGCCCGCTCCCCCAACACCAATCAGTACAGTTGGACATCCCAATACGATCGTATCCGGAGGGCCAGAGCATGTGGCCATATCTCCCACGCGTGCGGCTGGCATGCCTCCGATGATGACTGTGGGTGAACCCATAACTATGGGGCCTCCGACATGAGGAGTTGGAGGATTCGTTGGATTCATCATCGGACACACATGCATATCTCCCACTCTTGCCGCAGGTTTACCACAGATGAATACAGTTGAACATCCTGCCACAATCGAGCCGCCGTAGACATTGATGTGCGGCTGGTTTACCTGAAGATGAAAATATCCCCTTCGGCATTATCCATAATAGGATGAATATCATCGCAAACATTATTTTTAAACTCAATATCGAATAGATTTGATTTTTTTTCATTTTTTTCTCAATTTTGTTTTAGGATAATTTCAAACATCAATTAATCCTAACAGGCATACCCTTGATCGTGTTCGGGCCAGAAGCCTGAATGGTGACCATTGTACCTTTCACTTGAGCATTAGTCGCTGCTTCAACCGAAATACTTCTTGCACGTATTCTGACATTTCCGTCAGCAACGATATCGACGTTAGCCCCACTTATCCTTATCGTTCTTTTCAATAGGTCTAATTCTTTCTCGAGTTGCATAACTTTTGCTTGAAGCTTATCAGTCTGCGACTTTATCTCTCTTTGTTGAGGTGACAGTTGAAGTTGATTTTGTTGTAACCCTGCAGAAAGCCAAGCCACTAAACAAACAATAAGACAAAAAATAAGCATTACAGCGGTTTTTTTCATTCTCTTCCTCCTTGGAATGGAACTTTTTCCTTTTCATCAATAGCCTATTTTCATCCAAAGAAAAAGTCAATCTCTGCCGCATATGCTTTATAATGCGGTATATGGCATTACTTGACAGGATGTAATTTCCGGTATAAATTCATAACAAATCTACAATCAAAAAGGAGGGGATTCTATGATTAAGAAGGTTCATGAGCATATCATTACAGAACTTCAACAAAACGCACGCACAGATACGATTTTTGTACAAACTGCAATAGTTCTTAATTTTTTGAGTCTCGCTATTAATTCTTTAGTGGCCACCGAGTTTCGTACAAACACTAGTTTGCTTATTGTGATGTTTATCTTCGTTTCTCTTACAATAGTGGTTAATCTTGTCGTTATACAAGGGATGCTAAAAGGGAAGCAAACAAGAAACAAGCTTCTAAGTGGGCTGATGAAGATGTACAAAGACCAGGATGTGGAAGGATATTATGATCCATCGCTTTTGGGTAATTACAATACCAGGTATAATCTTTTTATTCTTGCGGTTGTCTTCCTGGGACTAATAGCTATCGTTGTGCCCTTTGTGATCAGATAGCCGGGAATCGCGACAGGGGCTTTGCTTCAAGAAAATCTTTTTCCCTTAAACATGGGAATCCAACTGAGAGAAACATTTTTCAGGATATCGAAGGAAATACCAGGCATTGAAATATTGAACCTGACCGTATCATCGTGGTGCCGGAGAAGCGATTCGCATTCACTCAGTTTTTAGAACTTACGACAAAAGCATCCCGTCTTCGATCCGAAGAATACGTTTAGCAAACTCTCCGATTCGCAGGTCGTGACTGGCAACGATCACACATCTGTTCTGGTCTCTTGAATAAGACTTGAGAAGCTGGATTATTTCAAAACCCTGTCTTGACTCTAGACATCCAGTTGGCTCATCAGCTATGATAAGGTCTCCTTCGTTGGCAATAGCGCGGGCAACGGCAACACGCTGCTTCTCACCCTGGCTTAGGGTCCGAGGGAATTTTTTAGCAAGATGTTCAACATGAAATTGCTCAAGCAGCAACAAAGCTTGACGATTTGCCTCTTTCTTTGTCTCTCCGGCAAAACGAAGAACAACTCCCACATTTTCCTGCACAGTTAAGGAATCAATAAGGAGAAAAGTTTGAAAGATAAATCCTATTCGCTTTGCTCGGATTTGCTGCAATTCCTTTGCGGAGTAAGATTCAATATTCTTTCCGAAGAGGGATATGGTTCCCGAGGTGGATTTCAGCAGACCTGCAATCAAGGTGAGTAAAGTGGTCTTGCCGCTTCCGCTTGGACCTAATACCAATAATAATTCACCAGATGAAGCATCAAGAGAAACATTCTGAAGTGCAACGGTCTTATTTTCATTAGCACCAAATATTTTTGATACATTGGAAAGCCGCACCACGCTTGTCGAGTCCTCTGACTTTATCATATGAATGCCTCCATCAGATAAATGCTGCGTAATCTTCGTATCGAGAGAAATGAACTTATCAGACTCATAATCTCAACAATAATGATAACCGCTATTATCTGTTCGACAGTTGACTTTGTGCTCACTTCTGGAGAGATCTTTTCTATCACCTGAACCAGTGGAAAAAAGACTATCAAAGCCACGACGCTTGCCGCTGAGGATATCAGCAGCGCCTGCTCGATTATCAACCGTCGCAAAAATCCTTTTGGCGAACCAAGTGTCTTCAAAACAGCGAAATCTTTTCTCCGTTCAAGAATATTGACAGTCAAAAGAAGGCTCAGGATAACTGTCAATACAATACCACCAATTGCAGCTACGGTGTAAAGGAGAGGAAGAAAACCGGACTTCATCTCGTTAATGTTGTTCTCTAAAAATGTTTCGTGGTCGTAGACCTCCAGCCTCGGCAATTCCTTACGTATCTTCCCGGCCATTTCTGGAAGAGCATTCTTGTCATCCACCTCCACCAAGTAGCAGGTGGCAATACCCGGGAATCCTATCATTGTTTGGAGAAAACGCACGCTGACAAACGCATACTGGATGACAATGGCATTTGTACCTGTACTTATTCCCACAACCTCCAGCGAATGCTCCTGCATCTCGACGTTATCACCCACTTTAAACTTAAATTTTACAGCGAATGACCTGTCAAGAACGATCTCGTTATCACGGACAACATTACGTCCGCTGACAAGACGGGGCGGACCCCCGATGTTTTTTTCTGGGTCAAAGCCGGTCAAAAAAACCGTTCTATCTCTATCGCCTTTCTGGATTGCAGCCAGAACGAAAAGAACAGGAGAAATAGATTTAACACCGGGAACCTGCTGTATTTTTCTTCCTTGAACCGCAGAGACCAGAGAGAAGCCACGCAGAATATTTGTCGCGTTTCGTTGGAGCACCCAGAGGTCAGTTCTATTCTGGCGTATGTATTCAACCGAGCCATCCGCTGCCCCTCGATAGACCGCAAAGAGAAAAAACATCAGGATGATACAAAGGGCAACGCCACCGATTGTGAGCATCAGCCGCGAAGGTTGACTTCTTAAGGTTCTGACTGCATACATGTCCATGCCGCCTCCTTTCAATGGTCTTGAGCGAATACCTCCCTCTTTCCCTCAATTATGAAATCATAGGGACTTCGAGAAGGAGCTTACCGGAAATCCGGTCGAAAATATCATCCAAGCTGGGCCCTGTGATCGTGAGCCCATGATTCCTGAGTCCCACAGCCGTTTGGGAAGGATTATCTGTCTGATGAAAGAGGTCAACAACAGCTTCAGCCAGCTCCCGTGTCCCGCACGGATAGATCTGTCGTGTGCAAAGAACATCCTCCAACCAAGCATGCACATGAACAATTGCACCGATGTCTGGATAAGTCCTGTAGAGAAGTGCGTGTTCAACAGTGTCAACGGATACTCGTGCTTTTGGGTCGTGGTCAGGAGGAACGCTCACTAGAGCTTGACCCCGCTCAAAATCAAATCCCTTGACTAATAATATGTCTTTGCCAACATTGGAAAGCTTTGCTTTGTTCACTCCCCGAGCACTCATCCAGAATGTGGCGTCTCCAAACTCAGGAATGGGCTCGCGGGCGCTAAGGTTTCCCCAGCTTAAACCCTTCATTTCAAAAAGATCGTAGATTTGCTTGATGTCTTCTTCTGAGAGAACCTCCCTGAGTGGAAACGGAGAGGGAAGGACTCCGAGATTATCAAGCTCTTTTCCGAACTTCTTAAGATTCTCAACCACAGGAGAAGTCTTCCAATACCGGGAAGGCAAGTCAGTGGTCAGGACGTTCCTCATAGCAAAATGGGATCCGGCAATCGGCATGATCTGTTGGTAAACATATTCGGGATCGAACGGATGATGAAAAAAGCCTGTCTCTGGCGTTGTGAAATATATTTCGATGTCCTTTTCTGGAGAATCGGGAGAATCACCTTTAGAGGGAACGACACACAGGACCATATTGGAGAGAGAGCGTACAAGAGTTGTGAAGCAGACTGAACGCATATTCTCTACCTGATTTTCCACAGTAATTATAGAAAAAACAAAAATGGATTGAGAACGGCGGCGAAAAAATTTTGGGTCGTCAACATCAATCAGGTTCAAGACGAATTGAATGTTGCTTTCAGGCGATGCCACCTCATGACCATGCTCAATAAATTTTTGAGTGATTGCCTCAGCAATTGTGTCCCGTAATGGGTTCACGCCGTGTTTAACGACTGAAAATCTCATTTTACACCTCCTTGGTTTTCACTGATTGATTGAGGAGATCGCGACAAACCATATCCTCAAAAACCTCCGCTCTCCTAATCAACCGATGGCCTTGATCGCTGACTGAAACGATTGCGGGACGGGCAAAACCAAAAGATGATTCCAGGGCTGTGAAATAGGCTCCACTGTCCATGATTGCCAGCACATCATCGGGACGCACCTGCGGCATGAGTTTATTGCGGTAGACAACATCCGAAGCAAAACAAACAGGACCGACAATGTTCACTTTTTCAGTGCGAGGACGTCTCACATCGTTGCATAAAAAAACCTCGTGGTATTCGTAGAACGTCGGAAGCGTCACTGTTCCCAAGCCTCCATCCGTGATAAGCCACTTGCGGAGCCCCGGACGGTCCTTCACTCGATGAACGGTGAGCAGCAAAAACTGGTTGGGACTGACTATGCCTCGTCCTGGCTCATACAACAATTCCGGCAAACCGTTCTCTGGAAAATATCTTGAGATTGTGTTGGATACTTCTCTGGTAAAATCTTTAAAAGTGATGTCAGTCGCTTTACCAAGACTCGAAGGCAGTCGCTCGATTCCCTGATAGACCAGGAGCTCTCGAGAAGTGAGTTCTCGGGTGGTCATCGAAGCGAATCCTCCTCCCACATCCATAATCGTGATGGTCAGTCCAGCAGAGCGGGTGGAATCAAGAAGAGGACCTAAGCACCGCAACGCTCTTGAATAGTCTTTTGGATCTCTTATTCCAGTCCCGATGTGGAAGTGAAACCCGAGAAAGTGAACCCTCTTCATTTCTTCGAGAAGGTCAAAGCCAGCTGTAACTTCTCCACCTTTGAGGTCAAGTCCAAAAGCACACCCTTTGCGGCTTCCTGTCGCCGCCCCCTGGTTCATCCCCCGCGGAGTGTAATCAGGATTGACTCGAAACAAAATATCCGCATCTTTGTCTTCTGCCAGACAAATTTTATTGAGCGCTGCCAGCTCATCCAGAGAATCGACGACGATTAGACGCACCTGGTTCTCCAAACATTCACGCAGGAAATCATCAGTCTTGCATGGTCCATTCACAACGATTTCTTCTCCCTTATGACCTGCGTGCAAAGCTAGATTCAGCTCGAATGAGCTCATCACTTCGGCTTTTAGCCCGGCACTGCGAATCACTTGGAGGACCGCGGGTACAGAATTGCACTTATACGCATAATGGACTGATGTTTTCCCCGGATAAAGTGTCTCTACACTCTGTCGAAAGTCTTCGGCAGTCTCTCTCAGACGGGCTTCATTGACTACATGAAGAGGAGTCCCGTATTCTCTGGCGAGAGCGACCGCTGAATAACCACCGACCATGAGTTCACCGTCTTGGCTCACTCGAAGGCCCCAATCCTCAGGCTGTAAAATTTTTTTCATGTCTTTAACCTTTTAAAATGATTTATCCAGATAAATGTTTTTCATACATCACGAAATGCTTATCAGGCTTCAGTCCGAAATATTCCGCGGCTTTGACTGCTGGAATATTCTCTTCAGACATCCACGTTGTTTCCAACACCTTATATTCCCTGCACATCTGGCTAAAGGAGTTGAAGAGAAGCAGATAGGTACGGCCGTGCTGGTGAGCCTTTTTGATGCCCACCGAAAAAATAATGAGTTTCTGGATCTTTTTTCTCTCGCAAAGAAATCTGATCAATTTGATGGGTCCTGCTTTTCCCTTCAACTTTCGAAGTGCGGGATTGATATCTAACACGCAGTGCAAAATCCCCACCGGATTCCCGTTATGCTCAACTATTTTAATCAGGTCCGGGAAGGTCACCAGACCCAGGTACTTCGCCGAAAAAAGATATTCCTCTTTGCTCAGGGATAAGAAATGCCAATTGGAGGAGAATGCATCATTATTCACTTCACGAAAGCACTCGAGTTCCGCCTTAAAATCTTTCTTTGAAAATGAACGAATCGAATAATTACCCATTTGACTTGGAGGCATCTTCGTTCCATACTGTTCCTGAACATACTGACGGATGTTCTCATTTTTTCTCGTATGGAATGTTGCGGAAACGTGAAATCCAATTTTTTTCA
>Ga0114920_10001341_pt1 | contig 11296 bp, 9 predicted proteins | sample ChitaG_FD_88683 | JGI IMG/M metagenome (GOLD analysis project Ga0114920, IMG submission 88683) | Deep subsurface microbial communities from South Pacific Ocean to uncover new lineages of life (NeLLi) - Chile_00310 metaG | ecosystem: Environmental > Aquatic > Marine > Oceanic > Sediment ...
GCGGTACGGACCGCGGTGCGCACCGACCAGGCGTTGGCGATCGATTACTGCTCGGCGTCGCGCGACACGCTATCCAGTCGTGTGGTCGACCCGATTCGTGTTGTCCTGGTCGCTGACCACAGCTATGTGGAGGCGTGGTGCCGGTCGGCCGAGGGTGTTCGGCTGTTCCGCCTCGACCGGATCCTCGAGGCGAGGGTGCTCGACGAGCCGTCGACGCCGCCACCGCCCGCAGTTCAGGCGGGGCCGGATACGTCGTTGTTCGATCCCGACACGGCCGATCCGTCCCTGCCGACGGCGACGCTTCACGTGGAGCGATCGGCGGCGTGGATGTTCGACTACTACCCGCTGCGGTTGTTGCAGGAGTTCCCCGACGGTTCGTGCGAGGCGGCCATGACCTACGCCTCCGACCAGTGGATGGCGCGCTTCGTCCTGGGATTCGGTTCAGCTGTGCAGGTGCGCGAGCCGCAGCAGCTCGCTGAGCGCGTCCGGCAGTCCGCCGCCGCCGCATTGGACGCCTATCGGGTCGGTACCGACCCGATAGACGGGTAGACTCGGCGCAGACGTCTGGAGGTAACCAAATTGGGTGGTCTACAACCCTGGCACTGGGTCATCGTCATCGCCGTGTTCGTGCTGCTGTTCGGCGCCAAGAAACTCCCGGACGCGGCACGCTCCCTGGGTAAGTCGATGCGCATCTTCAAGTCCGAGATCAAGGAGATGCAGACTGAGTCCAAGCCGGAGACGCCGACACAGATTGCTTCGGAGCGGGCCGACGGCCCCACCGGCGGCGCTGCCACGCAGGCAGCCGCCGACCCGTCGTCGGACAAGCGCCCGGCCTGACCAGTCACTCGGCTCGCGGGTGCCGTGCTCGCGAGGTGAGTTCGCGCCTGTGAGCAGCACCTAGGCAACCTGAAGTGCAGATACCGGCATTCCTTCACAAGCTCGACCCCCGTCGGCGACGTTCACGGGTCAATCCTGACGGCGCGATGTCGTTGGTCGACCACCTCACCGAATTGCGCGGCCGGCTCTTGATCGCTGCTTTTGCCGTCGTGGTGACGACGATCCTTGGATTCATTTGGTTCAGCCACAGTGCGTTTGGGCTGCCCAGTCTCGGCGACTGGCTACGCGGGCCGTACTGTGCGCTGCCGGAGTCGGCGCGCGCCACCATCGCTCCCGAGGGTCAGTGTCGGCTGCTGGCTACCGGGCCGTTCGACCAGTTCATGTTGCGGCTGAAAGTGGCGCTGACTGCGGGTCTGGTCTTGGCCTGCCCGGTGTGGCTGTACCAGTTGTGGGCATTCATAACTCCCGGGCTCTACCACAAGGAACGCCGGTTCTCGGTGGCGTTCGTAGCGGTGGGAGCGCTGCTGTTTGTCGCGGGCGCAGTGCTGGCCTACGTGGTGCTTTCCAAGGCACTGGGATTCTTGTTGAGCGTCGGCAGTGACGTGCAGATAACCGCACTGTCGGGTGACCAATACTTCGGCTTCCTAATCAACCTGCTGTTGGTGTTCGGTATCAGCTTCGAATTCCCACTGTTGATCATCATGTTGAACCTCATCGGCGTCCTCACCTACGAGCGTCTCAAGGCCTGGCGCCGGGGTCTGATCATGGGGCTGTTCATCTTCGCGGCGTTCGCGACGCCCGGATCGGATCCATTCTCGATGCTGGCGCTGGCGCTGGCGCTGACCCTGCTGCTGGAAGTCGCCATCCAGATCGCGCGGTTGAATGACAGGCGCAAAGCGCGCCGCGCCGGGCTCGCCGAGGTCGCCGACGACGAGGGCGCACCCATCGGGCCAGCCGACACCGTCGATGCGCCCTCACCTGTGCCCGCTCCGTCACGGCTCGTGGTCGATGAAGACGCGACCTGAGACCCCGGTGCCCCCGCATAACGCAGTCACTGAATTCGCCTCGCAACTGCCATTCACCATGGACGGTTTCCAGCGCCGCGCCTGCGAGGCGCTGGCACAGGGCCACGGGGTGCTGGTGTGCGCGCCGACCGGAGCGGGCAAGACGGTCGTCGGAGAGTTCGCGGTACACCTGGCGATGGCTGCAGGCCGGAAATGCTTCTACACCACGCCGATCAAGGCGCTGAGCAACCAAAAGCACAGCGATCTGGTGCGCCGCTACGGGCCGCAGCGCATCGGGCTGCTGACCGGTGATCAAGCCATCAACGGCGACGCCGACGTCGTGGTCATGACGACCGAAGTTCTGCGCAACATGCTCTACGCGGATTCTCCTGCCTTGCAAGGGCTTTCCTATGTGGTGATGGATGAAGTGCATTTTTTGGCGGACCGAATGCGCGGGGCGGTTTGGGAAGAAGTGATTCTGCACCTATCCGATGACGTCCGACTGGTGAGCTTGTCGGCGACAGTGAGCAATGCCGAAGAGTTCGGCGGCTGGATCCAGACTGTCCGCGGCGATACCACCGTTGTCGTCGACGAGGACCGCCCGGTGCCGCTGTGGCAGCATGTGATGGTCGGCAAGCGACTGCTCGACCTGTTTGACTACCGGGCATCCGGTCCGGCCAACGTGGGCCGAGATCTGCTGGTAGACCCGGAGTTGCTTCGCCACATCGCGCATAGGCGCGAAGCTGACCGGCTCTCGGACTGGCAGCCGCGGGGCCGGGGCAGGGCGGGCCGGCCGAGCCTGTACCGCACGCCTGGGCGACCTGATGTAATCGCGGTACTTGAGCGGGGCGGACTGCTGCCGGCCATCACGTTTATTTTCTCCCGGGCGGGTTGCGATTCCGCGGTCAAGCAATGCCTGCGCTCCTCGTTGCGACTGACCACCGAGGAGGAGCGGGGTCGTATCGCCGAGATCGTCGACCGCCGAACGGCTGAACTCAACGACTCCGATTTGATCGTGCTGGACTTCCACGAGTGGCGTGAGGCGTTGCTTCGCGGTCTGGCTGCCCATCACGCAGGCATGTTGCCGGTCTTCCGTCACACCGTGGAGGAGTTGTTCACCGCCGGCTTGGTCAAAGCTGTATTCGCCACGGAGACACTGGCTCTGGGGATCAACATGCCGGCCCGCACGGTGGTGTTGGAACGCCTGGTCAAGTTCAATGGCGAGCAGCACATGCCGTTGACCCCGGGGGAGTACACGCAGCTCACCGGCCGGGCGGGGCGTCGTGGCATCGATGTCGAGGGCCATGCGGTCGTGTTGTGGACCCCCCAGGAGAGCACCGCCGACCCGGCCGAGATCGCCGGACTTGCTTCGACCCGGACTTTTCCGCTGCGCAGTTCGTTCGCGCCTACCTACAACATGACCATCAATCTGGTGCACCAGATGGGTCCGCAGCAGGCTCACCAGCTGTTGGAACGGTCTTTCGCGCAGTATCAAGCCGACCGGTCGGTGGTCGGTCTGGTACGCGGGGTCGAGCGCGGAGAGCGGCTTCTCGGCGAGCTGGCAGCCGAGCTCGGCGGACCTAATTCGGCGATCCTCGACTACGTCCGGTTGCGGGCACAGATCTCGCAACGGGAGCGTGCTCAGTCGCGCGCGTCGCGGCTACAACGTCGCCAGGTGGCCAACGAAGCGCTTAGCGCACTGCGTCGCGGGGACATCATCACGATCACCCACGGGCGTCGTTGCGGCTTGGCGGTCGTGCTCGAACCCGCGCGAAATGACGACGATCCGAGGCCGTTGGTGCTGTCCGAACACCGTTGGGCAGGCCGGATCTCATCTGCGGACTATTCGAGTGCTTCTGGGCCGACGGGTTCGATGCCGCTACCAAAGCGGGTTGAGCATCGCAATCCGCGGGCGAGGCGCGACCTGGCGTCGGCTTTGCGGTCCGCCGCAGGTAGTGACGCCCCTTCGGTCCGGGGCCGCAGAAGTGGTCCGCCCCCCGAGCCTGACATCGATCCCGAATTGGCCTCACTGCGTGACCGGGTGCGCGCTCATCGTGCTCACCACTTGCCTGACCGGGAAGACAAGGCCCGCGTCGCCGAGCGCTACCTGAAGGTCGAACGTGACAACGAACAATTGCGCAACAAGATTGCTGTCGCGACGAATTCCCTGGCACGGACCTTCGATCGGATCGTGGTGTTGCTCACCGAGCGTGGATTCATCGCCGCGGGCGCGGACACGGCGGTTTCGAACGATAGTTCGGCGAACCCCACAGTGACCGATGACGGCAGACTGTTGGCTCGCATCTACAGCGAAAGCGACTTGCTGGTGGCCGAGTGCCTGCGCGCCGGCGTGTGGGACGGACTGGACGCGGCCGAGCTTGCCGCTGCGCTGTCGACTGTGCTCTATGAATCTCGTCGCGAGGGACAGGGGCCAACGGACGGCTCCCACCTTCCCAGCGGTCGCGTACGCGGCGCGTTGAATCAAACCCGCAGGTTGTGGACAGAATTGCGCGCTGATGAGCAACGGCACCGAATCACGCAGAGCCGTGAACCCGACGACGGTTTCGTCGCTGCGATTCATGAGTGGGTCCGTACCGGCGACCTGGCCTCGGCGCTGGAGGCCGTGAGCACTGCCGCGATCGGAGGTCGCAGGTCCTCGATGTCGGCGGGCGACTTTGTGAGGTGGTGCCGTCAGGTGCTGGACTTGGCAGACCAGGTTCGCAACGCTGCTCCCTCACCGACGTTGCGGGCGACCGCGAAACGCGCGATAAACGACCTTCGCCGCGGCGTCGTAGCTGTTGATGCGGGGTAGTGTGTGGCAGCAGGCCAGACACCGGCACTTCAGCCGCGGATGAGCAAGGAGAGAAATGAGCGGACCGCAGGGATCTGACCCGACGAAGCCGGCCGGCGAATCGGCCGGCGAATCGGCCGGCGAATCGGCCGGCGAATCGGCCGGCGAATCGGCCGGCGAATCGGCTGGCAGCCAGGGGTGGCAGCCGCCCACGCCGGGATCTGAGCAGCCGCAAGCTCAGGGCGGCGAGCAGCCGTCCTGGCAGCCGCCCGCGTACACGCCGCAGCAGTACCCGCAATACCAGCAGCCCACTCAGCCGCCGGCGTACACGCCGCAGCAGTATCAGCAGGGTGACCAGTACGGCCAGCAGCCGACCGAGTACAGCCCCGCCGGTTACCCGCCGCCCGGCCAGTACGGCCAGCAGCCCGGCCAGTACGGTCAGCAGCCCGGTCAGTACGGTCAGCAGCCCGGTCAGTACGGTCAGCAGCCCGGTCAGTACGGTCAGCAGCCCGGTCAGCCCGGTCAGCCCGGTCAGCCCGGTCAGTACGGTCAGCAGCCCGGTCAGCCCGGTCAGCCCGGTCAGTACGGTCAGCAGCCGGGGCAGTACGGCCAGTACCCTGTCGGCGCATATCCCGCGCCTGGTTCCGAGGAGAGCTCGAAGCGTTCTCTGGCCGTCATCGGGGGTGTCGTCGGTGTACTCGCCGCCGTCATCGTCGTCGTGGTCCTGTTGCTCGGCTTCTGGAAACCGGGTTTCTTCGTGACCACCAAGCTGGATGTCAACGCCGCGCAATCAGGTGTCCAGAAGATTCTGACCAATGAGACCAACGGTTACGGCGCCAAGAACGTCAGCGGCGTCAAGTGCAACGACGGTGTGAGCCCCACGGTGAAAAAAGGGGACACCTTCAACTGCGAGGTCAGTATCGACGGCACCAAACGCCAGGTGACCGTGACGTTCCAGGACAACAAGGGAACCTATGAGGTCGGCCGCCCGAAATAGTGGCAGTCCTACAGCCGAGATCAGCCGGGTAGATCGTCGAGCGACTTCTGCAGCCGCCTGATCGATGACGACACGCCGTAGCGTTGCGCGAGTTCAGCGACTTCGCGCGGCTGCGCGGCGACCAGGGGAAGCGCGTCGGTCTCGGTGGACATCGTGACGTCGGCGTTGGTGGCGACCCGCACCACGGGTTCTGCTTTCTCGATGTAGTCAGCGGCGGTGAGCAGCTTGGAGCGATGAGCCTTCGAGAGCGTGGAGTCCGGATCTCGGCTGGCGATGAGGATCTGTTCGAGGGATCCATGCCGTGCCAACAGCGTCGCCGCGGTCTTCTCCCCGATCCCGGGCACGCCGGGCAGCCCGTCGGAGGGGTCTCCGCGCAGCAGCGCCAGTTCTGCGTACGCTGGCCCGGCACGTTCGACGGACACCCCGTAAGTCTCAGCGACCTCGCCAGGTCCGTAGGCCGTCGCCTTGGCTAGGCCGCGGCCGAGATACAACACGCGCACCGGCACCGGCTCGTCGCGCACAACCTGGAAGAGGTCGCGGTCACCGCTGACGACCACGACGGGGTCGCGACGTTCCCGATCCGCGAGTGTGCCCAACACATCGTCGGCCTCGGCGTCCGGTGCCCCTGCTGTGGCGATCCCGAATGCGGCAAGGAGCTCGAAGATCATGTCGACCTGCGGGGTCAGATCGTCAGGGACCTCCTCTAATTCAGATTCCTCTCCGGGGTTCGCTTGGTCGGCGGGAGTGGCGACACGCTGTGCTTTGTAGGACGGGATCAGATCGACGCGCCACTGCGGGCGCCAGTCGTCGTCACGGCACACCACCAGACGGTGCGGTCTCTCGCGCGCAATCAGAGTCGCGACGGCGTCCAGGAAGCCACGAAGTGCATTGACTGGCCGGCCGTCGGGTGCGGTGATCGAGGACGGAACCCCGAAGTAGGAGCGGAACCACATGCTGGCGCCGTCGAGGAGCAGCAAGGGGGCCTCACTCATTCGGGATCCTTCGGTCCTCGCTGTAGGTCATGCGCGCCATCCTGCCAGGCCAGATTCTCGGCCCTAGTACCCCCGAACTCGCGGGCATTCGAGGGCGGTTTCTACGACGTTGCGTCTGCTCGCGAAGGGGTCGGTTGTCAACTGGATTGCCGCCCTGGAAAGAATCCGCGGATCGACGCCGATGTCGGCGTCACCGGACACACGACCGCGGTGCTCAGCATTGATATTCTCCACCGCTTGAAAGCGGTGGAGCTAGAGGATTGGCTGCCGCTCTGAGCCCCATTCTCGACCGCCGCAGTGCAGCTGAGGTCATGCCTATTGCGCCGACGTCGCATCTGCTTGGCGAAGCGGTGCTCGCCGAGACCCGGGATTAGCCTGGACCGTATGACGCAAGATCGATTCGGCACCGATGTGTACGCCCGGCGGCTGGCCGCTGCGGCCCGCGCTGCCGCCAACGCTGGGCTCGGAGGTCTGATCGTCACGCCCGGCTATGATCTGCGCTACCTCGTCGGGTCGCGGGCGCAGACCTTCGAACGGCTGACCGCGTTGGTGCTGCCTGCCGGCGGCGAACCGACGATCGTGCTGCCACGCCTGGAACTCGCGTCGCTCGAGGAGTCCGCATTGCCCGGGCTCGGTGTCACGGTGCGTGACTGGGTGGACGGTGAGGACCCCTACCGCTTGGTGATCGACGCGCTCGGGGGCGCGGACGTCGCAGTCGCCGTCACCGACTCGATGCCGGCCCTGCACCTGCTGCCGTTTGCCGACCTCCTCAGCGAGGTACCGGTGCTGGCTACCGACGTACTGCGCACGTTGCGGATGATCAAGGATCCAGCGGAGGTCGAGGCACTGCGCAAGGCCGGGGCGGCCATCGACCGGGTGCACGCGCGAGTGCCGGGGTTCCTGGCGCCCGGGCGCACCGAATCCCGGGTGGCCGCCGACATCGCTGAAGCGATTGTCGCCGAAGGACATTCGGAGGCGGCATTCATCATCGTCGGTTCGGGTCCCCACGGCGCGGACCCGCATCACGAGTGCTCAGATCGTGAACTGCAGGCCGGCGACGTCGTCGTGATTGATATCGGGGGACCCTGCGAACCGGGCTACAACTCAGACTGCACCCGCACCTACAGCCTCGGCGAACCCGATGCTGAGGTCGCCCGGCGGTATGCGGTGTTGCAGCGGGCACAGTGCGCGGCGGTCGACGCAGTGAGGCCGGGGGTGACCGCCGAAGAGGTCGACACCGCCGCACGCGATGTGCTCGCCGCCGAGGGTCTGGCGGAGGCATTCGTGCACCGCACCGGACACGGTATAGGTCTGTCAGTACATGAGGAGCCCTACATCGTGGCCGGTAACTCGCTGCCGCTGCAGGAGGGGATGGCGTTCTCGGTGGAGCCAGGCATCTACTTCCCCGGGCAGTGGGGCGCGCGCATCGAGGACATCGTGATCGTCACCGCCGACGGCGCACTATCGGTGAACAGTCGTCCGCGCGACCTCGTCGTGATACCGGTGCCCTGATCAGGCCTAGTCGCTTCCGCGGTCCAGCAGATCCAACGACCCCAGCACCCGCTCGATGAGCACTTCTATCACCACGCGTTTGGGGTTGGGGCGCGGAGTGCGGTAGCGCTGCGCGTAGCGCAGTTCGGCGTCGCGGACGGGCTCTAGGTCAGTTTGGACGCTGGCCTTGCCCTCCAGGGACAGCCAGCGAGCACCGTCGACCTGGCTGAGTACCGCTACGCCGCGCTGGTCGGCATTGACTGCCTTCTGGGAGCCGCCCGAGGTGATGACCCGGGCGATGTGTGTCGTGGGATCGAAGGTGAAACCGACCGCGACTACGTGCGGAGACTGGTCCGACCGCAGCGTGGTGAGCATGGCCAGATGGCGTTCGGTCAGAAACGCCAGCGCGTCGTTGGTCAGCCGCGTAGTTGTGTTCGCCATTGGTGCCCACGCTAGCGCAGGACATAATCACAATCGTGAAGGACACGGACGGCGGTAGCGGTCGATTGGACCCGGACGGCGGTAGCGGTCGATTGGACCCGGACGGCGGTAGCGGTCGATTGGACCCGGACGGCGGTAGCGGTCGATTGGACCCCGGCGGCGAGCTTCTTGTTGTCTTCGGTGGTCGCAGTGAGATCGGGCTGCAAGTCGCACTGAGGCTGGCGCCCGGTGCGACCGTGGTGTTGGCGGCCCGCAGACCCGATGACCTCAACGCGCAGATCGCTCTTCTTGAGCATGCCGGCGCCGCATCCGTGCACACCGAGCGTTTCGATGCAGACGACCTGGCCTCGCACCGAGGTGTCGTAGACGCCATCACAGCCCAGTACGGCCCGATAGGGACTGCGGTGCTGGCGTTCGGCATCCTTGGCGATCAAGCTCGAGCCGAGAAGGACTCAGCGTATGCTGCAGCGATTGCGCACACCGACTATGTGGCACAGGTCGCTCTGCTGACAGTGCTATCCGACACGATGCGCTCGGCGGGTCACGGGACGCTGGTGGTGTTCTCCTCGGTGGCTGGTGTTCGGGTGCGTCGGGCGAACTACGTCTACGGGTCGGCCAAGGCGGGTCTGGACGGATTCTGCAGCGGCCTGGGCGACGCCTTGCACGGCTCTAACGTGCGGTTGATACTGGTGCGGCCGGGCTTCGTCATCGGGCGGATGACTCAGGGCATGTCACCTGCGCCGTTTTCCAGCAGCCCCGAGCAGGTGGCGGAGGCGACGGTGCGGGCATTGCGCAGGGCCGGTTGCCGCACCGTCTGGGTGCCGTGGGTCCTCAAGCCGCTTTTTGCCGGGATGAAGATGATGCCGCAATGGATGTGGCGCAGGATGCCTCGGTGAATGCGCGCGCGAACATCGTTGTCGTGGGCATTGGCGCCGACGGCGTCGCGGGGTTGGCGCCCACGTCTCGAGCGGAACTGGCCCGGGCGACGGTGCTCTATGGTTCGCAACGGCAGCTGCAGTTGGTGGACGCCAGCATATCGCCAGAAAGACGTCCGTGGCCTTCGCCGATGTTGCCTGCGCTGCGCACGATGCTCGACGACGCCGGCGGCGACATTCACGTGCTGGCCAGCGGGGACCCGCTGTTGCACGGGGTCGGCAATACGCTCATCCGCCTGTATGGCCCAGCTCGGATCACGGTGCTGCCGCACGTTTCATCGGTGACGTTGGCGTGCTCGCGTCTGGGCTGGTCGGTTCAGGAGACCGAAGTGATCAGCCTAGTTGCCGCCGAACCTCATAGCGCGGTTCGTCGTGGGGGACAGGCCATTGTGTTGTCTCGCGACCGTTCGAGTCCTGCGGAGCTGTCACGATTGCTCACCGACACCGGGCGCGGTGACTCTGAGCTGACTGTGCTCGAACAGCTTGGCGGGGCAAGGGAGTTGCGGCGCTCGTCCACCGCACGCGAGTGGGTCACCCGTCCGCCGGGCAAGCTGGACGACCTCAACGTGATGGCCGTGCGGTACCTTCCGGACGAGCGCAGGTTTGCGACGCTGCCCGACGACTCGTTTGCCCATGATGGGCAGATCACGAAACAGGCAATGCGCGCGGTCACGCTGGCGACGCTCGCGCCGCGACCGGGCGAGCTACTGTGGGATGTCGGGGCGGGCTCGGGCAGTATCGCCATCGAGTGGTGCCGTAGCGGAATCGGTTGTCGTGCTATCGCATTCGAGCGCAGCGAGGCCCGTCGGGCGCGGATCGTCGAGAACGCCCGCGCCTTCGGCCTGCACGTCGACGTGACGGGCGCCGCGCCGGAGTCGTTCGGCTTGTCCGCTTCGCCGGCGGCGATTTTCGTCGGTGGCGGAGTCAGTCAGCCTGGGCTGGTGGAGGCCTGCTGGGAGAAGCTGCCGGCCAGCGGTCGTCTCATCGTCAACGCAGTGACAGTGGAGTCTGAAGCCGTTCTAGCGCAATGGGTTTCCCGTGTCGGCGGGGAGTTGCAGCGGTTTCAACATTATCGCGGTGAACCGGTCGGCGGGTTCACTGGCTGGCGACCTGCGATGCCCGTCACGCAGTGGTCAGTGGTTAAGCCGGCGCATATCAATCCTGGGGGTAGCGGCGCGGCGTGAACACGCGATCCTGGCGGCCGTCGCCACCTGTGTACCACTGTGTCTGAGAGGATCCGACGATGAGCAGGCACCGCATGTCGACATCGTCTTGATCCAGGTCAGCCAGTCGGACCACCTTGAGGCTCTCGGCCGGGCCCGAGACATCACGGCCGATGATCACCGGTGTGCCGGCGTCGCGGTGTTCCAGTAGAAGGTCACGCATCGCGGCGACCTGCCAAGTGCGGGTCTTGGATGCCGGGTTGTAGATGGCCAGCACCATATCGGCCTGTGCCGCCGCATTCAGCCGCTGAGCGATGATCTCCCATGGCTTGAGGCGGTCGGAGAGTGAGATCACCGAGTAATCGTGGCCCAGTGGAGCGCCGACTCGGCTCGCCACGGCTTGGGCGGCGGTCATGGCGGGGATGACGCGCACTGCGACGCTCGGCCATTGCTTTGCTTCCTCGAGCACCGCGGTACCCATCGCGAAAACCCCCGGATCTCCAGACGAGACGACCGCAACGGTGCGGCCCTGCTCGGCCAGCATGCACGCCAATCGTGCCCGCGCGGGCTCGTCAGTGTTGTCACTGGGATGTCTGTTCTGTCCATCGCGGACGTCGACGCGGTCCAAGTAGGGGCCGTACCCGA
>Ga0114920_10001342_pt1 | contig 11291 bp, 10 predicted proteins | sample ChitaG_FD_88683 | JGI IMG/M metagenome (GOLD analysis project Ga0114920, IMG submission 88683) | Deep subsurface microbial communities from South Pacific Ocean to uncover new lineages of life (NeLLi) - Chile_00310 metaG | ecosystem: Environmental > Aquatic > Marine > Oceanic > Sediment ...
CCTCATCTGGCTGAAGCCCTTCAAGATCAACAATACATATGCGCTTGCAGTAACAGCACAGAAGGCACGCGCACATAAATGGACGACGATTTCCGATCTAGTCGCGGAGGCCGCCGGTCTGCGCGCAGGTTTTACACCGGAGTACTCACAGCGGCCGGACGGCTACCCGGCTCTACGCAACACCTACGGCTTCGCATTTGGGCAGGTATTCGATCTGGATGCCGCCTTAATGTATCAGGCCGTTGCCAGGGACGAAGTCGACGTCGTCTCCGCGTATGCAACAGATGGGCGTATCGACGCCTACAATCTTTATCTTCTCAAGGACGACAGGCACGCATTCCCGCCCTATTTCGCAGCACCCGTGGTACGGGAAGCCGTATTGAAAGCGCACCCTGAACTGCCCGAGATACTTGCACCCCTTTCAGACCTGCTGGATGACAAGACGATGCGGGCACTCAACTGGCAAGTGGATGGTGAGAAGAAAAGCCCGCGCACAGTTGCGCGAGCATTCTTGCAATCCAAGGATCTTTTAGCTGCCGCAAGCAAGTCCGAGTGACGTTCGCTTCGATCACTCCGTACGTATCTCAACGCTTTCAGCATCGATACTGTAGCCCGCATCGGCGAGACCGGTGAAGGCGGTCTCCGTCTTCATGGTTCCTACAACTGTCACAGGATCGAACAACTGGTCGATTTCCAGACCCGTGTCCGTCTTAACGTAGACTATCTGGTTGATCGGCGGCGGGGGAACGTGGACACACGCGCCGACGTAAGGCACCAGCAAGAACTCCTTGACGCTCGTCGCATCAAAGTCGAGCGGAACCATATACCCGCCGATGCTGACGCGCTTGCCGTTGAGCGCTTCAACGACACGCGGCGGCCGGTCGCCACCGGGCTGGCGCCGCTTCATCGACATCCAAGTGCCTTCCTTGATCTGCGGCAGCGGTGTTGCGTCCTGAGGCGCCGCCGTATCAGCAGTGCGCGGCAAAGCTCCTGAGAAAAACGGCTTCGGCTTTTTGAGTGGCGCCTCCCCCCGCGGCGGCATGAGTTGCACCCATTTGAGCTCCAAAGGCGCATCAGTTGCGAGCACGCCTAACGAAAAAACGAAAGACGCAACAAGCACAAGAGCTATGCGAGCCGCCGATATCGCCATCATTTCCATTTCCTCAATCTATGTCCGCACCATCATGCCGTCCGCCAACGACAGGCGATAGGCGCGCGCCGCCGGTATCAATCCGGCAAGAAAACCCGCCAAGACGATGGCACCCAGAGTTATCCACTCGCGGTATGTCGGCGGGTTAATGCTTAAGTGCAAACCGTAGGCCCGGTCCACATAGGGTTGCACCATAGCCAGAGCCGCGTAGAGCAAGACCACGCCGAGGACGACGCCAGCAAGCGTCAGCAGCCCCGCCTCGGTAGCGAGCAGGCCTAAAATCGTCCCCGGGCGCGCACCCACTGATCTCAAGATCGCCATCTCGCGCCGGCGTTCGTTCAGCGTGGTCAGGATCATTGTCACCATGCCGAGCAGCGCCGTGGCGACAACCATAGCGGAGACAACAGATAGCGCTGTTTCAGCCGTCCCCACGAGTTGCCAAAGCTCTTGAAGAGTCAAGCCAGGGATGATCGCGGATAGCGGCTCTTGGCGATATTCGTTGATCATTCTTTGCAGCCTGAAGGTTGCAATCTTCGATTTCAGACCGATCAGCGCTGCCGTGACCGCCTTCGGCTTGAGCGACATCGCACGCACGTCTTCCGCCGACACCGTCTCACCGGGCATGGGGATGCCTTGTTTCCAGTCCACGTGAATCGCCTCGATAGCCTCAAGGCTGACATGAACCGTTCGGTCGATTGGCGTCCCGGTCTTTTCCAAGATGCCAGAAACGCGAAACGGTTTGTCTTCGTGTTCCACGAACGAGATCGAACCGGTCCCGTGAGCGACAATAATGGGATCTCCGACCTTGTAGCCCAGCGTCTCCGCAACGTCGGCGCCGATCACAGCGCCGAACAGGTCGGCAAATGGCTTGCCATCGGCAAAGGTGAGAGGCTGGCCATCACGATACTTGTAGTGCTTGAAATAGTCAGGAGTCGTTCCGAGGACACGAAAGCCGCGATGGCTGTCACCTAATGACAATGGAACAATCCAGGCAACGTCAGGCTGCTTGGCAATATCCTGCAAGCTCTTCCAGGTGATATTGTTGGTGGCGTTGCCTATGCGAAAAACGGAGTAGAGCAAGAGCTGAATGCCGCCACTACGCGCGCCGACGATCAAGTCCGTGCCGGAGATCGTGTTGGCGAAGCTCTGGCGCGCACCTGTTCGCACTTTTTCAACGCCTAAGAGCAGCATCACGCTAACTGCGATCGCCAGCACTGTCAGCGATGCTGTTAGCGCGCGATTGCGCAAGGACTGCAGGGCCAACCGAGGAACAATCATACCGCCGTACTCCTGGTCGTCACGGCGACATCATCCAACCGCAGTACGCGATCGAAATGGCAGCCCAGCGCCTCCTCGTGGCTGACCATAATCACCGAAGCGCCCGCAGCATTGGCTTCTGCAAAGAGGAGATCGAGAAACGCGTCCTGGCGATTACGGTCTAGCGAAGACGTCGGCTCGTCGGCCACAATGATCTCCGGACGACCTATAAGCGCTCGCGCGGCTGCCACGCGCTGCTGCTGGCCGACGCTTAGATTAGCTGTCGACATGCCGTAAAGGTCTCCGGCTTCAAGACCGAGGCTAGCCAGCAACCGCCCAGCCTCTTCTTCAACGGATCCATTCTGGCTGGCGCGTTCGCGGCGCTTTCTCGCAAAACTCAAGGGTAGAAGCACGTTGTCGATGACGGAGCCATAGGGCAGCAGATTGAACATTTGAAAGATGATGCCAAAGTGCTCGGCGCGGAAATGATCGCGCATCGCGTTCGACAGCGTCGCCGTGTCCGTGCCCAAGACCTCAAGGCGCCCCGACAGAGGTGCGACGATCCCACATAACAGGCTCAAGAATGTCGACTTGCCTGCCCCCGACGGTCCCGTCAGCAGTACGCGTTGGCGCGCTGGAAGGACAAATTCATCAATCGCCATCAAGAACGAATGGGGGCCTGGCCAACAAAAACGGACATCCGACATCGTGATGATATCGGATGTCCCTCCCGCGGGCTTGGCTTCGCCCGTGCTACGTGGCGAAGGCTGCGCCATTACATTATGCCGCCAAGATCAAGCATAGGCTTTTGACGGCTGACCTCATAGGTATTCTGGGCCTTGGCCGAAACAACGTTGACTGTCAGCTCTTCGGCACCGGCAAACGACTTGAAGTAGTCGAACGTGATCGACGTGAGATTGGCCGGGCTGGCGCAGTCCAACACGTAAGTTACGTGAAATTCCGTGTGGCCGGCGCTCCCGTCATCTTCATCGTCGTGTGCATCGGCGTTATCTTTACCGCCGTCGTCGCGGTCATCACCACCCTCAAGTTCAACCTTCACATTCGAAGCGGAGCAGCCCGCAGACGCGGGAAGCTTGAACAAGGCAAGAGGCCTCGCGAGCCGATTCTTTACACGCTTAATTGCGGCCTTCTGCTCTTCGGTCTGCGCCTGGTACTCAAAACCAACGAGGTCCATGCCCGGGGCCTCCAGATCCATCGAAACACGTTTGCCCTCGAGGACGATATTGAGCGTGCCGTGGCCGTGCGCGTGTGCATCAAGTTCGCGATGCTCGTCTTCAGCACGCGCCACTGAAACCAAAGTAATCGCGGCTATCACGGCAAGTACTGAAATTCTGTTCAGTTGCATCTCTTACTCCTAAGCGACCACATATTTTGCGCACAACAATCGCGCCCGTACTACGGTGTGATCGGCCACACGAACGCGATGAGTGGTATTGCAACGATGGCAACGATAATCGAGAGCGGCACGCCAAGGCGTGCATAATCGCCAAAGCGATATCCGCCCGGTCCCATCACCAGCATGTTAGACTGATGCCCGAAGGGCGTGAGGAACTCGCATGAGGCCGCTATTGCAACTGCCATTAGAAATGAATCGATGTTGAGCCCCAGCTTCATCGCGAAGCCGGCAGCGATAGGCCCCATTAGCAGGACGGTTGCGGCATTATTGAGAATGGGCGTGATGAGCATAGTTGCCACAAACACAAGGGCGAGCATGGCGATGGGCGGAAGACTGGCACCCGCAGTAGCGATTGACGCAGCGATGACTTCCGCGAGCCCTGTCGTTTTCATGGCCTCGGTAACGGGAATGAGCGCCGCCATAAGCACGATGATCGACCCGTCGATGGCTTGATACATGTCGCTTAGTCGCATTACCTGAAAAACGGCAAGCACTGCGACGGCCACGAGGAATGCGATGGCCACAGGCAGAACGCCCGTAGAGGTTAGTATGACCGCGCCAGCCATCACCCCGACAGGGAGTGCGACTTGCGCTGGCTGGCCAAGTTTGACATTTCTTTCTGCGAGCGGCAGCGCACCGAGTTCCTGCAACGTCCTGGGCATCTGCTCCAAATCGCCCTGGAGCACAACGACGTCACCTTCGCGAAGGCGCTGGCGGGCAAGGCGCGCGGTGGACCGGCGCCCTTGGCGGCTCAACGCCAACAGATTGACGCCATAGCTATGCAGAAGTACGCCTTTCGGAGAGCGCCCGATAAGAGGCGATCCCCTTGTGATAACTGCTTCAACGATCCCGACTTGCTCAGATCGAACGAGGGCAGGATCGATGCTTTCCTCACCGATGAGATCCAGCTTTGCCTCGTCAACAACGCTCTTAAGAATGGTCGAGTCTGCTTCAAGTAGGAGTACGTCGTCCTCGCGCAGCTTGGTCCAGCCTGCCGGTGCCAGTCGCCGATCGTTGGGACGGATGATCGATACGACCGTGATGTCGTCTTCTCCCATCTTCTCTAAGTCACGAACCGTTTTGTCGACGAGAGACGACTCCGCCGTGATACGCGCCTCCGTCAAGTAATCCTCGATTTGGAAACGCTTTTCGGGTGCCGGCGCACCACGGCGATCTTCGGGAAGCAGCCGCCACGCAAACGTCAAATAGGCAATTCCGACGAGTGCTACTCCAACGCCAACCGGTGTGAAATCGAACATTGAGAAGGGCTCACCGACAATGTCCTGCCGCACAGAGGAAATGAGCAGGTTTGGCGGGGTGCCTATAAGAGTTGTGAGACCACCCAACAGAGAGCCAAACGACAGCGGCATCAACAGCGTTGCCGGCGAGCGGCCCGCCTTCTCTGCAAAACTGATGGCAACGGGCATTAGAATCGCGATCGCGCCCACGTTATTCATAAACCCTGACATCACTGTCACCAGCGCAACGAAGACAAAGACCTGCAGATTGGGCCGTTGCAGGATCGGCTCCAGGTGCCGAATCAGACGTTGCAATATCCCTGACGCGCGGATCGCAGCGCTTAAGATCAAAACAAGCGCTACAGTGACGACGGCATGATCGCTGAAGCCGTAAAAGGCATGTTTAGGATCCACGAGGCCGAGAAGAAGTGACGCGACGAGCGCGAGGACGGCCACGACATCGTGGCGCCAGCGACCCCAGATGAAGAGCGCGAGCGTAACCACTAAGACGAGAATTAGCAGAATCTGGGGGATTGTCATGGAGAGCCCGCACAAGCGTCACTAATAGAGAGGGCATAATTGCCAAGAACAACAGGTGCGCAAGGCAGCTTAAGTCGAGGAATTGGATTTGAGACTGGACGGCCGGCGCGGGTCAAGCGCTGCAACGTAGTGTTACTTGAAGTGCTTGGAAAGCTTCAAGCCCTGAGCTTGATAGTGCGAAGAAAGATCGCGGCCATACAACATCTGAGGCGGTTCGGTCAGTTCTTCGTAGATGAGGCGGCCAATAACCTGGCCATCTTCCAAGATGAACGGGACCTTATGAGAACGCACCTCGAGAACCGCCTTGGAGCCTTCACCGCCGGCTTCCCGGTGACCAAAGCCCGGATCAAAAAATCCTGCATAGTGCACGCGAAATTCACCGACCAACGGATTGAATGGTACCATCTCGGCGGCCTGCGAGGGCGGCACGTGCACGGCCTCCTTGGAGGCTAGAATGTAGAACTCGTCCGGGTCTAGGATGAGGCGCTTTTTAGCGCGCACGTGGATCGGCTCCCAGTAGTCAAGCACGGGGCGGTTGGCGACAATGTCGACGTCAACGAGACCCGTGTGACGCTTAGCGCGGTAGCCTACGAGGCCATCTTTGTTGCCAATCAAGTCGACGGACAGTGCGATGTCGTCGGCAACATTCGCCTCTCCGCTGCCACCGGCACGAAAGCGGATCTGGGACAATCGGGATCCCTTGCGCACAACGACGGGAAACGTTTGCGGGCAAATCTCGGCAAATAAGGGGCCTTTGTATCCAGCCGGAATCTGGTCGAAGGTGGAAACTCCATCGGCAATTACGCGTGTAAAGACATCCAGCCGCCCGGTGGAACTCTTTGGATTGGTGGCAGCCGACACATCGTCGGCAAGGGCAAGGCTTTCTAAGAGCGGCACAACATAGACACACCCGGTCTCAAGCACGGCCCCCTGCGACAAACTAATAGTGTGGACCTGCAAATCGTTGAGCTTTGCAGAGATCTTTTCATCAGGCCCAGGAAGAAAGCTTGCGCGCACCCGGTAGGCTATAGTGCCAAGGCGTAAGTCGAGGCTTGCAGGCTGCAGTTGATTTGGCAGAAGCGGTTCGGCAAGCTGTATCTTGCCGGCATCGATAAGGCGATCAATCGCCTGTGAGGGCAGGATACCTGTCCGTGCCAGATGCCGTGCCGTATTTGCCAGTTTCGCCTGAGGCTTTGCCATCGACTCCAATCCCTTCGCGCTCCCGCACTTCCCTGACAGACGCGCCTCCGCCGCTCTAGAGCAACCAGCCCTTGACGCCAAGCACCCTGCGAGGGTAATCCCCGACCCATCCTCGTGGTCATTTGGCCGGCCGGCTTGCCGCCACGTTAAATAAGTCGCTAAAAAGGCCGAGCGCACCCCGGATTCTCCTGCGTCGGCTTTTGCGAAGAGCGGCGCCTGGCGAGCCGGGATTTTTGATGGGCAATGCGCCCCTAAGGAGTGCGTATGGCGAGCAAAAAAGATCAAACAGCCAACTCCGCGGGCTGGGCACCACAGACAAAACTCGTGCACGGCGGCACCCAACGCTCGCAATTCGGCGAGACCTCCGAAGCGCTCTATCTTACGCAGGGCTTTGTCTATGATTGCGCTGAGCAGGCGGAGGCGCGTTTCAAGAATGAGGACCCCGGCTACCAGTATAGCCGGTTCGCCAATCCCACAGTCGCAATGTTTGAGGAGCGTGTCCGCTTACTAGAAGGCGCGGAGGAAGCGCGCGCGACGGCGACCGGCATGGCAGCGGTGAACGCCGCCCTACTGTCCTACCTTAAGGCAGGCGATCACATCGTGTCAGCGCGCGCCTTGTTCGGCGCCTGCCGATATATCGTGGAAACATTGTGCCCGCGATACGGCATTGCCTCCACTTTGGTCGACGGGCGAGACTTGGAGGCCTGGCAGAGAGCTGTTCGTCCAAATACCAAGATGTTCTTCTTCGAAACTCCAGCGAACCCAACGCTGGAACTCGTCGATATTGCACTGGTCTCGCGGCTCGCCAAGGACGCCGGTGCCCTCGTCACCGTTGACAACGTATTTGCCACGCCGATGCTTCAGCGTCCGCTCGAGCACGGTGCGGACGTGGTCATCTATTCGGCCACGAAGCACATTGACGGCCAGGGGCGGTGCTTAGGCGGCGCAGTGCTCGGCAGTGCCGACTATGTGACCAATCATTTGCAAGAGTACTTACGTCAGACTGGGCCCACCATGAGCCCGTTTAACGCATGGGTCATGCTGAAGGGGTTGGAGACAATGCCAGTCCGCATCCAAGCGCAGGTGGCTACGGCTACAAAAGTCGCCGATCATCTCGTCGCGCTTCCCGGCGTGAAGCGCGTGCTCTATTGTGGTCGATCCGACCACCCGCAAGCCGACGTCGCGCGCCGGCAGATGACGGGCGGGGGGCAGATTGTGACGTTTGAATTAACCGGCGGAAAAGCTGCCGCCTTCAAGTTTCAGAACGCTTTGCAGCTGATCAAGCTGTCCAATAACCTTGGTGATGCCAAGAGCCTACTGACGCACCCAGCAACCACCACACACTACCGCATTGGCCCCGAAGCCCGTGCCGAGCTCGGCATTAGCGACGGCATGTTACGCCTATCGGTCGGACTTGAAGCATTCGAGGATCTCGCCACGGACCTGGAAATCGGGCTTCAAGCCACCGCTAAAGGCTGAACAAGTTTACCAAATGTGCGACATTGACCGCGTCAGTGGGCCGAATACAATCCGCCCGCATCACTTTCTTCGATACCGCAAGGGACCATGCCGGCATGTATGAAGCTGTGACCCGCGGCATCCGCATCAGCGTCACTCCACACTATCTCGAAGATCAATCGGCCCCGGAGGACGGCGAGTTTTTTTGGGCCTACACCATCGAGATCACGAATGAGACCGAGCAGACCGTGCAGCTGCGTTCGCGCGTGTGGCAGATCACTGATGCGATGGGAAATACTGAAGAGGTGCGCGGGCCGGGTGTCGTAGGCGAGCAGCCCGTCATCGTACCTGGCGGATCTTTTAGTTACACCTCGGGCTGCCCGCTAGCTACGCCGTCTGGCATTATGGTTGGCAGCTATCAGATGGAGGCCAAAGATGGCGCGCTATTCGATGTCGCCATTCCGGCTTTCTCGCTCGACTGCCCCTTTGCTGTGCGGAGCGTAAACTAGTGGCATCCGCAATTGCCAATGGCCGAGGGTGCAAATGAAAGGGCCCAGCTACTCCGCAACCGAACTGCTAGCGCGGCTCGTCAGCTTCGACACTACCAGCCACAAGAGCAACATGTCGCTTGTGCGCTTTGTAGAAGACTATCTGGCTCAGCGCGGCATCGCTAGCCAGCTCGTAGTCAATCCAGAGGGAACCAAAGCCAACCTTTTTGCCACCGTTGGTCCAGCCAACGTACCAGGCGTAGCGCTTTCGGGTCATACCGACGTAGTTCCAGTCGAGGGGCAGAATTGGACCAGCGATCCGTTTGTGCTTGCGGAACGCGACGGGCGGCTCTATGGGCGCGGCACCTGCGACATGAAGGGCTTCCTAGCTTGCGCACTGGCCGCAGTGCCTGATTTTCAACGCAGACAACTCAAAATCCCCATCCACATCGCGTTCTCCTACGACGAAGAGATTGGGTGTCTTGGTGTGCGCCCTATGATCTCTGAATTCGGCAAGAGCCTGAACAAGCCACGCGTTGTGATCGTCGGCGAACCAACGTCAATGAGCGTCGTCGACGCCCACAAGGGGCCGGTGCGCTGGCACGTGGATATAGAGGGCCGCGCCGCCCACTCCAGCATGGCGCACCTGGGTGCCAATGCTATCACGGCCGCTGGTGCCCTACTCCAAGAGCTGCGCCTTATCGAAAGAGAGCTCATGGTCACGCCGCGCGACGAGCGCTTCGACCCAGCCTACGCAACATTACAGGTCGTCCGCATTAACGGCGGTACGGCCACGAACATTGTTCCTGTCTCCTGCAGCGTCGAGTTTGACTTGCGCGCTCTGCCCGGCGTCGATGCCAATACCATAGATCAGCGCGTACGGGCGTTCGTCGCTCAGGAATGCTTGCCGGAGCTGCAACGTGTCGCGCCAGAAGCGTTTATCAACATTGCTATCGCCAACCAGGTGCCGCCGTTCGCGGCCGGCGCCAACTCGGAGGCCGTCGCACTCGCTCTTAATCTGGCCGGCCAAAACCAAACCCATGCCGTTTCGTATGCGACCGAAGCGGGCCTGTTTCAAGACGCTGGGTCGCCGTCGGTCGTCATCGGTCCCGGCGACATCGCCCAAGCGCATACGGCCGATGAATGGATCACTAAAGACCAGATTGCAAATTGCTCGCGTTTTCTGTCCCGTCTCGCTGATTGGGCCGAGAACAAAGCGAACTAAAATTGTAGCGCGCGGTAGTAGCGCTTCGAATTTTGTCAGCATACCATTGCCTTTTTGGGAAGTCCTTCTGAGAATTTCGCGTCGTCCACTGGTAGCAAATGCGTGTTCCGAAATAAGGAGTCTGCCGATGCGCGTCCCATCGCTACTGCGTTCAAGCTTCGCAACAAGTGCTTTGTTCGCCACGTTGGCGACCGCTCACGCGCAGGCGTCTAACGACGCTGGCCAAATTTCGTTTAACAACGCTTGCCGCACCTGCCATTCGATCAGGGAGGGCGATCATCGTCTGGGCCCGAGCCTTTATGGTATCGTTGGAAAAAAGGCCGGAACAGTCAGCGGCTACGACCCCTCTCCCGCAATCCGACAGTCCGGCATTGTGTGGGACGAAAAGAACCTCGATAGTTTTATCGCGAACCCTGAAGCGCTCATCCTCGGTAACGCAATGAAGCCGTATGGCGGCATCGCCTCTGAGGAGGAGCGCCAAAAGATCATCGGCTATCTCAAATCGACCGGTGGGAACTAGCGCGCAGTCAACTAAGCTCGGCTGGATCGAAACGATACGTCGCCGTACAAAATTCGCACGTGACGCTGACACTGCCGTCCGGTTCGCGCATGTCGGCAATATCGTTCGTGCCGAAACTGCGCAAGAACCCTTCGACGCGCTTGCGAGAGCAGCGGCAGTAAGCCTCGACCGGTGTAAGTCGCAGAGCGCGCACGCCTTCTTCGTGAAACAGGCGAAACAGTAGCCTTTCCGGCGAGAGTGTGGGATCGAGCAGCTCGTGGTCTTCCACTGTCTCAGCGAGAATCCGGGCGCGCTCCCAGTTGTCGTCGTCCTCGCCAGGCAGGCGCTGCTCGTCGGCCTCTTCTTCGGCTGGCGCGCGCGGCTTACCACCGTCTCCGGCTAGGTTCTGGATCATGAGGCCGCCTGCGCGCCAGCGCCACTGGCCAGGCTCACCGCTCTCTCCGGCCTCATAGTGCCGAGCCACTGCCAGACGAAGAAATGTTGGAAGCTGCTCGGACTGGCGGAAATAGCTAAGCGCGGCTTCGCCCAGGCTTTCACCGTCAAGCGCCACGATACCCTGATAGCGGTCCATCTCGTCCCCGGGGTCAATGGTCATGGCGAGATAGCCGGCCCCTAAGAGCTCACCTTGATCGACGGTGACGCTCTTGCTGCTAATTCCCTCAAGACGCTTCTTGTCGTACCGAACATAGGCGCGCACCCGCCCGGGCGTTTCGAAATTGACCACCAGAAAATCAAGCAGGCCATCCGTCTTTGTTTGCAGGGTCAGCTTGCCTTCGAACTTCAAGGCAGTACCTAGCA
>Ga0114920_10001344_pt1 | contig 11288 bp, 12 predicted proteins | sample ChitaG_FD_88683 | JGI IMG/M metagenome (GOLD analysis project Ga0114920, IMG submission 88683) | Deep subsurface microbial communities from South Pacific Ocean to uncover new lineages of life (NeLLi) - Chile_00310 metaG | ecosystem: Environmental > Aquatic > Marine > Oceanic > Sediment ...
ACTTTACTCAATAAGGCAAATGCTTGAGCTAGTCTGTCTCTTCTGCAAAAGTGAATTCTGCCAAGTACAATGTCTACTTTGATTGGTTTTCTAATCCCTTTAGTGTTGACCTGAGAACCACCGGTATATGGTTTTTTGGCTTGACGATTAATCAATCTTCCGTAATGTCCTAGAATAGCTTTTGGAAACTGTTTGTGATAACCCATAAAATTACGCAAGGTGTTTATTCCCACGGTTAAGTCGTCATCCACAAATAAACAGTGAGTCATACCAGACACTAACCCAATAGCATGCCTAACCATACATCCAAAATTCTTAGAACATTTTATTAGTGTTACCCCACTAATCTGCAAACCGCTCTTAGGATTATTATCAATCACGATGATTTCATCGGGAATGATCTTTCCTTCTCGTAATGCTTTTACTACTATTGGTATATTGGGAGCGCGTTGATAATTAAGGATAATAGCGGCTACACTCATACTAAGTTTCCTATGTGAGAGACATATCGTGGCGCATTTGCTTTTTTGTTTTGAGGTGGGCTGTTCCTAAGTAATAATCAACTAACCTCTTTTGTTCAGGCGTAGTAGTATCATTTCTCTCTTCCCAAAGAAAAGCCCCAGTTGTATCAGAGCGTGGTGCAAATGCGCGTCCTAGTTTAGTCATGTGTTTAGTATTAATATTACCAGCATCTCTCTTTAAGATTCTAGCTGAAGCAACCGGTTTAAATGGAAGCCTAGTATGGAAGAAAGTGCATCCGGCTTTTACCCCGTAGAGTAGTGAGTTTGATTGTAAGTTAGAAGAGGTATACTGGTATTGTGAAAATAGATGATATAATCGGTACATAAATAACCTATCAAACATGTGGCCAGCAGAGACAACAGGTATGCCCTTGGATTGGAAGGGCTTGGCAGCACCTAAAAGACGATCTCTCCAATAGATGCACACGTGCACAGGTTGGTACTTTTCATCAAACGTCAATAATAAATTTGCTAATTCTTCATAATCCTGTTGAATGATAACAAATCTAGTTGAATGGAGTGGGAGAAATAACGTACCTCGTCGCTCTGGTTTTGGTTGGTTTTTCAACATTTCCATCACATATACAAATGGTGAGGCGGACAGAATGACCTTTTTATTTGTATCTCGTTTATATTGCTTCTGACAGTGGTCTGGATAGCAATATATATATGGAACGTTAGCTTTGGCCGCACCACTCCAAACCCACTTAGGATCAAATCCAACTCCATGTGGTACTATTCCATTGAGTGGTTTATTCAGCGGTACCTCTGCATAAGTCTTATAAATATCAGCTACTCCATAATAGCCATTACCATGGAAGGCATCTATTGTTGGGTTCCCTCGTTTAGCGCACAGTTTAGGTAAATCTTTTTGCTCATCTAGCACTTCTTGTAATGTTATCATGGTTTTCTAAACCCTATCATTGAATCTTGAAGTCCCAAGAACTCCCAATGTTCTTTAAATTGTGTGTTGATAGCGGTGACATACCCAGGATATACCCTAGCAATATAATCATGTAGAACTACAACGCTTCTCGGTGCCATACAAGGAAGCCAAACGTTTAATTCAGCGGTTAGTTGTCTTGCAGTGTGTTGTGTGTCTATGAGAAGAAACCCAACCCTTTTAATTATGTTAGGAACTCTAGCGGAACTACTGGCTGTTAATATGGTTGCACTTAATCCAAGCCGCTTTAGGTTCTTCTTGACTATCTCAGGACTACTTCGACCTAAACGTCCAACATATTTAAATGTATCTAAAGTAATGACCTCTCGCGACTCTCTCGCTGCACAAGTCGCTGCTGTAGATCTACCTAAGTACGTTCCTAAATTTACACATTGTTTTCTCTTTGGAGATGATCTCACACACCGCATTAGGAACTTGACTTCGTATTGACCCATCAACCCAGGAATGTTTTTCTCGATTACCTCCATCCAATAATCGTAATCCACATTAAACCTCAAAACACTCTGGAGGAGGAATAACTAAAGCAATATTGCGTTCTACTTCTTCACAGACAGGACATCTAACTGTATACCCTCGACTTTGAAATACTGGCATCTTGTATATAGGTTTGATATAACCTTCTCTATAATTATCCTTAGCTCGGTATTTAGTTGTTGGAATAGAGTAGTAGGAATGTTTGCAATCCGGTCGAACAGACACATCAAATTGTTCGGCATAGTTACGGACGTTTTCAAGGATTCGGTCTAGCTTAGAAAGTTGAACTCTAGCAACCGCCGCTTCTAATTCTGTCATGCGTAGGTTCATACCTACCATGTTAGCATTTCTTTTGTTAAAGTTCTCTCCACGCCAGAAGCGATCATGAATCACAGCCTCAGCATGATTTCGCATTAACCTGACTCGTTCTGCCAAATCATTATTATTAGTGACTACGATACCACCCTCTCCACACTGAATATGTTTGTGTACGTTTAAACTAAATACTCCAATATCTCCTAAAGTACCTGCATACCGACCTTTATAGGTTGCCCCAATAGCTTGAGCGGCATCTTCAATTATATAAATACCTTGCTCTGCTGCTATCTTGTTTAAAGCGTCAGCATCATAGGGCAAACCGAATAAATCTACTACAATAATCGCTTTAGTTTTAGACGTGATCTTTTCCTTAACTCTTCTAGGGTTAAGGCAATAATACCTTCTTTCAATATCTGCAAATACTGGTACCGCCCCAAATAAAAGTGGGACTGTAGCAGAGATGGTCATACTATATGGTGTGACGATAACCTCATCTTCGGGTTGAATGTCTATAGCCGCTAAGGCACAATATAGTCCTGAACTAGCTGAATTAACTGCGACTGCATGTTTAACCTCAAATCGTTCGCACCACTCTTTTTCTAGTGCTTGAACTTCCTCCCCTCCCAAATGTCCTTTAACATTACCTGTGAATCCAGAGAGTACACCAGAGTTGATTACTCTAGTAACAGCCTCCAGCTCCTCCTTACCCACCATTTGCTTCCTCCATTAAATCAATCGTTAGAGCCAATGCTCTCAAAGCATCTTCGCCTGTGCATAGTAATGATACACCCTTTTCCAGATGATTATAGATATTATCTACTACGTGAAGCATGTGAAAATCATACATTGGATTAACCGCCTCTCCATCTATCATCTTCCACCATAACTTTTCAAAGAATAAATGAATCTGAAATGCTCGGTAGCTAGTGGTTTTAATTTCCCGTATGTAGAAGTTATCTAAGTCCCCTAACGTCCATAATATGAAATCAACCATGTGTGTTGCTGTGTGTAGCCAACCTCGATTAAATGTTCCGAACCCATATAAGTATTTACCGAACTCTCCCATCTCGACTCGCCGCTTAAATGATTGCAAGCGTGGAATAAACCTGCGAGTATAATCTATTAGAAGAGGAACTTCTTTTATTTTATACTTCGCTACAATTTCTGTTGCTTGAACTAAGTCTGTAGCAATTGGTTTCTCACATAGAACCAACTTTGGATTATATTTAAGAACAGTATCAAGAAGGTCGAAGTGTGTTTCATCTGGTGTACAGATACTAACCACATCTACATCATAAGCATCCCACGCTTCACCGAGATTGTGAAACCAATCAGTTTCCCACTCTATGGCTGCATCTAACATTACATCTTTATTAACATCACAGAAACCAATTAACTCAAACCCACTATGTACTTTAAATGCTTTGGCGTGGCTAATAATTTTATACTCGTTACCTGATCCTGGTATATCACAGAAAACTCCTTGCTTACCTGCCCCAATGATTAAAACCCTATACATTATTACCCCTCCTCATAATGTTTCTGCTTTATGTCGGCATTTATTTGCTGTAACTCAGGATTAGCAATCATTGTGGTCACTACATCTAATGCCGTGAACCCAAGGTCAAGCGTCTCATACAAAGTATGAATAAGTACATAATCTTCGAGGGTATCTAACGTTACCCGAAGTTCCGGATGAAATAATTCCTTTGGTGCTACCCAGTTTTTTAGTGTAAAATCTTCTGGATGGCTTTCGTAGATATAAGTTACTACGTGCTGTCGGTCTACACCCTCTGCGAGAAGGTTAATCTTATCTAATGTTTCTGTTGATACTACTTCTACATCAAAACCTCTTGGAAATGTTCTCTCAATGCTATTTGAACAAAAATCGCACTCACTCTGGAAAAACATAGAGATGAGACGATCTACAATCGCAGGATCAACCATTGGGCAATCGCCAGTTATTCTAACACAGACATCAAAAGCAAAAGCGTGAGCAGTCTCTATATATCTACTCAAAACATCATCCTCACTCCCCCTATAGTAATTACAGTCTAACCTATGGCAAAGATTTACAATAGGGTCACAAGAAGGTGAACTCACTGTAGCGACTATTGTGTTGTCAAGGTACTTACTATTTCTTAAACGCTCTATAATCCACTGTAAACTTGGCTTGCCCCTAAGAGAGAGCATTACCTTTCCTGGCAACCTGGTAGAAGCCATCCTAGCCGCTACTATTGCCCCTATTCTCTTCCCTTGGTACATAATCCCCTCCTACTACAAATTTGGGTGTCCAACCACCTACTCTCCAAAGTCCTTCTTTATGGAATAGGTCTTTATTTATAAACCCATCAACCACATCCCAAAACCTTTCTACTGTGATCTCGATATAGCTACAGAAATCTTTGATGTGTTTCTCATCTAGCCGACCATCATGTTGCTTAACCAGTCTAATACCTTCCTCTCTGGTTAATCTGCCCTCTCTAATGTCGTAGCAAACCTCATCCGTAACGAACCCAAATCCGAACTTATAATATTTAAGTAGCTGGTTTAAGAGGTGAATATCAGAATCAACAGAACAAAACCGGTTTAATTTACCAGTTTTGTGCGGGTCATGGTTTGGCCTGCCTTGCAATCCTTTAGATATAGCAAACTCGGTGTTTCCGGTGAAAGACCATTCTTTGATGTAGTGACTAAGCCAAACGGATTTAATGCTCCCTACTTCTTCTAGACTAGGAAATTGGTAAGGCAATAAATCTTTTAATTCAACTCCATTCCCAACCCATTGGGAATTATCACCAGAAACCGTATTGTGTTCACGAATATTATATGCGTTTCCACCATCGCTCATATCTTTTACTATACCGAGGGTATGTACTGGGTTTTCCCCTTGAATAACCATCGGGACGTTAAACCCCACCGCTACTATCCACGAAGAGGCATACAATGAGTATTCTGAAGGTTTGCAAGGATTTCCATGCTCAAAGAAACCCTTATGGGTAAGCGATTTCATTACCTTTGGATTAGGTCTATAAGAAATTAAGTCAAATCCATGTTCAGCCAAATTATTAAGATTCTTACGACCAACTTCAGTTATATTTTCTGGAACGCTATTAACCAAAAGCGTTTTCAATCCGAGTTGGTCTCTTGCGTAAAATGCTTGGAAATGACTATCCTTACCTCCACTAACTCCTACTACACAATCAAACCCACCCTTAGAATTAGATTTTGCCCATCTAACAATTCGTCGTAATTCTTGTTCTCTGGCTTCCCAATCAATGAATTTACGTTGCTCACTGATTCGACAAGCAGAACAAATACCCTCTTCGTCAAAAACAATTCCCGGTCTAGTGTTCGGTTGGATACATTTGCAACAATACTTCACTCCAATTTCTCCTCACCTTACATAAGAGTTTTAACTCTGATGGTGTTACGCTACAAGTATGGTCTGGTCCAGGAAGTTGTTTGTTTAGGGTGAAATGCTTTTCTATAATAAGGGCACCGAAATACATTGCAACAATAGATGCCATTATCCCTACACTGTGATCTGAAAACCCATCATAACCAAGTGGTCCAAAGATAGACTGACCTTCTGAAGTAAAAAATCTGAATTTCTCAAAAGGTGTTGGGTATTCTGCTTCTGCAACACAATATAAATGCTTTAATCTTTCATCCATACCAAGAATTTCAACAATCGCTGGAACCTTACCTTCTTTAACCATCCCATAACTAATAATAACCGGTTTACCTGTGGCCGCAATAGCTTCTGCTAACTCTTTATCATAAATACTTCTACTGGCAATTTTATATCGCCTCATTCCAATTTCTTCCGTCCATTCTACTACTTCCGGTCTGAAAACAGAAGCAAAAAACTCTATACCAACGCTGTCACATTCTCCCTTTAACAGTTCAACCCACTGTCTGGTTAGTTTTGTTTTTAGGATCATATCCCAACAGTCTCTAAGATCAGAATCATTTTCATCTAGTAGCCACTCTGGGTCATAGATTTGGAATTTCGCAACATCGGCACCACATTCTTTAGAGACGTGAATCATCTCAATGGCTCGTGACATATCTCCATTATGGTTAATACCAATCTCACTTATTACCTCGATCATTTCCTCTCCTTTAATTCTCTAAACACATTACAGTATCAATATTTGTCAGGTGTGGCATCGCAAAGAACTTTGTCATCTTATTAACATCATCCACTATAAAGATACCAGCGTCTAAAGAAATATTGTTTGTAGTGCCCAAACGACGGTCAATATAGCGGTGCATACTCTGACCTATATAATAAAACTCTCCGTCGTGTGCAATCCCTCGTACAAATCCATTGAACTCTATTATTAATCTATGTGTACCAGCATAAACTCTACCTGGCATAGAATCACAGTAGGATAATATACCGTTGATAATCTTAGGACTGTGTGGCATCCAAAGGTTACTAACCACAGGCCCTAACAGTTTACGTGAATCAATATCGAATTCAAGGATACCACCATCAAACATACCTATCTTCCAATTCCCACTGAAAGAGAACATTGAAACGTACAGACTATCATTAAAAACACATAGATCATTTACGTGGTGCTGTGATATACCTATTTTCTCTCGCTTATCTGATATGAATATCTCATCAACTTGTGTATAATTATAAGTGTCATAGATACCAACAGAGTCTCGCTCTGAGAAATTAATAAATATTAACTCTCTTTGTGGACAATATGCAATTCCATGAGGTCGAGACTTAAGTGGTAATTGAAACGTTGTGCGCTGATTGAGATCTTTCTCTAGTACACGAATACCTACTTTATCATCAACTAGGTAAATACTATCTTTAGTCTCTATAATGCCATGACATAACCCATTAATGAGCTTTTTCATCTCCCTCGATTGGATATCAAACCTGTAGAGGCCACCACCTCTCTGCCAATTCTTCTCTAAATAATGATCAGAGCACGTTAGGTAGATTATCTGCTCATGTTCATTAATACGCGATATAGTATGAAAATTTTTCAATGCGGGTGTGACACAAAAGTGTTCCCCAGGAATAAATCCATACCCACAAAGTTGTTCTTGTACTTCCAAGAACCCTGTTGTTGTTATTATAATATAAATTTGATCAAAGTTCTCAGTTCGCAGTTTTTCAGGAGAATACGTTACTAGACCGCTTTCCCCTTGACCGTGTTCATACTCATTATTATCTACAATATAATCGCCCGTAGACGCTAAATAGTTTACAGTCTTATCTACCCAGTCCCCACGTCCAAAGAAAACAACTCGTTTCTTCTGTATCAGTTTATTAACTTCTTCCCAATTAAACCACATTTGATTTCACCTTAGTGGAGACGAATGGACTTGAACCATTGACCTTCTCTTCGCAAAAGAGACGCTCTCCCATCTGAGCTACATCCCCATTCTGCCTGATTGAATAATTCTTAAACTTTTTGGGCCTTCATTAAATAACAAATCAATTGCTGCCATGTGTGAAATAAAATCACCATAAGGTTGATTATAAACTGGATGTTGGTAGTTTTGATACTTTAATGTAATTCCTTCTTCTTCAAATCTATTATCCTCTTCAATGTAAGCAGCGGAACCGGCTGGAGATAAATAGGTATCAGCATGAAAAAAGCGGCAGATAGCTATGAGAAGATCGACCTTACTAGCAGAAGCAGGAAATGTTGTTGTTGTCGAGAGCCGATATGTTTCCGTATGAATCCCAAATTCTCCTGTAAGCCAAGAAATAATCTCTAGGTTTAGGTCTACTAAATACTCCCACTTACGAGAATAAATCTCTGCTAACGGTGATGCCTTCCAATACTTAGTTCGCCGATAGTTTTGTTCTATTGTCTTCCAATGCTTCCACTTCTGAGAATTATTAATGAGTACACTATCTATAAGCTGCGGAAACTTTCGTATGATAGGAACACTCAACCACGTCCAACCAGTTGAGGTCTTAATTCGATTACGTTGCTGCCATGATTGTCTTTCAAACTGTACGGTGTCCAAGAAAACAAACACATCTGCTTCATCCATCAAATCGAAGTAGCCTATCCAAGGTAAATACGTGGGTTGCATGATAGAGATAATCATATTTACTCTGAAAGAATCTCTTTACTTGTTTGAAGTATATATTCTACTTCGTTATCAGTCAAACTCGGATAAATTGGAATAGAAAGTAGAGTATTTACAGCTCGCTCTGCATTAGGATAACCCTTATGGTCAAGATACCTATGTAGAGGTGGATATACTCCACGTCCAACCTCAATACCAGCATTTGTAAAGCGTTTGATAATCCCTTTAATATCTAGATTATCTCTAGCTACTAAATACCGATGAAATACGTTAGGACTGTCTGTAACTGTAGGTAGTTCCAAGTCACAAATCTTAGAGAAACAAGAAGTGTAATACTCAGCGAATTCACGTCGTTGTGCGATAAAACTTGGTAGTTTAAATAACTGAGATATTCCTAATACTGATGCGATATCGCTCAAACGAAAATTATATCGTAATTGGTAAGGTTCTGCTTCTTTTAACCGTATAGAAGACTGTTCAGATTCCCAACTATTTAAATAACGAGCGCGTTCATATAGTTTGTGGCTTTTAGATGCTAACATACCGCCCTCTCCACAAGCAATCATCTTAGATGAATGAAATGAACAAACACTAATATCACCCCATGCTCCCACAGGTCTACCCTTGTACCATGCTCCTAAAGATAAAGTTATATCCTCAATAACGGGTACCCCTAATTTTGCAATCTTATCAATTTCAGCGGGGACACCAAACATGTGAGGTACAATAATTGCACGAGTCTTTGGTGACAGCTCTACCAAAGTCATGTTGTAATTCATCCCCACTACATCATATGTGTTATCTGTTAATTGTGGTGTAGCGCCTACCTGAATAACTGCGTTTAGTATTGCTAAGCAAGTATAGCTAGGAAGAATAACCTCGTCTCCCAAACCTATCTCCAATGTTTTTAGAGCGAGGACTAAAGCTGATGTGCAAGAATTCGTTGCGACTGCTCCAGCAACTCCCAAGAACTCTCGAAACTCATCTTCAAATAGTCGAGTGATACTACCTTCTGAGACAGATTTCCTATGAATTATTGCCTCCATGTTCTCTATATCATCAGCTTCAATGGTGGGTCTCGTCAAACTAATTTTCATTTTTATTTTCATTTTTATTTTCATTTTTAACCATTTCTACATGATAAATAGTAGACGTGACCAGATTACTCGGCAGTTCTTTGCGCATCGTGTGGTACCATCTAAGTATTTTGAAACTAGAAAAAATATCCAGAACTTCACTTCTCGAATAAAAGTGTCTAATGCCATCTCTCTCTTCATCTAAGTAGTCTCCACTACTTAGATACCTACCTCTACCAAATAAGCAGTGACTATCAGATACCAAACTAGAATAGAAAAACCCACTAGGTTTTAAGACGCGATATATTTCTGCTACTATCTCTTTTGCTCTTTTGAGGGTATTATGCTGGATAGCCGCTCGGTCCACTACTGCATCAAAATAATTATCATAGAAATAAAGGGTTTTCATATCCCCACACTCTAAAGATTCAAAACGAAGATTGTGTTTCTTGAAACGTTTCTTAGTTAGATTTATAGCGGTTAAAGATTGGTCAACACCATAAACATCAAATCCAAATGCCCACCTAGCAAAGGCCAGATTATTACCAACCCCACAGCCAATTTCTAATAATTTCTTGTCTCTTGCATTGTCTCCATATTGTCTCGCCAGAAAACTAAATATCTTCGTATAAGGAGCTACAGCATTATTTTGTCCTTGCTGATATAGTTGTTCCCAAGTATTCATTCGCTTTTTCAAGTAGAAACATTACATCTACACTATTGTTTTTAATATATTTCAAATACTTCTTCTTTATCAGACGCAAACCGGGAAACAAAGAGAGATAGAGTTTAGCAAAATTCGCTTTCCACATCAGGTTACACCGACCCCTATAAAGAAGTTCTACATATTTATCTGCATAATACTCAAACCCCCATATATACTTATTTGAGCATCTATATATTTCTTGTAGAACTCGGTTTATATCTTCGGGGCTAATATGAATGAGCAGGCCATCAGTAAATATTAAATCAAAAGAATCATCCTCGAAAGGAAGATCAAATGCACTACCTATAATTATATTAAGATTCTTTGTCTTAGAGATTTTAGCTGCGTAGGTTTGTATCTCAATACCATATAGGTTTTCAAACCCCATAGCCCGAAGCCATAATAATTGGTTACCGATATTAGAACCTACCTCTAAGATTTTGGCAGACCGCCTAATGTTTCCAACGAATTTCTTCTTTAATTTCGGAGGCGTAGTATTATACCTACTAATGTAGGTTGCCGCAACCTCTTCTAATGTTAGAGCATTTCTGTCAGTATATGAAGTACCAAACTCACCTCGCCATACTTCACCCTGCTCGCTCACAATAACTTTCCATAGAGCAGACTATCGTGATATTGGCCTTGTTTGTAAACGTGCTTTCTCATTGTACCTTCTAATACAAAACCTGCCTCTTTGAGAACTTGAATACCATGAGTATAAAACGCATAGTTTTCTGCCCATAATCTATTTAAGTTAAACTCAAGCCTAGCCTTATCAATTAACAATGCAAACGCATCAAACTCTACTTCAGTATCTTGGTATTCTGAGTCAATATAGAAAGAAATCTCGGCGGTTCCACTCACCCAATCAATATAGCATAATCCACAAACACCAATGAGTTTCCAAAAATTGATGGGATAATGGGGAATAACGGTACTACAACTAAGCGTATCTTCCCATTCCTTCCAAAGTTCTACCCCAAACATTATGTTATCTTTATCTCTGGAAATTTGCTTGAACCAATCTTTCTGGTTCTCCATGTTGAGGAGTTGGTGCTCTCTAGTTCTGTTTCTAATTCTGTCAGAGTTTCTCCAGTCCCTTAGTTTTACCAAATCTCCCCATTCTATTTGCCGTAACCTAACCTCCA
>Ga0114920_10001345_pt1 | contig 11288 bp, 13 predicted proteins | sample ChitaG_FD_88683 | JGI IMG/M metagenome (GOLD analysis project Ga0114920, IMG submission 88683) | Deep subsurface microbial communities from South Pacific Ocean to uncover new lineages of life (NeLLi) - Chile_00310 metaG | ecosystem: Environmental > Aquatic > Marine > Oceanic > Sediment ...
GCCTTGCATTGACTCGGCAGAGAGCCGGATTTTAGATACTTGCGGGCGGTTTTAGCACTCATACCAGCCTTGTCTGCGAGTTGATAGAGGTATTTGACTTTGTTTTTCATAGCGAATAATCTCCTTACCTGTGAGTCGGTAACCATCTGAAATCTCCTGATTTATGGAAATCCAGATAGCTTATTGTCTCCGGCTAAGGCTCATATTCAGGAGCAAACAAGGCATAGTTCTTGAAAACCTTGCTCTTCGCCAGCAATTGGCTGTTCAGCAACGCAGCATAAAAAGGCCGAAGATCAAAAACACCGACCGTATTTTCTGGGTTTGGCTATCAAGAATCTGGAACGATTGGAGATCATCACTGATTGCGACATGTTTGTCAAAGCTCTGATTTTGCCGGGAATCACTCTTCCCGAAACTGTCAATATTCAGTCTTCAATGAGCTATATTCCATTTCAAAAACTCGCGACTCAAACGTTTTTGCCTTCATTCCAATTTTTGCGTAGGACAGCCCCAACCAAATTTTGCGGTAATAGAAAACATCGAAATCTATAGTGTCGTAAGTCATTGTATAACATGTAGTTACATCGCACCAGTAAGAAATCTCACACACCAACATTTTGATTCTTGACAACAACTGATAATAAATTACAATTACTGCAATTATTGTTTCCGTTTGAAGTTTCTTTTATGACTATAGATATAACTAAATGTCAAAGAAACAAGACATCCTTGCAGGTATAAAGTTCTATATGAACGAGTCAACCAGCCTGTTCGTTGAATATCAGTATCAACTATTTGGCGGTGATGTTGGTGACGAGATCGATAATATCACCGCCATCATGGCAGGTATTTCATGGAAGTTCTAAGTGCCGACAAGACTTACGACAGCTAGCAGAATTCCTTTTTTCAGCGATGCTGTCAAGCTTAGAGGCGTTTGACAGCAGCGTTTTTTTGAATTAAAATTTGAGCATGTAAAAATGGTCCAAAATGAAACGTGAGAATAGTTCAAATACGCAGAATTTGTTATAGTAAAAGATTTGTCTTACATAATCAATGATTGGCAGATCATGGAAGTTTCAGCTTTGGGAAATGTTATATAGGGCGCGCAAAATGTTATTTTGCAACCCACAGAGACGGAGTCTGTTATTCCAGGATTTATCTGTGAAAAAAAACTGGTTTAAAATTGGTATATATTGTTGTATCTTTGGGATATTTTGTGTTGCTGCCATTGCAAAAACAGAAAAGTCTCCCCCTGACCTGGAAGAGCTTTTAGGACATCTGGAAAAACAACATGGCAACATTAAAACTCTGGCAGTTCGATTTCGGCAGGAGAAGCATTTTTCTTTCATGAATAAGCCAGTTCTTTCTAGTGGGTTTATATTCTTTTCATCGCCTGACAAGATCAGGTTTGATATTACCGAACCCTTTCATACAACACTGCTTGATAATGGGAAAAAAATTGAGCGTTACGAATTGATAGATGGTAAATGGTGTCCAGTTCAATTTAAGGGAGGCAAAAGTATTAAGCTCGTTATGGAGCAAATCGGGCAGTGGATGCAGGGGAAATTCTCTCAGCGGAAGAATATATTTGCATTGTCTATGAGCGTCGAAGATCCAAACACCTACGTTTCTCTTGATCTTGAGCCTCGTCATAAACAATTCCGGCGATATATCAAGAAGATACGGGTCAGTATATCCGCTCCACCGGCATATAAGATATCTCGAATAGATATTTACGAGCCGAAAGGTGACCGTTTTGCTCTGGATTTTGTCCAGGAAGTAGTTAATCGAAATTTACCCAAAGATTGTTTCAGCAACCCCCAGACAGCAACCCTATGCAAAGAATTGTTTTCAAAGGAAAAACAAGAAGACAAACCTCAAGAGGATAATAGCCAGAAATGTCGCTCCGGCAGTTAATGCACGGTCAAACAGTGCGATTTTCTATACTAATTTTAAGTATAATGGTGCTGGTTTGTGGGTGTAGTAGGTCATTGCCAGGTGTTCAATTGGGAGAGTGCGAAAAACTGAGTTATGATGAATTTACTGAAAAATTTCAGTTTGATATCCCTGATGTATTACGGTATCGATACACGTTACACTGGAAGGATAAGGAATTGATTTGCAGTGGGATAACTCAAAGGACCAATGAGGGGGGGGTGAATATAGCTGGGTTTAGCAATGTGGGCTTGACAATGTATTCGGCAAAGTGGCAGGATGGTCAATTTGAGATACTTAAAAACAACGTAAAAATACCTGATACATTTCTTGAAAGAAGTATCTTAAGTGATTTGTTATTGCTGTATCGTCGATTGCCTGCTGAAGGGGATTGTATTCGACAAAATATAGCGGATGGAACCTTGTGGTTGAAAACGGAAAATAATTGGCTGGGCGGGTCAGGTTGTTTTGTGTTAATTGACAATCAGCCTGCATGGAGCGGTTTAAGAGAAGGTAAAGTTTATTTCAAGGCTTTGGCTTCAACAGGAAATAGTAACATTCCAGCGTGTATCACAATAGAGAATTACAAAGAAGGGTATAGTGCCCAAATCAGATATTCCAATGGGAGTTCTGAAGAATAAGAAAGCACTTAAAAACATGTTAAGAAAAGGAAAAAAGAAATGAAAAAAACACTACTGCGAAAGTTGGCCTTTTTGGTGTGTGGAATTGTTGTGTTGGGGATGATGGGATGTACGCCGTCCATGAGACGGAGTAAGAGCGGTGAGACTTACTACCTTAAATATAATTTTCATTACACTACTGAAAAAGGTAAAGTCAGGGGCTCGGTTGCTAATTACACAAAATTGTCGGATCACAAGATTTTGCCATATGGATCAGTTGTCACAATCGGATCCTGGAGACCTGGTTTTGGTTTAATTGATGAAAAATCTGGAAAACAGATTGAGGTGTTAGCTAAAAGTAAATTTCTTGCAGGAAAGAGTCTTTCAGAATATCTCGACTTGATTCTCTCTAAAGCTCCTGTGAGCTATACGGGGCTTTCAGAGATTGACCAGAAGGGTATTTCTGAAGGAAGGCCTTACAAAGGAATGTCCAAAAAAGGAGTTATGATTGCCCTCGGGTATCCTTGTCCGCACGAAACCCTTTCCCCGGATGCCAATGTGTGGTATTACTGGAAAAATCGTTTTGATTATTATGCGGTCAATTTTGAAAATGGTTTAATGCTGTCCAGCGGATATTGATGTGATACTGTTTCTCTGAACCTGTTAACGTACGCAGGGTTGTTCGAGATCGAACAGAGTGGCGGTGAAAACACTAAACACTGCTATTAAAGCGCAGGGAAGTATTGGAGAAAAGAAATAAAAAAACACTGCTGCAAAAGTTGGGCTTTTTGGCGTGTGGAGTGGTTGTTTTGGGGATGATGGGATGTGCAGCATCCCCGCAGCAGAGCCAAGGTGGCAAGTATCTTAAATACAATTTCCATTATTATAGCCGGGGCAGGGATAACTACAAAGTTGCCTCTGTTGTCAATTATGTGAATTGCCCAAATCATGGTTTTTTGCCTTACAACACAGAAGTGAGGGTTGGTAGGTATCGGATGGGTTTTAAGTTAAGAGTTGCGGAGACAGGGGAATTAATTTTAGTGGATGCTCCGAAAAAATACACAGGCAACAAAACAACAGGAGAATATCTTGATTTGATCCTCTCCTCTAATCCGGTGAGTTATACTGACTTGTCTGAAATCGAGCAGAAGGGTATTTCTTCAGGAAAACCAATAAAAGGTATGTCGAGAAAAGGAATTATGATTGCTCTCGGCTATCCTGCTCCGTCATTCACTCCTGCTCTTGATGCAGGTGTTTGGCATTACTGGAACAGTCGTTTCATAAAATGTAATGTGCACTTTAAAGACGGCGAGGTTGAATACATTAGTAGGCTTGGCTGATGATTATGGTCCCTTGTTAAGCAAGGCAGAGAAGTATTACATAGAAGACGGGATATGGATAAAAGCGAAGATAGAAAAATAGCATTAGTAACAGGGGCTAGCAAGGGGATTGGCGCTGGAATTGCACTTGATCTTGCGAAGCATGGATTCGATATATGGCTCAATTTTCGGAGCGACCAAGTAGGTTCCAGCGAGGTCGCCAGGCAAATAGAAAAATCAGGGGGCAAATGCACTTTGTTACAATTTGATGTCGCCGATCAAGATGCCACAGAAAAAATACTGGGCAAAGCTCTGGAACAGGAAACCCCTTATGCAGTAGTTAACAATGCTGGTTTTACCCGGGATAATATGTTGTTCTGGATGGAATCTAAAGAGTGGTCTGATGTGCTGGCAGTTCATTTAAACGGTTTCTTCAATGTGACACGCCTGGTGATAGCAAATATGATCCGAAAACGGAAAGGGAGAATCATTAATATTGTTTCAACCTCTGGTGAAACAGGGATGCCGGGACAGACAAACTATTCAGCGGCCAAAGCCGGTCTGATCGGAGCAACTAAGTCATTGGCCAGAGAAATCGCCGGACGCAATATCCTGGTGAATGCAGTATCGCCTGGGTTCGTAGAAACGGAGATGGTCAAGGAACTTCCCTTAGATAAGATCCTGCCCACGATACCATTAGGTCGCATGGGAACGGTTCAGGAAGTTGCTTCGGTGGTTACATTTTTATGTTCAGACCTGTCCAGTTATATCACTGGACAGGTAATCAGTGTAAATGGTGGTGTGTATATGTAGTCTGTGTTAGTTAGAATGGGTGGGGAAATGTCATTAGTATGGTGAAATAATAAGATATATGCCTCGAGTAGCTATAACTGGAATTGGAGCAATCTCTTGTTTGGGTTGTGACAGGGAGGGCATTGCAGAATCCTTATATCAGGGTCGTTCTGGGATTATCAGTGACCCAAAAAGAAAGGAGCTGGGATTTCGGAGTTCTTTAACCGGTGTGATAAAGGGCTTTAACCCAAGTCGCTATGCTACTCGTAAACAGCGCAAGGCTATGACTTTGTTTACTATTCAAAGTTATGCTGCGGCACTACAAGCTATTGAACATGCCTGTCTGGAACCAAAAGAACTGCAGAATGAAAAAAGTGGTCTCATATTCGGTTGTGATTCAAGTTGTCTTACGACCTATGAACAGTCGGTAATGACAAAAGAAAGTAAAAGCACCGAGAAATTGGGCAGTGGCTATGTTTTTCGTTTTATGACCTCTAATGTTACGATGAATCTTAACGTTTTGCTTAAGACAAAAGGTGCTTGCTGGACAATCAGTTCAGCTTGCAGTAGTAGCGGTCATGCGGTAGGTCAAGCTGCTGATCTGATTCGTTTCGGTAAGCAGGATCGCGTAATTTGTGGAGGTGCTCAGGAAATCAATTGGCAATCCATGTGTAGCTTTGATTCGCTGGGCGCATTTTCCACACGTGAGGATAAGGCGGCAGAGGCTTCGCGTCCTTTTTCGCATGATCGTGACGGTCTTGTGCCTGCAGGTGGTGCCGCGGCAATAATTCTGGAGAATTACGATATTGCCAGACAGCGTGGTGCCAAAATTCTGGGTGAAATATGTGGTTATGGTTTTTCTTCCAATGGATATAGTATTTCCGTTCCAGATGTGGATGGCATACGACGGGCGATGATGATGGCTCTGCAAACTGCGCATATTGAAGCGGGAAAAATTGATTATGTTTGTGCACATGCCACCTCTACCCCAGTTGGTGATGGAGTGGAGGCCGTAGCGATAGATTCGCTATTTAGAGAGCAGAAGCCGTCCGTTTCCTCTTTGAAAAGTATATGCGGCCATGAATTATGGATGGCTGGAGCAGCCCAAGTTGTTTATTCAACGATCATGGCTAACAAGGGGTTTACTGCGCCCAATATAAACTTTGCCGGCCCAGATGAATATAGTCGTAAATTGAACATTATTACAGAGACGATTAATGTGCCACCTCGAATGGCATTGTGCAATTCTGCTGGATTTGGGGGAACGAACTCCAGCTTGATAGTCCGTTATGAAGTATGATGATATTGTGATCGGTGCTGGGGTTTCGGGGCTTACCGCAGCTATACTTTTGTCTCAGAATGGCAGGAACGTTGCCATAATCGAGAAATCCAATAAGATCGCACCGACCATCAGAGGATTTGTCAGAAACGATATTTATTTTGATACAGGCTTTCATTATGCCGCAATGTTTGGGCCGGGAGAACCATTTACCAGGCTTTGTGAGAGACTAGGGATAATGTCCCAAATAGAGGTTAGGGAACACGGAAAAGCGGCAGGTGATTATTTATATTTTATGAACCCTGAGTTTAAATTTGAATTCAAGAGCAAATTATATAATCTTGCGCAGCAACTTATTGAAATATTCCCTGAAGACAAGAAGGCAATACTTCAGTTTCTGCAAAATATCAAGGGTTTTCTGGATACACTAAACAATGCTTTCTTCCAGACAGTAATGAATCCAACGGCTATTTTTGAAGACCCCAATCAATCTTTAGCACAGTATTTACAAGGAAATTTCAAATCATCCCTATTGCAAACTCTTTTGTGTTCACACGCTATGCTTTATGGCTCCTTGCCCGAAGAAACACCTTTAGACTACCATGCGATGGTGGCTGGGGGCTATTATGGTCAGAGTTGGCAAGTACTCAATGGAGGTCATGCAATAACACAAGCATTTGAAAAGCAACTACAAAAATATGATATTAGTGTATTTACAAATAGCCCAGTCGATCAAATACACCTAAATAGCCGTAAAACGGTCAAAGCGATTGTTTTGAAAGATGGTAAGTTTATTGAATGTGATAATTGCATCTTTACAGCTCATCCGCGAATGCTTGCGAGTATGTTGCCACCAGGTATCTTGCGTCCAGTGTATCAAAGTCGTTTACAGAACCTAAAAGATACATTTTCGGCAGTCGTACTATATTGCGAAAGTGAAAAAGCTAATCTGGAAGCTGATTTTAATAACATAATTCTAGTACACAAGCCTTTCCCTGATATGTTTATACAGGAAGACAAGTTTGCTAATCGTTCTATGTATATCAGCCGTTCGATTTCAGATAAGTATGTCGGAGGAGTTTCAATAATCTGTCCCTGGAGGTACAAGGATGTTCAGCAGTGGGAAATTTCTACAACGGGCAGGCGGGACTCAACTTATTATGCGTGGAAAGAACAAGTTGGCGATGCAATCATTGGTGTCGTAAAGAAATACTGCGAGGATAAACTGGGGCACTTGAAAATTGTTGATATAGCAACGCCTTTGACGTTTCGCGATTATATGAATGCACCTAATGGTTGCTTGTATGGAGTCAAGCATCGTACAGTAGATATGCCTTTTATGCCTCAAACCAGAATTAAAGGTTTGTATTTGTCGGGACAGGCAATAATATCGGCTGGTGTAATGGGAGCCATGGTAGCCGGTTTTATAAGTACTGCTGCTATAACAGGGGAAGACTATAGCAAGGCAACGCAATAATGAATAAAAGACGTGTCGTAATAACAGGAACAGGTGCTGTTTCCCCTTTCGGAGTGGGAGTGGCATGTCTCTGGGACAATCTATCGTCAGGACATTCAGCTGTTAAAATGATACCCTCCCTGAGACAATTAGGTGGCTTACGTAGTAGCGTGGCAGCAATAGTGCCTGAAATTGATGTCAGTGTTATACACCGCAAGAAGAGGCGGTTCATGTCACCTATGTCGATATATTCATGCATTGCGGCTTTAGAAGCCATTGAAATGGCGGATTTGCTCGAAAAGCAAATAACAGACCGAGGAACAGGACTGTGTTTGGCTTCTACTATGGGCAGTTCCGCTGAAAGTGAGGCTTTTTTTCAGGAATTGAACCGAACAGGATCTATTGAAAATATCAAATCGACTATGTTCTTTAAGACGATGAATCATTCCTGTGCCTCCAATACAGCTCAGGCCCTTGGTATTACGGGCAGGATCGTTTCTCCTTCGGCTGCTTGTGCTTCTGGTACGTTAGCGATAGGACTTGCTTATGAAACTATTATAGCTGGAAACCAGAATATAATGGTCTGCGGCGGAACAGATGAACATCATGCCTTAGCAACGGCAGTATTTGATATCATGAGCGCTGCTTCATGCAATTACAATGATGAGCCCCAACAAACCCCGCGCCCTTTTGATATCGACCGTGATGGTGTAGTATGCGCAGAGGGTGCTGGTATACTGATATTGGAAGAGTTGGAACATGCACGAAAACGAAAAGCGAACATTCTTGCTGAAATCATTGGTTTTGCGACTTTTTCTTCTCCGGGAGATATCGCAAATTCGGACAGTCAGACAATGGCGGGTTGTATGGAGTGTGCGATAAGACAAGCTGGATTAAGTTCCGAAAATGTCGGTTATGTAAACGCTCATGCGACGGCTACTATTCAGGGTGACATCGCTGAAGCACAGGCAATAAGGAGAGTCTGCGGCGAAAAGGTCCCCGTTAGTAGTCTGAAAGGTCACTTGGGCCATACCATGGCAGCCAGTGGAGCCTTGGAACTTATCGCCTCACTGCAGATGATGCGTAATAGTGTTCTGATTCCTACACGCAATCTGGTAATGCCAGATCCTAAATGCGATGTGGTTAATCTTATTCTTACTCCTCAGAATATTGTAGAAAATGTCGTTCTTAAAAATAGTTTTGCTTTAGGGGGCATCAACGCAACAATTCTTATCAGGAGGAATATTCATGACTCACACTGAAATTATTGAGATTATTAATGATAGTATGGTTAAAGAGTTTGAGTTAGATCTTGAGATGATGACTCCCGAAGCCCATTTAGTCAAAGACCTGGAAATGGATAGTTTGGACTTTGTAGATCTGGTCGTGATTTTACAAGAGGCTTTCGGAGTAAAATTACGCAACGATTCCAGTGTAAGAGAAATAAATACTCTTGGAGACCTACACAACTTGATTCTGAAGAAGAAAAGGCAATTGGAAGCGGAGCAAAAGTAATTGGGGCCATACTTGTATGACAGTAGTCTGTAACAGATGAAGTGCAAGGCCGCCATTTCGAGTGAAAGCGAGGAATCTGTTTTAATAGACCTTTTCGCTGATTCGGGGTGACGGCTCTTCTTATAATCAGCACCTTGTAGTTGAACTATTATAGACCACTATGTGTTGAGTTTAATTTTGACAAGTTTTTTTGATGTACATATTTAATCAAATTATTGTTCTTCTAATGAATTTATGGGTATATCCCCTACTCATCGTATGGACATTGAGTAGTTCATTAATAGCATTTCCGGCTTTGCTTGCCTGGCGACTCGTGACGGGATGGCCGACTGCAAAAATTATGCATCTATTCATTTGGATATATGGGCGAGTCTGCATATTGATATTTCGCCCTTTTATTCGATTGAAATGCAGAAACCTGCAGCGGGAATACCTTCCTTGCCCTGGGATAATTATTATGAATCATTATTCTTTTTTTGATACTTATTTGTTTAGTATGTTGCCGGTTTTTGATGCTCATATTTGCTTAAGGTCCTGGCCATTTCGGATGTTCTGGTATTCTACTTTTATGCGTTTGGCAGAATATCTTGATCTGGAAAAATTATCTTGGGAGGAAATTTTGGCCAGTGCTGAGGGAGTTATCCGGAATGGACGACACCTGATCATATTTCCCGAGGAACATCGCTCACGAACCGGAAAACCAGGCAGATTTCATTCGGGAGCCTTTAAATTAGCGATACAATTGAAAGTCCCGATTTTACCGCTATGTATATCAGGTACACAGACTTTGTTGCCGCCGAGTCGATGGTGGGTAAAACCGGCCAGAATAGAAATGCAGCTTTTGGAGCCGGTGTTCCCTGACCAGTATTGTGGTGAGAGAACACATAGGGAACTGTGCAAACAGGTACGGAAGCAAATGATAGAAGCCCTTGAACGAATGGAAAACAAAAGGACAAATGCAAATTAATAATACCATAGAATTCCAATCAGTCGAAAAAATCGAAGAATTTAATAACCGATTGCTCAGAGAACATGTGCAATACTGTCATAAGCGTTCTCCTTATTATCGTCGGCAATTTGAAAAAAGCCGGATAAAGGCGGAATATATCAAGACAAAAGAAGATTTGCAGTTGTTGCCTCTAACTTCGAAAGAAGACCTAGAACAGTACGCTGAGGACTTTCTGTGTGTGCCCGAACAGGAAATTGTAGATATGTGTCAGACTTCAGGCACCACAGGCAAACCGGTAATTTTATCGCAAACTTCTTCCGATCTGGAACGTCTGGGTTACAATGAGAAAATATCATTTTACGCTGTGGGAATGACAGAAAATGACAGAGTGATGATTACTTGTGCTTTGGGTAGATGCTTTATGGCAGGACTCGCCTATTTTGAGGGAGTTCGGCAAATTGGTGCTACCGCGGTGCGAGCCGGTTCTGGGAATCCTGGCATTCTGGCTCAAGTTGTAGTATTATATCACCCCAGCATCATTGTTTGCGTACCTTCTCAGGCGTTATTGATGGCTGAAGCAATTCGCCAGTCCGGTAAGGACCCTGCTCGACTTGGAGTGCGAATGCTGATTTGTATTGGTGAGCCGATAAGAACAGTAAACTTAGAATATTCTCAACTGGGAGAAAGACTGAAAAAAATATGGAGTTGCGATATAATCGGAACGTATGCCAGTACAGAAATGGCCACTTCGTTTACGGATTGTTGTTATGGTAGAGGTGGGCATTTTCGCCCGGAATTGATCACTGTAGAGGTTGTTGATGAAAATGGTCATCCTGTTCGGCCAGGACAACCTGGCGAGATTATTGTTACCCCATTGCAGGTTACTGGAATGTCGTTGTTGCGTTACTGTACAGGAGATGTTGCCACCTACTTTACCGAGCCATGTCCGTGTGGCAGGAAAACGTATCGTTTGAGCCCAATCATTGGCAGAAAACAACAAAAAATGAAGATTCGTGGGACCACAGTTTACCCTAATGCAATATTCTCGGTTTTACAAAATGTTCCGGAAATAAAGAATTATTATCTGGAAGTGTATGGGGAGTATGAATTGTCTGAAACTGTCCGGGTTATTGTCGGGATGGACGATGTTGCTTGCCTTTCAGCGGACCTGATTGCAGAAAAAATTCGCATGTTTATCCGAGTCAAACCGGAGGTTGTTGTGGATACGTCAACAAATGTGGCCACCAAGATAATTCAGGAGGGAAAAAGAAAAGCCACCACTTTTTTTGATTATCGTAATAAATAGACCTGTATGACAGACAAGGCTCACATTACAAAGTTTTTTATGGGTTTTGGCCTACAATGAAAACAGATCAAAAAGCAATAGTAAAACTCAATGGTTATGACCTCACAATTGACCAAA
>Ga0114920_10001346_pt1 | contig 11284 bp, 9 predicted proteins | sample ChitaG_FD_88683 | JGI IMG/M metagenome (GOLD analysis project Ga0114920, IMG submission 88683) | Deep subsurface microbial communities from South Pacific Ocean to uncover new lineages of life (NeLLi) - Chile_00310 metaG | ecosystem: Environmental > Aquatic > Marine > Oceanic > Sediment ...
AGATGCAGCCATGGCTTTTGCTCCGGCATTAAGACCCTTCCAGGCAGTTGACCCATAATTGCAGGCAACAGAAGACCAGTGATGGCTTATGATTTCAGGCACTCCCCCAGGGAATCTGATAGTTGCTGTGGGAGTTATAAGTGTGACATCGCCAACATCGGAGGAACCTCCTCCAACGAATGTGCGGCCAGGTTCTCTTAGCTTGTCTACATTCGCGGGCATGCCTTTCTCCGGCCTTCCCAACTCCTTCTGAAGCGCTTTTGCAAAGGCGTGTTCTTCCTCAGACCATTCCGGCATTCCGACCAGCTCGATATTCTTCTGAAACAGCTCTGCTGCCGCCTTATTGGCGTGACGCTGGTGCACAGCAGCCAAGACGCGGATTTTCACCAGCTCTGTCCCTGTTGCGAGTGCTCCTGCCTTTGCACAGTTAACTACTTTTTCATACATCTGCTCTAATCTTTCGTCACTATTTCTAACAAAATACCAGACGCTGGCTTTATCAGGGACCACATTGGGCGCTTCTCCGCCTTCGATGATTACATAATGCATGCGATAAGAGTACAAGAGGTGTTCGCGAAGGAAGTTTGTAGCAATGTTCGTTAGTTCGACGGCGTCAAGGGCGCTTCGTCCTCCCCACGCCGAGGCGCCATGGGCCGTTTTACCTTTAAACGTAAAGATAGTCGAGAACATTGCATTCCCACCCGTGCCATAGCTAGTCCCGAATCCACTGCTGCTGTGATTATCTATCACGGCATCCACATCATTAAAAAGCCCGGCTCTTATCATATACGGACGGCTTATGAGAGTTTCTTCAGCGGGTGAGCCAAAGACCTTTATAGTCCCTTTAAACCCATACTTCTCCATTGCGTTTTTCACCGCTATCGCTGCAGCTGCAGCAGCCGTTCCCATTTTGTTGTGACCGCAGCCATGTCCGGGAGCTCCCTTTACGATTGGATCCTGATTTGGAACCCTCCCCTTCTGTGAGAGCATGGGAAGGGCATCATACTCGCCCAGAATCCCTATCACAGGCTTTCCTGATCCAAAGGATGCGACAAAACAGGTGGGCATGCCGGCTACGCCTCGTTCAACATTGAATCCAGCTTCCTCCAAAGTATCTGCCAAAAGATTAGATGATTTATACTCCTGCAGCCCGAGTTCAGCATATGACCAGATAGCATCGGAGATTTTCCCGAACTTTTCGAGGATTTGGGGCTGGCTCAGCCAGTTAAGGACGAATTGTTTCTCTTTTGTTATCTTGTTTTTTGCAGTGAATGTTTGTGTGCTCAGCGCGAAAAGCAAAATTGCGCCAGCCATGAAGCATATGATGCTTTTTTTTAGCATCTTAGCTTTCATCTTTACCTCCTTTAGATGTCCCAGTTTATGTTAAAAACAGCTAATTCTTTATAGCCGCTCTCTTTCTCCCTGATACAATAAAGCCAATTCTTAAACAAGTTTTACCATTATAGCTAATCTTTTTTATAGACAGGGTAAATGTTTTTAGGAATATTCTCATATGGAAGTGTTGTCAAATCAGCAGGACCCCAACCTGGCGCATCGACTTCGAAGATGGCACCAGCCAGATCCGTCTCGTGAAAACCTCTCCTGAAGTGGACACGAGACTTGAGGACAATGATATCAAGACTATCGAGATCGATGCCGAGGGGTGTAAAGATTCCAGGAGCTGTGACCTGCATGAGCTGAGGAGTAAGGATGACTCTGTTATTCTTTCCGAAGAATAGCACAGCAACCGTACCCCTTGCGTAATCACCCAAGAATTCGACTTTTCCCTCGATCCTGACTGGATTTCCAGCGAATTTATCAGAATAGCCACCCAAATCGATGCTAACCCGGTCTCCTACTTTATTGTTGGCTTTAATCTCACCAAGCGCTTTTTCATCACGGAGAGTAGTGATACAGAAATTCTCTGCTCCTTGCTTGATAAGCTCCTCGAGAATATGAGTCGAGCCGCCTGTCCTATCGCTGTGGTCAGCAATGACGACAGGGATTTTGCCGCTTCTGGCAGCTGCGACAGCTAAGGCTACGCCTTCTTTGGTCTTAGGAAGCTTCTTTCCTGCAAAAATCTCTCTCCTCCTCCAGATAAAGTCGGACATATCATCAGCAATCCTATCTGCAAGCTTCTGGTTATTGTTGGTTACAACCATGACCGTCGCTCCTACATCGGGTACATCCGCATAAGCAAATCCGAAGGCAACCGAAACATAAGCATCTGGGTTTTGACATTCCCATCTTCGAGCGCGTTCCATGATTTCCATAGCAGGTGAGATACCTGTTCCCTGGTAAACACTGGGAGTAATCACACCGGGCTTTCTTGTTGCCATAGTTGGCTTATAAAGTCCGCGGATAGTATTGATCATTACTCTTGCAGCTCGTTCACCTATCAGTGTTGTGTCATAGTGTGGATATCTCTTTATGATAAAAACAGCGTTAACGGCATCCGAGAGTTCATGATCTTCATTCGCGTGCAGGTCCAGAGTTACCATAATAGGGATATCGCCGACCGCTTTACGCACCCTTCGCGCTAGCTCTGCTTCAGGCTTGGGGATACCAGTTACGGCCATGGCACCATGGAGAGAGAGAAAGACTCCATCGAGATGTCCGGCTTGTTCTAGATCATCTACTATGAGGCTGGAATATTTGTCAAAAGCTTCTGCTGTAATCCAGCTTCCCGAAGATCCCCCTCGGGCACCCCGGGGAGAAAGGATTCCAACCAGCTCTATTCCTCCATATTCATCACACATCCTCTTAAAACCGCCGATGTATCCTCGGTTCGAATCGAATAACTCACGGCTTGGAAGTCCATAAAATTCCCAGTCTTCGATAGTGGTAGGCCTGGGACAGAAGGTGCAGGTCTCATGGGAGAACCTGGCGACTGCAATCCTTATTTTTTTCCCATTTTCCACCTTACTTTTGCATACAATTGATAAAAACATAAGGAGAATTGACAAAATCCAAATTATTGGATTTTTCCATGAATAGACATTTTGATTTTCACTCATTTTATTTCCTCTTTTTTTGATTGAGCTTATTCATCAGGCAAAAGAGTTTATATCACTCAAATTATTAGAGGTCAAGAAATAACGGGGACATTCCCCAAGGTGCTACCCTAGAGGGGACCGGTCCCCAAGTGAAAAATATGTAGAAATAGATCAAAAAAATTCTTATAATTCATAAAAATATTTTAAATAGGAGGTATTCTTAGCCGTGAAAAAATCGTTCAAATTAAACGCCGTATTAGGCGCTATTTTGATGTTGATTTTTGTCTCATGTACCTTTGCAGATAAGCGGACAGATAAGGTAGATAAGCTTTTTGCTAAATGGGATAAGCCAGGCAGTCCAGGCTGCGCACTGGCTATCATAGAAGATGGCAAGGTTATTTATAAAAAAGGCTATGGTATGGCAAACCTGGAACATGAGATACCCATCACTCCAAAGTCGGTTTTTTATATTGGCTCTGTATCAAAACAATTTGTCTCCATGTCTATCGCCCTGCTTGTAAAGCAAGGGAAGCTTTCTCTTGATGATGATATCCGTAAATATCTGCCAGAAATGCCGGATTATGGGATTCCCATAGCCGTTCAAAACCTCGTTTACCATACAAGCGGCCTTCGTGATTACCTTACTCTTCTGGGTATCGCGGGCATTGATTTCGGCACTTATCACGAGGATGATGTGGTTGAACTCATAGCTCGACAGAAAGCGCTAAACTTCAATCCAGGAGAGAGATACCTCTACAGCAATTCCGGCTATTTTATGCTAGCTGTCATAGTGAAGAGAGCCAGCGGAAAAAGTCTGAGGCAATTCGCTGATGAGAACATTTTCAAGCCTTTAGGAATGAAGAATTCTCATTTTCATGATGATTACGCAATGCTCATCAAGAACAGGGCTACTGGTTATTTTCCAGCAGGAGGGAAATATAAAAATTTCATATCCACCTTCGACTGTGTGGGTTCTGGCGGTCTATTCACTTCAGTGGAAGACCTTTTTCTCTGGGATCAAAACTTTGTTCAAAAAAAGGTAGGCGGCAAGGATGTATTTGATCTCATGCACACTAAGGGAAAATTAAACAGCGGCAAAGAACTTGATTATGCTTTTGCAATCACCATAGGAAGTTATAAGGGCCTGAAAACTGTCGGTCATGGAGGAGCCCTCGGAGGATACAGATCTTCTATTCTCCGTTTCCCTGAAAAAGATTTCTCTGTTATCTGTCTATCCAACCTCAGCAGCTTTAATCCATCAAAGCTTTCCAGGCAAGTTGCTGATATCTATCTTGCTGACCAGTTTAAGGCGGAAGTCAAACCTGAAGTTAAGCCAGCAGAAGAAGGGGAATTTATCCAGCTTTCAGAAGAGAAGCTCAAAGAGAAGGCCGGGGGCTATATTCAGCCAAATACAGGCGATATCATGAGATTGTTTGTCAGAGAAGGCAAACTATATACCAGAGTGACCGGTCAGGCTTATCCCTTGGCCGCTGTAAGCGAGACAGAATTTAAAGTGCTGGAGGTTCCAACCGACATAGTACTTAGATTCGATAAACAGAGAAAAGGAAAACCTTTGCTCATGCATATGTATCGAGAAGGAGCAGAACCACAGACCTATGAATTTTTTAAAATGCCCAAGCCCATTCCTGATCAACTTAAAGAATATGAAGGGAATTATGAAAGTGAAGAACTGCTGGTAACCTTCAGACTGCGCCTAAAAAAAGATAAATTGTACTTCGTACACAGGAATGCTCCTAGGAATTCTCTGGTGATGATTTTGAAAGATAGATTTAATATTGGCAGTATGAAAATTCATTTTATTCGTGATGAGAAAAATAAAATAACTGCATTTACCCTTGATGCTGGACGGGTCAGGAATCTTCGGTTCGAAAGAAAACAAGCGGATTAGAGTTACTATTACTCGATCCAGAGGTCCCTTTCCATATCCTGCCAGAACTCGACCTTCATACCGCTGTGGATGAAGAGATCCATGTAGTACGGATCGTTCTTCTTATATTCCTCGTATGGACCTTTGTAATCTGCACGCCGCTTCTTGTAGGCTTCATAGTCTGCAAGGCTATCATACTCCCAGATGATGAAATATCGGCCTGACTCTTCTCCGGCTACGGTTTTAACAAAATAACGGACACTCTTCCATTCGCGGAAAAGTTCCCTATGGTCATGGACCCATTTAAACCACTGGCGTAATGCCTTTTTATGTTCTTTTTCTTTTCCCTTGGCGATTTGCCAGCTTTCTGCTTCAAAAACAGCCATGATATATCCTCCTTAGTTTGTGGTGAAATTAAATATTATCCACATGAATGCCACCAAATTCACTTCCGTACTTGAGCACTATTTCAAGAAACCTTTCCTGAGATTCTGCTGATGGATCTGGTTCGGGTTTAAGACATGAATCAGAATAAAATGCTCGAAATGAGATGAGCTTTTTTAGGGGAAGTACGGCTATAAGTGCGCCACTGGTAACTCCCTTTTTTAAAAAATTTCTTCTCATCATTGCCTTCGAACCGTTTTTCATCCTCTCCCTCCTTTGAGTTTTTATTAAGGATAATTTAAATAAATGATTATCAATTGAGGATCATCTCCCAAAAAGTTGAAAAATAATATAAGAGACTATAATTGAGCTGTTATCCTTGCTCCGTTTCGTCATTCCCGCGTAGGCGGGAAACCAGGCTTGTTCCCGCATAGGCGGGTATAATAAAAATGTCATTCCCGCGTAGGCGGGAATCCAGTAAAGACAGATACATATGAAATCACATTTAGATATCTCTGGATTCCTGCTTCCGCAAGAATGACATTTTGTAAAACAGGTATTAATATTTACAACTAAATGGGAGATGAACCTCAATTGATTACTTTTAGCTTTTATTATTTTAAATATTCGATTTCGATATTAGTCAAGAACGTACCTGGGAAAAGTCTGCTTGGCTTTTTCAGCCTTAAGCAGATCAATATCCATCGTTAAGAAAGGCTTCTCCTTGGAAGTCAGTCCGAGAACCTCACCATCTGGTCCGACAATCCATCCCTGTCCTCCCAAGTCTGCTCCTTCCTCATCTGGATTTGTGCGGTTTGAAGATATGCAGAAAGCACCGGATACGACTGAAGCGGCACGCCCGCCTGCCAACCACTTGTCCAGCGTGGACCTTGGCGTAGCTCTTGGACATGCGACTAGATGGACTCCGTTTTTTCCGTAATCACGAGAGTGCTCGAAGAACCAGATCTCGGTGCAAATCACAAATCCAATGAGTGCTTTGCTACTCTGGATAGGTTTGAAATCGCCATTTCCTCTGTGATACCAGGAGGCTTCCCAAAATCCCTCCTCATCAGGCAAATAAGACTTAACATGAGCGGCTCTGTATCCTGATCTGGATTCCCAGATAAATGCTTCATTTAAACGCCTGCCGCCTTTGTTCATTGGGCGTGAAGCACAGACAATAGCTGGTTGAAGTTCCTGAAGACGCATAGCCCATTCTACGTGGGCGGCTATAGCTGCCTTCCAAACATTTGGATTAAACTGGCGCTTCCAGGCAAACCATGGATAAAAAGTCATTTGGGGAAGCAATACCAGATTGCTTTTCTCAGTCTTTACGTGGCGAACGAGTTCTTTCCAATCCCGAGCAAAATCGTCTGGCTCGTTTCTTAATTCGCAGACCGTAACTTTCATTAATCTCAGTCCTCATGTTGGTGTATTTATAATATATAGCCCTTATCAGCCCATGTGAACGGCAGGGTATTCGTAATATTCATACAAAAAATCCTGCCTCCACTCAATCTCATTTCTTTTTTTTGATAAGTTTCAGATATTCTTTTTTTAGCCGGATGTTTTCTAGAATTTTGGGCAATAAAGATTTTATTTCATCTTCATCATAATTAGTCTCTTCGATCTCAATTTTATTGCCTCTTATGCAGCATGAAATTTTCTTGGTACCCGTAGCAAATTTTATGATACTTTCTTTCCTTCGAGACTCCAGATAGGTTACCTGGAGTAACATTATTTCCTTTTTTCCTTCTTTACGAATCAATACAACAACATGTTCTGCCTTGCTTCTATCTTCGTCCTCCAGGTCCATAAAAAAATCTCTTCTCAGAAAGTCTTCATCTTCGTAGCCCCCTAGTTCAACTACCTCGTCGTAAATTTCTTTCAAAATCTCTTTGGGTTTTTTCTCCTTCTCCTGTGCTTTTATAAGATCTATACTGGATGCAGATTCTACATGTGGAATGAAAAGGTAGATAGCAATAATTCCTAATAGCAATGTTTTAAGGAGATATCTTAGGAATGGAAGTCTTTCCATCTTCTATTGACAGCTAAATTGCTATTAATATTTTATATCAAAAGTGCTTAAAAGTCTGTTTATAATGTAAATTTTTTTGGCTCTTTTCCCAATTGGTTGAAAAAATGAATGTTTTTTTTAAGAATGTCATTCCTGCGGAAGCAGGAATCCAGTCCTCTCCGTCATTCCCGCGGAAGCGGGAATCCAGAGATATCTAAACGTGATTTTATATGTATTTGTCTTTACTGGTTTCCCGCCTACGCGGGAACAAGCCTGGTTTCCCGCCTACGCGGGAATGACAAAAAGGAGTGTGGATGACAGCTTAATTAGATGTCTCTTATATTATTTTTTCAATTAATTGGGAGATGAACCAAATTTTTTTAAATTCTATATATCTATCCATTACAGGAATCCCAATCCATATTCCTTTAGTTGATGCTCCATTCCTCTGGTGTCTCTGACGTATTTACCAAGTTCTTTCCAAAAATCTTTGCTGTGGTTTTTAATGCGAGTGTGAACAAGCTCATGAAGTATCACATAGTCTGTAAGCTCTTCTGGGAGCATCAAGAGTTTCACATTGAGATAAAGGTTATTCTCTACAGAGCAACTCCCCCACCTTGTCTTTTGGTTCCGGATGAATACTCTTTTATAGGTAAACCCATATTTATTGGCCAGTTCATTTAGCTTTTTGATCAGTATACCCCCAGCAGTGGCCCTGTCCATATCAAGAGAGTTTCGTAGAAAGGGCTCATGTTTTTGTTGAAGCTTCTTTATCCTGTCTATCTGTTTTTTTATCCAGTTGATTTTAGCATAAACAATTTTCTCGGCTCTCTCGAAAGATATTCCATAAGGAACTGCAACACGAACTCCTGTAAACGGCATGACTGAAATGTTCAGGTGCTTAGCCCGGCGACTGCGCTCAAACAGAACAGGCCCCACTCCCTCAATTTTTTTTATATATGATCTAGACACCGCTTACCTAATACCGCCAACTTTTTATGTCTGCTCCAGGGGGTGCTGTCTTAAGTATTCGGTCCACAATCTTTGGAATAAACATCTGATGATATCTCAATCGGGAAATGGCATTCGGTCTGTCGTGGTCCCCATTCCAGCAGTGTTCGGCCCTATCTCCATAATCCACTACTCCGTCATAATAGGGATCTTTCGTGCTCTCTAGAAATTTTTCCATGAGGTAAACTGCATTGTTCAGATAGTAATTATCCATGTCTCCGCAGTAGATATGGATTTTCCCTTTGAGTTTGGGGCCGATGGTCTTCCAGTCTCTTTCAAGGATGTAACGGAGATCATAGTTCTCACGCCAGTATTCCGCTACTGAATGGTCAATGTTTCCTGTCATCTTATCCCAGATTCGCTTTGGATAGCCATCATCTCCAACTGGACTATACACAGCCTCCCAAATGTCCCATTGGTCTCCTGAGCGAGAATTTATTCCAAGGACGAGTTCCCGATTGTTCATCTGCTCAAGGGTTGAATTGACCTCGCCGAGATAATTCCTGCTCCCCGGCCTGGGGGTTCTCTTCCACTTGCCTTCAACATAATATGCGTTCTCATGCTCATAAATATTGACAACCGTGTATGCACGAAAATCAATCGGGTCTGGACAGGCAGCCCAGCATCCGTTGTATTCATCAGGATAGAATGCTTGAACTCCGAGCGCTTCCCAGCCTCCTGTTGACCCACCGTAGAGAAACCGTGCCCAACCTTTACCAATGCATTGGAATTTCTTCTCGACAAATGGGATGAGCTCGTAGGTGATCGCATCTCCATAAGGTCCTAGATTCTCAGAATTTACAGCGTAAGAATCATCGTAGTAGGGATTTGCGTGCTGAACTACTATGATAACCATTCTTGGAGTGTCGGGTGCTGTCCAATATTTATAAAATTTATAATTATATTCCTGAACGGTTTTATTATAGCCTTCCCAGCTAAACCTCTCGCTATAGACAGGTTTTAAGTCTGGATCAGGCGGTGTCTCCCGAAACCCACCGAAAGTATAAGGGAAATGACCGTGATTTATAATAAGCGGGTAACGTGCTTCAGGGTGTTCATCAAAGCCTTCAGGTAAAAGAACGCATGCACCAAGATGCATCGGACGACCCCAAAACTCTGTCAACAGTTTACTCTGGATCTTCACATGTTTGATATATTTTGTATCTTTTGGTTCAGGGATGGGCGGTATTTTTTTGTCGAGTGTAATTCTAATCACTTCATCAGCGCGAGGATCTATTCTAATTTTCTTCGGAGTGCTGAATAGGTTGCCTGGAGCTCTATTCCAATGCTGTCCTTCTCCCCTATCCATGGGAAGTTTTACCGTATGACCGTCAGCACGGTGAAACGTTTCATAGCGGTGAAGGAGTGCTTGGACCCGGTATTCCCCTGCTGGAATCTCTGATATGCTTTTCAAAGGATAACCGAAGACGCTGCAGTCAATGTATGCTTCTTCTCCTGGTTTCAATCCATTGACATCGATGCCAAAAATTAGTTGTGTATTCGTACTGTCACTTATCTGAAACCGTGGCTCGCGGCTCGAGTCATTGGAAATCATCAACAGCATCCGTCCATCGAGAGGCTCTTTACCCCTTTCTGCTGTAAACGAGATTCCAAAGCGGAGCAGGCAGTCTTGCTTTTTTTCAATAGGCTGCGCGCGCAATAATAGAAATGAAATAGCGATGAGGATTGGCAGAAGAGAAAATAATTTTCTTAATTTTTTGTTATTCATGGAAATTACCTCCTGAGGAAATAATAAAAAACAGTTCTCTCCAATTTTTCAAGAAAGCTTATAGCACAGGATAATATTGATGTCAAAAATCAATGCTTAAAATGAGCAGATACTCTATCCAGATGCTCCATTTCGTCTTTAGTAAGCCGGAGTTTCATAGATGCGGCGTTGTCTTTTGCTTGTTTGGGCTTTGTTGCTCCGGGGATTGCAACGATAATATCTTCATGAAAATTGATTACCCAGTTTAAAGCTATTTGAGAGGGCGAAACTTGATGTCTTTCTGCTATTTCTGCCAGGGCATCGACCACAGGACGGCTCTTTTCAAGGCCTTTTGGCCTGAATGCTCCCATATACCTTCTATACCCGCCTCGCTTCTTTATTAGAGCTGGGTCATCATGGAATTTACCAGATACAAGCCCTTGAGCTAGGGGTGAGTAAGCCATAATAGAGATACCTAGCTCTCTGGCTGTATCCAAAATCCCATTAGTCTCTATTCTCCGGTCGAGGAGGCTGTATCTGACTTGGTTGGAAATGAGATTTATTCCATGGCTCCTAAGTTCATGGTGAGCTTCTTTCATCTTCTTTGCAGAGAAATTACTGACACCGATGTACCGGATCTTTTTGCTTTCGACAAGTTGTGCCATAGATCTCATTTCTGCTTTTGTGGAAGAAAAAGAGAAAGGATGGTGAACCTGATAGAGGTCAATACGATAGTCTTTTAAATTCTTGAGCCGTTCATCGATAGTGTTAGTTATGGATTTTGCTGTCCTTAAGTGAGGTCTCCATTTTGTGGCAATAATGACCTCCTCAGGGGATTTGCCCAATGTATCCAGGGCTGCTTTAAGAGCTCTTTCTGATTCACCACTTCCATACCCCTCTGCAGTATCAAACCAGTTGATACCTCCTTCTAGGCTGACATTTACAATATCTCTTATCTCCTCATATTGAAGAACAGGCCAATAATTGCCACCTAATCCTTTTCCTCTGCTAAATTGCCAGCATCCCAGGCCTATTGGTGAAACCATTAAGTCGGATTTCCCGAGCTGTCTTAAATGAATGTCATCTTCCATTGTTCTCCTTGTTTACTCCTGATATTTTAGCCTTAATTATTCATAAAAAATGCCGATACTTTTTATTATTTCAGCACTAAAAATGGGGTCAGGTCTTGTTTTTTGCCATATTACTCCTTATTTTCACTTATAATTAGCACATCTTTCCTACATATGGCAAAAAGCAAGACCTGACCCCATTATTCTTAA
>Ga0114920_10001347_pt1 | contig 11280 bp, 11 predicted proteins | sample ChitaG_FD_88683 | JGI IMG/M metagenome (GOLD analysis project Ga0114920, IMG submission 88683) | Deep subsurface microbial communities from South Pacific Ocean to uncover new lineages of life (NeLLi) - Chile_00310 metaG | ecosystem: Environmental > Aquatic > Marine > Oceanic > Sediment ...
ATGCAGCAAAGTTCAGGAACTGCCGGGATGGTCCCCAAAGAATAATGCCCCTGTAGCTCAGGTGGATAGAGCAGCGGTTTCCTAAACCGCGTGTCGGGCGTTCGAGTCGCCCCAGGGGTACCACGTTGGTCAAAATTACCCTTTGCAAAAAGGAAATCCAGCTCAGTAGCTAGTTGCAGAGCAACCTCAAAATCAGCCTTTATTAGATGCTGGCGCTGCGTTATACTGTCCACGGTAGTTTGGAGTCTTGTCTCCCTATGCCTTTGTCCTTATCGCTCCGTTTATTGACTTCTTTGTTGCATTTCGTTTTTATTTATATTATATCAAAGGTTATGAATAAAGGAGGTTAAAAATGTCAATCTATGAGCGTCTAGGGGCGCGATCGCTCATCAATGTTGCCGGCACGGTGACACGTTATGGCGGCGCCTTGATAGAAAAAGCAGCGCTGGAGGCGATGGATGAAGCTGCAAAGGAATCGGTGCGCTTGGATGAGCTTCAGGCTGCTGCCAGCAAGGTGATAGCACAGATAACCCATGCTGAAGCGGGTATTGTCACTGCCGGAGCTTCTGCCGCTCTTACACTGGGTACCGCGGCATGCATCGCTGGCTTTGATGTAGCTAGAATGAACCGGTTGCCTGACACCACCGGTATGCCCGATGAGGTTATAATGCCCTGGCACCAGATTAGCGGCTATGACCATGCCATTCGGGCAGCCGGTGCCAGAATCATCGGAGTCGGCATACCAAATGACACCACCCCACCCTATGAGGTTCACATTATCAGCCGATGGGACATAGAGTCAGCGATTACGGAAAAAACGATAGCCATTGCCTACGCTGTCCGTCCGGGTAGTCACCCGCCGCTGGAGGAGGTCATCGAGATAGGCAAGAGATACAACGTCCCGGTAATACTTGATGCCGCACTCGAAGTGCCACCGGTAGAAAACCTGCATAAGTTTATTAACATGGGGGCGGACTTGGTTTGCTTCAGCGGTGGCAAGGGTATCCGCGGGCCTCAGGCAGCCGGTATCCTTTGCGGCCGCCGAGACCTGATTGCCTCTGCGGTTATACAGATGCTGGACATGGCCGGGGAGCCCTTCGATAAATGGGAGCCGCCGGCATCGCTTATTCCCAAGGACAGGCTCCGCGGCAAGCCGGAGCATGGCATCGGGCGGGGTATGAAAGTAACCAAGGAGGCAATTGTAGGATTACTTGTGGCATTACAGAACCTCACTGAAGAGAGGTTTACAAAAAGGGCAGAACACCTAAGGCAACTTTTGAAAGGCATTGGGACACGTCTTGAGGGTATAGCTGGTGCGGAGGTGAGAATGACCGAAGACAGGAAGGGTGCCTATCCTACGCTCGAGGTGAAAATAGACGAGCAGGTAGTGGGAAGGAGCGCCGCTGAAGTATCACAGAGATTAAGGGATGGCAAGCCGAGTATCTATGTCAGGGATAGATACCTGCACAGGGGTCTGGTAATCATTCATTCAATTAACATGGATGAAGAAATAGCCAGGATAGTGGGTGAACGCCTGTATACCGCAATTACCGGCTGAATAAAAAATTCTAAACCAAAGGAGTCTAGTCATGGCAATAGGATGTTGTTGACAAAACCTATCTTAGCGGATTATATTAATAAACAAGCTGAGTGGAATAGTCTTGTTGTCCTAGCCAAAAGTTGATATTGGGAGTCCCGTTTTTGTGTGGTGAATGGTCAGGTTGACGAGCTTAAGAAACAGAGGAATGTAACTTTCAAAAAATTAATTAAAATGGGGGGAAACCTGTGAAAATAAGCCAGAGGAAATTTTTAAAAGCCTCGGGGCTGGTATGGGTAGCTAGTTGGAATTGCGGCTAGCTTTATTTTTGCTTTAACATACCCTTAAGTACTACTAAGGAACTCATAACTAAGCTTAATGGAGGTATAAGTATGAGCTTTGAGCCAAAGATAGTCGGCTTATTATGCAATTGGTGCTCTTATCAAGGTGCTGACCTGGCTGGTACCTCGCGAGTTAAATATGCGCCGAATGTGAGAATAGTGCGTGTAATGTGCAGCGGAAGGGTAGAACCTACATTTGTGCTTAAGGCGTTTCAAAGTGGGGCAGACGGCGTCCTCGTCTGCGGTTGCCATATTGGTGATTGCCACTATGTAGACGGCAACCGCAAGGCTGCACGGCGCATTCCCCTGCTAAAGAAGATGCTAACTCAATTGGGGATTGAGGAGGAACGGGTGCGGCTGGATTGGGTTTCCGCCTCTGAGGGAGGCCGCTTTGCTTCTATCGTCAACGAGATGACAGAGCAAGTAAGGAAGTTGGGACCCTTTTCCCGAAAGGATGAGGGAAAGAATGGCTAAGCTAAAACTAGCTCTATACTGGTCTGCCAGCTGTGGTGGCTGTGATGTTGCTGTTCTTGATACCAATGAAAAGATACTTGATATAGCTAATATAGCGGATATAGTGCTCTGGCCGATTGCTCTGGACTTCAAATACCACCACGTTGAGGCGATGAGCGACAAGTCTATTGATGTCTGTCTCTTCAATGGTGCGGTAAGGAACTCGGAGCAGGAGAAAATCGCCAAGCTGCTGCGAGCTAAGTCAAAGGTGATGGTGGCCTTCGGTGCCTGTGCTTGTTTTGGCGGTATACCGGCACTGGGGAATTTTACAGACCGCACCGAAATTTTCGAACGTGCCTATATTGAGGCGCCGTCAAACGATAATTCGGACAAAACCTTGCCCATGACCTTGACCCAGGTTGCTGAGGGTGAACTGGAATTGCCAGAATTCTTTGATACTGTCCTAACCCTAGCCCAAGTAGTGGATGTCGAATATTTTCTACCTGGCTGCCCGCCACCGGTGGACCTCATCCTGAAGGTGGTAGATGCTATGGCTACAGGTCAATTGCCTCCGGTTGGTTCGGTAATTGCTTCGGATAAGACACTTTGCGATGAGTGTGACCGCATAAAAGAGGAAAAGAGTATTTCTAAGATATATCGTCCGCACCAGATAATCCCCGACGATAAGAAATGCTTTCTGGAGCAGGGGATAATATGCTGTGGTCCGGCTACTAGAGGAGGTTGTGGCTTGAGATGCATTAAAGCCAACATGCCCTGCCGCGGGTGCTTTGGACCACCGGCGGGGATAGTTGACCAGGGAGCCAAACTAGTCAGCGCTATCGCTTCAATCTACAATGCCGATAGCGAAGAGGAAATTTCCAGAATGGTTGAGGAGATAGTTGATCCGGCAGGCACATTTTATAGGTTTGGTCTCGCCGATTCTCTGTTGAAAAGAAAACGACTAACGCCTTAGTGAAGGAGTTTCACGATGAAGAAGATTACCATTGACCCCATAACCAGGTTAGAGGGGCACGGCAGGATAGAGATTTTCTTAAACGATGCTGGTGACGTTGTCAATGCCTACCTTCAGGTCCCTGAGCTACGCGGATTTGAGAAATTCTGTGAGGGAAGACCGGTTGAGGAAATGCCACGGATAACCCCGAGAATATGCGGTGTTTGCCCCGGAGCCCATCATATGGCTTCGGTCAAGGCTACAGATGCCGTTTACCATGTAGACCCACCGCCAGCCGCCAAGAAACTCAGGGAGCTGTTCTACTCAGCGCACATGATTCACTCCCATATTGCTCACTTCTATGTCCTGGCTGCTCCCGACTTCGTTTTGGGCCCCACCAGCGACCCAGCACAGAGGAATATTCTGGGACTCATTGCTAAGGTGGGGCTTGAGATTGGTGGCGAGGTAATAAAGCACCGTGCCTATGCCCAAGATATACAGGCTGCCATCGGCGGCAAGGCAACTCACCCGGTTTGTGGCCTCCCCGGCGGCATGAGTAAAGCTATCACCGAAGAAGAACGCTGTGACTTTGAGGAGAAGGCAAAGTCACAGGTGGAGTTCGGGAAATTCTCACTAAAGCTGTTCAATGACCTGGTACTGGCTAACAAGGAATATCTAGAGCTGATAACCGGTAACATCTATACTATGAACAGCTACTATATGGGCTTGGTTGATGACAACTGCAAGGTAAATTTTTATGAGGGTAATATCAGGGTAGTTGATGAAGAAGGAAAGGAAGTCGCCAAGTTTAAGGCGGCTGACTATCTGGAGTATATTGCTGAACATACTGAGCCGTGGTCTTACCTCAAATTTCCTTTTCTAAAGAAGGTCGGCTGGAAGGGGTTAATAGAAGGTAAAGACAGCGGTATTTACCGGGTGGCTCCATTAGCTAGATTAAATGCCGCCGACGGGATGGCTACGCCTCTTGCACAGGAGGAGTACGAGAAGATGTATCAGACCTTAGGTGGAAAGCCTGTACATGCCACACTGGCATTTCACTGGGCGCGGCTGATAGAGCTCTTATACGCCGCCGAGCGGCTACTTGAGCTTTGTCAAGACAAGGAAATTACCAGTCCTGATGTCCGCACTATTCCTACAGCTACCCCTGACGAGGGGGTCGGTGTGGTGGAAGCGCCCAGAGGCACTCTGTATCACCACTATCAAACTGACAAAAATGGCATTATCAAGAAAGTAAACCTGATTGTAGCTACAGCTCAAAACAACCCAGCGATGAATATGTCGATTAAGAAAGCAGCCCAGGGTTTAATCAAAGCCGGGAAGGTAGTCTCAGAAGGGCTGCTGAATATGGTGGAGATGGCCTTTCGCGCCTATGACCCGTGCATCGCCTGTGCCACCCATACCCTGCCGGGACAGATGCCCCTTGAGGTTATCATCCGCGATGCCGATGGGAACATTATAGATAGACTGAGCCAATACATTTAATTAAATGGGAAAGACTAGTGGGTGGAAAACCCTTGTCCTGGGATTGGGCAACCCAATTCTCAGCGATGATAGCATTGGTATTCGCGTGGCTCAAGCCATCAAGCAGGGCTACGCTGGGCAGGCAGTGACCGTAACCGAAGCTAGCCAGGCAGGCCTGAACCTCCTAGATTTGATTACCGGCTATGCCAAGCTTATCCTCATTGACGCTATTCAGACAGTGAATGGTAATATTGGTGAGGTATATCGCCTACAGGCTTCTGACTTTGATGCTACCCTTCACTCTGGTTCGCCCCACGATATTAATCTTACCACTGCCCTCGAGTTGGGGAAGAGGCTAGGTATGACCTTGCCCCGGGAGATTATAGTTTTTGCTATCGAAGTAAAGGATGTAGTCACCTTCAGCGAGGAATGTACTCCAGAAGTGGAAAGGGCTATACCAGTGGCTGCTGATATGGTTATTCAAGAACTAAGCAATGCATGAACTCAGTGTTACCCAAGGGATGCTTGATATAGCCCTCGAGAAGGCAAAGGAAGCTCGAGCCAGCAGAATAACCGGGATAAATCTGGTCATAGGTGAAATGTCAAGTATTGTTGATGACAGTGTGCAATTTTATTTTGATTTTCTCAGCAGGGATAGCATTGCCAGCGGTGCTACCCTCTCATTCACACGAATACCGATGCAAGTACGCTGCCGTAATTGCGGGCTTTCTTTTACCCCCGATAAATCGCTGTGGAGCTGTCCGCAATGTAGTGAATGGGACGTGGAGGTAATTGCCGGGCGAGAGTTTTACATTGATAGTATTGAGGTAGAATAAATGAAAGTGAAGGTGTTACAGAACATACTGGATGCTAACGAGCAAATGGCGAATAGGAATCGGCAGATGCTTGATAAAGAGGGGGTTCTTGCCATAAACATTATGTCCTCGCCAGGAGCAGGGAAAACAAGCCTTATCCTGCAAACCATAGCCAGACTGAAAGACAGGGTAAGAATCGCCGTCATTGAAGGCGATATTGCCTCAACTATTGATGCCGACAGGATAAGTGGGGAGGGGATATCGGTGGTTCAAATAAACACTGGTGGTGCTTGCCATCTTGATGCCAATATGGTGAGCAACGCCCTAGATAGCCTATCCCTTGAGGATATAGACCTGCTACTAATCGAGAATGTGGGTAACCTAATCTGTCCCGCCGAGTTCAAGACTGGTGCACATAAGCGGATGATGCTCCTCAGCATACCCGAGGGTGATGACAAGCCATACAAATATCCCCTGATGTTTACCCAATCAGAAGTGATTGTAATAAACAAGATTGACTTTTTGCCCTTCCTCGACTTTGATTTTACTGCTTTCCATCGAGCAGTAACCGGGTTAAATCCCAATGTTAAGATATTTCAAGTATCCTGTAAGACTGGAGAAGGCATTGAGGAATGGATATCATGGCTGGAGTCAGAGTTGAGAGGTTACTAATATGGCACAGGCGATAGAAGCCGCCGAATTATTACAGATAAGCATTCGTGGTGTAGTCCAGGGTGTTGGCTTCAGACCTTTTATCTATCAGCTTGCAGTGAAACACAATTTAAAGGGCTGGGTATGCAACACATCGGGCGATGTTAAGATTGAGGTGGAAGGAGAAAGCAGCGACCTGGCGCAGTTCCTTATTGACGTCAAAGAGATGTCCCCACCTCAGGCTCATATCAATGATATCTCTGTCACTGAGCAGCCGGCTGCGGGCTATAAACAGTTCGAGATTCGCCCTAGTCTGGCTCAAAATGATAGATATCAGTTGATTCCCTCTGACCTAGCTACCTGCGATGCCTGTAAGCAAGAGCTGCTTGACCCCGGTAACCGGCGCTACCGCTATCCATTCACCAATTGCACCAACTGTGGACCCCGCTTCACCATTATCGAGGATATTCCCTATGACCGCCCCCGAACTACGATGCGGCAGTTTAAGATGTGTTCCTCTTGTCAGAAGGAATACGACAACCCGCTGGATCGCCGTTTCCATGCTCAACCCAATGCCTGCTCAAGTTGCGGTCCCTCGCTGCAACTGGCTGATGCCGACGGTAATATTATTCCCTGCCAAGATACCATTGCCAGTGCTAGCCAGTTACTAAGACAGGGAAATATTCTGGCTATCAGGGGATTGGGGGGATTCCTCCTCGCTTGTGATGCCACCAACGAAAGAGCCGTTCGTAGGCTGAGGGACAGAAAAAGACGACCTTGTAAACCTCTGGCAATAATGGTAGCCACTCTGGAGCAGGTCAGGGAACACTGCTGGGTAACAAGCAAGGAAGAAGAACTTCTCACTTCGTCTCAAAGTCCCATTGTGCTATTAAGATGGAAACCTACCTCCTCAGTTTCACCAGTAGTGGCGCCCGGGCTTAAGTATCTGGGGGTGATGCTGCCTTATACCCCATTGCACCACCTCCTGCTAACGGACACCAACCTGCCACTGGTGATGACCAGTGGCAACATCAGTGAGGAACCCATTGCCAAGGACAATGATGAGGCGATAAGAAAGCTTCACGGCATCGCCGATTATTTCTTACTCCATAACCGGGATATCTATTCTCGCTACGATGATAGCTTGACCATGGTAGACGGAGGAAAACCAAGAGTAATAAGGAGAGCCCGTGGTTATGCCCCCGCCCCCATTCACCTTCCCTTCAGGGCAAAGCAAGTGCTCGCCTGCGGGGCTGAGTTAAAAAATACCTTTTGCCTTACCAAGGACGACCACGCTTTTCTCAGCCAGCATATAGGTGATATGGAGAATTGGGAAACCTTGGAGCACTTTGAGACTACCCTCGCCCTCTATGAGAGACTATTTCGTATTCAACCAGAACTTGTAGCCTGTGATATGCACCCGGATTATCTTTCCACCAAATGGGCAAGGGCTACATTTGAGAAAAATAGAGTGGCTCTCATTCCTATCCAGCATCATCATGCCCACATCGTCAGTTGCATGGTAGATAATGAAGTTCAGGAACCGGTCATCGGGGTTTCTTTTGATGGTACCGGTTATGGTGCTGACGGTCACATCTGGGGTGGGGAGTTCCTAGTAGCCGATTATCACCGCTTTCAGAGGAAAGGACATTTAGAATATTTGCCCCTTCCTGGCGGGGTAGCAGCTATAAGTAAACCCTATCGCATCGCCATCGGTTATCTCTACACCCTGCTCGGAGAAGGTGCTTTAAGCCCAGAACTGCCCTGCTTGAGCACAATAGATGAAGTGGAGCTTAACCTAATTAAACGGCAAATAGACAGAAGAATCAATACACCTCTGACCTCAAGTTGTGGTCGGCTTTTCGATGCTGTCTCGGCACTAATAGGGGTAAGAGAACAAATTGACTATGAAGGGCAGGCAGCGGTGGAGCTAGAGATGGCAGCCTATGATGAGCAGGGCAACGGTGCCTATCCTTTCGCCTTAATTATACAGGATGGCATAAGAATTATAACGCTTGGCGAGCTGTTTTCCGCCATTGTGTCAGACCTATCAAGAGGTGTTCCCACGTCTGCAATTTCAGACAGGTTTCACAACACAGTGGCACAGATGGTAAGCCAAGCGTGCTACCAGATAGCTAAAGAGACAGGTATTGTCACCGTCGCCCTTAGCGGTGGGGTATTCCAGAATAGGCTGCTAATGCACAAAGCAACCGCTGCCTTAGATGCAGTTGGGCTGTTCACCATTACTCATAGTCAGGTACCATGTAATGACGGCGGCATCTCGCTGGGTCAAGCGGTTATCGCCAATTCTACTTCATAGAGGAGGGAGGAGATGTGCCTTGCCATTCCGGCACTGGTTAAATCGATTCGCGACCATGATGCCGAGGTAGAAATAGGTGGAATAAGCTATAGAGCCAGCATCTGGCTGACACCTGATGCTAAAATCGGCGATTATGTTTTGCTCCACACCGGTTATGCCATCAGTGTTATCGATGAGGAAGAAGCCATGGAGACTCTCAGGATGATGAGGGAAATAGAAGTAATATAAGGCTTAGATGAGATTTATTGATGAGTACCGCAATGCCGAACTAGGTAAAAGGCTGATAGATAGGATTTACCAAAGCTCTACAAAGCGGGTAAGGTTGATGGAGTTTTGTGGGGGACATACTGTTTCTATTTTCAAATACGGTATTCGCCAGCTCCTCCCCCCGACTGTAGAGATGCTCTCTGGTCCCGGTTGTCCTGTATGCGTTACCGCCAATGATGACCTCGATAAGGTTATTTCTCTGTCCCGGTTACCCGATGTTATTATCACTACCTTCGGCGATTTGCTCAGAATACCCGGCAGTTATTCCAGCTTACAGCAGGTGAGGGCTGAAGGCAACGATATACGGGTAGTATATTCCGCCCTGGAAGCTCTAGATATCGCCAGGGGAAATCCTGAGCACCGGGTAATATTTGTTGGTATCGGCTTCGAAACCACGGCACCAACTATTGCTGCCTCAATACTGCAGGCTGAGCAGGAAAAACTGAACAACTATCATATCCTCTCGCTTCATAAACTCACGCCCCCGGTGATTAAGGCACTCCTTGACTCAGGTGAAACCAAAATTAATGGCATCGTCTGCCCCGGACATGTTAGTACCATTATAGGTTCTAACCCCTATCAATTTATCCCCGGTAACTATGGCATCGCCTGTGTTGTCTCCGGTTTTGAGCCCCTGGACATTCTCCTCTGTATTAGTATGCTGGTCGAGCAAATTGAGAGGGGACAGCCAGGGGTGGAAATAGCCTACCGTCGGGCAGTACGCCCCCAGGGTAATCAGCAGGCACTAAGACTAATAGAAAAGGTCTTCGACATATGCCCGGCTACTTGGAGGGGAATAGGTAGCGTCCCCGATAGCGGGCTCAAGCTCAAGCAAGAATATCAAGTTTTTGATGCTGAGCGGGTATTTCATATTCACCAGGAAGAGTCCCGCGAGCCACCTGGCTGCTTATGTGGTGATATTCTACGCGGGGTAAAGGTGCCTCTGGACTGCAAGCTATTTAATACCGCCTGCACTCCCGAGCATCCAGTTGGCCCGTGCATGGTCTCATCAGAGGGAACATGCGCTGCCTATTATCATTACGGAGACGCATGTGGATAATAAAATTTTGCTGGCTCATGGCAGCGGCGGGAAATTAAGCCACGATTTAGTCAAGAAAAACTTTATCCAGCCTTTCAGTAACCTAATTATTGACAAGATGGATGATTCCGCCGTTTTTGACCTGAACGGTCGCATCGCCTTCACCACCGATAGCTATGTTGTCAGCCCCTTATTCTTCCCCGGTGGCGATATTGGCAAGCTGGCAGTATGCGGGACGATAAATGACCTGGCTATGTGCGGAGCATCACCCATCTATCTGAGCGTTTCCCTTATTATAGAGGAAGGACTGCCTTTTAGCGAGCTAGAGAAGATTATAAGCTCAATCCAGAAGGTAGCTACGGATACCGGCGTTAAGGTGGTCACTGGCGATACTAAGGTAGTTAATCAAGGCAGCACCGATAAGCTGTTTATAAACACTGCCGGCATAGGTCTCATCCCGCCTGGGGTAGATATTTCTGGCTCTAATGCTATACTCGGTGATAAAGTTATTCTCAGCGGTGCCATAGGCAACCATGGCATAGCTGTAATATCCCAGCGCGAGGGACTGCGTCTTAAAGTGCCGGTCGAGAGCGATTGCGCCCCGCTGAATATGTTGGTGTCTGATATGTTGACAGCTTCCAACCATATCCATTGCCTGCGTGACCCAACACGGGGAGGATTAGCTACCACTCTAAACGAGCTAGCCATGCAATCTGGAGTTGGAATAAATATAAGAGAAGATAAAATACCAATTCAGCAATCGGTAAATGCTGCCTGTGAGCTACTGGGTTTTGACCCCCTCTATGTAGCCAACGAAGGTAAACTTGTGGCAATAGTTTCACCGACATGTGCTGAGGAAATTTTGAATGTGATGAAGCACAACCACTACGGGAGTGAGAGTGCTATAATCGGTGAGGTTGTCACCGAACATCCAGGAAGGGTGACTATGAAGACCATACTGGGGACTTCCCGGATTGTAGACATGCTCACCGGTGAGCTGCTACCTAGGATTTGCTGAGTATATCACCAGGGGATAATTTGGATAAGCCTTTGTTCTCGTCCATATGATTAGTGACACACGACCCCCTTCTTTGTCATTGCGAGCCGAAGGTGTGGCAATCCCCGGGCATTCATAGAGATTGCTTCGGCACCTTGTGTCTCGCAATGACAATGGGAAGAGAACAATATGTCACCAAGGTATTGAACGAGTACGCCAAGTTGAATTTTCTTGGAATTTTCTGTATAATTATTTCGATTTGCTCCTTGATAGCTAATAAATAGGAGTGTAGCTCAGTTTGGAAGAGCAGCGGTCTCCAAAACCGCAGGGCGGGGGTTCGAGTCCTCCCACTCCTGCCAGACTCTAGCCGAGGTGGCGGAATTGGTAGACGCGCTAGCTTGAGGGGCTAGTGAGCGCAAGCTCGTG
>Ga0114920_10001348_pt1 | contig 11268 bp, 8 predicted proteins | sample ChitaG_FD_88683 | JGI IMG/M metagenome (GOLD analysis project Ga0114920, IMG submission 88683) | Deep subsurface microbial communities from South Pacific Ocean to uncover new lineages of life (NeLLi) - Chile_00310 metaG | ecosystem: Environmental > Aquatic > Marine > Oceanic > Sediment ...
GCTTTAATCGTCACCTGTGTTGTTTTAATGCCTAAAGCTTGGCTGATTTGTTTTCTCATCTCAGGAACAAAAGGCGAAAGTTTGGGGCGTTGGGCAATGATAGTAGTATCGATATTAGTCACCTTAAAGCTTTTTCCTTCAAGTAGCTTACGAATTTCATTCAGCAAATCCAAACTGGAGATACCTTCGTGCCTCGGCTCTTCCGAAGGGAACCGAGTGCCAATATCGCCTAAGCCAGCTGCGCCACACAAAGCATCGATCACAGCGTGAGTTGCCACATCAGCATCGCTCCGTCCTAATAAACCTCTATCATAAGGGATATTAACGCCTCCCAAAACCAGCTTGCGCCCTGAAACCAAAGGATGGCTGTCATAGCCAATACCGACTCTCAGTTCTTCCTTAACTCCTTCGTGCCGCTCAGGGTAACAGGGAGGGCACTTGCTTTGTTCAGGATTAAGCCGTGCAATAATCTCCGCTAGCGCCAGATCCTCAGGTGTACTTATCTTTATATTATTGTAATCGCCAGGGTAAATCTTCACTTTGTGTCCTGATCGTTCCACAGCAGCGGCATCATCGGTCACCTCAGCCGTCAGTTTCTGGTAAGCCTTGTTTATTATATCAAAGCTGAATATTTGCGGAGTTTGTCCTACCCACAATTTATTACGCTGAGGCGTTTCTGTAATTAACCCCGTATCATCGGTAAATTTGACGGTATCTTTAACCGGCACGGCAGCTATAGCGGCACCAGTTTCTCTAGCTGTCTCCAAACCATTTCGAATCAACTCCGCTGTCAGGAAAGGGCGCGCTCCATCATGAATTATGACTCGATCACAGTCCTTCAGCTTGAGTAGCCCTTCCCTTACCGAGTCTTGTCGTTGTGCACCTCCAAGACATATAGTAACCTTGGTCCAATCTCTTTCTTCTTTTAACTTCTGGCCTGCCTTTAGATTGCTATTATTCAGCGTAATGATTATCTGCTTAACCAAGCTACATCGCTGGCATGTATCCACCGTCCAAGCCAATACAGGTTTGCCCCCCAAGGGAGCAAAGATTTTGTCCGTGGCACCCATCCGCTCAGCCTTGCCAGCAGCAACTATAATAACCCCTACTCCAGAGATCTCGCCCATTTATTGCTTTCCTTTCGGCTCCCGACTCAAACCTAAATGCAGGGCATCAGCTACAGAGCTAGCTTCGATTAATTGAATGTCCGCCTTGCCAAGAGAAAGCTGAGGTGAAGATCTAGGCATAAGACAAGATTTAAAGCCCAATCTAATAGCCTCAGTAATTCGTCGCTCAGCCTGAGCTACAGGTCTAAGTTCCCCGTTCAGGCCTACTTCTCCCAACGCAATCAAGCCAGAGAGCGGTTTACTATCACGAAAGCTAGAAGCTATAGCCAAGGCAATTCCTAAGTCAATTGCCGGTTCATTGACCTTGAGTCCACCAGTAACGTTGACCATGATATCCTGGTTAGAAACCCTCAGTCCGGCACGTTTACTAAGCACGGCACTAATCAACAGAAGACGATTCAAATCGATGCCATTAGCAATGCGCCGGGGTGGGCCAAAACTGGCAGGAGTAATCAAGGCTTGGATTTCCACCAACAAGGGGCGTGTCCCCTCAAGCGCCGGCACCACGACAGAGCCAATAGCAGCATCCTTATACTTAGATAAGAAAACTTGAGACGGATTCTCTATTTCTATCAGCCCACTACGGCCCATCTCAAAGACACCCACTTCGTTAGTGGGGCCAAAGCGATTTTTTACGCTCCGCAGCATCCTATAGTTACTGAATTGCTCACCTTCAAAATAAAGCACTACATCAACGATGTGCTCTAACGCTCCAGGGCCAGCAATAGCGCCGTCTTTAGTCACATGTCCTATGATAAATACAGGCACATTATTTCGCTTTGCCCAATACATCAACCTCTGTGTGCATTCACGTACTTGAGCAATACTGCCGGGTACACCAGACGCATCTTCCAGATACACGCTTTGAATTGAATCTATAACCACCAAGTGAGGTAGCAGTGCTTCCAAATGCCCTAGGAGTGCAGATAAGCTAGTTTCGGATAAGATGAAAAACCCCTTGCCTCTCACGTTTAAGCGCTCAGCCCTGAGCTTAACTTGATTAATAGATTCCTCTCCAGAAACATAAGCGACAGGTCCGTTACTCTCTGCTACCATGGCTAAAGCCTGTAGCAAAAGTGTGGATTTACCTATTCCCGGTTCGCCTCCGATAAGCACCAAAGAGCCCGGAACTAAACCGCCTCCGAGAACCCGATTCAGTTCGGCAAAGCCGAGGTGAAAGCGAGAAAAAAAACCTACCTCCACTTGAGAAAGCTCTTGAGGTTTGTTTTCCCTGGAGCAAGACCAATCAGAGGAGGGGATATGCGATAGGTCAACCGCGGTCTCTACAAAGCTATTCCATGCCTGGCAATTGGGGCATCTCCCTAACCATTTGGCACTTTCCTTGCCGCATTGCTGACAAACAAAAATACGCTTGACCTTAGATTTATCCAATTACTGAATTTCAACTAAGTCGTTTAACATCCCACCACAAGGCCACTAGCATTAGTTCCAGCGACCTTTCATATTTTCTGGCAGCCCTATCTTAGATCAGCTCTTACACTATATTTATGAAGTCCCCTTAACCAATGACCGCATTACAATCTTCTCGCCGTCAGTATCCACCTCTACGGTATCTCCTGATTGGAATTCGCCTCGCAGCAACGACTCAGAAAGCGGGTCTTCAACTAGATCCTGGATTACACGGCGCAGAGGGCGGGCTCCGAAAACAGGGTCATAGCCCTTATTGCCTAATAAGTCCTTAGCAACATCAGTAACTTCTAAAGTTACATTTTTCTCTTTAAGCGAAGCAGCAACTTCATCAAGCATTAACTCAACAATCTGGCGAATGTCTTCTTTGCTTAAAGCGTGAAAGACGACAGTAGCATCAATTCGGTTGAGAAACTCAGGGCGAAATTTCTTCTTCATCTCCCCCAGCACCTTCCCCTTCATGTTCTCATATCCTGCTTGCCGGTTCCCTTTACTATCAACATGAGTAGCGAAACCAATACTCATATCGCGCTTAATAAGCTCGGCACCAATATTGCTAGTCATCACTATGATGCTATTACGAAAATCGACGCGGCGTCCTTTAGCATCGGTTAAGTGACCATCATCAAAAATCTGAAGCAGCATATTGAACACGTCATAATGCGCCTTTTCAATTTCATCGAGAAGAATACAACAATATGGCTTTCGCCTCACCGCCTCAGTTAATTGCCCACCTTCTTCATAGCCTATATACCCAGGTGGTGCTCCAACCAAGCGAGCCACCGTATGGCGCTCCATAAATTCTGACATATCAAGTCTGACTAAAGTATCCTCGCTGCCGAACATGAATTCAGCTAATGCTCTCACTAATTCAGTTTTACCTACACCAGTAGGCCCCAAAAATATAAAGACTCCAATTGGGCGCCGCGGAGCTTTCAAACCTGCTCGAGCTCTTCGCACTGCTTTGGCTACTGTGTTTATAGCTTCATCCTGCCCAATTATGCGACGATGCAAAGCTTCCTCCATTTGCAGAAGGCGGCTAGTTTCATCAGTCGTCAACCTCACCACTGGAATCCCCGTCCACATACCGGTTACCTCAGCAATATCATCGGCGCCAACCGTGGGTTTTCCCTGTTCCTGCTTAACCCGCCACTCTTTCTCCGTCTGACCAACCTTTTCTATCAACTGAAGCTCACGGTCACGTAGTTCAGCGGAGTATTCATACTGTTGAGAAGCAATAGCCGTTTCCTTCTCCTTACGCACGCTTTCCAGAGCCTGCCTCGCCTCAGTTAAACCAATAGGAGCGCTACTATATTTGATACGCATTCTAGAACCAGATTCATCCACTAAATCAATAGCCTTATCAGGCAAATATCGGTCAGGTATGTATTTGGCAGCCAAAGAAGCTGCTGCCTGCAAGGCTTCGTCACTTATAATCAAGCGATGGAACTCTTCATATCTATGTTTAATGCCTCGCAAGATATCCAAAGTTTCTTCAACGGTCGGTTCAGTCACCAAGACAGTTTGAAACCTCCGCTCCAGAGCAGGGTCTTTCTCCACATACTTACGGTAATCATTCAAGGTAGTGGCACCAATACACTGTATTTCACCACGTGCCAATGAGGGCTTCAATATATTAGCGGCATCAACAGCACCCTCAGCCGCTCCGGCACCCACGATAGTCTGCATTTCGTCGATAAATAGGATACAATTCCCGGCAGCCTTTTCCTCCTCAATAACTCTCTTCAGTCTCTCCTCAAACTCACCACGATACTTTGTTCCAGCCACCAAGGCACCTATATCTAAGGCGATTATTCTCTTGCCTTGTAATGCCTCAGGGACTTCTCCAGATACGATACGCTGAGCCAACCCTTCAACAATGGCTGTCTTGCCAACACCTGGTTCACCGATAAGCGCCGGGTTGTTCTTAGTGCGACGGCTTAGTATTTGAACTACTCTCTCAATCTCCTTGATACGTCCAATAACGGGGTCAAGTTTATCTGCCTTAGCCAGGGCAGTTAGATCTGTTCCAACATGATCCAAAGTTGGGGTGCGTGTAGAACTACGAGCTGCGCGAGCATGTATTGCTTCATGTTTCATAAGCTTACTAACTTCCTCACGCGCCATCTCCAGAGTAATACCGAAACTCTCTAAAACATTGCCAGCTACTCCTTCACCTCCATGCAATAAACCAAGCAGAAGATGCTCAGTTCCGATGTAGTTAGAATTCAATCGCCTCGCTTCATCAACAGCAAGTTCGATAATTTTTTTGGCCCTAGGAGCAAGGTTAATCGCTCCACTGGTTTCTTTCTCTCCCTTCCCAACTACAAACTCCACTGCTGTTTGCACTTTATTCAACGGGGCACCCAGTTTGATTAAGACTTTGGCTGCCCCTCCCGATTCATCCGCTACTAACCCCAACAATACATGCTCAGTATCAATGTAACTGTGGCCTAAACGCTTAGCCTCTTCTTGAGCTCGCGCTAGCACCTTACGAGCTCCTTCTGAGAATCTTTCAAATCCAGTAGCCATATTCAGATCTCCATGACCAATATTTGCTTCTCAAGGCCAATTATAGATTATGCCCTGCTCTGAGTCAAACTATCTGGGCTGCTTGAAACAGATAGCAAATCATAATACAATAAATACACTAAATGAGAGTCATTAGTGGTAAGGCCAAAGGAACCCAATTAAAAACTCCCTCAGGGCGACGAACCCGACCTATAACTAATCTGGCAAAGGAAGCTATTTTTTCTATCTTGGAGAACACGGCCAGTTGTTGGGATCACGTTCTCGATTTATACGCCGGCAGTGGTGCTCTGGGTATAGAAGCTTTAAGCCGCAAGGCAGAATGGGCTGATTTTGTTGATCGAAGTAGAAGAAGTTGTGGAGTTATTAAATACAACCTAGACAGAACAAAACTGTCAAGCAAAGCCCATATTTATTGCTGCAAGGCAAGCAAGTCGATTACCTTCCTTAATAACAATTACAATATCGTTTTTATGGATCCGCCCTACTCCAATCCCTGTGCAAGTAATATGCTGGCTGCCCTAGCTAATTCAGAATTAATAGAGGAAAACTCGACAATCGTAGTTTGCCACGCAAATCGTTTTCCTCTAAACCTTGACTATGATGGATTGCACCTGATTGAACAACGTCGCTACGGTGATACATTCATTTCCCTTTATCAAAAAGGAGTTAAACGATGACAATCGCAGTTTATCCTGGCACCTTTGACCCCATCACCAGCGGTCATGCTGATATTATTAAACGAGCATCAAACATTTTTGAGAAGTTGATTATCGGCGTTTATGACAAGCCTGACAAACAGCTACTTTTCTCCGTCACAGAAAGGGTAGACATGGTAAAAAAAACACTGACTGGTCTGCCTGATATACGTGTTAAAGCCTATACTGGGCTCACTACTAACTTTATTCATAAGGTAAAGGGAACAGTCATGATACGGGGGTTAAGAGCAAGTTCTGATTTCGAGCGGGAATTCGAAATAGCGCTGATGAATCAAAAACTAGCGCCTGACATCGAGCTAGTTTGTTTGATGACAAGCTCTGAATATCAATTCCTTAGCTCTAGCTTGATTAAAGAAGTAGCTAGGTTAAGAGGTTGTCTTAAGGACATGATTCCCGACCATGTTGCCCTTGCCTTGAAAGAGAAATTCTCAGCAAAGGCTCCCTAGGTTTCGAAAAACGAGACTAGATGTTAAAATAAGGCATATAAAATTTAAGGAGGCGATTCAAAGATGGCATATAAAATTACTGATGAGTGTATTAGTTGTGGTGCTTGTGAATCGGAGTGCAAGAATGAGGCAATTAGTGAAGGCGAAGAGATTTACGTTATTGACCCAGCCAAATGCACAGAATGTGTGGGCTGGTTTGAATCACCTAAGTGCGCTGAGGTCTGCCCTGTGGATTGCTGTGTTACTGATTCCGACCACAAAGAAACACATGAGCAACTTTTGGAAAAATGGCACAAGCAAAACCCTGGTGAGACCCCAACAACTGCTTAGCATCTTACTTGAAACCGACCACCGTGCAATTATCAAGCCTGGCAGGGTATGTTAATACGATCCTATTCATAATTTTGCCCATAATAGAGCTGGGGTAAAACAAAACTTCTAATGGTTGATACACCCTCAAGTGCTTCAGTATTGGCATGAATAGCATAAGTAAGCTTATGGATTCCCTATAAGAGGTAAAGGCTATGTTATTGAACCCAGCATTTCTGAGGATGCTGCTAAGAGTTCCTGTGGTAAATTGATTGATATGGAGTCTTCTTATATTCCACCATCTCTTGCGCAAAATCCTCGCTGGCACTCCCTTGATATCCGGGGTTGACGCCGCCAACAGCCCTCCAGGCTTAAGTGTTCTGTGAGCTTCTTTAAGGATCATAAGTGGCTGTGGCACATGTTCCAGAACCTGCCACAGGGTAACTACATCGAAACAATTTGCTGGAAATTCCAGTCTCTCGAAGGCTGTTGCCTCCACTTCTAAGCCGAATTCTTTTCTTGCATATAACGCAGCATCCCGTGATAATTCAACTCCTTTAGTGCTATAACCAGCATTGGAAGCATTAAACAGAAAAAACCCCTCACCACAGCCTATATCTAAAAGATTTGCATCCCCCTTATATCTTTTAATCAATTCTACCTGTGCTTTAGAGGCGCGTAAGCGACTCTCGCGAATAATAGAGGCATCAATACTCTTCCTTTTAGAGTAATCTTCGTTAATCTTGGTTACCTTTTCAATGGGGTTAACATATACAAGCTGGCAATTCCGGCATTTGACATGCCTTCCATATTCATCGCCAAGTAGCATATATACACTCTCTACACCATCTTGGAAATCATCTTGTTTCATATTTGAGTCGAATAGCACAGTAAAATCGTTGCACCCGCAATTAGGGCAATTGCGGTATTCAAAAAGCCAATCCATCGTAATCTATAGCTTCTCTAAATCTAAAGATGCTTAGCTTTACTATAAGCGGCAGCGACAGCTTCAAGAAGAAGGGAACGAAAACCTCCTTTCTCTAATTGAAAAAGTGCCTCACTAGTTGTACCACCCGGTGAAGTAACCATACTTCTTAGCTCTGCAGGGTGTTTGCCCATTTCTTGCACAGCGTCAGTGGAGCCAATTATCGTCTGTACCACCAACTTCTTTGCCATATTGCGTGGTAAACCAATATGAACCCCAGCATCAACAAGTGCCTCGATGAAAAGAAACACATAGGCTGGGCCACTCCCACTTAAAGCTGTAGCCATGTCCAAATACTTTTCATCATCAACATAAACTTCCTCACCTAAAGCACCAAGGACAGATTGAGCCATCTTCTTCTGCTTTGGGTTAACTTCAGCAGTTGCTACCCATACAACCATTCCTTCGCCAATTTGCACTGGCATATTGGGCATAGCCCGAATTATACAATGGTGGTTCAAGCCACGACATAAAGCAGCTAAGCTAGCACCGGCTACTATGGATAATACAACCTGCTGTGGCGCGGGGTTTTCTATTTCCTCCATCACTTGAGCTAAATCCTGAGGTTTCACCGCCAAGATAATCAAGTCAGCACTTTCCACTGCTTCTCCGTTATTAGCTAATGTCTTCACTCCACATTCTTTTTTTAGTAACTCTCGCCGCGATTGGCTCACGTCACTAACTGTAATATCTCCAGTGGCAGTAATCTTTTGTCTAAGAAGGCATCTTATCATTGCTTCCCCCATAGTCCCACCACCAACAAAAGTTATTCTCATTTTCTCACTTCACTACAATATTCACCACTCGCCCAGGAACATAAATGATCCTATGAATCTCCTTTCCATTAGTGTGCGCCATTATTTTCTCCTGGCCCAGCGCTAATTCCTTGGCCTCGGCTTCAGTTATGGAAACAGGCACAATCAGTCTATCTCGTAATTTACCGTTCACCTCGATAACCAAAGTGACTCTCTCCTCTTTAACTAGCTCTTCATCCCACTTAGGCCAAGATTGACTATGAATGCTATAAGAGTGACCAGTTCTAACCCACAGTTCTTCAGTCAGATGAGGGGCAGTAGGAGCCAGAAGCAGTAGTAAATATGTGATAGCTTCCTGCCACAGCAATACGGACACATGCCCTAGTTCCTGTATTTTTAACAGATAATTAGTAAATTCCATCAGGCTAGCCAACATAGTGTTAAAGCGGAATTTTTCCAAATCCTCACTTACCTTTTTAATCGTTTTATGAATCACATGAAGAAGTTCTTTTCCCGCCGCTCGTTCAACCACCTCGCTAGTATAGCCGGTTTCTATCAAACCCCACGTTCGATTTAGCCACCTGCTTATGCCTACAAGCCCACTATCACTCCACTCCCCACCCAATTCCCACGGTCCGATAAACATGAGATAGGCACGAACAGCATCGGCTCCCAATTCAGCCACATATTCATCTGGAGCAATCACATTGCCCTTTGATTTACTCATTTTGTCACCGAGGTAGATTATCGTTCCCTGGTTAAAAAGGCGAGTGAACGGTTCATCGAAATCAACCAATCCCATGTCCCTAATTGCCTTAATGAAAAAACGGGCATAAAGGAGGTGCATGACAGCATGTTCAGCACCTCCAGTATATAAATCCACCGGTAGCCAGTACTCCAGTTTTTCAGCCTCAAAGGGAGCATTATCAATCTTAGGGTTCGTGTAACGTAAGAAATACCAATTGGAGCACATAAACGTATCCATTGTGTCAACTTCCCGTTGCGCTGGCCCAGAACATCTAGGGCAAGTAGTATTAGCAAACGACTGGCAATGTTTAAGGGGGGATTCCCCGGTGGGCTTGAATTCCGCATTGGGAGGAAGCAAGACAGGCAAGTCTTTCTCAGGCACAGGAACAATGCCACACTTGTTACAATAAACCATAGGAATAGGTGCCCCCCAATATCTCTGCCTGGAGATAAGCCAATCGCGAATGCGATAAGTGACAGCGCGTTTGCCCCATCCCTTGTTCTCCAGTAAATCACAAATCGCACAGCATCCTTGCTCACTGGATAAGCCACTAAATTCTCCAGAATTTACCATCCTGCCTGTCCCACTGTATGATTCCACTAATTCCTCGCCCGCCCAATCAGCAGAGGCAATAACAGTTCGAACAGGAAGGTTAAATTTTCTGGCAAATTCAAAGTCTCGCTCATCATGAGCTGGGACGCCCATCACTACTCCCGTGCCATAACTCAAAGAGACATAGTCAGTAATCCAGATAGGTATCTTTTCACCACTTAGCCTATTGACGACATAGCTTCCCAGAAAGGCCCCTGTTTTCTCTCTATCCATAGCTGCACGTTCATATTCGCTTTGCCGCCGACACCAGGCAATATATTCCTCCACCTCACCTCTGCGCCCCGGGGCAGTCAACTGAAGAACTAAATGATGCTCTGGAGCAAGAAGGAGGAAAGTCACACCAAAAATAGTATCAGGGCGAGTGGTGAACACCCTTAACTCCTTCGATTCTATGTCTTCATGTTCCAACTTGAAGGAAATCTCAGCACCTTCGCTCTTGCCAATCCAATTCCTCTGCATCGTCTTTATACGCTCTGGCCAATCCATATGGCTAAAGCCAAGAAGTTCCTCAGCATATCTGGTGATTTTGAAAAACCACTGTTCCAAGTCTTTCTTGGTCACTTGGCTGCCACAACGCTCACAAAATCCTTCACTCACCACCTGTTCATTAGCTAACACTGTTTGGCAGCTAGGGCACCAGTTGACTGGTGCTTTAGCACGGTAAGCCAGGCCAGCGTGATAAAATTTCAAGAAAAACCACTGTGTCCACCTATAATACTCCGGGAGACAACTAATCACCTCTCGGTTCCAGTCATAGATCGCCCCTATGCCCTTGAGCTGCTGTCGCATATGCTCTACATTTCTCATTGTCCAATCATAAGGGTGTATACCATGCTTGATAGCAGCATTCTCCGCGGGCAATCCAAAAGCATCAAAGCCCATAGGGTGGAGCACATTGTATCCCTGCATTCTCTTGAATCTAGCATACACATCTGAAGGAGCCATAGCGTACCAATGCCCGATATGAAGGTCTCCAGATGTGTAAGGAAGCATAGTCAAGGCATAGAATTTTGCGCGACTGCTATCCTCTGTGACCTCATAAATGTGGTCAGCTGCCCATTTGGCCTGCCACTTCTTTTCTATTTCCTGAGGATTGTATTTTAGAACCATATGCGTAAAAACTTGACACACTCACGGTAAATTGAAAGCTCGTGCAGAGCTTAGGAATGAGTTAATACTACCTTAGTTCACATCTCCAAAAATCTCTGAGCACAATAACTCCCCAAATTGCATGCAAAAGCTACAACAACCCGAGTTTATTTCCACCATTTTTTAGAGGTCGGCATGGTTGACAACTTTAACCATGTTTCCACTTCCCTTTAAGAGCGCCTGCCACGCGATCCGCCCTAAGCATATCATTCATCTCTGGCAGCCTTGCCAAATACAGCAACCAAACGACTAAGAGATGAGCATTTGTAAGCCAACGTATGCATTATATCACAAGGGCAGCGTGTACATAGAGAGTACGAGAGCAAAAAACAAAGGGATACGGGCAAGGCACAAATTCTTCGGCGACTGCTATCCCACGTGGCCTCATAAACACAGTTGGCTGCCCATTTCCCCTGCCATTTCTTTTTCCCATTTCCTGATGCTTGCCTGTTAGAGCCATA
>Ga0114920_10001350_pt1 | contig 11265 bp, 8 predicted proteins | sample ChitaG_FD_88683 | JGI IMG/M metagenome (GOLD analysis project Ga0114920, IMG submission 88683) | Deep subsurface microbial communities from South Pacific Ocean to uncover new lineages of life (NeLLi) - Chile_00310 metaG | ecosystem: Environmental > Aquatic > Marine > Oceanic > Sediment ...
CCAACGTAGTGCCGGATAAAGCCAGTGTCTGGTATTATATCAGGAACTCGGATGAGCGGCTCGAAGGCATGTATGAGAAAGTCGTGAACTGTGCGAAAGCTGGAGCGTTGGCGACAGGAACGGAGTTGAGTATCCGAGTGATCACCGCGATTCACCAGCGGTATGCGAATAAAGCTTTGGCAGAGCTGTTCTACAAGAATATCGAGCTTATCGGGATGCCCGAATGGACCGAAGAAGAGCAGGAATTTGCCAAAGCTCTCCAGAAGGAACTCGGCCGGCCTGAAAGAGGCATGCCGTCAAAGGTGAGCGGGCTCAGGGGACCGAGCCCCGTGTTCGTGGGAGGAGGTTCCTCTGATGTCGGGGATGTCAGCCTTGTGGCTCCTTTAGCCTCCATCTTGTTTCCGGGACAGGTTCCTGGGGCTATCGCTCACCACTGGTCCTCGGTCGCCACAAACTACGGCACAACAGCCTGGAAAGGACTCAATGCCGGAGCCAAAGCCATGGCCGCCTCGGCGATCGACCTTCTCACCAAGCCCAAAGAATTAGTCAAGATCAGGGAAGAGTTCGAGGCGCAGGCTAAAAGGTATCCCTACAAACCGTTCCTGCCTGAGGATGTCACGCCACCTCTTGATCTGAACGAAGAGTTGATGAAGAAATGGCGTCAGTTGATGGAAAAGTATTACATCGAGGATATAAGGAGGTGAAGACTGATGAAGATCGCATTTTTGATCGGGAGAATAATAGTTGGTCTCTTCTATCTCTACAACGGGGTAAACCATTTTATCAAGTTTTCTGATATGACTGAGTATACGAAATACAAAGGAGTCCCGTTAGCAGGAGTCGGAGTTGCGGTTTCGGGAATACTTCTTTTTGTTGCGGCTTTAACATTACTCCTTGGAAAATTTCCTGAGATTGGAGTTGCGGCGATAGTTGTGTTTTTTATCCCTGTGACATTCATGATGCACAATTTCTGGGCTGTCGCCCCAGAACAGCAGATGGTGGAGATGGTGAATTTCTCGAAGAATATCGCACTCATGGGTTCCGCATTGATGCTTTTGGGAATTAAAAAGCCGTGGCCGTTCAGCATTGGCGGGCAAAAGGGAGAATAGAATGATGGTTTCGATTGAAAAGATACATGCCCAGTGGAAAATAGGGTTGATACTTCTCGTTTTCATTGTCGGCTCGAGCGGTCTGAGTCCGGGCCGGACAGAGAAACCGGTGCTTCACGGGAAGCACTGGGTGGCCATCACCGGGAAGCCCCTGGCTGCGACCGCTGGGGCCTTGATCTTCCAGAGAGGCGGGAACGCGGTAGATGCAGCCTGTGCCATGCTCGGAGCCACATGCACGATGTGGGACGTTCTCGGCTGGGGAGGTGAAACTCAGGCACTGATTTACAATCCCCATACGAAAAAAGTAATCGGCATCAACGCACTCGGTGTCGCTCCGGCCGGCGCGACTCCTGAATTTTTCAAGGAGAAGGGACTCGAGTATCCACCTGCCTACGGACCTCTGGCAGCTGTGACTCCAGGAACTCCGGGAGGATTGATGACCATGCTGGCCGAGTTCGGGACGATGAGCTTGAAAGAAGTTCTCGAACCATCCATGCAGATGGCCGAAGGGTATCCTGCAGAAACTGAGTTCACGAGAAGAGTAGAGAGGTCCAAGGACAGGATCAAGCAGTGGCCCTACTCGAAGAAAATTTTACTGCCCCACCTCGGTGAAGAGCATGAAGCGCCCCATCCGGGAGAGGTCTTCCGTCAGCAGGATTTGTTAGAGACTCTGATGATGCTGGTGGAGGCTGAAGATAAAGCACTGGCTGAGGGAAAGAGCCGCAAAGAGGCGATCTATGCGGCCTATAACCGGTTCTACCGGGGAGATATCGCTGAAGAATATGTCCGCAGCTGTCAGGAACAGGGCGGTTTGATCACGATGGAGGACCTGGATAAATGGCAGGTTCACCTCGAAGAGCCGGTCATGACCACCTATAAGGGGATCGAGGTCTACAAGCTGACGACATGGGTGCAGGGGCCTGTTCTCCTGCAGATGCTGAACATGCTGGAGAACCTGGACCTGAAAAAAATGAAGTATAACAGCGTGAACTATATCCATACCCTGTATCAAGTGATGAACCTGGCCTTTGCTGACAGGGATTTTTACTACGGAGACCCCTATTTCCCGCCGGATGAGCCGATAAAAGGATTGTTATCCAAAGAATACGCGAAGGAACGGCTCAAACAGATTGACTTGAACCTGAATGACCCGGATGTCAAACCCGGCGATCCTTATCCGTTTGAAGGAAAGAAGAATCCCTATCTTCACCTCCTGAAAGAATGGTCGAATGTCGGGAAGAAGGAACCGGATAAGATGAGCGAGGCTGAGCTGGCTGCGTTCGAACAGAACTTCACTGCTGGGACCACATCCATCCAGGCTGTGGACAAGGAAGGCTGGGTGGTGTCCGTGACTCCGAGCGGCGGTTGGATCCCAGCCTGTATTGCCGGAAAAACTGGTGTGGGAATGAGCCAGCGCATGCAGAGTTTTGTCATGGATGAGGCGAAAAACCCGTTCAACGTGGTCGAGCCTGGTAAAAGGCCCCGGGCAACTCTGACGCCGAGCATTGCCATGAAGGATGGAAAACCCTTCCTCTCATTTTCTATCCAAGGAGGAGACACCCAGGACCAGAACTGCCTCCAGTTTTTCCTCTGCATGGTGGAGTTCGGGATGAATGTGCAGGAAGCCTGCGAAGCGGCGAACATCGTGAGCTACCAGATGCAGAGCTCATTCGGCGAACACGTGGCGACTCCGGGAAGGCTCACTCTCAACGAGAGAGTTCCCAAGAAAGTGAGAGATCTCCTGGCCAACATGGGATACAACATAAGAGTCAGCAGATACACCTCGGGTCCGATGAATGCTGTTTTCTTCGACTGGAAACACGGCACGTTCTGGGGAGGATCCAGTAACCACGGTGAAGACTACGGTATCGCCTGGTAAATCATTTTATCAAAGTTATCAAAGCCTGACCCCAAAAATGAACCTCTGACTATCAAATTCCGTAATATAGGATTGAGGAGGTTATTAATGATGAAGTTTAAAGATATGCGAAAAATCATGTTGGTCATACTGCTTGCCGCCGGATTAATCGGATGCGAGGTGGCGGGTGAGCTCGTCGATGAAACTGAAACCGTCGAGCTGGGAAACGCAGAGTTTGCAGATGTGAAGCTTGATATGGGTGTCGGAGAGTTGAGGCTTCAGGGGGGAGCGGATGCGCTCATGGAAGGCCACTTCAGGTACAACATCGGGCACTGGAAACCTGAGGTGGAATATAGGGTTACCGGCAGCCGAGGAGTTCTCACTGTCAAGCAAGGAAAATCCCGGCGTATGCATGTTGGCAAGAAGCGGAACATATGGGATGTCAGCTTGAACGATGATGTCCCTATCGATCTCTTCGTGGACTGCGGAGTCGGCGACAGCGACCTTGACCTAAGAGGATTGACTTTAAAGTCCCTTGAGGTTGATATGGGAGTCGGAGAGCTGACTGTTGACCTTGCCGGAGAATTCAAGCGCGACCTGGATATTGTCATCGATTGCGGCATAGGGAGCACGACAATTTTTCTGCCTGAAAACATCGGCATCCGGGCGAGAATCGATCACGGGATCGGTTCGGTCAATGCAAGAGGCTTCAAAAAAAGAGGCAGAGTCTACACCAACGATGCTTACGGAAAGACGGAGGTGACCATCGATATCGAGATTGATTGCGGCATCGGGAGCCTTGATCTGAAGTTGAGGTAGAAAGCGGATCTGTTTCTTGTACATCACCTTTCCGCCGACTATCGTGTAGACAACTTCGGCGTTCAAAATCTCATCGTCAGGAACAGTCATCACATCAATCGGTGTCGTGTTCAGCCCCACGCTGGTGGGAAGGTCCTCGTACGGCTCGAGCAGCCAGGCTTCGGTTTATCTCGTAATGCCTTGCAATTTCATAAGGAAGAGAAGAAAATGGGAGTGCACTTTAATTTCACGGTGGAGGGAGTCATGAAAGATATCTCGGCCTTATTTATCATTTTTGTTTTTGGCCTGACTCTGCTGGGCAGTGCGTATTCGCTTGAAGGGGACGCGGTAACCATCACCATTCTGTATGATAATTATCCGTTCAAGGAAGGACTGAAAACCGATTGGGGTTTTTCATGCATCATCGAGGGGACAGAGAAAACCATCCTGTTTGATACCGGGACAAAGAGCGATATTCTATTTCACAACATCGAATCGCTCAATGTCAACACAGCAGGTGTTGAGCTTGTTGCCCTTTCCCATGTTCATGGAGATCATACGGGGGGACTGGCGGCGTTCTTAAAGAAGAATAATAAAGTTTCAGTTTATGTGCCAAACTCGTTTCCTGATACTTTCAAAAAAAGAGTGGAGGATTCAGGGGCTAAACTGGTCTCAGTGAGTGAGCCTGTTGAGATTTGCGAAGGTGTTCACCTGACGGGTGAGATGTTTGGGCCTGCCAATGAGCTGGCCATTATACTCGAAACGAACAAAGGGCTGGTAGTTATAGCCGGATGTGCTCACCCGGGAATCGTAAGCATGGTCAGAAGAGCGAAAGAAGTGGTAAAAAAGGATGTGCACCTTGTTTTTGGAGGTTTCCATCTCATGAATAAATCGGATGCTGAGGTGAAAGCGATCATCAACCAGTTCAAGGACCTTGGAGTTCAAAAAGTTGGGGCGACTCACTGCACAGGAGACCGGGCGATCGAATTGTTCAAAAAGGCCTATGGTGAGAATTTTGTCCGGATGGGTGTGGGGAAAGTCATCCAGATAAAGGACTGAATCGTGTAAGTCCAAAAAAAGGCTGATTCCGAATAAGCTGAATTGCTGAAGTGACTAAGGTCTTACCCCAAAAAATGAGGAGGGGGAAAATGAAAAGAGCGATTTTCTACCTGTTTTTCTTATTATTATTTCTGGGACTGCATACGCCATCTTTTGCACAGCTCACAGCCGAGGAATTAGCCGAGAGAGAGAAATGGGAGAAGTTTCTCGAGGAAGCGGAGATCACGGAATCAAGTCAGCCGCTGAGTCCGCGGGAGGCGGTCACCGAACCCTGGAGGCTCAAGCTGGAGAAAGACGGAGTCGTGAAATACGGGTGGTGGAAAAATGTGGATGGACGTTATAAAGGGTATATGGACAGATGGAGATGGGAAATCGCCGCTTACCGCCTGGATAAGCTCCTGGGATTGAACATGATCCCGCCATATGTCGAAAAGAGATTCCGGGAAGAGCGAGGCGTCATTTCTTTGGAAGCCACTTATATGATGAAGTACAGAGAAAAGCAGGAAAAGAAAATAAAATGTCCTCCTCGCTATGTCTATTCCTTCAACAGGGCCACCTACTTGTGGAAATTCTGGGATAACTTGATCGCCAACGAGGACCGGAATTGGGGGGATATCCTAATCACAGAAGACTGGCGTATCATCATCATCGACCACTCCCGCTCTTTCCGGACCTACAAAAAATTCACACATAAACGAAAAGGAAATGATGAGCCTATCAAGGAACTTCCCCGGGCTCTTGTCGAGAAGCTGAAAAGCCTTAGCTTTGAAATGATCAAGAATGCTGTTGGAGAATACTTAAAGGATAAAGAAATCAACGCTGTCCTTGTCCGGAGAGACCTGCTCCTCAAAGAAATCGACAGGCTCATCGAGAAGTTTGGCGAAGATAAATTCTTGTATTGATTTTTGGGATCAAACTCTGTGTCTTGGTACTGGATAAGGCCTGACCTGGATTTATGATGCCAAAACCTGAATCCTTTTGCCTTTGACAACATGTTTTTCCTGTGTCATAATTTCTCGCTGTTGAATGAGAATCTTCCTTTTCCATAATAAAAGCCAGTCATGAGCGGGAAAACCGAAAAACTAAAACTCAAAGAAGGTCGAGACTTGTTCATCAGGACAAGCAGTACGATTTCACGAATGGTTTTTTCGTTTTTTATGCCCGGCGGACTCATCATTCTTGTTGCTTTCCTTTTGACACGAGCGCCGATAGTGGAAGCCGTGCCTGGCCTTGTCCGCGTTTACCCCTGGATAATATTGATTGCCGGGCTTTTTTTCGGATGGCGGCTCAATCGAAGCCAGCTCATTTTTGTCATCATTGTCTTAGTTGTTGTGGACAGGTCGCTGCTTCACTTTTTTTCAGATGGAGCAGGTCCAGAGGGAGTGAGACAGACCGTTTACAATGCCATCTCTTTTTTACTCCCGCTGAACCTTGTTGTATTCTCGATGATGAAGGAGCACGGCATGGTGAGTCTGGATGGTCTGATGCGGCTAAGCTTGATCCCCATGCAGATATTTGGAATCGCCCTGGTCTGCACTTATCCGGATATGGGTTTTGCGGTTTACTTGAAACATGCCTTTTTCAATTGGCCTGTGCTCGAAAAAATCCCGATGGCCCAGCCTGCTCTCCTTGCCTTCGTGTTCGCAGCCTTTCTCCTCTTGATTCGATACGTTCAGGATAGAGGGGCTATCGAGTGCGGCTTTTTCTGGATTCTGGTTTCCTGCTTTTTTGCTTTTAACTCCGGAGACATTGGTCCAGCATCCACGATCTTTTTTTCCACTGGAGGTCTCGTGCTAATCACCGCCGTGATCGAGACCACATACGGCCGGGCATATCGGGATGAGTTGACAGGGCTTCCGGGCCGGAGAGCTCTAAGCGAGACTCTCACAAAACTGGGGAGCCGCTTTACGGTGGCGATGGTGGATATCGACCGTTTCAAGAAATTCAACGACAGCTTCGGCCATCATGTCGGAGACCAGGTTCTGCGCATGATCGCCTCTAAACTTGAAAATGTAACCGGTGGGGGAAGAGCCTTCCGGTATGGAGGCGAAGAGTTTGTAATGATCTTTCCCGGAAAGCAATTGGATGACGCCTTTTCACATCTGGAGAAACTGAGAAAAGACATCGCAGATTCAGGTTTTTTCCTGCGAGGCTCTGACCGCCGCTTCGAAAAACCAAAAGGCACACAAAAGGGCAAAATGCCCAAGGGCAAAAAAAAAGTGACGGTCAGCATTGGTGTGGCAGAACGGAATGAGCGGGAAAAAACCTCCCAACAGGTCGTCAAGGCTGCAGACCGGGCTCTTTACCGTGCTAAGAATAAAGGACGTAACAAAGTCAGCCGCTGATATTTATCCTCTCCTATATCAAGAAAAAGATATTGACTTCGATTATCCATCCAGATAAATTAGCTTTCTGAGTCGGATACATTCCGGGTTGACTCATGCTCAATTCTAAACTCCTGCCCTTAAAAAAATTGATACTTTCGAGAATAATGCTTTGGAGGTATCAGTCTGCTTGACTGATGAAACCGAATGGTATTATTCACACAAAGAATGAGTTCAACTCGCAGAATTTCGTTTATTGATTGAATTTTATCAAAAGGAGGTTCCAATGAAGAAAATCACAGTGCGGATGCCCGAGGAATATCATGGATGGCGGAGACCCTCGCACCGACTTCTCCAGCAGCTCTATCATATGTTGCCGGTTCTTCTGTAAATTAATATGTTCTGTCTTGATACACTGGTAATTTATAAATGAATCAGAGATTCAATATCGGAAAAACAATCAGTCAGACATTTGCTGCGCCGCAGGGGAGCTCTTTATTTGAAAGGGTGATATGAGATGAATATTCTCGATAAACTGAATTCAAGTCTGGCCCGTGCATTCATAAAGGATTTTGATAATACAGACAACAAGAACGTGCGCGTCCAGCACGGCCTCCTGGCAGGATGGGTTTCCATTGTCGCCATCCTGCTTCTTTTCATAGTGAAGATGGTGCTCGGCATAATGGCCGGTTCAATATCGATTGTGGCCAATGCCTTTCATCTCCTTTCTCATCTTGTCAATTCTGTCATACTCGTAGTCAGTTTCAGGTTGACTGCACGACCTGCCACAGCCAAGACGCCATTCGGGCATGGACGGATGGAACATGTCGCTCCATTGATCATGGCGATCTTCCTTTTTATTTCAGGGCTTCGTATCGGAGAGACTTCCATCCATCAAGCCCTCGAGCCTCATGATGTCCATTATTGGCCCGCTCTGCCGTGGATACTTTTTGCCACTATTGTCGCAAAGCAGGCACTGGCCCGATTTGTCCGCTTCCTGGGAAAAAGAGTGAATTCCCATGCCATTATTATAAACGCTGCCCATCACAATATCGAGGCTGTGATATCCCTCACGGTCATCGCGGGATTGGTCGCTGGGCATTATTTTCATCATCCTGAGGTGGATGGGTATATCGGGATTCTTGTTTCGTTATGGCTGCTTTACCTGGGATTTACACACGGCCGCGAAGCCATCATACCACTCTTGGGTGAGGCGCCGAGCCGGGAGATGCTGGAGAAGATCAGAGAAACAGCAAAATCGATCGAAGGTGTTGAGGATGTCCACGAGATCACTGTCCACAACTACGGATCCCTCTACATGATTACTATGCATGTGGAGATACCGGAGAAATACGGACCGGCAGAGATGCATGAGATTGCGGAAAACTGTGAATGGAAGCTGCGGAAGAAATTCGGTGGAGAGGTGGTGTGTCATACCGATCCTCTCATGGAAAAGACTTCAGAGGTCATTGCGATTGAAGACAAATTCAAAAAGGTTCTGACAAGCTTTCCTGAGGTTATGGATTATCATGACTTTCGTATTGTGGCTGCGTCTCAAGAGAAGATCGTACTCGTGGCGGATATAGATGTTAAAGAGGATGTGTCTGAATCCGAGTTCGAGAAGATCGCAAAAGATTTGGAAACCAGATCCATGCAAGAGATTCCGAATATAATCTACTGCCGGTATTACATAACCCCTAAATTCGCCTACTAAGCCGGTTAGGGTTTGAGTCTTCAAAATTAAGAATAAAAAGATACTGACTGGGCAAAAATAAGAAGATGAGACATCGAGGAAAAACATATTGGCGAAGACGGAGAGATAAACTCCTGAAGGCGCATGTGGCAGCTGAGGGGAAAATTTTAGATATTGGCTGTGGATGGAGAGTTTATTCTGAGGATGCAGTGAGGTTGGATGTGGATCCGGGCTGTAATCCTGATGTAGTCGCGGATATTCAAAAGGGAACCGATTTTCCGGATAACCATTTTGATACTGTTCTGATGTTCGATGTGCTCGAACACCTCGAATTTCCGCAGAAAGCGTTAGATGAAGTGAAAAGAGTGCTCAAGCCCGGCGGCACGCTGTATATCACGGTGCCATTCTGTTTCCCCCGACATGGAGTGGAGTATTACAGGTTCAGCGATCTGGCCCTAAACAAAATGCTCGATGGCTTCGAAGTTCAGATTATTCCGGTGAAAAAAGGTAAATTCTGGAACCTCATCTGGAACTATTACATGCAGGATGAAATTATTGAGGGCTATTTTGTGTGCGCAAGAAAAAAATAAATTATTAAAGGTCTAATAATGACTAATAAAATATTGAGGCACTCAGATTATAAATAATTTACAATTAAGTGGGATTGGAGGAATAGTCTGGTCTCGATCAAGAACATAGATTGACACCTCTTTTTTTCTGTGTTATTAAACCATTTTCCATGTTTGATCTTTCATCTCTTCGTTTAATTTCTGATTAAGGAGTATGCCATGAAGCGAATCAGTCTGTCTGTGTTTATAGGAATTTTAGCTGTTGCCATGATGGCTGCTTATTCAAGCGCTGCGGAAAAGCAGCTCATCGGTGCGCGCTACCCGGCCATTTCCCCGGATGGAAAACATATCGCCTTTTCCTACATGGGTGATCTTTGGGTGGTTTCATCAAAGGGTGGGAAAGCCACACGCTTGACCGACCATGTGGCCTATGACCGGGAGCCGATCTGGTCTCCTGACGGCCACTGGCTGGCATTTACCTCGAACCGCAACGGAAATAACGATGTGTACATCTTCAAGGCGCAGGGAGGAATTCCCCGACAGCTCACGTATCACAGCGGAAACGACATAGCGACTGATTTTACTCCGGACGGCAAGTCGGTAGTGTTCACCTCGAACCGATCGTCATCATCCAGCATCTTCAAGATCAGCATAAGCGGAGGCAACGCTTTACCTCTCCTGGATACCTACTGGAGCTGGCCTCATAAGGCGAGAATCAGCCCTGATGGGAAGACCGTTCTTTTTTCTCTAGGAATGGAGAATAACTATTTGTGGCGGCGGGGCTACCGCGGGAGCAACACAGCCAAGATCTGGACAAAAGGCTTAACCGATCCTAAAGCCCGGCTTATGTTCGGCGATCAGAGCAATTGTTTCTTGCCGGAATGGAGTGCGGATGGCAAGCATGTTTTTTTTGTAAGCGACAGGCAGTTCAACAACAAGAATATCTGGAGCATTGTTCCGGATGGCTCTGGTTTGAAACCCATCACAACGTTCCGCCAGGAAGATGTCAAATGGCTATCCGTGGCGACTCAAGCGACTTTGGCGGCTTATGAGCGGGAATTCGGAATCTGGATCACTGACCTCAACACGGGAAATTCCCGTCGCGTTTCGATCGAGGCGCCAGCCGAGACCAAGGAGAACCGATTCTTTTTCGTGAACAACGCGTCTGTCAGCGAGTACAGGCTTTCACCGGACGGTAAGAAAATCGCGGCTGTGGTGCGGGGCGATATTTTTGTTCTCTCCGAAGAAGGCGGCTATACCCGGAACATCACCAACACTCCCTGGCGCGAAAGCGACATTGACTGGGACAAAGAGAGTAAAAATCTTGTCTATGTTTCGGATATTGGCGCCAATCCCGAACTCTACATGATATCCGCTCTCGGCAATTCAACACCCAAGCGTTTGACAAAGAGCGAGGAAGATGAGATTGAGCCTCACTTTTCTCCCGATGGAAAATGGATTGCTTACTACAGGGGAAAGCGTCAGATTCGCCTGATCCAGCCGGATGGAAAAGGGGATCGATTGCTGATCGAAGATGATTTCGGCGGCCAATTTGGGGATGGTTTCGCCTGGTCTCCTGACTCGCGTTTCATCGCCATAGTCCCTCAAAGAAACGCGAACTCGGATATTTTCGCGGTCGATGTCGAATCGGGGAAAAAACATCTCTTAACAAACACCGCCTATGATGAGAGGGGTCCACACTGGTCATCAAACGGGAAATTCATGCTGTTCTCATCCAATCGTTTCGGACACAGTTTTCCCGAGTTCACCGGAAAGTGGGATATCTACCAGGTCCATTTTGAGCCGAAGAAACCTGAGTTCAAAGAGGATGAGTTTGAGAAGCTGTTTAAAACCG
>Ga0114920_10001353_pt1 | contig 11258 bp, 9 predicted proteins | sample ChitaG_FD_88683 | JGI IMG/M metagenome (GOLD analysis project Ga0114920, IMG submission 88683) | Deep subsurface microbial communities from South Pacific Ocean to uncover new lineages of life (NeLLi) - Chile_00310 metaG | ecosystem: Environmental > Aquatic > Marine > Oceanic > Sediment ...
AATTGGCGGTTCTGACGAAGAAATTGCTGCCAAATATTTAAAAGAGCATATGGAAAAACCAGTAGTAGCCTTTATTGCCGGTGAAGCCGCCCCCGAGGGAAAAGTAATGGGTCATGCCGGTGCTATTATTTCTCCGGGTGGAGAAGGCGGCGTTAAATATAAAAGAAAAGTATTGCGGGAAGCCGGTGTCCATATGATTGAAAAGTTAAGTGAAATAGCTAAAGTAGTGTCAGAAATACTTTAAAAATAGTAAATATTTTTAAAAAGGAGAGATTAAAATTGAGAATTATTGATTTATCATTACCTATCAGACCGCATTGGAGATGGAAAACTAAGATAAAAAGGACCAAAGAGCATGAAAAAAATGATTATGGGCAGTACAGCTGGATTGAAATTGCTGCTCATGGATTTACACATGTTGATTCTCCTTTGCACAACCTTCCCAACGGAAGCCCACTTTCAGAGATACCTTTATCAAAATATTACGGAGAAACAGCCGTGGTTGACTTAACTTTTAAAAAAGCCAATGAAGAAATTACCCCGGAAGATTTAGAACAGAAAGGAAAAAAAATTAGAGAAGGGGATATAGTTCTTTTAAAAACTAATTGGCAACTTAAACAATCTTGGGAGAGTAGAGAATTTTGGGATTATAATCCCTTTTTGGGAATGAATGGCGTAAAATGGCTTATTGAAAAAAAATCAAAGGCAATTGCCTTTGATTTTCCCTTTACAACCCATCCTGAACATGAAGAATTTTTTAGAGCTGGGATTGTCCTTATCGAATATCTTACAAATGTTGACAAGATTGAACAGGATAGGATTTTACTTTATGCACTTCCACTGAACATTGAGTATAGATTCGAAGGAGCTCCGGCGAGAGTAATTGCCATTGTTGATTAATAGGTCCAAAATTAAAAAAAGCTAAGTTTAAATATGTAGGCAGATAATATATTTGTGTTGAAATAGAGAAATAATCGCATATTTAGTTAACTTTTCTATTTTTCTAATTTTAAAAAAATTATCTTAACATTTAACAAAAGTAAGATTCTTTTCCTACTAAAAAATTGAATAATTTTGAGTATACAACTGACTTTTCTATTATTCATGTTGACATTTACTTTTTATCTGGTAATATTAAATTAGATTGTTAAACAATCAGACAATCAAAAAATAATTATTTTAAAAGGAATATTTTTTGCTATGATTGAAAAAATTGAACTTTCTCCAAAAATACCGGCAAAGGTAATCGAAAATATACTAAGTTCAATTTCTAAAGGAAAGATTAAAAGTGGTGAAAAATTAGCTCCGGAAAAAAAATTATCGAGAATGCTTGGTGTTAGTAGAGGATCTTTAAGAGAAGGATTAGCTATTTTAGAATTTCTGGGAGTTTTTGAAGTAAGAGGAAATAAGAAAATTGTCTCTAGAGATCATAAAAGAATTATGAAAGCGATGAAATTCATTGAGTTATCTAAGAAAGATGAATTAATTTTTGATATGCTAGAATTAAGAAGAGTTATTGAAAATTACGCAACTAATTTAGTTTGCCAACGAGCATGCAAAGAAGATTTAACTAAAATAGAAGATGCAGCTAATTGTTTAATGAAAGATAAGATTGATGATATATCTATTGATAACAATTTTCACATTGCGATTGCAGAAGCAACTCATAATCCTTTTTTAATTAGTTTAGTAGAGCTTCTAGTATATAGTACGAATGCCTTTAGAGAACGAAGTAAAGTATATAGGAGTATCAAAATTTCTAAGCTAGAACATTACAATATATACAAAGCAATAAGTAAAAATGATGTTGATTTAGCATGCCAAAAGGTAAACATACTTTTTAGGAATATTGAAAAAAGCATAAAACGAGGGATCGAATCATCTAAAGAAACAAGGCGTTGAAAATCTTTAATTATTTATCTATTTTTTAAACATTTTTCATTTACTAATCTATCTAATATCAATATTAGATTTATTATTTTTAAATGTTTCATTGTATACATTATACATTACTATCAAAAAATAAGGTTAAATATGTCAATTTTTAATGTATCTTCAGTAATAAAAAATATTAAAACATCCGCAAGTATAGCTATTAGAGCTAAAACTGTCGAGCTGAATAAACAAGGAGAAAATGTCATTAGTTTTGCAACAGGGGAACCGGATTTTGATACTCCTGAAAATATAAAAAAAGCTGCAAAGCATGCCATTGAAATTGGATTTACAAAATATACAGCTGTGGATGGAATTGTTGATTTGCGAAAGGCAATTTGCCATAAACTCAAAATAGATAATAATTTAGTTTATTCTGCAAATGAAATAATAGTGTCTAATGGAGCAAAACAAGCACTTTACAATACTCTTAGAACTATTTGCAATCCTGGAGATCATGTAATTGTTCCTACGCCTTGTTGGGTTACCTATCCTGAACAAATAAAATTAACTGGCGCTATTCCGATATTTACTTATGGTAATGAATCAAATAATTTTAAATTGACTGTTAATGAATTAAAAAAGAAAATTACAAAAAAAACTCGAGGAATGATTATAAACAGTCCAAGTAATCCTGCTGGAGCTGTATATTCGAAAAGAGATTTAGAAGAATTATCAGAGTTTGCCTTAGAAAAAAATATGTGGATTATTTCTGATGAAATTTATGAAAAATTGGTTTATCACAATAAAAAACATATAAGTATAGCTTCGATAAGTCCAGAAATAAAAAATTTAGTTATCACGATTAATGGTTTATCTAAAAGCTATGCAATGACTGGTTGGAGAGTGGGATATGCTGCTGGCGCGAAAGAAATTATTAAATCTATGAAAAAACTTCAAGGACATACTACAGCAAATATCAACTCAATTACTCAGAAGGCTGCAATTGAAGCATTAACGGGTCCTCAAGATTTTATAGATTTAATGTTAACGGAGTATTATTCTAGAAAAAATAAAATGTTAGAATATTTCAATTCTTTAGAACGCGTTAGCTGTAATAATCCCGATGGAGCTTTTTATGTATTTCCGAATGTTTCCAAATTGTATGGAGCGAAATATGAGAAAGGAATCTTGGTTAATGATTTTGATATAGCCAATTATTTATTAGAATATGCACATATAGCAGTTGTTCCTGGTTCTAGTTATTATTGCCCTGGTTATATAAGATTATCCTACGCTACTTCTATGGAAAATATTGAGAAGGGATTAGAAAGAATGTCTATAGCTCTTCAAAATTTAGTATTTTAATTTTTAAAGAAATCTATTTGTAGATGTTTTCCATAAAAAATTTCACAATGAAGTTATTTTTTAAAATAGATAATCAATAGAAAATTTCAGTTCTACATTTATTATATATTTATTTTCATGAAAATCTAATAAATATTGTCTTAGATGTATTATTCAATTAATTTAATAGGAGGTTTTTAATGAAAGAAATTCTAATGACAAAAGGTGCAAAAATATTAGTTGATGTTTGTACCAAAGTAAAGCCCGGAGAGAAAGTATTAATTGCAACCGATATGGTTAAAACTAATATTGCTAGGGTGCTGGCTGCAGTGGTAAAAGAAAGAGGAGCAGAAGTAATAATTTCAGTTATGATTCCCCGAGAAAAAGCCGGGCAGGAACCACCCCTTGCTGTTGCTGCTGCTATGAAAGAAGCAGATGTGGTATTTTCTCCTGTAAGTTATTCTATTACGCATACCTACGCAGTGAAAGAAGCAGTTGAGGCGGGAGCAAGAATTATAGTAATGACTGATTTTACCGAAGAATTGATGATTGGTGGCGGTATTGAGGCTAATTTTGACGAGTTGAAACCAATCTGTAAAGGAGTAGCAAATAAATTAGCTCAAGGTAAAAAATTAAGATTAACAACTCTTGGGGGAACAGATTTAACAATGGATATTACTGGAAGGCGTGGAAACGCACTATATTGTGTGGTAGAACCAGGAGAATTTTCTACAGTGCCTACAGTAGAAGCAAATACTTCCCCATTGGAGGGGACAACAAATGGTAAAATTGTTGCCGATGCAAGTATTCCCTATTTGGGGATTGGATTATTGGAACAGCCAGTCTATATGGTAGTAAAGCATGGATACATAACAAAAATTGAAGGTGGAAAACAGGCTGATATTTTTAGAAAAGATTTAGAAAGCCAAAAAGATAAAAATGCTTTTAATATCGCGGAAATTGGATTTGGTCTTAATCCAAAATGTAAGATGATTGGGATCATGTTAGAAGATGAAGGAGTTAGAGGAACGGCGCATATAGGAATAGGTACTAGTATAACTTTAGGTGGCAAGATAAAAACGACTTGTCATTATGATGCAATTATGTGGCATCCAAAAGTTGAGATTGATGGTCAGATAATTATTGATGATAAAGTGGTAAATGTTTAAAAAGGAAGTGATTTTCTCATGAAGGAAATGTTAGCAGTACAAGGCGCGAGAATAATTGTTGAAAACTGTGCATCTATTAAAAAAGGGGAAAAAGTATTTGTTGTTACTGATTACGAAACTTTTAGCAGCGCCCTTTTAATTGCCAAGGCAGCTTATGCAATTGGAGCAGATGTGGATATGGGTATTATGAAATCGAGAGACTTGGATGGAGAAGAGCCAACAGAATGTATGGCTGCGGCGATGAAGAAAGCAGATGTTGTTTTAACGCCAGTAAGCAAGTCATTGGCCCATACTATTGCCCTTAATAAGGCCTTAGCTGCGGGTGCACGGGCTCTATCTCTTACCGCAATTTCAGAAGAATTAATAGCCTCTCCCGCTTTTAAAGCAGATTTTAAAAAACAAGCTCCTATAGTAGAAAAAGTTGCCCAACTATTTACTGAGGCTGATGAATTAACCGTTACTACACCTGCAGGTACTAATCTAAAAGTAGGGTTAAAGGGCAGAAAGGGAAATGCTCATAAATGTCTAGTTAATAGACCTGGGCAATTCTCTGCAGCACCTAATATTGAGGCCAATTTTTCTCCAGTTGAAGGTACTACCGAAGGCATTTTTGTTTCTGATGCAAGTATACCCTATTTAGGAATTGGAAAGTTATCTTCTCCGGTTACTTTTACTATTGAAAAAGGTAAAATCGTTAAAACGGAAGGAGGAGTAGAAGCAGAAAAAATAAAAAGAATTTGGGCAGAGCAAAATGATCCCAATGTATATAACATTGCCCAATTTGCCATCGGTCTTAATCCAGAAATAAGAGAAGCGATCGGGGTATTAGGATGTAACTATGATGAAGGCGTTTTTGGGACTTCTCATATTGGTATGGGGACCAGTACGAACCTTGGGGGAAAAGTAAAAGCAACTACCCATTTTGATGCCTTAATGAATAAACCAACAGTTGTCTTAGATGGAAAGATTACCCTACTTAAAGATGGTGAGTTAATAATTTGATAAAGTTTTTAATAAATAAAGTGTGCAATTAATATTTTTAGAAAGGAAAGAAAAAGATGAAAGAAATTTTAATGATGAAAGGTGCAATGAAATTAGTAGAAACTTGTGGCAATGTACAAGAAAACGAAAATGTGCTTATAGTGACAGATTTTAATTTAATCAGCGTTGCTGAAGCATTAGCAAAAGTAGCTTATGAAAGAAATGCAAAAGTTGTAATTATGGCAATGGAACCGAGAAAAATGCATAATGAAGCTATTCCTTCGGTCGTAGGAGCTGCGATGGCAAAAGCCGATGTAGTATTTGTACCAACTACTTTTACTGTTGCTCATACTAAAGCTAGAATTGCAGCAAGCAAAGCAGGAGCAAGAATTATCAACATGCCAGATTATAGTGAAGAAGTTTTGGTATCACCTGCATTAACAGAAGTGGATTTTGAGGGATTAGCACCTAAAGTAAAAAAAGTAGCCGAGTTTTTAACAAAAGCAAAAAAGGCTCATGTTACTTCTGTTTTGGGAACCGATGTCATACTTGGGTTAGATGGACGAGAAGGTGCTGCTTTAACTGGTTTAATTCATGAAAAAGGGCAATTTGGTACACCACCAGATATAGAAGGAAGAATTACCCCAGTCGAAGGTACAACCAACGGTATTATTTATGTTGATGGAAGCATTCCTGCACCTGGTGTAAGTTTATTAAGTGAACCTATTAAGGTTGTTGTAAAAGATGGATTTGTGACAGATATAAGCGGTGGACAGCAAGCTAGGAATTTTGCTAAAATATTAAAGGATGCAAATGACCATAATGTATACAATATTGCAGAATTAGGGATTGGTATGAATCCTTTGGCCCGTTTAAAAGGAGTCATGACTGAAGACGAAGGAATGACAGGTACTATCCACATTGCAGTTGGCACCAGTGGTGCATTTGGTGGGAAAATACATACTTCATTGCATTTAGATATGATACAGAGAAATCCAACTGTTGTTCTTGATGATTCTACCGTACTTTTAGATACAGGTAAATTAATGATCTAATTTCTGCAAAATATAAAAAAATAATAAGGTGGTGATGAATTTAGATTCTAATTAGTGTGTCAATTTTCATGTAAGTAATAAAAAAATAACCTAAGGGAGGGTTAGATTTGTTATGAAAAATATGAAAAAAACAGCAAAAGTATCTTTAGTTTTTACTTTAGTATTAGTAATTATGTTAATTAGTATTTCTGGAATTTTTGCTACAGAAGCGAAACCACCAAAGGCAATTACTTTATTATGTGGTGTATCTGGAGGAACATGGTTTTCGATAGGATCAATTGTTTCTGAAGTTTTTAGGAAAGCAGGCATACGCTCTAGTGTAGAAATTGGGGGAGGAGTTTCCAATGTTATCGCAATAGATCGTCAGGACGCAGAACTGGGAATGACCATGACAATTACTCCGCCAGTTGCTAAAAAGGGTGGAGTTCCTTTCAAAGAAAAACATGAAGATGTGATGGGTGTTGGCACTCTTTTTAAAAATTTTGCACATATAATGGTAAGCGAGGCGAGTGGTATTAATAGCATTGATCAATTAAAAGGTAGAAAATTTGCCAGTCAACCAGTGGGAACTAGTACACAACAAGCTTTTACTGATATATTAAGTATTTACGGATTAAGCGAAGATGATCTAAAGATTACTCGTGGAGGTCAAAGTGAAGGAGCTGCCTTAGTTAAAGATAGACATGTTGTTGGTCTAACTGCTACAACTGCTGCACCATCAGCTACTTTATCAGAAATTGCCTTGTCCATATCTATGAAGATATTACCCATATCTGATGAAAAATATGAAGAATTAGCTAAAATTAACAATGGATATGTCAAAACTTCTTTGCCAGCAGGAACATATGCGGGGCAGGATGAGGATGTTCCAGGGGTACGAGTAGATACGATTCTTATTGTGAATAAAAATATGTCTGAAGAAGAGGTTTATTGGATTACCAAAACTTTGGTAGAAAGCATTGAGGAACTCAGAGTAGCTCACGCATCAATGAAAGACTTAACTGTTGAAGAAATGTCAAAGGTTGGTGGCGTAGAATTACATCCCGGAGCGAAGAAATATTATGAGGAGGTATTAGGAAAATAAAGATAATAAAAATTCAAATATCAAAGAAAATGATTTAATTATTGAAAAATAATAATAGTAACTGCTGTGTTATAGAGATAATTTAAATTTATCTCTATAACACAGTAAACTATATAATTTGATTATCAATTAACGAAATCAGGTAACGTATGAATAAAGAGACACAAGAGACGGAAAACACAAATAGAGATTACGGATTTAGAATATTTTTTTTAAAGGCTGTAGCCATATTTGCTTCTTTATATCAGTTATATATTGGATATTTTGGGGCACCATATTCTTTACAACATAGACCTACTCATTTTTTATTGGTTTTTATTGTTTTATTTTTATTCTATCCTTCAAAAAGTAAAAGTACCTCATTAGGTAAAATTGCATTGTGTGATTGGGCTTTAATAATTTTAACTATATTCTCTACCGGATATCTAATAATCAATGTAAATAATTTAATGGAAAGAATTCCTTTTGTCACAGATTTAACTTTTATAGAATATGTTTTTGGAATTTCAATTATAGCACTTATTCTAATTGCAACATATCGAGTAATTGGGGCTAGTTTAACTATTATTACTATATTTTTTTTGTTGTATGGGTATTTCGGTAAATATTTACCAGGTCCCCTCTGGCATAAAGGTTATTCAATTAAAAGAATAATTGAGCAATTATTTTTAACCTTAGAAGGAATATGGAGCATTCCTCTTCATGTTACTTCAACTTTTGTATATTTATTTATTTTGTTTGGAACATTTTTAGTAGTAACTGGCGCAGGTACTTTTTTTACAAATCTAGCATTTAGTTTAACTCGCAAATCGGTAGGTGGTCCGGCCAAAGCAGCCGTGGTAGCTAGTTCTTTAATGGGAACACTTTCGGGCAGCTCAACTGCTAATGTAGTTACAACTGGAGCGTTTACTATTCCTATGATGAAAAAAGTAGGTTATTCTCCTGTTTTTGCAGGTGCAGTAGAAGCAGTTGCCTCTACAGGTGGTCAGATTATGCCTCCGGTTATGGGAGCAGCAGCTTTCATAATGGCTGAGTTTACGGGGATTGCATATATAAATATAATGAAACATGCAATTATTCCTGCTTTTTTATATTACTTAGGCGTTTTTATTATGGTACATATTGAAGCTGAAAAATTAGGAATTAAAACGATTTTAAAAGAAGATTTCCCTACCGTAAAATCAATTATAATGAACCAAGGGTATTTATTTCTTCCTATATTAGCAATAATATATTTTCTGGTTGAAGGATATACGCCTTTAAGGGCTGCTTTTTTTGCAATTTTATTGCTTCTATTCCTAGAGTTTTTTAAGAGCAAAGATAAAAAGGATTTTTTCAAAAAAATCCCAAAGGGTTTAATCGAAGCTCCAAAAGTTGTTGCACCTGTAACTGTTGCTTGTGCATGTGCTGGGATTATTGTAGGCATTATTAATTTAACTGGTTTAGGCCAGAGAATTACTTCAATTGTTTTAACTCTCTCTGGAGGTAGCTTACCAATCGTATTAGTATTAACCATGACTTTAGCAATTATTCTAGGAATGGGAATGCCTACATCCAGTGCTTACATCATTATGGCATCTTTATTGGCACCTGGATTAATTAAAATGGGCGTACCTTTGATTGCAGCTCATATGTATATTTTTTATTTTGCTTGCCTTTCAGCAATTACCCCACCCGTAGCTTTGGCATCGTATGCAGGAGCTGCACTTTCAGGAGCAAGCCCAAGCAAAACTGGTTATCTAGGTTTTCGTTTAGGACTGGCGGCATATATAGTTCCTTACATGTTTGTTTATGGTCCATCTCTACTGGCAATTGGAGGTTATTTTAGAATAATTCTCACAACCATTACAGCAATTTTAGGAATATTTTCTTTAGGGTTCTCTCTTCAAGGTTGGTTATTTAATAATATAAATATTTACCAAAGAATATTATTATTTTTAACTGCACTATTATTAATTAAACCAGGAATAACAACTGATTTACCCGGAATAATTATTCTCTGCATAGCCGTTATTTATAGATATAGAATTCATAAGAAAAATCAAGTAAAATAAAATGTATTTTTTATAAAACTTTTAGCATAAAATATTCATATATAAAAATGGAAAACAGATATTCTAATAAATCAACCAACTATCAAAAAGGAATATGGATGATGATGATATCATCCATATTCTCTGCTATTATGGGGCTTTTAGTAAAGCATTTAACAAATATTCCGTTAATGGAAATAGTATTATTTAGAAATTTACCTTCAATAATCATTTTACCAATAATAATAACAAAAAAACATATTCCATTATTGGGGGAAAATAAGCCTTTATTAATTATACGAAGCTTGCTTGCTTTTACAAGTTTTGCTGGATATGTTTATACTTTTACGAAAATGTCATTAACCGATGCTATTACAATACGTCAACTAGGTCCAATTATAATTGCACTCTTATCTATTATTTTATTAAAAGAAAAATATACTTCAAAAAAATTAATAGTTTTTATTACCGCTTTTATTGGTGCAACATTTATTGTTAAACCAGGCATAAGATCAGATATTATTCCTGTATTTATTGGTATAATTACAACTTTCATATTTGGATTTTCACATGTTTTGGTGCGAAAATTAACCATAACCGATCATCCTTTAGTCATTGTTAATTATTTCATGTTCTTTTCTGGAATGATTTCTGCATTTATGTTATATATAGGAAAAGATTTTATATTCCCAGACCTTTTAAATTTATCTATTTTAGTATTAATAGGTTTTATTAGTCTTGGGGTTCAAATACCCTTGACTAAGGCGTATCAATATTGTCCAGCTAGCTTAGTTTCAGTATATATGTATTCTCAGATTGTATTTGGTTCTTTTTTTGATATTTTTTTTCTGAATCAATTTCCTGATTTATTAAGTATAATAGGATCAATGCTTATTATATTTAGTGGATATCAAAATTATCAATTTAGTCGTTTTCATGCCTAAGAAAGAGCCAGTCGATTATTTAGATTTTTAGGTTTGTAGAAGAGCAATCAGCATGAGTTAACAAAATATACCCATACTGCATAATCACTTAAAGAATAGGGCCTTATTTTAATTGATATTTTTATAAGGTTTCTTAGAGGGTTGTAGTTTCTCATAACTTGTTTTTTAACTTAGAATATTTTAATTATTATATTTTCGATGTGTTGTCATGAAACATAATTAAAGTTATCGAATTGCAAATATTTTTACAATTAAAAATAGTATTTGAATTTTTTGAGTTGAAAGGGGGAAAAATAATGAAAGGATATGCTGGAAAAATATTGCGAATTGATTTAAGTAGAGGAAAAATATCTACCTCACCTTCCGCTTCTTTTAATGGAAAATATTTAGGAGGAAGGGGGGTAGGTGCTTGGATATTATTTAATGAAGTTCCACCCGAAACGCCAGCCTTAGATCCAAAAAATATTATGATTTTTGGTACTGGTCCTTTGACTGGAACATCAGCTCCCTCTTCAGGTAGATTAAGTTTAGTAACTAAGAATGCGGTTTCAAAGGGATTTGCTTACTCAAATGCAGGTGGTCACTTTGCTCCAGAATTGAAATACGCCGGTTATGATCATTTAATTATTTCAGGTAAATCACCTTTTCCAGCATACTTGATTATTAATAATGATACAGTGAAATTAAAAAAAGCAGATTCCATTTGGGGGAAAGATGTTTGGGAAACAGAAGATACAATTAAAAGTAATTTATTACAATCAGATTTACAAATA
>Ga0114920_10001354_pt1 | contig 11257 bp, 11 predicted proteins | sample ChitaG_FD_88683 | JGI IMG/M metagenome (GOLD analysis project Ga0114920, IMG submission 88683) | Deep subsurface microbial communities from South Pacific Ocean to uncover new lineages of life (NeLLi) - Chile_00310 metaG | ecosystem: Environmental > Aquatic > Marine > Oceanic > Sediment ...
AGTTATCTATAAATTTAATGGAGGACCGGTCGGACTCAAAACTCTGGCCATGGCCGTGAATGAAGAGCCCGATACCAAAGAGGAAGTTCATGAACCTTATCTGGTTCGGGAGGGATTTATTAGCCGGACTCCCCAGGGAAGAAAAGCAACTAAAATACTCTGGGATTATCTAGGTAAGGAAGCTCCCCGGGATAAACAGGGAAAGCTAGCTTTATGAGCCGCCGGACCTCGAGGAGTGCTTTCTTCTGTAGTAGGCCACCACTTTCAATACCACCAGGTAGGAAAGAAGGGAAATACCTATAGCTAAGATAAAGTTACCTAGAAACCCACCTACCATGAAAGCCTTAAATAAGTTGAGAAGGCTCTGCAGTTTAAAAAGACCCCCCGAGAAATCCACAGGCGGGAGGCCGAGAATTTGCTGCCCTATTTTGTAACCGAAGGACCAGATAAAGAACCCGGTCAAAGGATTAGAGACAAAGGTACCCAGGATAGCGGAGAGTCTATTCGCCTTTAAGAGAAAAGCTGTGGGCACCGAGAAGAGAATGGCAAATCCAAAAGTGGGCATAACCCCCCAGAAAACCCCGATAGCCACACCTCGAGCAATCCTCTCGGGAGAATCATTACTCCCTATTAAACTCCTGGCCAATCTTTTAATCCTGCTCTTACGAGGTCGCTTTCCTGCTTCCATTTCTCTCTCTTTAATTTTCATCTCAGCCTTCCCGGCGCTAAGAATATAGGTTTATTCTATAGAATATGGGCAAAAAAATCAACCCTAAGTTCTTATTGGTGCCTGCCCAAATGTCCTGGTCCATCTACCAGGAGAGGCTCTGAAGAATTAGGCTATTTTTAGATTTTGCTCTCAAATAGAAATTTTTTTTGGAGAAGATAGTTAGAAGATGAGTAATTTCTTCTTGATTCTCTTTTGGATTCTCCCTATTTTGGGGAAAATCTACCGCTCTTTGACTCATTTTACCCAGAAGAGAAGATTAGTTTTGCTACCGCTTCTTTAATGCTTTTCTCTTTTCTTCTGGATCAGCTTTAATATAGAGAAGATGGCTATCACTTACATATATCCTTGCTCTATCCTTGTTAAGAGAACACTCTTTTCCTTCATTCTCATTTCCAGGAATAACCTCAGCACTGGTAATAATTTGAGATTCATCCTGGGCCACATGGGCTTTGTATCCAGCAAATTTCTTATCTTTACTCTTTCTTCCAAATCTGGCATCGGGATCAACAAAGCTAACGAGCTTTCTTTCTCCTGTAGGATCTACTACTTGCTCTAAAAGACGGATTATTCTTTCAACCTTCAATCAATAAAAGAGTGATAAATGACTGTCTTACCGCTAATTTTATTAAAGAGAAGAAGAATATAGTCTTTATTGGCAATCCGGGAACCGGAAAAACACATCTTTCCATATCCATTGGTATTAAGGCTTTAATGAAAGGATATAAGGTTCTGCTTGCTTTAGTTTCCGAAATGCTACAAAATTTGAATGCCTCTCAAGCAGACAATAGCTATTATCAGAAAGTAAGCTACTATCTAAGTCCTGACCTTTTAATCTTAGATGAGTTAGGTTTCAAAAAGCTCCCAAATTACAGCACGGATGATTTTTTTGAGATTATCTCAAAACGCTATGAAAAAGGCTCCCTCATAATTACAACAAACAAAACTTTTGAACAATGGGCAGATATTTTTACTGATAGTGTGTTAGCTAATGCTATATTAGACAGAATTGTGCATTATTCAACAATTATCAGGATTAAAGGACCTAGCTATAGAACTAGAAATCTCAAGAGAGAGCTTGAGAAAAATTAGTTTGAGGGGTTCAACTATGGGAAAAAGTTCGGCCTTACCTCTGGATTTTTACTTGACTTTGAGGAAAGGGTATTCGCAGTTGCTATGGTAAGAATATAAGACATACCAACTACTGCTAACAATGTTGTCTTTCTCAATTTCATCTTTCTTCCCCTTTACCTTGACAGTAATTAGCAACTGAATCGGAAATTCAATTCATCAAAAAATAATTTTCAACTTAAGAGAAGAATCGGCCTATGGTAGGTAGGTCAACTATATAAAGAATTCGCTTTTTGGTCCAATTGGAGGAAGATATGAAGTTCTTATCATCTCTCACTGGGTTCGTATATGGGAACCTTTTCATTCACTCTGGTTCCGAGTTCCCATATTAAATGACGGTGGATTTGTTATCAACATCGTCCAGTCCAGGGAGTCAGGCAAGTCTAGATATAGCCAGGCCAGAGAACGGAGATTTATTGGGGCTCGCGGCTGAAAGTGGGTGTAGATTCCTGTTTGCTGGATTTGAAAGTATCAATCAGTCTTCTACAGATGAGACAGGCAAAAGGGTCAATAAACCCGACATGTATGCAAAAGCCGTGAAACTCTTTCATAAATATGGAATTGCTGTCTTGGGAGCCTTTGTGTTTGGTTTTGACTCTGAAGGCAGAAATATTTTCAAACCCACGGTAGAGTTTGCTCAACGTATCAGGTTAGACGTAGCCCAGCTTACAGTGCTCACTCCTCTGCCAGGTACCCCACTCATGGGAGAATTAAAGGAGAAGGGAAGAATAGTAGAGGAAAACTGGTCACGGTACGGTTTTGCAACCGCTGTCTTCAAGTCTCTACCGGTGTCAGCTCAAGAGTTTGACCAGAAGAAAAGAACGGGCCCGTAATTGTCACGTAAAGTGAGTCAGTTCTATAGGGATTTACTGCCCCTGTCAAGCAATTTACAACTCTGGCCTATTTTGTTCCGTTTTGGGGGTTTACTCCACTTTAGTTTACCCAAGGTTAAAATGTAGTAAACAGATAAAAGAACCAATACTAATCCCAAGATATATTGGGAAATATCTTTATAAACTGTTCTTGTTCCTTTCTGAATCATCCTTCTTTCCATCTTCAGAATCTCAGCCAGGTTATCTTTAAGTTCCTCTCCGGTAGCAGAGTGTTTATACGTCCCCCCTGTCAATTTTGCTAGTTCTTTTAAGTATCTTGGGTTAGGTCGAGTCCGAATATATGTACCTGTCCGTGAAACACGTTCATAGTCTTTTTTATCTTCTGTTGGGATATAAGAATCCCGGCTTGGATCGCCCACGCCAATAATATAAACTGAAATACCTTCTGTTTTCGAAAGAATCTTAATTGCTTCAGCCATACTTGCTTCTAACTCTGACTCTTCACCCTGTGCTTCTCCGTCCGTCAAAAGAATAAGAATTTTTCCTACCGGCTCGTCACTAAAAGACAAAACTGATTCTCGAAGAGCTTCTCCAATATTAGTCCCCTGCTGAGGAAGACCGTATCGGACAAATCCCTCGTCAATCGTATCAAGAGATCTCAAGAAAATACCTTCCCAATCATAGGTGAGCGGTGAAAGTAAAAAGGCTTTGTTAGTAAAAACAACCAGTGCAACAAGATATTTAGCATCTTCTATCTCAAGCGTTCTGACTAGATTTTCAACCTCACGCTTGGCTAAATCTAGACGAGAGGGTATTTCGGCTAACGTACTGCGAGAGAGGTCTAGAGCGAAAACAAATTCTAACTTTTCTTTTTCAAAATATGGTCCCACAGTCCTTATTTGCGGCTTTAAAAGAATTAAACCTAAGCTCAAAACCACAGCACCAATAATTATTACTCTTGAGATTTCGCTCCAAGTCCTTGGAATCTTTCCTAATCTTTCTAGAAGTCCCAACCTCCTGTATTCTTTGAGCCACTTCCTCTTTCTTCTGCGAGTCCACAGACAAAGAAAAAAGGTTAGGACGCAGGCTAATATCACTAGCCACAAATATTCGGGATAGCCAAAAAACATCCTAAACCTCCCTTATGCATCCTGTGTTTTTACTGCCCCTACCATCTTTTATCTTCGGGAGGAGTCGGTCCTTGCTCTTCTCCTTCTTTCCAAGGAAGAAGCTTCAAATCTTTCTTTGATCCTTTTACTACTGCTGGAGGCATCTTGCCCTCTTCTTGTTCTTGCATGCCTCGAATGAGCTCCAGATTTATTTTAGCTTGAAAATCATCGGGTTCAATAGCCAGCGCCTTCTTATACATTTCAGCCGCGCCTAGAAAATCTTCTTCTGTAAGGAGAGTATTTCCCTGGTTATAAAATACTCGAGCTTTTAAAGCAGGATCTGCTGTTTTAGAAAGTTCTTGAAAACAAGCTTTTGCTTTCTCATAGTCTCCTAAACGAAAGAGCACTACCCCCTCATTATAATCTCTCCAAGCCTTGGATCCTTTGACTAATTTGGAAGCCCAGGAAGGCCAACCACTCTCGACTTCCTCTAAATCCTTAAGGATCTCTACATATCTTTTCATCTCGATATTTTGCTCCACTTTTCTCTGAAGTAAATTCTCGCTTCTCAGACTCAATCCATAGATTACCAGGGCCAAAGCAAGAATCAGGAAAATAATCATAGAGACTTTCTTTTTCATCCTCTGCCTCCCTGTCCTCCGAAGTTTTATACAAAGAAGGATTTTACGGAATTTTTGGCCAAATACTTTCTGCCACCAGCATTGCCCCAAGTAAGACTAGACTAATGGCTGTTGGCCAGAAATAAAGATCTCTTTGGCGGCTTGTTTCAATCTCAACTACCATTTTTGATTTTTCAATTCTATCTATCTCATTATAGAATTTTTTGACCTCACCCATTTCTCCCGCTTCAAAATATTGACCCCCGGTAGCTAGTACTCCTCTAATCACAGCCTTTTTTCTTTGAACTTCTTCATTTGGCGACAGGCCCGTATCCGAAGAGGGTTTGACAGCCACAAAGTAAGTTCTTATACCTAATCTTTCTTTGTGCATCAGCCAAAAAACATGCGCGGGGTCAATTCCCGAATTATATAAACCATCGGTAAACAAAATTAAGACCTTATTTTTGAGTTCTGCTTTCTTAATACGTTTTATGTAGTTCACCAACTTTGAGGCGTAAAGTTTATCCTCAGAAACAATACTGGCTCTAAGTCTTTCAATGCCGAAGTTATCTTCCATCTCTCTATCAATAAGAGCCATAAGAGAAACGAAAAGCCCTTCACCTATTGAGGTGTAAATGCCAACCATTTCTCCTGCTCTAATTCGCTTAATGGCTCTCTCTATCAGCGGCCAGTCATAGGTAGGAAGAAGCACTATGGCGGCTCTCCCTTGGCCGTCACTCATGCCGGTGCCGGCATAGACACTTACGCCAACCAAATCTTTGTCTCTGGCTCGTTTTTGAGCAAAATCACTCAAAACCTCCTTAATTGTCTCCATAGCTTTTCCAGTCATGCTCTCAGAGGTATCAACAGCGAGGAGTATCTCCCGCCCTTTGAAAGAAAGACTTTCTTCATACTCACCACCTAGAGGACGAGCAAAAGCAATTGTAACCAGAATTACTACTGAAACCGAAAAAAATCCTGGCAGACGCCTCAGAATTTCTTTAAAACCTTTCACTTGCCGAGCATCCTTTTGACAGGGATGCTCTAACCATACCTTGTGACTTCTCAGTAGTAGTAACAAAAGAACAAATGGGGCAATCGCCAAGAGAAACCAGGGATTAGCAAAACTCAACTTATTCACATCCTTTGCCACCTCTCCTTTTTGATCAAAAAGGGGGTAGGCGCTCGTCTCAGCTATGCAAAACAAACTCTGGGCGGGTTAATCTTTTTGTCTTTCAATCCTTATTTTCTGTTTTTTTCTTAAAACCTCTTCTATACCTTCAAGTTCTCTTAAGACCTCTTTTACACCTTTAAGAATCTCTTCCATTTGTTCTCTTGTAGGAGTCTGCTCTCCAAAGACAAGCTGATCCAGTTCTGTAAGAATTTCCCTAATCCTCTTAACTTGTTTGCTTTCTATTTTATCAGAAGCCTCAAGGAGCCTTCCCAACTCAGAACTGGTTCTAGCTTGAGCTTGGCTTTCCCCAACTAATGCTCCTAAGTACCGTCCAAAATCACGACGAAGCGCTTCCAGAAAGGCTTTGTTTCCCTTCTCATCTTTATAAGAATAGTAAGAAACTAATCTTTCCACTCCTTCTTTGGCAATTCTCCATGGTTGGAGAACTTCCTTTTTCTCAGGTACTCTCTTAGTTAACTGTCCCATTGCGATTACTACCAAAATAAACAGTACGAGACCACCAGCAACGAGAGGAAACCAGAAAAGCTTTTGGCCGTCGGAAGTCAAAGCTCCCTTAATATCCTCAAATCTTGAATTTGAGGTTAAAACGCTGTTTACTTTTATCATAATGGGCTCAGTGAACAGCTCTTGAGTTTCTATCTTCTTCTCGCCTTCAATTCCTTCGAGGGGTAAGTAGCAAAGGACTCGAAAAGAAGGGAGAATTTGAGCCGGTGTTCCCAGACCCCAACCAGACTCCTCTGTACCTTCCAGGCCATAAAATGAAAGAGTAAAATCGCAAACCCAGGAATTTACTAGGTCAAAATCCTGTTTGTAAAAGCGGGCATCCAAAAGCTTAAAGGCTCCGAAAGTAAGCTTCTCTTCAAGCTCTTGCTCTATCACTTCAGGATTCACTTTCTTGGTCAGTTCTACACTTAGATTGCGAATACCTTCCTCAGAAGCATCTTCGAGTAAGTTCCCCAAATAAATTTTTGAGCCTTTTTCACCTATGAGAGGAAAAGTCAGGTGGATCTTGTCTCCAATCGTTATTGTTTTCTTATCAACCTCCGGCATAACAAGAAGAGAAACTTTTTCTACTGGAATTGCCCGAGTTGTGACGACCTCCTGTGTTTGTTTTTCCTGTTCACCAACAGAAATGATAGAAGAATAAGAAATTTCAAATGAGGGAATGGTATATTTACCTGGAGCTAAATCATCACTCAAAGAAAGGGAAAACTGAATTGTCTGAAAGTAGTAATGCTCTAGCTGCAGGTAAATATACGGTTCCGTCAGTGGTTTTTTCTCTCCTAAAGTCACCTTCTCAATTTTGAAAGGAGAAAGATCGCTTTTGGCCAAATCTTCTAATGACGTCTCTTGTATTTTTTTCGCATCAATAGGTAAGACAACCGTTACGTTAAGCATTATCCTCTGGCCGGAAACAAACTTAGGATTTTCTACCCAAACTCCTGTTGTGGTTCCGGCAGAAACCAGAAAAGTCTTTTCCTCAATTGGCTTGCCCCCGATCTCCAATTCTCCATCGCTTTCTCCTTTCTTTGACTGATAATTTAGCTCCCTAAAATTTACACCTAAAAGTACCTCGATTCTGATACCCTGGTAATAGAAGGAGGCGGATCTGCTGCCATTGTCGTTCTCATCGATTACCAACTCAATATTCTTGATATCTTCTTTTGAGATACCTTCGACTGGAAAGCCAATTTCATTTACCTTCACTTCTTCAGCTAAACTATGTTCCAACTTAAAAGGAACAAGTTCCGCTCCCAACACTCCCCCAATCTCTTTTAAAGCATCCGGTTTCTGTCCAGCAGCATGCTCTTTTAACTCCAGATAATTAGTTGATTCTGAATACCCACTATAAGACCCAGAGAAGGAGGGGGTGAAAACTCCTAAAAATATACTCAAAGCCAGCATCAGTATTAGCTTCTTCATCGTCTCCATCGCTTCCTTTTCTTTCTTCTTTTTCTAAAAAAGTTAGCTAATTTCCTTATTCTTTCTCCTTCAGTTTCATTGGTGGTGATCACCAGCCAATCAAGATTGAGTTTCTTGAAAACCTCAAAAACAGAATTATCCCTTACGAAAGCTTGATTCAAATCAACATACTTTAATCTTCCACTTTCCATATCACGAAGCGCCACAAAACCTCTCATCTTAGGCAGCCCCCGCTCCCTCTCGTCTTCCAGAACGATAGGAATAACATCGTGCTTCCTCCAAGCCATCTCCAGGGAACGCTCAAAGTTCATGGGAGCAATGAAATCTGAAAGCACTATTATTATGCTTGTACTCAAGTTTAGGCGATTAAGATGCTCAAAAACAGGGTTCAGATCTGTAAGACTGGCTGCCGTTCCGTGAGAACTTACTTGCCCTACCCTTTCTAAGATCCCTCTGACACCAAAACGAGGAGGCCAGTATTCTTCTATCCTGTCAGTAAAGGTAATAAAACCAACCTGATTTCCATCTTCTGCTGCCAAAGGAGCAAGTAGTGTCAGAAGGAAAGTTTGAAGATCTTCTTTAGTCAGCCTTGAAGTTCCAAACTCCACCGACCTTGACCGATCAACTAAGAAAAGGAATCTGGCTGTTTTTTGAATCTCTTTTTTTAGCGACACTACTAGTTCGCCTCTTTTGACGCTGGCTTTTCTGTGCAAAGCTCGAGGGTCATCCCCAAAACGAAATCCCCTTAATTCTTCTATTTCATAACCTCGTAGTCCTTTTTGGGTACTCGGGAATCCACCGGGAAAAAGTTCGGAAACAAGTCTTCTTAAGCTGAACTTTAGCCGAACTTTCTTTTCCATATTAATTCTCCTACAAGATAGGAGTCCTGTCTAATGCTTCCTCTATTACCTGATCGTGTGATATCCCTGCAGCTTCTCCGGTTAGAGTAATTTTCTCTCTTAGAGCCATCTTTGCTATTTCTTTGACGTGCTCTGGAAGAACAATTTCATCTCCTTTTAGAAAAGCGAAAACCCGAGAAGCAGCCTTAAGGTCTTCTCCTCCGCGGGGTGAAGGTCCGTATTCCACCCATTTAGTTTTTCTTACTTCTCTGACTAGCCGAACTATATACCGAATGGCCGGAGAGTCCTTATCTTTTAAAGGAAGATAATGGTTATTAATTACTTTCCTTAGCTCTAATATTTCCTCAACGCTTATAATCTTTTCTACTTTAGTTTTCTTCGCTTCGTCACTTACAGCGACGATTTCCCTTTCAAACTCTTCGGCAGGATAGTAGACCGTCGGTATGAGCATTACTCGTTCGGCAAAAGCTTCACCCAGACCGTAGGTTCCCATAATCTCCACCGGATTAAGAGTGAAAAAACAGAGAAAAAGGTCTCCTAGAGGATAGGTTTTCCCCTCAACCGTTACCTGCTTCTCCTCCATGGGTTCCATATGAATAGCCTGAACCTTTTCCGGTGCTCGGTTAATTTCATCTCCAAGATAGATTTGAGTAAATATAGGTCCTTTTTTAAGATCTGGGAGCTTCTTTTCTGAAGGAGCAAAAATATCATAGCCAACAACCACATCCAGAGGCATCACATCGGGCGAAAACTGCATCCTCTTGTACGTTGCCCCTATAACTGCGGCGAAAGTCTTAGCTGTTAAAGTCTTGGCCAATCCTGGCAATCCTTTAATGATAAGATGACCATCAGCTAAAGCACCAATCCAAAGAGCTTGAATTAAATCGTCTAAGCCGACAACGACTTTATGAATTTCTTCTGTTGCTCTTTCAATCTTATCCAAACATTCTTTTCCTTTCATTCTTTTTCACCTTGCCAAAAAAGTTTTTCAAACAACTGCCATTTCCCTGCGGGAATTCAAGCCGTTAAAGGACGAATCTCTGGTTCGAAAATTTGGAAAGTCATTAACATTCAAGCACATGCAATTAGACTTGTCAACCCCCTGTTACGTGGATTGTCAGATACACTTTAAAATTTCACTAGTGGATCTTTGACAAACAACCCGGATGTCGTTGCAAAGTGATAATGTCATAGTATTGCAAAGTGAAAACGTCACCCCTCCCTAGAATTTGATATACTGTCCTCCCAATAAGTGATGATTGGGAGGTGAAAATGGAAAGGTGCGAGTTGAGTCGGAAAGAGCTAGCAAGGTATAGCGTTATCGAAAACACCATAGAAGGATATCTGAAGATAGATCAAGCGGAAGAAGAGCTTCCATTTAAGCCTATTGTTCCCCTAGAAGATGAAAGATACGTTCCTTCTCAAATGGAAGCTTTAGCGGTAGAGGTATGACATTTTTATTTTGCAGAAAGGGTGACATAGTTACTTTGCATTGACATTCTCTACCAGATATACTTGACATTGGCAGGAATTTTATTATTCTTGAAAGACCCTCAGGGAAGTTCAAGAGGACAGAATAATAGGAAAACCATCCTGGATTTTCCACCTAATGAAATACCGTATCCGGCTTCCCGGGAACACTAATCAAAATGGGGTCTTTTTAAAGATGAAATGCTCTTTCCTCAAGTTCCAGTATCCGAATTTCAAAAATTCCTTTGCATTGCTAAGAGGTAAGATGCCTTACTTTACCGAATCTGGGTTAATAGTTCCCACAAAAATAAGGTGCGGAAGATGCTAGAAGAAGAAAGAAAAGCTCCCAAACGGGGGAAATGGATAGTTTTAACAGTTTTGATATTAGTGCTTGCCTACGTAATCACTGATGGATGGTTTACCAACAAGATAGAACCACATACAGTTGCAGCGGTTTATGAGCCGAGGGGAGTAAGAGCCTTGGTTAATAAAACTGATAAGAGTGCTCGAATGTGGAAATGGCCAAGAATTTTGGGAACTTCAATAGGAGTGAGGGAAGAGCCAATCAAGGATGAGGCAAAGATTGTCACCGCCAGATTTGCTATGTATACCACGGACAAGGTTACGGGAAAGACGGAAGATAAAGAATATGTTCAGGCTTATGTAGTTGACATAGAAATAAAAGTTGAGGACTGGGAGAAGTTTTTCCAAGAGATTAATTTAGACGAGATAAACAAGGAGAGGGGAAAGGCCGGTCCTTTTGTTCGTTTAGTAAAAGATAGATTTGAAGTAGTGGCCTATCTCATAGAAAACATTATTAGGAGCGGAGAAGCAACAGATAGATTTGGAAAGCCTCTTTGGACAGAAGAAGGCTACCCAGTAATGAATTTGACTACCAGAATTAATTATGCATATTCTCAACTGATAAACCGAAGAAACTTTCTTATTACTCTTTTAGATCGCTATCATTTCAAGACTGCTGAAGAGATAAAGAAGAATTTAAAAGAGGAAATTCCCTGGTATTGGTTTGCGGGACCAGATATGTATGAGTTTTTAGCCCAGCAATATAAGGATATTCAAGAGCTAACCTTGTCTCCTTATAATGAAGATATCAGCCCGGAGGCATCTCGGCAGAGATTCGTCTTTGGTGAAGATAGACTTGAAATTTACCGAAAAGCTTATGAGGTCTACCAGTATGAAAGGCGCTTAATGGAAATAGAAAGAAATCTAGAAGAATCTGAGAATCGCCAGAAGATTTATAGCGACAGAGAAGAAGTTCAAAAAGTTGCCCAGGGTTTTGAGAAATTTTTGAGGTCCCAGGGAAAAGATCTTAGATTCCTCGCCAGCATCGGGCACCTTCAGAGTCTTTACACTTTGTTTTTGGCTCAA
>Ga0114920_10001355_pt1 | contig 11255 bp, 6 predicted proteins | sample ChitaG_FD_88683 | JGI IMG/M metagenome (GOLD analysis project Ga0114920, IMG submission 88683) | Deep subsurface microbial communities from South Pacific Ocean to uncover new lineages of life (NeLLi) - Chile_00310 metaG | ecosystem: Environmental > Aquatic > Marine > Oceanic > Sediment ...
CTAAATTACCTGACTTTTCTGCTACTATTACATTATCTCCATGAACCTGAATAATTCTGGCGGTTCTATCCTCAGAAATATTTAAAGTATTAAAAAATTTATTCCTGTTTTTTATTACATTTTCCGGAACGTCCTCAGTTGAGAAACCAAGATTAAGAGAATTATATGGCTGTTTGGAAAATCCTCCGAGTCTGGTGCTGAATACCGCAATCAGTTCATCAAATTTTTTGAAAATATTCCATTTATAAAAAACAAGTCCTTCCTTCTTCTGAAAATACATATTAGTCAATCAGAACCTTATTTATTTCTGAAAAGGACTTCGTTCATACTTCCCTGCCGATATCCTTCAAGGTCTAAAGTAACATATATATATCCAACTTCTTTAATCTTTTTTACTACCCGTTCTCTCATCTTACGGTCTAAAAACTTATCTATCTCATCCTGGGATAGCTCAATTCTAATTGTTTCATCATAATGTCTGGCACGGACATTCTTAAATCCCTCATCATGAAGGTAATTTTCGACTTCATCAATCATCCTTAATTTTTTCAGGTCGATTTTATCCCCATATGGAAAACGTGACGAAAGACAAGCAAGAGCGGGCTTATCCCAGGTAGGAAGATTCAGCATTTTAGATAACTGGCGTATCTCACTTTTTGAAAGACCTGCCTCTTTCAAAGGGCTTCTTATATTTTTTTCTTCTAAAGCCTTCATTCCAGGTCTGTAATCTCCCAAATCATCTACATTTGATCCATCAACAATATTTTTAAAATTCTCTTCTTTTGCAATATCTTTGACCTTGGTAAAAAGTTCAGTCTTGCAGAGATAACACCTATTAACAGGATTCTCTCTAAATTTTGCGTTTTCCGTCTCTTTTGTCTGGATGACTTTTATTTTCACACCGATTTGAGATGCAATTTTTAATGCCTCTTTATATTCTCTTGATGGGTATGTAGGAGAAGCAGCAAGTATCCCAAGAACCCTATCACCAAGAACGTCTCTGGCAACTTTCAATAAGAATGTGCTGTCAACACCACCCGAAAATGCCACAACAACATCCCCCATACTTTTGAGGATATTTTTTAATTTTTCATATTTATCATCTATATTCAAATTTTATCCCCTTTTAATATTACTGAATTTCAATTATTTCCCCATCATAATATTTTAAAACTTTTACAAATTTATTCATCCTTGAACTTCTATTGAAAGAGATTTTCCCTTTTATACCCTGAAAATTCTCAATTTGAGACAATTCATTTCTTAAATCCTCCCTTGTTGACGCTCCCCTTTCAATCGCATTTAAAAATAGACTCGCACAATCATAACCATAAACCTCCGGCAAACTGGGTGTTCTGCCGTATTTTAACCTGAATTTGCTTATGAATTCTGAAAAAAGTATATTTGATTCCTCAATAAAATAATCAGAGGTGAATACCATATCATCTATATAATTTATGTTACTTTCTAAAACAGTTGGATTATACCATTTAGTTCCACCAAGAACCTGTGTCGTAATATTATAAAACGGAAATTGTGAAACCACGACTTTCAGGTCTTCTTTTTCAACCGGTAAAAATAATCCATCAATTGAGGTAATAGGTATATCTAAAGAATCAATTTCAGCATTCGAATCAATTTTTTCTGAAATTTCCAACTTTCTCCTTAAAAAAAATTCGTTCTGAAAAACCTGGATTCCTTCTTCATCCAATATTGAAATTTCAATACTATCAGCAATAGCTTGAAGACTATCCATAAACATCATCTCAAATCCTTGATTCCGAATATTCTCAAATTGCATTGCAAGGTCAATAGCACCTGGGAAATATCCCTGCTCAGATACGATAGTTCCACCATTCCTATCAATAATCTCTTTAAAATATTCATCAATTTCTTGTCCATAGCGACTGATAGGTGCCAAAATTGCAAATGTCTTTAAACCAAGTTCTTTTATTGCATATTCTGCAATACTTTTAACATGAGTAAAATAATCAGCATTAATTTGAAAAACACATTCCCCCATAGATGAGAAACCGCTATTGCTGGTTAATGGAAAAATCACTGGAACTCTTTTATAATTGGCTTCAACTGATACTGGAACACAAATATTTTCATCAACAGGACCTAATATCCCAATCATAAATTCATTTTCCATTAACCTCTTCATAGCCATAACCCCCTCAATCGGGTTACCTTTTGAATCTTCAATAAGAAAATTTACTTTCCTTTTATGTTTTTCATTAAATTCCTCTCTTGCAAGTTCTGCACCTTCATATATCCCCTTCCCTAAATTAGTAAATTCCCCCTCAAGGGGCAAAATCAAACCTATTACAACACCCCGTTCTCTTAATTCATTTATATATCTCCAGAGCATTAATGCCTGATTGTAATAGAATTTCTCCTTTCCAAATTTCAATATTTTATTTAAAAGACCCTCTGCAGTATTCAATTCTCCCGATTTTATATATTTGCTGGCAATCTTAATATCAAGAATATAATGTATATCGGGATTATCAAATTCGTTTTTTATGTTTTCCAAATCTCTTATTTCTAAATCCTCTGAAAATAGATTCAGAGCATTTGTTACCGCCTTCATTGATAACGCCGACTGTTTTTCAACATCAAAAATGGTTAAATATTCTTTGAGAGCCTGATCAAAAAGGTTCATCTTATAATAACTATTCCCAAGTAAATACAGGCAATCAGCCCAAAGTCTATCTGAAGGATAACTTCTTAAAAATTTCCTCAAAATTCTAATTGAATTAACATAATCCCCCATTTCATAAAGCGACTGTCCTTGCATAAATAGCGAATATTCCCTCAACACTCTGCTGGCATTTTCAAATGTAAGATTGCTGAATGCTTCATATGCTTTTAGATATTTTCCATCATCATAGTAGTTAACACCCGCTATGAAAAGACTATCTGCATAAGATTTAATATCTTTGTTTGAACCTTCAACACCTTTATCCAAATTAATTATAAATAATATAATTAAACAACAAAGAGCCGAAATTGATCTTCTTATCATATTTTTTTAATTTGATTTATTATAATATTAAACTTTCCATAATCTTTTATTAAAAAGCACCAAAACTGTGTATAGTTCAAGCCTTCCAAGAATCATACAAAAAACAAGAATACACTTACCCAAAGAAGGTATATGAGAATAATTAAACGCCGGACCCACCGACCCAAGTCCTGGACCAATATTACCAATACAGGCGGCGGAAGCCCCTATCGACGAAACTATGTCTAACCCAAGAAATGACATTATAATCGCAGTAACTGCAAATATCCCAATATACAATAAGGAAAATGCAAGTATTTTGGTAATAATATCATTTGGAACAGATTTATCACCAAATTTTACGTAAATAACAGCGTTTGGATGAATTGACCTTTTTAATTCTACAAAACCGCTTTTAATTAAAAGTAAAATTCTAATAATCTTCATACCACCTCCTGTAGAACCTGCACACCCTCCGAAAAACATAAGTGTAAATAATATCAATTGAGAAGTATATGACCAATTAATGTAATCTTCAGTAACAAATCCGGTTGTTGTTCCAATTGAAACAGACTGAAAAATCGACTTTTGAAAAGCCTTTCCAATATTGTTATAATTATTTATATATGTATCACCGGTTAAATATAACGTAGCAACAGCAAGTATCCCAATATAAAATAAAAATTCTTTATCCTTAAAATAACATAAAAGGCTCCCCTTCAAAGCGCGAAAATGCATAGCAAAATTAATCCCTGCAAGAAACATAAAAAATGTTACCACAACATCGATGTAAACACTATTATAAGCACCGATACTATTGTTTTTTGTTGAGAATCCACCAGTCGCCATACATGTAAAAGTATGACATATAGAATCAAAGAAGGACATTCCTGCTATTTTAAGTAAAACAATTTCCGCAGCAGAAATAAGAAGATAAACCCCCCATAAAATTTTCGCAATTTGTCCAACTCTGGGAGCGATTTTATCATGAGTCGGACCCGGGACTTCAGCCTTAAAAAGCTGCATACCCCCTATACCAAGTATTGGTAGAATTGCGAGAGAGAGAACGATAATTCCCATTCCGCCTATCCATTGAGTCTGGCTTCTCCATAATAGGATGCACTTAGGAAGAACCTCAATATTATTGAGAATCGATGCTCCAGTGGTTGTAAATCCAGAAGTAGTTTCGAAAAAAGCATTAATAAAAGAATTGATAGAATCTGTTAATAAAAATGGGAGAGTGCCAAAAAGTGACATCATCAGCCATCCAAATGAGACTATAGCAAATCCTTCCTTCGCACGTATCTCTCCTCTCATTTTTGTGAGTATTAGAATTATCAGACCGGATGAAACAGTTATCAAAAGAGAAAGAAGTATACCGAACCAATCGCTCTCTTTGTAAACAAATGCGCATATCAAGGGGAGCAGCATAGAGATTCCGAGAAAAAATATTATTGAACCCAGTATATGGACTACTGATTGAATTCTCATTTAACTAAATATTTTTTCAACTTTTGGTATAGCCTCTGGTAATGCAAAAACAATAACCTTATCATTTGGTTCAATATGGCTTGTCCCAACAGGTATGATTACCTCATTATCTCTAAATATCGCTCCTACTATTGCACTATTAGGAAATCCCGAATCTTTCAATTGTTTTTTAGTTATTTGGGAACCCTCCTGAGCAACTATCTCCATTACTTCCGCATCAATCTCCTTTAAGGTAGAAATAGATACAACATGCCCCCTTCTGATAAATCTCAATATTGCATCAACAGTGGTGAACTTTTTGCTTATTGCTACATCAAGACCAATGGAATTCATAATAGGAATGTACTCAGACTTATTGATAAGCGCCATCACTCTCTTCACACCAAGATGCTTAGCCAGAAGGCTTGAAATAAGATTATCCTCATCATCATTAGTAAGTGCAATAAAAGCATCCATATCAGATATTCCCTCTGTTGCCAGGAGGTCTATATCTGTCCCATCACCCTGAATAACAAGGGTTCTGTTCAATTTATCAGCAATTATCTGAGATTTTTCTTTATCCGATTCTATAAGTTTAATATCCACATCTTTCATCTTTTCAAGTTCGGCGGCGACAAGCCTGCCAATTTTACCCCCTCCAAGTATCATCAAACTATTAATCTTCTCATCTTCCTTTCCAACAAGTTTCAAAACTTCAGGGATTGAATCTACTTTTGCAATTATGAATATCTGGTCTCTGAAAAATATCAAATCCTTTCCCTTGGGAATAATGGTTTTCCCATTTCTATATATAGCAACCGTTCTGAAAATCGTTTCATGAAAATCTTTCGTTATTTGATAAAGAGGACTGCCAACAATCGGTGCAGTTCTTGAATCTATTCTGATACCGAGAATCTGTAACCCTTCTTTTTCATAATCTATAACATCAGTAGCCGAAGACCTCTTCAAAAGCCTTATTACCTCTGCTGCAGTTTCTTCTTCTGGGTGAATCATCAGATCAATTCCGAGTTGCTCTGGTGTTATTATTGCATCCTTTGAAGTATATTCAGGATTCCTGACCCTTGCAACCTTCTTTGAAACTCCCATTTTATTCGCAAGTATACAGGAGACTATGTTTACTTCATCAATATTTGTAACGGATATAAATATATCTGCTTCTTTAACACCAGCCTCTATCAAAGTCTCAATACTTGCACCACTTCCTTGAATTGCTATTACATCCAAATTCTCCTGAACTTTGATGCACTTTGAATGGTCGCTTTCTACTACAACAACATCATGATTCTCACTCGAGAGCATCTTCGCCAGATGAAAACCAACTACTCCTGCACCTATAATTATTATCTTCAATTTTTTTCTCTAAATAATTTATCTACAAATGTAGATTTTAATCAAATTTTTTACAAATTGCAAGTAATATTTGATTAGTTTAAACTTTTCATAAATTAAATATGCCCAATTTATTGGGCATATTTAACTCTTAAAATAACAATGTAATATGCAAAAATATTAAAAACTCAATTTTATCCCCTTTCTCTAATCTTTTCAAAACCAAAATATATAAGAGGAACAATAAACAAAGTAAAAATAGTGGAAGTAATAAGACCACCAATTGAAACAATAGCCATCGGAGACCTCATTTCAGCCCCTTCACCGAGTTCCAATGCCAAAGGCAGCATACCTAATATAGTAGCTAAATTCGCCATAATAATTGGTCTCAGCCGGGTTGAAGATGCTTCAAGAATAGCATCTTTTAATTCATGTCCCCTTCTTCTTAAAACACTTGTATAATCCAAAAGCAGTATTGCATTATTCACAACTATTCCAACAAGCATTATTACTGCCATTAAAGTGAGAATACTTACTGATTTTCCCGTAATAATCATTGAAGTTACAAATCCGATGAGCGCCAAAGGAAGCGAAAGCATAATAGTAAAGGGATGAATGAACGATCCAAGAATCCCAGCCAAAACAAGATATGTTAAAACAATAGCCAGAATCAGGGCTTTGTATAATTCACCAAAAGATTCTTCCTGCATCTCGGTCATTCCACCGTATATAATATTGTATCCTTCAGGAATTTGAAGTGCATCTGTCTTCTCTCTCATTTCTGAAACTACCGAACCTAAACTTCTATTTGCAACATTTCCGGTAATTGTTACAAGTCTCTTTTTATCCTTTCTTGTAATCTGTATAGGTCCCCTTGCTTCAACAATGGTTGCAATATCAGTTATAGAAATAAAGTTATCACCAGATTTTATTTTAATGTCTCTAATCTGATCGGTTTCACTTCTGTAAGGGTCTGCATATCTAACTCTTATATCATACTCTTTGTTTTGCACTCTGAATTTGGAAGCAACCTCTCCCTGAATACTTGTTCTAAGAACACTTGCAAGTTTAAATATTGATATTCCTCTGTCTTCCATTATTTTTCTTTCAGGCACTACTCTAATCTCAGGAACACCGAGCCTCCAGCTTGACTGCACATCTATGACACCGGGTATATCCCTTTCCAGTTCCATAACCTTCATTGCAATATTGTTCAGAATATCTAAATCATCACCGGTTATCTCAATAGTAAGACCGGAAGAGCCTCCCATTTCACTTCGTTCCTGAACGTAAATATCGGCTGCTGGAATCACCGCAAGTTTAGGTCTTAAATAATCTATGAATTCGAAAACAGACATATCCCTCATGTCCCTGTCAACAAGTTCAACAGTAATTGCACCCAGATGAACACCTCGACCGCTCCCCATTCCGATACTTGTTCTCCTCGTGCCAACCTCAGTATATATTGTCTTTACTTCTTGAAACTCAGAGAGAATATCCTCTGCCACAGTAATTGCCCTGTCGGTTTCTTCAAGACTTGAACCGGCAGGCATCTCAAAGTTTACTGTCAAAATACCCTGGTCAGATTGAGCAAAAAACTCACTTCCAATATACTTAAAAAGATAGATTGAACCAAAAAATGATATCAATATAAATGTCAATACCACTGTGCCGTGTTCAAGTGTCCAGTTCAAATATCTTCTGTAGTCTTTTTTAATATTTTCGTAAGAGTTTTCCCAGAATAAAGTAAATTTATCAATTATTCTAAATAATTTATTGAACAAATATATTAATAAAACAATCCCAATAAATATAAAACTCATTTTAAGATTAAAAAGGTAATTAAGAACCGCAATTGAAATCCCAACGGCGAATAAAAACAAGATTATTTTAACACAAAACTTTACACTCCTGAAAAACAGATTCTCATTGAGTAGTTTTAAATCTGTTGAGAATAATTTTCTAACAATTAACATTGTAATAAAAATACCTGCTATTAATGGAATAATTATAGTTTCAAGCCTTATTCCTCCAAAAGCATAAACACCTATTCCGCAAAGTAAAACACAAAGGATTAATAATGTAAAAACAGAAATTATAAATAAGACAAAAATATCAAATCCTTTTTTCTCTTTTTTTCTTTTTCTTAAGACAACCGAAGCAAGCATAGGTGTCAGTGTAAACGAGACTAAAAGCGAAAATAATGTTGCAAATGCTACAGTCAGACCAAATTGAAGAAAAAATCTCCCTACTATTCCCCCCATAAAAGCAATCGGTGTAAATACGACAATATTGGTAAAAGTTGATGCTACAACAGCAACAGCAATTTCAGTAGTTCCCTTTTCACTTGCTGATTTTGCATCCTCTCCAAGCTCTTTATGCCTGAAAATATTTTCAAGAACAACTATTGAGTTGGTCACCAGTATTCCCACAGAGATTGCAAGCCCCATAAGTGTCAGAAAATTTATAGTAAATCCTGCAAATCTCAGTAATATAAACGTTGACACTATTGAGGAGGGCATTGCTATAGCTGCAATTAGAGTGCTTTGCCAGCTGTGCAAGAATAAGTAAAGAACAATTGCTGTGAGCATTATCCCGATAATCATATTATTAAGAACTTCACTAATCGACTGCTCAATGAATATTGATTCATTTTGTGCTACGTTTATCTCAATATCAGAGGGAAGCATTCTTTTGATTCGATCTAATTCATTTTCCACTCTTTCAGCAACTTTCACCACATTAGCATCTGCCCTTTTTATAAGACTTATTCCCACACTTGTTCTTTTATTATAACGAGCCATGTCTCTCTGTTCTGCAAATGTGTCATTTATTTCAGCAACATCTTCCAATCTTATAGGTTTAACTCCCTGAAGAATAATCTTCATTTCTCTTATTTCATCAACCGTATTAAATTCTCCTACAACTCTGATGGGATATTCTTTCCATTTTTCTGTAATATGACCGCTCGGCAGATTAAGGTTTGCACCAGCAATTGCTCCAATTATATCGTCAATTGAAACATTATAGGCTCTCAACTTATCCCTTTTAACACCGATTAAAATTTCTCTCTCTTTTCCACCCACAATATTAACACTGGCAATACCCTCAATCTTGGAAAGTTCCGGCTTTATTATATCATCCGTCATTTCATAAATCTCATTTAAAGGTCTCGGACCTGATAACGCAAGGCTCATAATTGGCATCGCACCGATATCAAGTTTCATTATCGATGGCGTATATACATCTCTCGGAAGTTGAGTTCTGATAGCATCAATCTTGTCCTTTACATCCATAGCCGCAATATCAATATCGACCTCGAGTTGAAATTCTACCATCACAACCGATATCCCTTCAAGTGAACTCGAAGTGACAGTTTTAACTCCATTTATTGAACCAACAGCCTCTTCTATGGGTTTGGATATAATTGTCTCTATTTCCGCAGGACCTGCTCCTGGATATATGGTTTGGACTGTAACTATGGGAAAATCAATCTCTGGGAAAAGGTCAACAGAAAGGTCAAGATAAGAATATATCCCCAGAACAACAAAAAATAATATTAATATCGAAATTAAAACAGGTTTTTCAACAGAAAGTCTTGATAAAAACATCTATCTACTCCATAAAAATATCTTATACTCTGCGAAATAATTAGTTACATAAAATTCATTTAATTTATTATAAGAACTTTTTTACCCCCCTTTAATTGGTTCTGACCCCTAATTACTACTTTATTCCCTTCCCTAATTCCCTCAATAATCTCCAATTTATCCCCATCAACAATACCTGTTATTATACTTCTTTTTTCACAGACTAAATTGTCATTCACAACAAAAACAAAAGACCCTGATTCATCATTTACCCAGGCAAGTTTATCAATCACAACCACGTTTTCGTTTTCTTCGAGTATCAATTCTGCGGAAGCGAACATACCAGGTTTTAGATTCATATTTTTATTAGGAATAGTAATCCAGGCACTAAAACTGCGGTCGCTTGGATCAGCCGATAATGCTATTCTGTCAACTTTACCTTCATAAAAATTTCTTCCATCAAAAGAAACTCTCACAATTACCCTCTGCCCAACCGATAGAGTGTGTATATTGCTTTCACCGACTCTAATTTCGAGTTCTACCTCCTGAAACTTTGAAACACGCACCACTTGCTGACCGGGATTAACAGTTTGACCTTCAACGATAAAAATATCTGTAACTACACCAGTAATTGGGGCACGAATATTAAGAAGTTCTTCCACAGATTCAAAGTTTGTTTCTGCCATTTTATATGCATTTTCCTGCCTATCGAGATCACTTGCAGAAACTGCCCCTTCTTCATATAGAGTCATGATTCTTTCCAGTTCTCTTTTTGCAAGTTCGAGGTTCAGCCGAGCCTGCTGAAATCTTGCACTTGGATTGCTCCTGCTTAATGTGGCTACAACTGTACCATTTTGGACTCTGTCCCCTAACCTTACCCTTATACTCTCAATCCGCTCCTGTATTTTTGCCACTGCATCTGCCTGTTCCTCACCCTTTATTGTTCCAGAGTAAAATCTGCTCGTTTTTACATTGGAAATCTCCGCCGTTTTTATTTCAACTGGTATGCCCTGCTCGCTTTGAATATCTGGAATACTCAAAACCCTCTTCTTAGAATTTTCGATGTTCCTGAGAACTCCACTCGCTACAAATCCAGCAACCAATAATATCATAACCACAAAAAATAACTTTTTCATAGAAAACTCTCCCGGAGTATAATTAAAAAAACAAGACTATAAAAAACAAAAATAACAAATTTTCACACTTTTTGTAAAAAATATTTTAAAATTTACAATCCAACCGCCTTTTCCCAGTCGGTTTTAGCAATCAAATAATCGTATATTCCCTGAATATGTCCCATCTGAGCCCTTTCGAGAGCTAACTGAGCATCGAACAATTCCAGTTGTGTTCCAATTCCACTATTATATCTCACCTCTGCTATTCTCAAAGCTTTATTTGCTTGAACAACATTTTGTGCCTGTGTATCAACCATCTGTTTAGCCTCTTTCATCTTTAAAACTGATCGTCTAATCTCCATATTTATCCCTTCAACAAGTTTCATTCTTTGGTACTCCAACTTCTGATAATCAGCCTCTGCTTGCACAACCTTTGCATAAGTTCTCAACCCATCAAATATTGAAACCTGCATCTGGATACCAGCACTAAGACTTAATGATCTTTGATTTTTCTTTAAGTAAAATTTATCTGACTGTCCTTGAAACTGAAGTCCGCCTGTTAAATATAAACTTGGGAACCAGTTTGATCTTTCGATTTTGATATTTAGTTCCTGCATCTCTGTTTGGAATTCAAGCTGCTTTAAATCTGCTCTTTTCTGGAAAGCTTTATTATTATTCTCTTTGATTACATCATCATCAAGTGGTTCATACGCATATGAA